>Ga0105248_10005468_pt1 | contig 13961 bp, 14 predicted proteins | sample KBSS34metaG_FD_81524 | JGI IMG/M metagenome (GOLD analysis project Ga0105248, IMG submission 81524) | Switchgrass rhizosphere microbial communities from Kellogg Biological Station, Michigan, USA - KBS S3-4 metaG | ecosystem: Host-associated > Plants > Roots > Rhizosphere > Soil | place...
CGGCGCCGCGGCCCGCCGCGCGCGTGCTGGCACGGCTTGCCGACCTCAACTCATTCAGCGACTCGACGAATCGCCCGTATATCCACCTGCTCGACGGCGGCCTTTCGGACAACCTCGGCATGCGCGGCGTCCTCGAAGTGCTCGACACGCTGGAAGCCGCGAGTGTGCTGGGCCAGCCCACCCCGCTCGACTCGGTGCGCCGGATTGTCGTGTTCATCGTCAACTCCCGCTCGTCGCCCGCGACCAAATGGGACGAATCGGAGTATCCGCCGGGGTCGCTCTCGCTGTTGATCAAGGCCACCGGCGTGCCGATCGACCACTACTCTTACGACACGGTGGAGACGCTGCGCGACACCGTCGCGCGCTGGGACGCGATGCGGCGCGTGCGTGAATCGAAAGCCCTTGCGGCCAATACGGATCCCGAGGTCGCTCGCCTGCTGCGCTCACCCAACGTGCGGCTTTACGCTATCGATGTCTCGTTCGAGGCGCTCGCGGATCCCGCGGAGCGCGAATACCTCAACAATCTTCCGACGTCGTTCGTTCTGCCGCCGGAGGCCATCGACCGCCTGCGCGCAGCGGCCGCCAAGGTCGTCCGCGAGTCGCCCGAATTCAAGCGACTGCTGGAGGAGGCAGGGGCACGGATCGTCGAAGAATAAGCCGGGACCACCGGTCATCGATGCTTCGGCGCAGGAGGGGACACGCGGGCATGCAATTTGCGGCTCCTTCTTTCGTAAAAAGGGGAGGATCTGGCCATGGAACGTTTCGTCGATATTGCGCGACTCCATGACATCCCTCCCGCTGCCGGCCTCGCCGTCGAAGTCGCCGAGCACCGCGTTGCCCTCTTTCACGTCGATGGCGACGTATTCGCGATCGACAGCGGCTGCGTCCGCTGCGGCGGGAACCTCGCGGCGGGGACACTCGACGGACACGAAGTCGAATGCCCGCAATGCGGCTGGCACTACGATGTCGTCACCGGCCGCACGCGCGGGGTACCCAACCTCAGGCTCGACACATTCAAAATTCGGATCTCCGTCACGACGGTGATGATCCAAATGGAAGATGGACTTCCGTCGCTACCGGTAAGAGTTGCCGGCGAAGGCAGGCGAGCATCGCCAGTGATTCCCCGGACCCGCCCCTAGCCACCGTCTCTTGACCTGAACACGCTCGCCCGGCGCGCGCTCGATCAATGAGCGGGACGGATGGGTTGCATCGCGCGCCGCCTGCGCCACGTGACGTAGGGAAGAACGATGAGAGCGGAGACGACGACGTAGGCGAGGACTGTCGCAACGGTGCCTGGTGAGGCGGCATTCGCCGTCGCTACCAGCAGCGCAAGACCGGCATTGCGCATCGCGCTCGAAATGGCGACCGCCGTCTGCGTCGAGGGGTCCGAGCCGCCCAGGCGCTGCCCCACGACCAGGAGCAGGACGGTGGTGATCGCGATGGCGAGCGAGACGCGCGAGCCGGCGCGGATCACTAGGTCCGATACATCGATCAGGACCGCCACGATGAGCAGCAGGAGCAGCAGCTTCGCGACGCGTTCGAGACGCGGCATGATCCGGTTCGCCCACAGCGGCAGCACGCGACGGAACGCATACCCCAATGCCATGGGCAGCAGTTGCGCGACGAAGACCTGCTTCGCCACGGACTGGGGCGCGATGCTTGCGTGACCTGCGTAGAACTCGTCGAGCGCCGCGATGGAGAGCGGCATCGACATGACGGAGATCAGCGCGAGCGAGATCTGCAGGGCGGGAGCAAACGAGCGGTGCGCGCCGGCATCCACAGATCTTCGGAACGCGATGGGAGCGCCGGGACAGATCGACATCAGCACGATGCCGATCTCCGCCTCGCGGGACACTTCGAGCGCGCGCGCGATTGCGATCGCGATCGCGGGGGCGACGACGATCACGCTGAACAGCCCCTTTGCGAGCACCGTCGGGTGCCTCACCGTCCACCTCAAATCATTTGCAACGACGCCGCTTCCGAGCGTGAACATCACGGCGAACAGCGTCGCCACTGCAAGCAGCGTGACGATCGTATCGGGGACGAGACCGGTGATCGGCATGTCGGCTGGTCAAAGGGAGGCAGACAGCCACGGCACGATCGTTCAATTCCATCGATGCCGGCGTGTCGTCACTGCCGCGGCGGTGCCGGGAAGCGCGATGATCCGCCCGGGCCCTGATTAGTCCGGGATGCGGGCGAGCGCGAGCTCGGCGGCGATCGGATACAGCGCCTCGAGTTGCTGGTCGAGGCGCACCTGCTCGTCGCGCAACGCCCGATGACGGTGCTTCGGCAGCGACGCCAACAGTTTGTCGAGCATAGCGCGCAAACGACGTGCGATCTGCATGTTGTTCGCGCCGCACGCGCTGATCTCCGTAAAGGCGACATGCACGTAGTCCTCCCAGTTGGGCGTACGGTAGATCACGCGCGTGACGCCGTCGACGTCGGCGATCTGCTCACCGCGCAGCCGGTGTCGACCGGTTGCCTTGAGAAGGCGATGGATCGATCAGGGTGAAGACGAACAGACCGACGGTGTAGCGCACCACGTTGTCCCGCAACAGCGTGGTCGCGATGATGCGCGGCGTAAGCTGGCCGCCCGCGATCTGGATCGCGACGGTACCATAGTTACTCCCGGGTTGAGAAGACGTGATTCAAGAGACACGGGCTGCGCGGTGTCCAAGATCACGCCAGCGACGCATTAGTGCGTAACTTTGACGTTTAACGCATCGGTCCTAGCGCTGTATTGGGACTGGTATCAAGGATCGACGCTCAAATTTCCGACAGGGATGAGATCTTGGGCGAAGCGAGCAGGTGGACTGTTTGCGTGAGATCGAAACAGTCGAACATAGTTGTTCCGAAGAGGTCCGGATTCGACGCACGGCGAACGCAGCGACCCTTCGCATAGGCTACCTCGCAGGTCCCGGAGGTCCTGAGGGAACTGGGAGCGAGTCCTGAGTTTCACCAGGTGCGCTGCCTGCCGAGGGCCGGCCTGCTGGCCGATCATGGCAGCGAGGACAAGGTAGCGACGCTCCTCTCCACGCACAGCCGCACGCTCGACCGCCGTCTAGCGGCGTCGGGACCTGCGCTGCCCGCGCACGTGGCGCAGGTCACCGGCGCCGACGAGCTCGAGGGCATGCGCAGGAATCGCGTCGCCTTGCCGGAGAGCGCCGGTTCGATGCTGCACGGCGAGGACTACCTGGCCGCATTCGGATCTTCCTGCTGGTCGTGTTGGCGACGTTTCCGGTGATGTTGCCATTCGTACTGTCGGAGGACGCGCGATTCGCCATGCACGTTTCTCAGGCCATTGCGGTCGCGATGCTGTTCGTCGCGGGCTTTACGCTCGGTCGGCATGCGGGTCATGCGCATCCCTTCCGCAGCGCCCTCTTCGCGCTGCTACTGGGTGTCGCGCTGATCGCTGCGATCAAGGCGCTCGGCGGCTGAGCGGGCCAGTCCCTTCCCGTATGTCGCGTTCAACCCCGACTCGCGCAGCCGCTACGGGACGTGTCCATGGCGTTCGCATTCTGAGCGCGCCGGCTTTAGTCTTCGCGACACTCACCGTAGCACTGTTGGAATTTGCTGGAACTCCGGCGTAAATTCTGAAGTACCAATCGAATGGACTACCCACCCCGACGCGCGCGTGCGAGATGTCGCGAATTGCGAAGCCATCGCGGCGCGCGAGGCGCACTCTTCGTGAGATTCGGTCAACGTACCCTCATCGAACGGCGAAGCCCTACGACATGGTTGGCGAATGCGTTGTCGCAGTTGCGATCGGTCACATTCTCTTGACGGCCTGGGGAGCGATCATCGTCCGCCTCGTCACGTAGCATGCAGGCCGCGCTTGCCGGTGTAAGCAGCGAACTGGTGCTGCAGATCGTCGAGGCCGCTGCCGTGGTGGCCTCGGCGATCGCCGGAATGATCATTGCATCGAACAAGCGGATGGATCTCGTCGGAACATTCGCCCTCGCCTGCGTCAACGCGTTCGGCGGTGGCACGGTGCGCGATCTGCTGCTCGACAACCGCCCGTTCTACTGGATGGCGAATTGGTGGTTCCTGGTCGCGATCCTATTCATCGCGGTGCCGTTCGTATACAGCGTTCGGGTGTTTCGGCTCGCTGCCGAAGTGCACCGCCGATCAGTCAGAATGGATGCGCTCGGCCTGGCGCTGTTTACCGTAAGTGGCGCCGGCATCGCGCTCGCGCATGACGCGCCGCTCGTCGTCGCCGTGCTGATGGCCGTGATTGCAGGCACGACGGGTGGCGTCCTCCGCGACATCGTCGTCAACGAGATTCCAGACCTCTTTCGCCCCGGCGGTCTCTACGCGACCGCGTCGCTCGCCGGCGCCCTGGTTTTCGTCGCGTGCCTGCGGCAAGACGTCGAATACACCACCGCGGCGATCGCCGGCGCGGTCGTCGTCGTCGGGCTGCGCGTCTTGTCGGTACGCCTGGGCGTTGCGATGCCGAGCCCGCGATGGGCAAACGATGGAGACGAGCGTCGCACGTGAATCGCGAAAGCGCCGGCTTGTTCGCACATGGGACGCCGGTCGATCTTGCGCGCCGGCGCTGTGTCGAGAAATGCGAAGACTGCGACTATCGAGGTTCGTAGCATGCCATCGTCGCCGGCGAATCGCGCCGGCGCACGCGGAGGAACCGATCATGGCCAAGAAATACTGGCGCGCCATCTCGCTGGCTGCGTGCCTGAATCTGTTGTTGCTTACCGGCGTCGCTTATGCGGACGAGGTTGCGATTGTCACCGGCGAGCATTGGGTGAAGTCGTCCGACGAGCTGAAAAAGGCTTACCTCATCGGCGTCGCGAACGTGCTGCAGATCGAGCAAGCCTACCAGGCGAGCAGCCCTCCGACCGACGCGCAGAGCCTCGTGCCGCGGTGGGCCAAGGGTCTCAAGGGACAGACGCTCGACAGCGTACGTGATCAGTTGAACCGCTGGTACGCCGCGCATCCTGATCAAATAAGGCGGCCCGTGCTCGAGACGATCTGGTTCGAGATCGTCGTGCCCGGTTCATCCAAACCCAGCTGACGGACGTTTCACCATGAAACGGATTGCCACGACCATCGCTGCCTCGTGCATGCTCGGCGTGCTGGGCTGCACGAGCATGACGCCGCAGCAGCAGGGAACCGTGACGGGCGCTGCGATCGGCGCCGCGGCCGGCGCCGGCATCGCGGCGATCGCCGGCGGCAGCGGCTGGACGGGGGCCGCGATCGGTGCAGTCGCCGGCGGTGTCGCCGGTAACATCAAGGGAAAGCAGCAGCAATAAGTTTCCGGCCGGAAGGGCCGCAGCGCTGCGTTCGTGCGCGGCGCTGGCGCCTGGATTCGCTGACCGTGGATCACGGCCGTGAGCCTTTGCCGCAGTTTGGTCGATCGGCGTAAGGGTGCCATCGGAGGGAAGCATGGCTCTGCATGCGCGCTCTTCCGTCTCGCGCGAACCCCGCGTGCCGCTCACCGTTTGCGTCGCGCTGCTGCTGATGGCTGTCGTGCTTGCCGTCGGCGGTGGGCTCGGCGTCCACAACTATCTTCTGACTTCGCGAATCGTCCTCGATTCCGCGGACGCCGTCTTCCAGCGCATGGGTCGCGAGGTCGCGCTGGAGCTCGCGCGCACGACGGCGCCCGCGGAGCTGCTCGTCGACGTCGTCGCGAAGCAGAAGATCAACGAAGCCATGCGCCTCGACGAGCGCATGCGGGAGCTGCCGGCGTTCGCCGAGGCGTTGCGCGAAAACGCTGCCATCTCGGCGCTCTACATCGGCTACGACAACGGCGACTTCTTCTTAGTCCGCGCCTTGCGCGATCGAGAGACGCGCGAGGTGCTTGGCGCACCGGCCGAAGCGGCGTTCGCCGTGCAAAGCATCGAAGCGACGCAGGCGCAGACGTCGCCGTCCACGAAGTTCGTGTTCGTCGGCGACGACCTCGCGATCCTCGCCACGGTCGATCGGCGCGATTTCGCATTCGACCCGCGTACGCGCGGCTGGTACCAGGCCGCGATCGCAGCCGATCGTGCCGTGCGCACGTCGCCCTACGTTTTCTACACGACGCACGAGCCGGGAATTACCTTCGCGCGTCGCTCACCGTCGAGCAAAAGCGTCGTCGGCACCGACATCACCCTGGCTCGCCTGTCGCAACTGCTGCGGAAGCAGGCTGTCGCACCGTCGAGCGAGTTGTTCCTCGCTACCGGTGAAGGGTCGGTCGTGGCAGATAACGGCCCCGATTCCAGCGCGGTGCCGCCCTCGGCGAACGACTCGAGCGGCCTCGCGGCCCTCGCCCGCATGCCCCGCGCCACTTCCGTGGAGCTCGCAAGGCGCATTGCCTCGGACGCGACGGGTCAACCCTTCGACTTCGTCGTCGACGATCGCCCCTGGGTCGGCCGGGTGGAGCGCCTGGACGGTGGTGACGCGACGCGGTTTTACCTGGCGATCGCGGCGCCACGCGATGAGCTGCTCGTCGGCGTGCGGCAAATGCACGAGCGATCGATCGTCGTGACGCTCGCCGCGATCGTGCTCGCGATACCGCTCGCGTGGTTCGTCGCGTCGCATGTGTCGGGTCCGTTGCAGCGACTCGCCGGCGATGCACGCGCAATCCAGTCGCTCGACTTTTCTCCCGCTCCGCCGGTGCGATCGATCGTGCGCGAAATCGATAATCTGGATAGCGCGCTTCGCTCCAGCCGGGAAAGCCTGCATCGCTTCGTGGACATCAGCGACGCGCTCGCGGCCGAGCGCGACATGGGGCGCCTGATCGAGCGCGTGCTTCTCGAGACGATGCAGCTTGCGGGCGCGGACGGCGCCGCGCTTCACCTGGTCCACCATAAACGGCGCGTCCTTGATGCGGCACAGGCGGTCCGCGCAAACGGTGCCGCGGCGATGCAACCCGCATCGCTGCCGCTGAACGACGATCGGGATGCTGCGTCGCCGATCGTGCGCGCGGCTCGCGACGCCGTCACGATCCTTGCAGACCTGCCAGCCGACGATGCGACGATTAGCCAATGGCTCGACGCGGACGTCGGGGCAGACACAACGCTGTCGATGCTCGCGACGCCGCTCCGCAATCGTGCCGGTGAAGTCATTGGCGTGCTGAGCCTGGTGAGCGGCAGGGTGCGCGCGGCCGCCGTGCGTCCCCAGGTCGTCGCCTTTATCGAGAAGCTGTCGGGCGTAGCGGCGATCGCCATCGAAACGCAGCGGCTGCTCGCCGAGCAGAAAGCCCTCCTCGATGCGTTCATCCAGATTGTCGCTGCGGCGATCGATGCCAAATCGCCGTACACGGGCGGGCACTGTCAGCGGGTTCCGGCGCTCGCGAAGATGCTCGCTCAGGCTGCGTGCGATGCGCGCGAGGGGCCGTTTCGCGACTTTCGCCTGAGCGACGACGAGCGTGAAGCACTGCACATCGCAAGCTGGCTGCACGATTGCGGCAAGGTCACGACCCCGGAGTATGTCGTCGACAAGGCGACGAAGCTTTCAACGATTTACGATCGCATCCACGAGGTGCGCACCCGCTTCGAAGTGCTGAAGCGCGATGCCGAGATCGCGTTCTGGAAGGACCGGCTCGCCGACGGCGACGAGGGGACGCTCGCGCTGCGGCTCGCTGCGCAATTGCGCGCGCTCGACGAAGACTTCGCGTTCATTGCGAGCTGCAACGTGGGCAGTGAAGCGATGGACGATGCGGCGATCGAGCGCATCCATCACATCGCGCAGCGCACGTGGCAGCGCACGCTCGACGATCGGATCGGCATCTCGTGGGAGGAGCTCGCACGCAAGGAGCGGCGCCCCGCACAGGCGCTGCCCGCAACCGAGTCGCTGCTGTCGGATGCGCCCGAGCACCTGATCGAGCGGCAATCCGGCGACCTGATGCCCGACGACAATCGATGGGGCTTCAGACTCACCGTTCCGCATCACCGCTACAACCTCGGCGAAGTGCACAACCTGACCGTGCGCCGCGGTACGTTGACCGCGGAGGAGCGCTACAAGATAAACGAACACATCGTGCAGACGATCGTCATGCTGGAAAACCTGCCGTTCCCGCGGCACCTCGCCGATGTTCCGGAGATCGCCGGCGGCCATCATGAGACGATGGATGGACGCGGCTATCCGCGTCGACTCGTCGGCGGCCAGATGAGCACGCTCGCGCGGATGATGGCGATCGCCGACATCTTCGAGGCGCTGACGGCGGTGGACCGCCCTTACAAGAAGGGCAAAGCGCTCTCCGAGTCGCTGCGGATCATGGCGCGGATGCGCGACGAGCGGCACATCGACGGCGACCTGTTCGACCTTTTCCTCACTTCCGGCGTATATCGGCGCTACGCCGAAACGTACCTCGACAAGAACCAAATGGACGACGTCGACGTCGAGGCGCTGCGCGGCGACGACGCACCGCTCCGCGATCGGCCCGTCCCCGCCTGACAACCGGTTCGCGCTAGGGCCGGAACCAGGCGTTGCCGACGATGAAATAGAACGCCGTCGTGCCAGGACTGTGAGCGACGTCGACGCCGACGTGCATGCCGAACTTGCGCGCGAGCTCGTAGCGGAAGCCCGCGCCGCCCGCCCCGACGCCTTGCGTGAACGAAACGGCCTGGCCGCGCGACCAGGACCTCCCGGCGCCGCCGAATGCCACGACGCTCCACCGTCCTTGAAACTGCCAGCGGCCTTCGAGCTCGAGCGAGACCATCTCGTCGCCCTGATAGCGGACGTCCGGCACGCCGCGTAACGCGACGAAGGGCCGCAGGAAGAACGGCGTACCGCCCGATGCGCGCGCATAGTTGACGCGCGCCCCGAGCGTCACCTCATGGGGCAGCGTTTTCCACGCCATGAGGATCTGGTCGAAGCGCTCGAAGTCCGTCGACGCGCCGAGCGTTTCCCGTGACACGAGGTATGCGGATTCCGCGTAGACCCCGCGCGTGGGCGTGAATACGTTGTCGCGCGTGTCGTACTCGAGGATCGCGGTGGGCGCGGAGACGGTGACGCGCGCGCGATCGGCGAGCCCGGGAAAGATCGGCGGCTCGTCGCGAAGCTTTGGATCGACGTTGGCGTAGACGTAGCGGACGCCGACCGCCCACTCCGAGCGGGGTTGCAGTTGCCAATTCACCTGTGCCACCGCGCCACTGAATTGCAGCGAATAACGTACCGCTCGATCGACATCGGCCCGATCCGCGCCGAATCCGAAAAAATCGAGGTTGATGTTGCCCGTGCCTCCACCGGCCAGCGTGCGCAGCCGGCCGTCGAGCCAGCGGCTCGTGTCACCGGCGAACGCCGCCCAGGTGCCGTTCTCGGTTGCAAGACCGCCGATGGCAGAGATGTTCGGACGCGCCCAGCCTTCGCTGCCCGCCTCCGGCCGAGGTCGCAGGAACATTCCGACGGCGCCACCGCCGTAGCCGACGGCAGGCTCGGTGACGACGACAGGCACCGGCAGGAAGCCGCGCGGATCCTCGAGAAACGACGACACGTCGAACATGCCGTCCTCCGCATCGAAGAAACGGCTGGCGCGCGTCGCGGTCGGGGTATCGGCGGACGGTTCGCTACCTGGCGGCGGGAGCGTCTGTGCTTGGAGGCTGCTCACCCACGCCGCCGCGAAGGCCATCACGAGCACGCAGGCGTAGCGCCGAGCGGAGCGCGGATTCACTGCGCCGAACACAATCACATGACGAGCTTGAGCAGCCGCGTGACCAATTCCTCGGCGGAAATCATGGTGAGCAGCAGCGGCGCGATCGGCAGCAGCGTCGCGATCGCGACCGTCATGACGGCCTGGCGGGTGATCGGCACGAGCCGGGTGCTGCGCACCGTCTCCAGGCTGTTCGACAAGTCGGCCAGCGACTGGATATCGGCGCTGCCGAGCGGCGAAGCATCTGGCGGCAAGCCCTCCGGCAGCCAGGTGCGCTCGAAGTCGCGCACATAACGCTGCGACAGCCTGCCGTATATGCGTATCGTCGCGCGTTTCGCCGCTGCGGCCTGCGGCGCGAACACGACGAGCGGCCCGAACACGAGCAACAGGACGAAACCGACGATGAGCGCGACTTCGATCCTCGAGTCCGCGAGCGTCTTTCCGAGGTAGAGGATGCGGTTTGCAATCACGCCTGCGACCAATGCACCGTGCGCCATCGCGAGGGGCACGAACGCAAACGCGGTATTGGCGAGGAAGCCGAATCCCGCCATGCGGTCGGCGTGCATGGCGGAAACATGCAACGGAATGCGCGACACGTGCCAGAGGAAGCGCAGCCATACGATCAGCCTGAAATACCACCGCAGCAGCAGAAACTGGAACACCGGCACGCTGACATAGGCGAACCACATGCCGGCCGGCGTGAGGCCCGATCGACCCGACGCGCTGTCGGCGTACCACGTCGGCACGTCGAGCGCAGCGACCTCGCGCCACAGCACGGGTATGCCGAACGCGTAGATGATGACCACCATCGCGATCTCGGCGGCAACCGAATTGCGAAGCCGGATCGCGGAGTGAACCGCTGCGCGGAAGTGCTCGAGCGTTTCGGGGGAAACGAGGCCGCGAACGACGAACTCGCTTGCAATCGTGCGTATTCGCTGGTGAACGACGAGTTCAGCGATGATCAGCAGCGGCAACGCAACGAGAAAGCGGGCGTGGACCTCGACGTCCTTCAGGAACGGAACGGCGACCGCGTCGCCGAACGCACGGCCGCCGACGGCGGCGAGCACAAGCAGCGGCAACCAGACGAAGCCGGTGATGATGACGATGCGTCGGCGCAGCATCTCGAGCGCGTCGCCGCTGATGTGTGCACGACGCAGGGCCTGGAAGAGCGGTCCGCCGAGAATGATCGAGAAGTCGGGCGCATCGCCGGATTCCCCCTCCGGACCGGTGATGTCGCGCGTGATTTTCGACGCGAGTTCTGCGGCCATCAGCGCCTACGGCTCTGCAATGTCGAGGGAGCCGACGACATTCCTCGCCGGCCTTATGGCTAGTGCTTATCGCCGGGCGTGTCTCCTCCCAGGCGATTGCCGATCTGCTTTTTCAGCCGCTCGACGATGTCGTTCAGGAGCTCGCGCGTCTGTGCCTCGCCGAGCGCGCCCGTCGTCTTGTCGCGGACGTGGTAATGCATCATCAGCGCGTTGCGCAGCTTCGCGAACGCCGCGGGATTGCGCGTTCCGCAGACCGAGTCGTCGTTCTTCAGGACGCGCTCGATGATTCCGGCATCGAGAATGCGCACATTGCAGGCGATGGAGAGTCGCGCGACTTCCCGGGCCATGTCGTCCAGGTTCTTGCCCCACCAGGCGCCGCCCAATTCCGTCTTCTGCTCGCTCATCGCCACGCTCCTTCGCTTTCAGCGCTTCCATACCCGCAGCTCGTGCGTGATTCGGCCCGATGTTAACCACCGTGCGGCTCTCGTCATGCTGGAGCGTCATCTCGCACCCGTCTTCACTTTTCTGGACATTTCGCAAACGAGAGCGATCTGCGTGGCCGAATCGCGCGGAGTGGAAGTACCATTGCGTCATGGATGACGTGACGCATGCAACGCCGTTGACGCGCGACCTCACGCGCATTGTGCTTGCCATCCTGCTGATGGCCGTGCTGATCGGCACATCGTTCTATGTGCTGAGTCCGTTCCTGCTGTCGGTGGTCTGGGCGATGATGATCGTCGTGGCGACGTGGCCGCTGATGCTGAAACTTCAGGCGGCGTTGCGGCGGCGCGGGCCGGCGGTGGCCCTGATGTCGGTCGCGATGCTGCTCGTATTCGTGATTCCGCTGCTGCTCGCCGTGCAAACGGTCGTCGCGAACGTCGATACGATCACGGGCTGGATGCACTCGCTTGCGACCGCCTCGATCCCGCCGCCACCCGAATGGGTGCTGAAGATTCCGCTGGTCGGCGCGCGGCTTGCCGAACATTGGACCGCCATCGCGGCGGCCGGCAAGGAGGATCTCGCGACCCGCATCGCACCGTACGTCGCGGGCGCAACAAAATGGCTGGCCGGGGCACTAGGCAGCGTCGGCTTGCTGACGATCCAATTCCTGCTCACCGTGTTGATCGCCGTGATCATCTATTCGCGCGGCGAGGCCGCGCGCGATGCCTTGATTCGCTTCGGCCGCCGCCTCGCCGGCGATCGCGGCGAGCGCGCGGTGATACTGGCGGGTCAGGCGATTCGCGCGGTTGCGCTCGGGGTGGTCGTGACGGCGCTCGTCCAGACGTTGCTCGCCGGCCTGGGTCTCGCGCTCGCGGGCGTGCCTTTCGCAGGCCTTCTGACGGGCGTCATTCTTCTGCTGTGCATCGCGCAGATCGGGCCGATCGTCGTGCTCGTTCCGTCGGTCGTCTGGCTGTTCTGGAACGATGCCAATGCATGGGGCACGGCACTGCTCATCTGGACGATTCTCATCGGCGCGCTCGACAACATCCTGCGTCCGCTCCTGATCCGAAGAGGCGCCGATCTGCCGCTGCTGCTCATTTTCGCGGGCGTCATCGGCGGCCTGCTCGCCTTCGGCATCATCGGGCTGTTCGTCGGGCCGGTCGTACTGGCGGTCGCCTACACGCTGCTCAACGAGTGGATGGGCGAGCGCGCGTAGCCGTCGCTCGCTCGCGGGACGCGCACCGCACGTTGCGGCAAGCTTGATCTGGCAGACGAGGCACGCGGCCCGCGCAACCGATGCGGGGCCACGATGCCTTCTGCATCAGGCCGCTAGGAATCGGCGAGCTCGAGCTGCGTACCCATCACCCGCACGCGATCGCCTTCGCGCAGCAGCAGCGGCTCGTACCGTTGCGGGATGACGCGGGTCTCGCCGCTGTCCATCTTGACCTTCACGTCCCAGCGCCGCTTCTGATACGCGTTAGGCCGGTTCGCGTACACGGCGCCGCCCGCCGCGCCGATCATCACGACGTTGCGACTGCCGTCCGCACCGAACGCGATCGCCGAGCGTCCTTCCATACCACCGGGATTGGTCAACGACGACGTCGACGACATGCCGCCGAGCGGCGTCCACTGCTCTTCCTGAGTCGACACCTGGATCGACACGATCACCGCGCAGTTATCGCAGCGTGCCGGGGCTGTGGTCGCCTGGCCAGCCGCGAACCCGGCTGCGAGAAAGGCCATCAATGCGCCGGCGAGGCGTGCGTCAATCGGGCAGCGCATTGAGATAGAACATGGCGTTGAGGAGCGGGCTCGGCTTGCCAAGCGGGGCGAGCCATTGCTGGTACACCCCGTCGATCTCACCGCCCTTGTACATCCCGACGAGGGCGCGATTGACGGCAAGACGAAAATCCGGATCGTCGCGGCGAATCATGATCGCGTACGGCTCGAGCGAGAAATCGTCGGGCAGGACGGCAAGCGCATCGGCCGAGCGCAGCATGATCTGCGTGAGCACGATCCGATCTCCGGCATACGCGTCGACCCGTCCTTCGCGCAGCGCCGCAGCGCCCTCCTCGGGCTTCGCCACGTTCACGACAGTCGCCTTCGCGCCAGCCACGCCAAGCGCGGCGATCAATGCGCGCTCGGTCGTCGTGCCGGCGATCACGGCGACGCGCCGGTCCTTGAGATCCGCGAGGCGCTGCACCGGCGATTGCGTGCGAACGGCGAGCGCACCGCCGTCGACGAAAATCGGCACGCTGAAATCGACGCGCTCCATTCGGGAGAGCGTCATCGTCGTCGTGCCGCATTCCGCATCCGCGCGCCCGCTCGTAATCGCCTCGATTCGATCGGACGCATCAACGGCAATCCATTTGACGTCGAGCGTCGAGAGACGCAGCTCCCGCTGGATCGCCTGCGCGACGCGCGTGCAGAGCTCGACCGTGTAGCCGCGCACGCGGCCGTCGCGGTCCTTGAACGAGAACGGCGCAGCGCCGTCGCGATAGGCGAAGACGATTGCGCTGCGGTCGCGGATGCGCTCGAGCGTCGTCGCGGCCTGCGCAGTGCTCGCGATGAGCGCCGCGACGACCAGCGCGCCGCCCGAACCGAGCCGCCGAAGCTTCACGAAACCCACCGCGGTTCTCCCTGACATCCGCCGCGCATTTATCGAA
>Ga0105248_10005469_pt1 | contig 13959 bp, 7 predicted proteins | sample KBSS34metaG_FD_81524 | JGI IMG/M metagenome (GOLD analysis project Ga0105248, IMG submission 81524) | Switchgrass rhizosphere microbial communities from Kellogg Biological Station, Michigan, USA - KBS S3-4 metaG | ecosystem: Host-associated > Plants > Roots > Rhizosphere > Soil | place...
AACAGCAGAGCTGGATCCTTCAAAATTGGTGTGAAGTGCAGCATCCGTCGGTGCCATCGGCAAGGCTGCCAGGATGCGCTCCATCGATGTGCAAACAGATCCGCCGGTTCCGAACCGGCGCTGTGCTATCCCGAACCAAATGAAAACTTAAAGCCGAAGCCGAAGCCCAAAAGAAAAGGGGCCGTCCACGCGGGACGGCCCCTCTCTTTTTGCCGATATGGCGTCCGGTCCTAGCGGAAGCGGAACTCCGCACCGCCATAGAAGAACCGACCGGTCGGGCTGTACGGGCTGCCCGCCTCGGTGCCGAACAGGTCGTACGGCGGACGCACGTTGCCGATATTGTCGACACCGGCGTAGAGCCGGAGCTTGGTCAGCACGTCCCAGTTCACGCGAGCGCTGTGCGTGATCTGCGAGGGGTACCAGGCGATCGGACGGGCATCCGGGTTGGTCGGACCGCGGCCCTGGTGAGTGAACATCGTCTCCCACGCGAGGATCGTCTGACGGCCGATGTAGGTGCCGCTGTAGGTGAGGTCGACCTTGCCGAAGTCGAGGTTCGCGTTCCACGACGCACCCCAGCGCGGATCGCCGAAGGTTTCGTCGATCTTGTCCGAGCGATCAGGCTGCGTGAGGAAGCTGAAGTTCTCGCTCTGCAGCAGCAAGCTGACAATCGCGTGACCCGAGAAGCGGACGTTGCCCCACAGGCGGCGGTTGTAGCTGGCATCGAAGTCGACACCGCGACGGATCAGCTGCGCGAAGTTGAAGGGCTGGTTGATGAACCCGTTGCCCGTTGCCGGGAAGTTGAACCGGTTCAGGTTCGGCAGGTCGCGCGTCGTCTGACCGGCGAATACGCCGTTGATCAGCGGGTTCGTGCTGGTCTGTCGGGCGATCGCAGCGCAGAACTCGTTGTTGATGCCGGTTGGGTCATCATAGCAACGGTTGATGATCTGCTGCCCCGTGAGGCCGGAGATCACGTCCTTCACCTTGATACGGTAATAGTCGACCGTCAGCGCGAAGCCCGGGATGAACTCGGGCTGGAACACGCCGCCGAGCGTCATGCTGTAGCCGCGCTCAGGTACGAGGTCCGGATTTCCGCGGTTGATGCCAACGACGCCGGATCCCGGCTGGTTGGTCCACGGCTGGGTCGTCGTCACCCCGCTGTTGTCGACATAGGTGATCGTCGTCGGGATGCCCGCTGCCGCACAATTCGCGGCCCGGTTCGGGTTGGCCGAGATGTTGTTGCTCGAGTTGGTGCCGCCCGGCTGATCGCATGGATCGGTCAGGTTGTTCGCGAACGTCTGCGTCTGCGACGCAAATGCGTCCGACAGCGTCGGAGCACGCACCGACTTCGCGAAGCCGCCACGCAGACGGAGGCTCTGGATCGGTGCCCAGGTCAGGCCCGCGTTGTACGCCCAGACACCGCCGAACGTGTTGTAGTGCGAGTAACGCGCTGCGCCTTCGGCCGTCAGCTCCTTGATGAACGGAATGTCCGCAAGGATCGGCAGACGGAGCTCGCCGAAGAACTCGTTGGTCTTCTGCTTGGGCGGAGTGAACGGAGCGAAGGCATTGAGGAAGGTCAGGCCCGCGGCCGTGGTCGGATCGTAGATCGAGCTCGCCTTCTCCTCGCGGTGCTCGGCACCGAGCGAGAAGCCGATCGGGCCGCCCGGAAGACGGAAGAACCCTGTCGTGTCGCCCGAGATGAAGGCGATTGCGTCGACCTGCGTCGCCTTCTGCACACGCGAGGACGTGTAGAGCACGTAGTCGCGCGCCGCCTGCGACGAGGCGCCGAACCCGAATACGTTCAGCGGAACGCAGTTCGGATCGTTGTTGTTCGGGTTCGTGTCGGCGTTGATGGCGCAAACGATATTGCCGCTCGTGTCGCGGACAGCGTTGGTGGCATTGTTGAAGTTCTGGATGAGGACGTTGCCGCCGGTCTGGTAGTAGGTCCAGGTGTGGCCGTAGTTGACCGAGGCCTCGTAGCTGAGGTTGCCGCTGCTCAGCAGGTCACCCCTGACGCCGCCTACGACCCGGTAGGTCTTGCGCTCATGGTCCTCAGCACGAGTGCCGAGGTCATTGTTGAAGCGCTGCATCGTGAACGTCGTCGCGCCGGGATTGAGGATGCTGACCAGCGTCGAGCGGGCCTGCGCCGTCAGGAACGGGTTGTTGATGCTGAAGACCGGGTTGAGGTTCGCGGCGATGAAGGTCGGCTGCGTCGACTGCTGGGTCGCGTTGATCCGGATGTAGGTTGCTTCAACGAAGGGCTTGAATGCCGGCGAGATGTTACCGTTCAGGAACAGGTTGCCGACATAGCGCTCGAGTCCCGGAAGAAGCATCGCATCTTCGAGGCCGGTGGCGCTGAGGCCGCCGAACACACCGCCGCCGAGCGAGCGATTGTCGAAATAGGGGACGTCGCGAGCAAGAGTTCCGTCGGGCATGAACGCATAGAAGGATTGAATGCGGCCGCCCGTCGGGCTCAGCTGGCCCGTGCAGACGAGCGCTCGTTGCGCAGCGTTGGTCGCATTCGCCGCCGGGCACGAGGTGATGACATAGCCGCCCGTCGAGATGTTGCCGAACGTGATGCCCGGGATCGTGCCGTTCTGGTTGTTCCAGAAAGCCGTGTTCGGGATCCCGTCGAAGTTGCGGTTCGGGGCGTTCGTGATTTCCGAGGTGTAGAAGCCCGACGGGCCGGTGAAGGCACCGAGGTAGGGACGGTCGGAGAAGAAGACCGCGTCGGAGTTCGAATATTCGAACGACCCGGTGACGTTCAGCTTGCCGTCCGCGAAGTTGTGACCAGCGACGATGCTGGCGAACTTGTTGTCGCGGTCGTTGTACGTGCTGGTTCCACCCTGCACCCGGACCTTGATGCCGTCATAATCCTTGCGAAGGATGAAGTTGACGACGCCGGCGACGGCGTCCGAGCCATAGACGGCCGAGTTGCCGCCGGTGACGACGTCGACGCGGTCGAGCAGGTCAACGGGAATGGTGTTGACGTCGACGTTGAAGTTTCCAGGCTGCGCGGTGACCATGCGGCGGCCGTTGATGAGCGTAAGGGTGCGGTTCGTGCCGAGACCGCGAAGGTCGAGCAGGCTGAGGCCCGCAGTACCGATCGAGCCGGTCGAGTTCGCCTGGCTGAAGGTCGAGCGGAGCGACGGCAGGTCGTTCAGCGCGTCACCCAGCGAGACTTCGCCGCGCTGAGCGAGATCGGTCGCCTGGACGCTGGTGATCGGAACGGCCGAAGCAAGGTTCGGACGGCGGATGCGCGAACCGGTGACCACGATCGACGTGTCGGTCACCTGCGCTTGCGCGACCGCGCTCGAGTCCGCCGGGGTGCAGTCGGCGGGAACGCCGGTCTGCGACGTGCTGCCCGGCAGCGGGCAGGTGGTGGTGGATTGCGCGAATGCCGGCGTCGCCGACGCAAAGAAGATAATCGCGCCGGTCTGAAGTGCCGACGCGGCAAGCAAATTACGATTTGTCACTAGACCCTCGTCCCCATACTCACTTTCGAGAAGGATCGGGTGAGTTCCCGATTTACATTTCCGCTGCAATGGGTTCCGCCGAGTCGGAACCGATTTTCCGTTCATGTAACTTTAATGTCACGCATCCTGCGGATTTGTCCGCCGGGCGACTCTTCTGCGGTCGCTGCGCTGCCGCTCGACACTTGCCCTTTCATTTGAGCGGCTTCCCCGTATGACTTGCAAAAAGGGGGGGGTGATTGGCGCGAAGATGGGCGCTTCAAGCGTTACAGGCCTGGCTATCGCAGCGCTGGCATTGCTTTGGCTCGTCATCGCGATCGCGATCGCGATCCTTGCGGCACGCCGTTTTCGAGTAGCGGAGCAGTTGATCGAGGCCGCGCAAGCAAACGCCCGGCTTTTGCAGCTCATGCCCGCGCGGCCACTGTTGGTGCGCTCCGATCAGACGATCGAGGCCGATCAGCAGCTGATGCGGGATCTCGGTTTGAGCGGTTCGCCCAGGACCTTCTCTGCGCTGGCGGGCAACGACAGCGGGATTGCACCCGAGGATCTCGATGCGCTTGCGGCTGACGTGGAAGCCGCCCAGGCGACGTCCGGCAACGTGTCCCGCACGGTTCGGGCGAACGGTTCTCCACGCGTCTTCGACGTTCGCGGCGGTCCCGCTCCAGGAGAGCTTCCAGGCGCCATGCTGCTGTGGTTCTTCGACACCAGCGCAGGTGAAGAGGAGCGCGCGAAGCTCGCGTTGCGCCTGCGCCAGACGGAAGGCGCCTTCAATTCCCTGACCCATCTCATCGAGGCCGCGCCCTTTCCGATGTGGTACCGCGGGCCGGATCTCAAGCTTGGCCTCGTCAACAGCGCATTCGTCTACGCGGTCGAGGGCAAGGACGCCCCCGACGTCATCGGTCGGTCGGCGGAGCTCATCGACGCGCCGGGTGAAGAGGGCGGAGTGACCAGCGCTCGCAAGGCCCAGGAGAGCGGCCAGGTCGTCTCGCAGATGCAGCCGGCGATCATCCGCGGCGAACGCCGCATGTTGAGGATCGTGAATGTGCCGCTCTCGACAGGTGCGGTTGCGGGTTATGCAGTCGATGTCCAGGACCTGGAGGACGCTCGGGCCGAGCTCGCGCGCTACATAGAATCGCAGCGCGAACTCGCTGACCGGATGACCGCCGGCACAGCGCAGTTCGATGCCGACCGCACATTGAGCTTCTTCAATCGGCCGTTTGCCGTCATGACGCAGCTCGATCCGGACTGGCTTGCCGAGAAACCGGAATTCGACCGCCTGATCGAGCGGATGCGCGATGAGCAGCGCCTCCCGGAAACCCGCGACTTTCCGGCCTGGAAGGAAGAGCGGAGGGGCTGGTTCACGAGCGCGGACGAAGTCATCGAGGAAGAGTGGATGTTGCCTGCAGGCGACCACATCCGGGTGGTTGCCCAGCCGCTACCGGACGGTGGGCTGCGGCTGTTCCTCGAGGACCGCACCGAGCAGCTTCGTCTCGCGTCGGCTCGGGACACTCTGCTGCGCGTGCGCGCAGCGACATTCGACAATCTTTTCGAAGCTATCAGCGTCTTTGCCAGCGACGGCAGGCTCTATGTCTGGAACCGACGCTTCATCGACGATTGGGAACTCGATGAAGAATGGCTCGCGACGCACCCGCGGATCGACGAGCTCGTTCCGGCAATGGCGCGAAAGCTGGTCAATCCCACGGCAGCTGCGCAGATCCGCGAGATGGTCCGGCAGACGACCAACGAGCGGCAATCGTCCAATGGCCGCATTTCATTGACGGACGGGCGGCATTTCCAGTTCGCTGCGGTTCCACTTCCCGACGGAAATGCGCTTTTTACGATGGTCGACGTGACGGACTCGACGCGCATCGAGGCAGCACTTCGCGAGCGCGCAAAAGCGCTCGAGGAAGCGGACCGCGTGAAGACCGACTTCGTGGCCAATATGAGCTACGAGCTGCGGACGCCGTTGACCTCGATCGGAGGGTTCGCCGAGTTGCTCGGCGGAGGCTACGCGGGCGACCTCAGTTCGAAGGGTCGCGATTATGTGAGCGCGATCCTCGAATCGGTCGAGCGCCTTTCGAAGCTCATCAACGATGTCCTTGACCTCACCACGGGCGACGCGCGCGGCGTCGCGCTCGAGAAGGAGCGCGTGGACATCGCCGGCCTGTGCCGCGCGGCAGCGGAAACGGCCAAAGAGAGGGCAGCTGAAAAGAGGCAGAAACTCGAGGTGGAAATCTTGCCGTCGGCTGGCCACGTATTCGGCGATGCGCGCCGGTTGCGGGAGTCGGTCGAGCACGTCCTTCAAAATGCGATCGCCTATACCGACAGCAAGGGGCAGATCTCACTTTCGGCCAACGGCGATGAGAACGAGGCGGTGATCCGGGTCCGCGACAACGGCACGGGTATCGAGGCGGAAGACCTGCCTCGGGTATTCAACCGGTTCGACCGCGTCACCGAAGCAGGCATCAGAGGCGAGGCTGCCCTGGGGCTTGGACTGCCGCTGACGCAGCAGTTCATCGAGGCGCATGGCGGAAGCGTCGAGCTGCAATCGGAAAAGGGAAAGGGCACGACGGTAACCCTCACGATTCCGCGCGGCACCCGGTGATCCTGAGAAGCGAGGAGGACACCGCCGGCGCCGGCGCTGCGCTCGCGCGCCAAGCGCGTGCTGGCGACGTGATCACGCTCGCGGGAGGTCTTGGCGTTGGCAAAACGGCGTTTGCCCGGGGATTGATCAATGCGCTCGGGCACGAGGGCGACGTTCCGAGCCCGACTTTTGCGATCGTACAGCCTTACGACGAACTCGATCCGCCGGTGTGGCACGTCGATCTCTATCGCATCGAGGATGAAACGGAGATCGACGAACTGGGGCTCGACGCCGCCGTTGATGCCGTTCTCCTGGTGGAATGGCCGGAGCGGGCGGGGCCGAGTGCGTGGCCCAATGCACTTCGTATCAACATCGACTTCGGTCAGGATGGCGCGAGAATCTTGACAGCGAAGGTGCCCCCGTCATGGGAGGGGCGATGGCCACCCCGATGACTCCGCCGCCGCATGCCCCTGATTTCCTTGCCGCTTCCGGCTGGGCAGGTGCTCAAATCCTTCCGCTTGCCGGCGACGCCTCGTTCCGCCGCTATTTCCGAGTCGTGGACGGGGAGCGCTCGGCGGTCCTGATGGACGCGCCGCCGCCGCATGAAGATCCGCGTCCGTTCATCGCCGTTGCGGAATGGCTGGCGTCGGTCGGGCTCAGCGCTCCGCAGATCCTTGCCCGCGACCTCGACAAGGGACTGCTGTTGCTCGGGGATTTCGGAGACTGGCGGCTGCGCGAGTTTCTCGACGAGGACCCGACGCGCGAGGTGGAGCTTTATGAGCTCGCCACCGATGTGCTCATCCATCTCCATCAGCATGAGGCGATGCCCGGACTGAAGCCGCACGGGCTCGACCAGTGGCTCGAGGAGCTGAAGCTCTTCATCGACTGGTATTGCCCGGCGGTTGGAGCGGAGGTGGACGTTGCGGCCTATGAGGCTGCGTGGCGCCTTGTGCTCGAGCCGGTGTCGAGCGATGGCATGGCGCCGGTGACCGTGCTCCGCGACTATCATGCCGAAAACGTCATGCTGGTCGGCGATCGGACCGGCGTTCAGCATTTCGGACTGCTCGATTTCCAGGACGCCCTCGCGGGTCACCCGGCTTATGATCTCGCCTCGGTCCTCGAGGATGCACGGCGCGATGTGCCGCCCACGGTCGAGCGGGCGATGATCGACCGCTACGTCGCTGCCACGAGCAACGGCGAGACGTTCGTTCGTGCCTATTGGGCGCTCGCGGCTCAGCGGAACACGCGCATCCTTGGCGTTTTCACGCGCCTTTGGAAGCGCGACAACAAGCCGGGCTACCGCCGCTTCCAGCCGCGGATGTGGGGTCTACTCGAGCGGGATCTTGCTCTGCCGCACCTCGAGCCTGTCAGGGACTGGTTCGACCGGAACATCCTGCCCGAGCACCGGCGCGAGCCCTGGAAGCAGGCCGCATGAGCCAATCCAAGCGAGCGCTCCGGCTGCGCGCCGAGGTTCCGGCCGAAGTGCCGCACACGGCGATGGTGATGGCGGCGGGGCTCGGCAAGCGGATGCGTCCGCTCACGGCAACCCGGCCCAAGCCGCTGATCGAGGTCAATGGCAAGGCTCTGCTCGACCATGTTCTCGAGAAGTTGCGCACCGCTGGCGTGAAGAAGGTCGTGGTCAACGTCCACTATCTGGCCGACGCGCTCGAAGCGCATGTGGCGACCCGGGCTGAGGGCCTTGAAGTCGTCATTTCCGACGAGCGCGAGCTGCTGTTGGAGACGGGTGGAGGTCTGGTGAAGGCCGAGCCCATGATCGATTGCGATCCCTTCCTGTCGCTGAACAGCGACAATCTGTGGATCGACGGGCCGGCTGACACGATCAAGCTGCTCGCCTCGCAATGGGACGGCAGCAAGATGGATGCGCTGCTGCTGCTGGTGCCGCAGGCGCGTGCGCTCGGTCACAAGGGCATGGGCGACTTTCACATGGACCGCAGCGGACGAATCCGGCGTAGAGAGCGAAGCCACGTAGCGCCGTTCGTCTTCACCGGCATCCAGATGGTCTCCAAGCGCCTCCTTCGTGATGCGCCCGAGGGGCCATTCTCGACCAACATCCTGTGGGATCGCGCGATCGAGGAGAGGCGGGCTTTCGGTGCCGTCCACCAGGGGCTCTGGTTCGATGTCGGCACACCGCAGTCGATCCCGATGACGGAGGCGGCGCTAGAGAATGTCTGACCGCCCGGCGGTCTACACCATCCCCAGCCATCGTTCGTTCGCAGACGCACTTGCGGCGGGCTTGATCGCGCGCTTCGGCGAGGAGCCACTAGGTCTCGCAGACGGCCGCATCCTGCTGCCGAACAACCGCGCGGTCCGAGCGGTCATGGACGCGTTTGTACGCGCGAGCGGCGGCGGACTGCTGCTTCCGCGCCTCATTCCGGTTGGCGATCCTGAACTGGATGAGCGCGTCGGCGGAGCGCTTGACCGGATCGAGGAGGATGAACCCCTCCCGCCTGCGATCGACCCGACCGAGCGAATGCTGAAACTCGCGTCCATCGTCGGTGGCGGAGGAAGCGCTGAAAGCCTGCGGCTCGCGGCAGACCTTGCCCGCACGCTCGACGCATTGCTCGTGGAGAATATCGATCCTCATCGGCTGAAGGATGCTGTCGGGCAAACCGGTGATCTTGCGCGCCACTGGGATAAGTCGCTCGAGAAACTTCAGCTCATCCATGATGCCTGGCCGCATCTCCTGGCGGACCTTGGCGCGATCGACCTCGCCGAGCGTCGCAACCTCCTGCTGAAACGGCTGGCGAAACGCTGGCAGGACGATCCGCCTGCCGGCTTCACGGTTGCCGCCGGCATTACGACCGCCGCGCCGGCCGTCGCGGCTCTCGTTGCGCGGGTGGCCCACATGCCTCAAGGCATGGTGGTGTTGCCGGGCCTGTGGCTCGAAAATCTCTTCCCCGACGAGGAATGGGAAGCGCTCGGCCCTGACGAGAAAGGCCGCGGCGAAGTTACGCATCCGCAATTCCATTTGAAGGTTCTGCTCAACCGCCTCGGCATTGCGCGCGCCGAGGTTCAAACCTGGCGCTGGTCAGCCGGGGCAGTGTCCTCGACGGCACGGGCGAAGTCCGTGGCGAATGCGATGGCGGCACCCGATTTTTCCCACAAATGGGAGACGCTCGGGCCGGCGGAGCGACGGCTGGGCGGCATTCGCCTTGCGGAGCTGCCGGACCCGGCGGCCGAAGCACAGGCGATTGCGCTCGCCTTGCGCGAAGCTCTCGAGACTCCGGGCAAGACGGCGGCGCTGGTAACTCCGGACCGTCAGCTGGCCGGCCGTGTCGCCGCGCTCCTCGCGCGCTGGGGCGTGGAGGCGGACGACAGCGCGGGCAAGCTCCTGTCGACGACCCCTGCCGGGACTTTGCTCCTGGCGATCGTCAGCGCTGCCGCCGAGGAGCTCGCTCCTGTCCCCATCCTTGCATTGCTCAAGCACCCCCTTGCAGGCGGCGAGGCCGAGGAGCGTCTCGCCTGGCTGGACATGGTCCGGGAACTCGACCTCAATCTCCGCGGGCCGCGTCCGCCGGCAGGGATTGCCGGGCTCGACGCGCACCTCGGCAATTCGGGCAAGTGGCAAAAGGTCCGGCTGCCGCTCGAACGCATCGGCGGGCTCCTTCGCGAGCCGGTGTCGCTGGCGCGCCTCGCGGCCGATCTTTCCGATGCAGCGCAGTCGCTGGCCGGCGATTCGGCGTGGCGCGGTCCGGCAGGACGGATGGCGGCGGGGATGCTTGCTGATCTGCAGGCGTCGGCCGCTGCTCAGGCACTGACGGTCCGTGCCGAGGATGCCGTGCCTTTGCTTCGCCAGCTGCTCGACGAGCGGGCGGTGCGTCCGCCTTACGGCGGTCATCCGCGGATCTTCATCTGGGGTCTGCTCGAGGCGCGGCTTCAACGCGCCGACCTGGTTATCCTTGGCGCGTTGAACGAGGGGATCTGGCCAGCTTCGCCAGCACCCGATCCGTGGCTCCCGCCCAGCGTAAGGGCTTCGCTCGGCATGCCGACCCTGGACAATCGCATCGGCCTTGCCGCGCACGATTTCGCGAGCGCGCTCGGAGCTCCAGAGGTGCTGATAACGAGGGCCCGGCGCGACGCAAAATCGCCGACGGTTGCTTCGCGGTTCCTTCTTCGGCTCAACGCGATCAGCGGCGGACTGCCACGCGATCTGCAGCTTGAGCGTCTCACGCGCGTGCTCGACGATCCCGGCACTCCAATGCCGGTTGACCGTCCCCAGCCGTCGCCACCCGCCGAGCAGCGCCCTGGAAAGATTTCCGTCACTGCTGTCGATCGTCTGAAGGCCGATCCTTTCGCTTTCTACGCACAGGCGATCCTGAGGCTTCGCTCAATCGACCCGGTAGACGCCGACCACACCGCTGCCTGGAAGGGCACGGCCGTTCACCAGGTTCTGCAGGACTGGCTGCAGCACGATAATTGCGAGCCCGAAAAGCTGAGGGCGCGTGCGGAACGCTTGCTTGAGGATGAAGCGATCCATCCGATGCTTCGGGCGCTTTGGGCACCGCGCCTGCTCGAGGCAATCGACTGGATTGCCGCAATGGAGCGCGACAATCAGGAAAAGGGCAGGCGTCCGCTAAGGGCGGAGGCGACGGGCGAGACGGTGCTCGCCGGGGTCACCGTTCACGGACGTGTCGACCGCATCGACAGCCTTGGCAACGGCAGTCTCGCAATCATCGATTACAAGACAGGCGCACCGCCGACACAAAAGGCGGTAAATGCGGGCTTTGCGCTGCAGCTCGGGCTGCTTGGACTCATCGGCCGCGCCGGCGGGTTCGACGAGGTGCATGGCAACCCCGAGGCATTCGAATATTGGTCCCTGCAACGCTATCGCGGCAGCTTCGGCAGGCTGATGTGCCCCGACAGGGGCATGCAGCCCGGCGAGTTCCTGGATCATGCGCACGCCAATTTTGAAGACGCGGCGAACAGGTGGCTGACCGGGAGCGAACCGTTCACGGCGAAGCTCAACCCGGCGTATGCGCCCTACGGCGATTATGACCAGCTGATGCGGCTGGAAGAATGGTACGGCCGCAAGTGAGCCTAGCTGCGCGGCTTTTTCTTGACCTTGGAGGCATAGAGCAAGGCGGCAACGATGGCGGCCGAGCCGATGCCCACGGCAACACCGGCCTTCACCAGCTTGGTCCGGCGTTGTTCGTTGGCGCGGTCGTTCTCTTCGCTGCTGTCGCTCATGAGCAAACATCTATGGCGTTAGGCGCCGGTTTGGAAGCCGCATGAGTTCGCGCTTCAGGACGTTTCCGGAGCTCAAGGACGAGCAGGCGCTAGCGTCGGACCCGCACGTTCATGCTTCGCTCTCGGCGTCGGCGGGAACCGGCAAGACGCAGGTCCTGACTGCGCGTGTCCTCCGGCTGCTGCTGAAAGGTGCACGGCCCGAATCCATCCTCTGCCTGACCTTCACCAAGGCGGCGGCGGCAGAGATGTCCAATCGTATCGGCGCGCGGCTCGCCGCCTGGGTACGCCTCAAGGACAGCGAACTCGGAACCGATTTGCTGCATCTTGGCGAATCGAATGATCCTCAGACGCGGCAGCGGGCGCGCCAGCTGTTTGCTCGGGTGCTTGATTGTCCGGGTGGATTGAAGATCCAGACCATCCACGGCTTCTCCCAATCACTGCTGGCCGCGTTCCCCGCCGAGGCCGGGATCATGCCAGGCTTCCAGCCGATCGAAGGACGCGCGGAACAGGAGCTCGTTCGCCGCACGCTTGCCGACCTCATGGCCGATGCGGAGACAAATGGCGATGACGCTCTGATCCGGGATGTGCAGTGTCTCAGCCGCCGCCTCGGCGAGGCAGGTGCCGTCGAATATCTTCAGGCCTGTGCCCGGCGTCCTGACGCTCTGGAGGCGCTTGGCGAGCGCGCGGCGATCGAGCCGAGGGTCCGCCGCCTGATGGATCTCCCCGAGGAGTCCCTCGAAGAATATATCGCGCACCATTGCGGCGACGACCGTTTCGATTGCGAACTGCTGCGCGCGGTTGCGGATGCGAACCGCCGCTGGGGCGCTCAAACGGGCCTGGGGCATGCGCGCGTTATTGAAGACTGGCTGGCGCTGACGCCGATCGAGCGCGCAGCTGCGCTTTTGGACGTCAGGAAGGTCGTTCTGACCGAAAAGGGCACGCTTCGCGTTGCCGCCGGCCAGACAAAGGCCGAACCCGATTACGAGTCACATGCCGGCAGGCTTGCAGTGCTCATTGCCGAGCTTCTTCGCCTGCAGAACGGCTCGAGGCTGGCAGCAGACATCGCCGCAGGCCTTCGCGCGGGCCAGTCGTTCGCCCGCGCATACAGCCGAGCCAAGCGTGCCGCCGGGGTCGCCGACTTCAACGATCTCATTGAATGGACCCGCAAGCTTCTCGCTCAGCCCGGGATCGGCGAGTGGGTCCGATACAAGCTCGACCGCGAAATCGACCATGTGCTGGTCGACGAAGCACAGGACACCAACGCGGCGCAGTGGGAAATCATCGAGCGACTCGTCGAGGAATATTTCAGCGGATCGAGCGAGTCTGAGCGCCGGGTGCGCACGTTGTTCATGGTCGGCGACTTCAAGCAGGCGATCTACGGTTTCCAGGGCACCGACCCGGCGCGCTTCAGCGAGGCGCGCGATCACTTTCGGCGGCTGGCGGAAGAATTGCTGGACGCAGACGATGCCATTCACTTTCGTGATCTGTCGATCGCGGCGAGCTTCCGGTCGGCGCAACCGGTACTCGACGTTGTCGACGCGGTCATTGAAACGGTTGGCCCGGGGGCGCTTGCGCTTAGTGAACCGCCGCCGCCCCATCGTGCGCACCATCGCGACCGGGCGGGTGTCGTCGAGCTTTGGCAGCCGTTCGCCGTCGAGGACTCGCTCGAGGAAAGCGATGAAGGTGAAGAGCGATGGGTGAGCCTGCGCGACCGCCGATATGCGGAGGAACTCGCGGACCGGATCCGCCTGATGGTCGACGAGGCGCCGTGGCTGGCCTCGACCGGTCGACCGCTTACCCCCGGCGACATCCTCGTACTGGTGCGCAGCCGCGGAGAGCTTGCGTCCCTCATTGTTGCCCGTCTGTTCGCTGCGGGCGTGCCAGTTGCTGGCGTCGACCGCCTCCATCTTCATGAGCCGCTGGCGGTGCAGGACCTGCTGGCCGCAGTGAAATTCGCGGTCCAGCCAAACGACGATCTCAGCCTTGCCTGCCTGCTCGTTTCGCCGCTCATCGGGTTTGACCAGGAGCAATTGAGGGCGCTCGCGTTCGGTCGAAAAGGCTCGCTTTGGCGCGAGCTTCGCGAGCGCGCGGCAGAGTTCCAAAGCGCACATGACGCGCTCGCGGAGCTGCTGCGGATCGCGGACTATACGGCGCCTTCGCAGTTTCTGCAGGCTATCCTTAGCGGTCCGATGCAGGGACGGCGAAAGCTCTATTCGCGCCTCGGAATTGCAGCACGGGACCCGATCGACGAGTTGATGAACAGCGCACTGGAGTTTGAGCGCAACGAGATTGCGTCGCTCGACCGTTTCCTTGCCTGGTTCTCACGAGGCACGGTCGACGTCCAACGCGATCCCGGGCACCCCGCAAACGAAGTCCGGGTGATGACCGTCCACGGCGCAAAAGGGCTGGAGGCGCCGATCGTGATCCTCGCCGATGCGACGGGCGATCCGGCAAAGCTTGGCCGCACTCCACCGACCCTCGATTTCGAAGTCGAGGGGGCGGGCATCGCCCCGCTGTTGCGGCCCAAGAAGGACGAGCGCTGCGCCCCCTTCGAGGACGTCATCCTCAACGAGGAGAAGCGCGACCTCGAAGAGCATATGCGCCTGCTCTACGTCGCGCTGACGCGCGCGGCGGACCGGCTGATCGTCAGCGGCGTCCGCCCGAAGGAGCGCAAGGACGGTGCCGATCCCCGGCCGC
>Ga0105248_10005472_pt1 | contig 13957 bp, 7 predicted proteins | sample KBSS34metaG_FD_81524 | JGI IMG/M metagenome (GOLD analysis project Ga0105248, IMG submission 81524) | Switchgrass rhizosphere microbial communities from Kellogg Biological Station, Michigan, USA - KBS S3-4 metaG | ecosystem: Host-associated > Plants > Roots > Rhizosphere > Soil | place...
GAGGGGTGACACCCCGCTGCTGACGATCGAGAATCCCTCGGCGTTCGATCCGGCTTCCACGAAGCTGCGGCTGGTCATCGTCGGCGGTCTCGACGGCGATCCGCGCGGCGCGCAGGCGGTGATGGACACCGTGCGGTGGATGAAGCGCGGCGCGCCGAAGAGGATTCGCGATCGCTGGATCGTGTCGGCGCTGCCGATGGCCGATCCAGATGGGCGGTCGCGCGCCAAGGCGTTCACGTTTCCACCGGTGAAAGGCTTTTACGACGATCCCGAGCAGCCCGAAAGCCGCTACGTCTGGCGCTGGGTCACGTATCAGGCGCCGGATCTCGTCGTCGAAATCAGGGCTGAGGCCGCCAACCACGACGCACCGGAATCGCTGACATGGGCGCTGAGTGACGTCGACGCCGCCGGCCTCGGCCGCACGAAGACGGCGATCCTGCCGGCGTCCGCGTCCCACGACGACCTGGCTCTCACGCTCGCGCGCGTGAACGACCGGTCGCCGATGCACGACGCGATCGCCAAACGGATCGCGCGTGCGCCGCTCGACATCGCGCGTCTGCTGGCGGAACGCTACCCTGCCGCGCCGTCGATCAGCTACATCCCCTCGCTCGCCTGGATCAAGACGCTGGAGCTGTCGGCGCTGACGAAGAGCGAGTCGCTGCGCGCGAAGGTGATGGCACAGGTCCAGCCATGGCTGTCTGGCGAGAAGCCGCTGCTCGGCGACCGCATCCAGTTGACGACCGTCGCAGGGACAATGGTGTTCGCGGAGATCGCGAGGGCCGATCCGGCGAACGCCGCGGCCCGCCGGCTCGCGCTCGAAGGCGCCGACGCGGCCCTCAAGGAAAAAGCCGGCGGCATCCCGCAGTACGGGCAGGGCTGGACCGACGACATGTTCATGGCCTCGGCGATCCTCGCACGGACTTCGTCGATGCCGGAGCGCGCCGGCGATCTCGATCGCGCGGCGCAGCTGCTGATCGCCTATGCCAACCGTCTCCAGCAGCCGGACGGCATCTTCAACCACGCGACGGACGGCCCGGCGGCGTGGGGGCGCGGCAACGGCTTCGCCGCGTTCGGACTGATGGAAGTGCTGACCGCGATGGATGCGCCCCGCCTCGGCCCGACTTCGGCGGGTCTCGCCAAAGCGCGAAGCGCGGCGGCGAAGCACCCCTCGCGCGCGGCCGTGCTCGCAATTTTCCAGAAGCAGATGAAAGGCCTCGCGGCGTGGCAGGCGCCCGACGGTATGTGGCGGGAGATCATCGATCGTCCCGGCGCGTACCGCGAGGAAACCGCGACGGCGATGATTCTCACGGCGATGGCGCGAGGCGTGCGCCTCGGCTGGCTCGATCGCGCGTTCGTGCCGATCGTCGATCGCGCCTGGCGCGCGCTCTCGGCGCACGTGACGGAGGACGGCGGCCTCGTCGACGTCTGCAGCGGCACCGGCGCCGGTCCGACCGCCCGCTACTACTTCGATCGCCCGGCGATCGAAGGCGCAGACGACCGCGGCGGCGCGATGGCGCTCGTCGCAGCAATGGAACGGCTGCGGTGAGCTGAAACCGCAGAGCTCGCCGAGATCGCTGAGAAACAAAAGAACAACAAAACGTTCTTGTCTCAGCGGCTTCTCTGCGCTCTTCGCGTGCTCCGCGGTTTGGTCTCAGGCGATGATGTCGTGGATCACGTTGCCGGACACGTCGGTCAGGCGGAAGTCGCGCCCGCTGTACCGATAGGTCAGCTTCGTGTGATCGATCCCCAGCAGATGCAGAATCGTGGCGTGCAGGTCGTGGACGTGCACCGGCTTGTCGACGGCCTTGAAGCCGAAGTCGTCAGTGGCGCCGTAGACCGTGCCGCCCTTCACCCCGCCGCCGGCCAGCCACATCGTGAAGCCGAACGGGTTGTGGTCGCGCCCGTTCTGCGACGTCCCCGCGCCACCACCGACCTCCATCACGGGCGTGCGGCCGAATTCGGATCCGCACACGACCAGCGTGTCCTTGAACAGGCCGCGTGACTTCAGATCCTTGATCACCGCCGCGAACGGCTGATCCGAGTCCTTCGCGTTCTTCCGGTGCGCTTGGATGTCGGAGTGCGCGTCCCACGGATCGCCCTTGGCGTAGTAGACCTGCGCCATGCGGACGCCGCGCTGAATCAGACGCACGGCCATCAGACAGCTGCGGGCGGTGCTGCCCGGCCCGTAAAGCTTCAGCGTCGCCTCGCTCTCCTTCCGGATGTCGAAGACGTCCGGCGCCTCGGTCTGCATCCGGTAGGCCGTCTCCATCGACGAGATCGCGGCTTCCAGTTTCGTGTCGTGAACCGGTTCCCGTTCCAGCTGCAGGCGGTTGAGCGACTCGAGCAGGTCGAGCTCGCGGCGCTGCTCGCTCAACGTGAACTTGTCGTTGTGGATGTACGAGATGAGCGTCTTCGGATCGAAGTCCTTGCCGATGAGCGCGGTCTCGGTCTGCTTCTCCACCTTGTCGGCGATGAACGTACCCTGATGCACCGCGGGCAGGAACGCGCTGTTCCACAACGGCGGGCCCACTGTGGTCGGCACATCCGGACACAGCACGACGTAGCCGGGCAGGTTCTTGTTGTCGGTGCCGAGCCCGTAGGTCAGCCACGATCCGATCGAGGGCCGCCCCACCTGCGTGTGACCGGTATTCATCATGAGCATCGACGGCTCGTGATTCGGGATGTCGGTGTACATCGACCGGATGAAGCAGATGTCGTCGGCGCACTCGCCGACGTGCGGAAAGAGCTCGCTGACTTCGATGCCGGCCTTGCCGTATTTCTTGAAGGCGAAGGGCGAACGCATCAACGCGCCGGTTTTGCGCTCGGTCGCGACCGAGCCGCCGGGCAGCGGCTGGCCGTGATACTTGTCCAGCATCGGCTTCGGATCGAAGCTGTCGACCTGCGAGAGGCCGCCGTTCATGAACAGGAAGATGACCCGCTTCGCCCGCGCCGGATGATCGAGTTTGCGCTGGTCGACCGTCCCGTCCTGGGTAAAGGCGCCTGCCGCGCGGACGATCGATTCGTTGACCAGGCTGGCGAATGCCAGCATGCCGAACCCGTTGCCCATGCGGCACAGCGCGTCGCGGCGCGTGAGCGGTTGACGTGATTTATGGGGTGCCATATCAATCCACGAACAAAAACTCATTCGAGCTGAGCAGGACTTTTACGTAGCGTCCCAGCGGCGTCGTCGGCAGCGCCTTCTTCGCCTCTTCTTTCTTCGCGGCCCCCGGAATGACGCCGGCCATCATCCCCTCGCCCGCTTTCTCCGGCCCGTCGCCTTCTTCATCGGCGCCCGCGTCCTTCTTGGTATCCTTCGCCGCCTTCGAGTCCTTGTCTTTGCTTTTGTCCCTTTCGCTTTTATCTTTTTCCTTTTCCGCTTCCTTCTTCGCCTCTTCGTAGGCCTTCAACGGCTCGGTGGTCAGGAAGGCAAGACCGGCTTTGACCTCGACGTCCGAAGCGGCGCGGCCGAAGATCAGATGGTACGCCTTCTGGATCCGCGCGGTGTTGTCCGGCTCGGCCGCGACGCGCCTGGCGATCAGCTCCCCCTGCTGCTGCATGAAATCGCTGTTCATGAAGAACAGCCGCTGCAGCGGCACGGTCGTCGTGAACCGCCGTTCCGCCGAGAGATTCGGGCTCGGAAAATCGAACAGCTGCAGGTAGTCGTCAAGCTTGTAGCGGCTGACTTTTCCGTAGACCGTTCGGCGGGCAAAGGCCGGCGTCAGCGGCGTCGACGGGCCGCCCATCTTGGAGTCGAGCGCGCCGGAGACCAGGAGGAGCGAATCGCGGATCTGCTCGGCCGTCATGCGGTGACGGTCGGCTCTCCAGTACAACCGGTTGCCGGCGTCCTTCTCGAAGTTTGCCGCCACGTAGTCCGTGCTCAACTGATACACGGCGCTCAGCATGATGTCGCGGTGCAGCTGCTTGATCGAGCGTTTCTGGTCGACGAATCGCTGCGCCAGATAGTCGAGCAGCTCGGGGTTGGACGGCCGCTCGCCGGCGACGCCGAAGTTGCTCGGCGTGTCGACCAGACCGGTGCCGAAGTGCCCTTTCCAGATGCGGTTGACGATGACGCGCGTGGAGATCGGCTGGCGGATGATCGCCTCCGCCAGCTCGAGCCGCCCGCTGCCCTTGGTGAACGGCACGGGAGTCTCGTCCGAGAGCACCGACAGGAAATGCCGTGGTTCGACGTCGCCGAGGTTGTACGGACTGCCGCGCTTGCTGACTTTGATGTCTACCGGCTTCTCGACATCTGCGACGCCATGGACGAACGCGTACTTCGGCGGCTGCGCCTTGCGCAGCGCCGCGATGTCGGCGCGCAGCCCTTCGACGTAGCGGCGGCGGTCGGCGCTCAACTGCCGTTCGAGGCCCCATCCGCGAAACGCGAACAGGCCAGGCTTGATGCGGTCCTGCGCCTGCGCCGGATCGAAACCTTCCTGCAGATCGCGCTGGAACACGTCCGTCCAGAGATTGTTGCGCTCGACCGGCAGGCTCTTGAGCTCGAGGCCGCAGTTGGGACAGAAATCGTCGTTGGTGACGAAATCGCTCGGCAGCTTGCCCGGCTCCTTCTTTTTCGTGCCGGCGAGCGACTTGGCGATGATGATGTCGTTCTCGTCCTTGAGCTCCTTGCGATCGAACATCACGTCGAGCAACAGCGCCTGGAACTCGCCGGCGAGCGTCTTCGCTTCCGCGGCGCTGCCGCCGGCCTTGATCATCTCCTGCCACTTGGTCAGGTAGGGATAGAACCGCGGCGGCTTCACCAGAAACTTGAGCCAGCGATCGAACAGCTCGTAGTCGAGTTTCTCGGCGTCGACGATCTTGGCGACCTCCTCTTTCGGCTCGCCCAGGACCTTCCACGCCGCCGCCATGTATTTCGACGCCTGGAGCGCCAGCGTTTCGCCGAGCTGCGTCGATTCGGTCCGCGTGAACTCCTCGAGCAGCTTTTCCTTCTTTTCGATCTGCTTGTCCTGCAGCGTGTATTCGTCGACCACGCTCTTCGGGACGAGGGGATATTCGTGGTACGACGTGTTCAGGAACACGCCGGCGAGCGAGTAGTAGTCCCTGGTCGGAATCGGGTCGTATTTGTGGTCGTGGCAGCGGGCGCAGCCGACTGTCAACCCGAGGAATCCGCGCGACACGACGTCGACGCGATCGTGCCGCTCGTCGGCGCGCGTGATTTCGACGGCGCCGTTGTCGTAATACCACGGTCCGAGGCCGAGGAAGCCCAGCGCCGGCAGCGTCCGCGCCCGCGTCGCCGGATCGCCGAGGAGATCGCCCGCCAGCTGCGCGCGGACGAACTGATCGTACGGCAGGTCGTCGTTGAACGCCTTGATGACCCAGTCGCGATAGAGGTAGGCGTTCGGGTACGGGTTGTAGCCGCGCTGTTTCGGATCCAGTGAACGGTAGTCGTCCTCGCCATAGCGCGCGACGTCGAGCCAGAGACGGCCCCACGTCTCGCCGTAGTGCGGCGACGCGAGCAGCCGATCGACGACCGTGGCGAACGCGTCGGGCGACCCGTCGTTCTCGAAGGCGTCGATCTCCTCCGGCGTCGGCGGCAGGCCGATCAGATCCAGCGTGGCGCGCCGGATCAGCGTGCGCTTGTCGGCCGCGCGCACGGGCGCGAGCCCGGCCCGCTCCAGCCGCGCGAGCACGTAGCGGTCGATGTCGGTCTTCGGCCACGACGTGTGCGACACCGCAGGCACCGGAGAGACTTGAATCGGCTGAAACGACCAGAACGCGCGCTGCTCAGGCTTGATGACGTATGCGGGGGCGCTCGGTGCCGCGACGGCGGGTTTACCCTCCGAACCGGCCGGCAAGTCGACTGTGGTCGCCGAGCCGACCGCGGCGGAGGGTGTATCCGCCGAAGCGCCGGTCAATGCCGGCGCGGAGGCGGGCCAGATCGCACCGGCCTTCACCCATTCGGTCAACGCCTCGACTTCCGACGGCTTCAGGCGGCCGCCCTTTGGCATTTTCAACGTCGCGCGCGTCTGGCGGATCGCCTCGATGATCAGGCTTTTGTCGGGGTCGCCTGGCACCAGCGCCGGCCCGGACTTGCCCCCCTTGAGCAGCGCTTCCCGCGAGTCGAGACGCAGGCCGCCCATCTTCTCCTCGGCGTGGCAGTCGTAGCAGTTGGCCGCGAGGACGGGGCGCACTGACGTTTCAAAGTATTCCGCCGATTGCGGCCCGGTCGCGGCAGACGCTGGCGTCTGACGGGCTTCGGCCGCGATCTGAAGCGCAAGCGGCAACGCCGCAAGGATCAGGGACCCGGCAAACAGACCGTTGGTTCGACGATTCATGGCGCGCTATTATGACCGCGCCACATGTTAAAAAGTGTCATCGCCCTGCTGCTGGGCTTTTCCATGCTCCAGACCCCGCCGCCGCCCAAACCCGGCGTCAAGACACCCGGCGTGAAGATCCCGATCGAGCGGCTGCAGCCGGAGGCGGTGTTTCCCTACCCGGGCTCGCCCGACTGGATTGCCGTCGACGAGGACGTCTGGATCTCGAACAAACCCAAGGACAGCGTCGCACGGCTCAGCCCCAAGAGCAATACGGTCGCCGCGACGGTCCAGGTCGGCAAACGACCCTGTTCCGGCCTCGCCGCCGGCTTCGGCAGCCTCTGGGTGCCCAACTGCGGCGATCAGACGATCACGCGGCTCGATCTCAAGACCGCCAGCATCACCGTCACCATTCCCTGCACGATCGGCAACAGCGAAGGCTCTATCGCGGCGGGGGGCGGCAGCATCTGGATCGTCACCGACGCCAGGGGCACGCTGGCGCGCATCGACCCGGCGACCAACACCATCGTCGCCGAGGTGTACGTCGCCCCGGGCTCGTACGGCCTGGCGTACGGTGAGGACGCCCTCTGGGTCACGAGCAGCGAGCGGAACATCGTCAGCCGTGTCGATCCGCACACCAACCTGGTGGTCGAAACGATCGCGGTGGGCAAGACGCCGCGTTTCATCGCCGCCGGCGGCGGCGCCGTCTGGACGCTCAATCAGGGCGACGGCAGCGTGTCGAGAATCGATCCGGCCACCAACAAGGTCGTGGCGACGATCGAGGTCGGTGTCCCTGGCGGCGGCGGCGATATCGCGGTCGGCGAAGGATCCGTCTGGGTGACGGCATTCGAGTATCCGCTGTCGCGGATCGACCCGTCCACGAACACGGTCGTTCAGCAGTTCACCGGCAAGGGCGGAGACGCGGTCCGCGTCGGCCTCGGCTCCGTGTGGCTCTCCAATCTGGAAGCCGGCAACATCTGGCGGATCGATCCGCGCCGCGTGCTGGCGACCCTTCCCGAATAACACCATGCCCATCCACGATTTTCGCTGCCGGAGCTGCGGGAACGAGTTCGAAGGGTTGTCGCGGCCCCAGGATCCGCCGGTCACCTGTCCGTCGTGCAGGAGCGCCGATCTCGAGAAGCTGTTGTCAGGATTTGCGGTCAGTTCGGCCGAGAAGACCGCTGCAGCGGCGCTCGACTCACGCAAGCGCCAGGTGCGGGCGAACAAGGACAAGATCGTCGCCGACGAGGAATACCGGAAAGAGCACGAAGGACACTGAGGGTCACAAAAGACACCGAAGGAAGGCGCGGGCGCAGAAAAAATGGCCGCCACGCGTTTCGCGCAGCGGCCCTGAACCTTAGAACCCTAGAACCTTAGAAATTGATCTGCATGCCGAACCGGACGTAGCGGCCGTCCGTGATGGTGTTCGGCGTCATCCACGCGTTCACACCTGCCGCGGCGTAGGTCTGGTTGACCGTCAGCACCGTACCGGCGTTGAAGACGTTGAAGATGTCGGCGAAGCCTTGAATCTTCGTCTGGCCAAACCGGAACGTCTTGCCCAGGCGCAGGTCGAGCCGGTTCTGCGTTTCGAGGAACACCGTCCCCGGTTGAATCAGATTCACCACGATGGAAGCGGCTCCGGACGTCCCCCCGACAATCGGGCGGCCGGCGATCGCCGAGGTTACCGTGTAGTTCGCGCTCACGCTCGGACCCGGGATCGACGAGAACGAGCCGCTGAAGTTGATGTCATACGGGAACGAATACGCGGCGGACGCCTTGACTGTGGTGCGGAACGGCTGATATCCGTCGCAGAATCGAAGGCTGTTGGGTGTGTCGCGCGCCGTCGTGGCCGAGCTGTCACCGTCGCAGCTATTGTTGATGCGCCGATCGGTGGTGACGCCGCCAAAGAGGAGGAACTTGTTGCGCCGCAGGTTGGCCGTGAACTCAACGCCGTTGTAGGTCGTCGAGTCCGCTGTCGAATAGGTCACGAGGGTGTCGGTCGCGACGCCAACCTTGTTCGCATTCAGGCTGTACAGCGGAATCGGCTGGCCCGACAGTGGCAAGCGCGTGTCGGTTGGCGTGGGGATTGAGAACGCACTCGACCAATCGCTCAGCGACACGTTCTGGTTGTCGTAGACCTGGATGTTATAGAAATCGCGGTGATAGTAGCCGGCGCTGACCGACAGGCGCGGCATCAGCTCGTGCTGCAGGACGGCGCTGTACTCCCAGTTGTAGCCGCGGGCGAGGGCGGGATCGGGTCGGGTTGTGACCTGGCCGTAGTTGGCGGTGCGCGGGCCCACCTCGTTCGTCTCGATATTGCCGGCGGCATCGTAAATGGTGCCGTTCCGGGAGATGTCGGTCCAACTGACGGTCTGGGTCACGCCGCTCATGCTGTTGAACGTCTGGGCGAGGCCAGCCGCCTGGGCCGCGACGTACTTGCCGACGTTGCCCTTGATCGCGGTCTTGCCGTTGCCGAAGAGATCAAATGCGGCGGCAAAGCGGACCGCCCAGTCGTTCCAGTTCGGCACGTTCGGAACCTCCGGAAAGTTCCGGGCGCCGACCCAGGTGGACGCCGGCGAGGATTCCGCAGGCACGGAGGCGTTGAAGTGCTCGAACCGCGCGCCGTAGTTCAGCGTCAGCCGCTTCATCGTCCAGGTGTCCTGACCATACAGGCCAAGGTCGCTGTTGACGTTCTGGATCGACGTCGCCGGGGAATTGTAGACAACGACCTGGAACGGAATCTCGTTGCCGAGGCCGGCAACGTTGATCTTGATCAATGTATCGATGTTGGCGGCGGGCGCGAACGTCCGTGAGTTCTCGCCCCACAGGTCGGTCATCCCGAACTTCATCGCGTGCGAGCCCGTGACGTAGCTGGCCGACGCCATCGCGTTGAAGTCCTTCGTCGTGCTCCCGTACGGGGGAATCGTGTAACCGCATTTGCCCGTCAGGAGGCCGGTCGAACCGTTCAGGCTCGGCAGGGCCAGGGGCGGCAGGCCAGCCTCTCTGCAGTCCTGCGAGTACGTCTGGTCGTACTCAGCGATACCGGCTTCGAACAGCAGCTTGCTGGATTGCGCGCGCGTCCACCGGGCCTGTGGGATCCATCCGATACCCTGGGCGTCGCTCGTCGCCTCGGGGGTCGAGGTCGGTAGCGTGACGAACCCGTTGTAGAACTCGCCGGTGAACTGCTTCTCGATGTAGACGCGAATCTTGTCCTTGCTCGAAGCCGCCCAGGTGAGGCGACCGATGCCGCTGTAGCTCCCCATGCCCTCGCGGAACGCCGGGCTGCCGTCCGCGAAATGCGAGCTGGGGACGTAGTGCTTGTCCTTCTGGTACTTGTAGGTCGCGTAGAACCACAGCTTGTCCTTGACGATCGGCCCGCCGAACGACGGGTTGATCTGCCAGTCGTAGGCCGTCCCGGCGATCGAGATGAGCGGCAGGCCGTTGGCCTGGACCGCCTTCATCGAGTCGGTGCGGTTGTCGGACTGCAGCGAGCTGCCCTGGCCGTAGACGAAGAAGGAGCCCGAAAACTTGTTGCCGCCGTCCTTCGGTACCTGGTTGACCCGGATGCCGCTGCTCTGGATTTCAGCCGACTCGGACCCGGTGCTGTAGGTCAGCTCCTGCACCGCCGCGTCGTTCATGTAGAAGCCGCTGTACTGGCCGCTGCCGCACAGGTTGTTGACGCGCAGCCCGTCGATCGCCATCGTGAAGTCCGATGTCGCCGATCCGTGGCTGGTCAGGTTGTACTGGCCGAGCACGAAGGGCGTCACGGTCGTCCCGGGAATCAGCAGCGCCCGCGCGGTGGTGTCGCGGCGGGTCGTCGGAATCGCGTCGAGGACGTCGCGGTTGGCGACGAAGGTCGCCTGGTTGTTGACCACGTCGACGATGGGTGTTTCGGCGGTCACCGTCAGCGTCTCTTCGAGGGATCCGACCTGGAGCTCCGCGTTCACCGTCGGCGTGAAGTTGCCTTCAAGGATGATGTTGCCGCGCCTCACGACCTTGAATCCGGCGAGCGTGAAGGAGATTTCATATGTGCCCGGGTTCAGGTCCACGATCTTGTACTGACCTGAGCCATCGGTCGTGACCGATCGCGTTTTCTCGATCAACGCGGGACTCGATACCTCGACGAGCACGCCAGGCATCACCGAACCCGACGTATCCCTGACGACACCGGCGATCGCCGCGCGGTCCTGAGCGGAGCTGGTTCTCGGGACGAACAAGACTGCGGCGCAAACGACGGCCATACACAGTACGACTCGACGCATAGTAAATCTCCCCCTTATGGGCGGTTGGATATCGATGGTCGGACCTTACGGTCGGTCCGGTTTTCTGTCAAGACAAATCAAGACACGGACAGCGACCGACCGGTCGGTCGGTGCGGCAAGATCCAAAAATCCTAAGATCCTAAGTTCCCTTAGATTCTTAAAGATTCTCAGACTAACAAGAAACGCACTTGTGGTTGTTCTTCGATCCCAGCTTCTCGAGGAGGGCCAGCGCTTCGGGCCACGGCTGGATGCGCTGCACGGGGCCATTGGCCATGTCTGCCGTCGTCCTGCCTTCGCGCGTCACCGCCTTCACGTCGGCGCCTTTGGAGACAAGATACTGAATCATCTCGACGTCGCCGCGCGCAGCCGCGTGGTGCAAGGCCGTGTTGCCCTCGTGGTCGAACGCGTTGACGTCGGCGTGCAGCTCCTCGATGAGGTATTTGACCGCCGCGAGCATCCCGCCCGGGGCGAAACGATGGGAGTTCGCCGCGAAGCCCTCACCGTAACCGACACCAGCCGCTGCCTGCAGCGGCGTCACGGCGGGGCCACCCACCGGAACCGGCGGCAGTCCGGAGACATCCGTCACGTCGCGATCGATATCACCGGCGCGCGGACGGCCGGCGATCCGCTTGGTGCGGATGTTCGGGTCGGCGCCATAGGCGACGAGCATCTGCATCGCGTCGACGTCGCTGGCGTAGGCGGCGCGCCAGAACGGCGTCGCGCCGGTCTCGTCAACGCCCGACAGGTCGAAGCTGTAGCCGGAGTACCACACCTTCTTGTTCAGGCGAACGTTGGGATCGGCCCCTTTGTCGAGCAATGCCTTCATCAGCTCGAGATAGGTCGTCTTCTGGTTGAGCTGGGCGCGCGGCTGAGGATAGAGGGCTTTGGGCGCCCATTCGACGTTCAGCGCCGCGTACAGCGGCGTGGCGTTGTTCTCCGCCGCCGTTTGCACGTCCGCGCCTTTGTCGAGGAGCAGCTTCGCCAGATCGAAGTGGCCGTTGATGGTCGCGATCAGGAGCGGGCTCGTCTTGTCGCCGGCGCTCACCTGGTTGACGTCGGCGCCCGCGTCGAGCAGCGCGCGCACGGAGTCGATGTGCCCTTCACGCGCGGCGAGCAGCAGCGGCGTGAGGCCGCCCTGTGCCGCCACCAGCTCGTTCAGCTGATAGTTGCGGTCGACGCCGGCGGTCCCGCCGCCGCGTCCGCCACGACCGCCTTGCGCCTGCGGCGCCGGACCGCTCCGCCCGCCCGCCGGCGGCTCGCCGGGAGGGGCCGGGTTGCCGAACGTGATGTCGCGCAGCGCCGCCGGATCTTTGCTGAGCGCGGAGAGGTCGGTCACTTTCGACGTCGCCTTGAGGTCGGCGCCGTTGGCCGCGAGCAGCGCGATCACCGCGGCGCGGTTCGACGCCGCGGCGAACATCGCCGGCGTCAACCCGCGCACCGGCTCCTTCGCGTTGACGTTGGCGCCGCCGTCGACGAGCCGCTTCACGGCGTCGGTATTCCCGGACGCCGCTGCCAGCATCAGCGCGGTCGTGCCGTTGGATGTGGCGCTGTTGGCATCGGCGCCCGACTTGAGCAAGGGCGCGATCGCCGAACTGCTGCCGCTTTTCGCGGCCAGGATGAGCGGGGTATACGATCCGATGCGGGTTGTCGCGCGCACGTTGGCGCCGGCGAACAGCAGGGTCTGCACCAGGTCCGCGTCGTCTTTCATCGCCGCCCAATGCAGCGCGGTCATGCCGTCGCCCTGCGCGGCGTTGACGTCGGCGGCCTGCTTCAGCAGAGCGCGAACGGCGTCCTTGTTCCCCGCCATCGCCGCGTCGGCCACGGGCGCGCTCGGCGCGGCCTGCAGGATGGCGGTCAGCGCCAGCGCGCCGAGTGCTGAAAGTCGAAGGGTTCGCATCAGCTTCATAAGTCCTCAAACGGAAAAAACCGGGGGAGGCGGTTTTTTCTTTGTCGCTACGCCTTATCCGTCGTCGCCGGCGCCTGGACGCTGTTGAGATCCATCGCGCTCGTGCTGTCGCCGAACGACGGCAGGTCGAGGTCGAGCGCGTGCGCCATGCCGAGCATCGCGTTGGCCATCGGCGTGCCATCGGCCGCCTTGAGGTGCAGGTTGCCCTTCAGCGCGCCGCCCGCGCGTCCGGCGAGGAACATCGGCACCCGTTTGTGGTTGTGGACGTTCGAGTCCCCCATCGGCGATCCGTACAGGACCACCGAGTTGTCGAGCAGGTTGCCGTCACCGTCCGGCGTGTTCTTCAGCTTGTCGAGGAAATACGGAACCATGCTGACGTGGTACTTGTTGATCTTCGCGAAATCCAGGATGCGGTCTTCCTTCTCCTGGTGGTGCGACGCCGAGTGGAACGCCCCTTTGTAGCCGCTCTCCGGGAACGCACGGTTCGAGGCATCCCGTCCAAGCTTGAAGGCGAAGACCCGCGTGATGTCCGAGGCGAAGGCGAGCGCCTGCAGGTCGAACATCAGCTTGACGTGCTCGGAGAACGAGTCCGGCACCCCGATCGGCGCGCCCGGCAGCTCGCGCTGCTCGCCGGTGCTGTTGTGCGCCTCGATCTTCTGGATACGGCGCTCGATCTCGCGCACGTCGTCCAGGTAGTCGTTCAGCCGCGCGCGGTCCGCCGTGCCCAGATCCTTCTTCATGCGGCCGATCGACGTGCCGAGCCAGTCGAGGATGCTCCGGTCCTCGGAGCGCCGCTCCTTGCGATCGGCGGGTGTCGCGCCGACACCGAACAGCTGATCGAACACCGCGCGCGGATCCCGGATCATCGGCAGCGGCTGCTCGGGTGACGCCCAGCTGATCGAGTCGGTGTACGCGCACGAATAGCCATACGAGCAGCCGCCGGACTGATCAACGTTCTCGATACAGAGCTGCATCGAGGGAATCGGTGTGTCCTGGCCGTGCTTCTTCGCGAAAATCTGGTCGATCGAGATGCCGGCGTGGAGGTCGGACCCCTGCGTCTGCTTGCAGTGCGACTGGGTCAGGAACACGGCGCTCGAGCGGAAGTGGTCGCCGCCAATCTCCGGCGCCGTGAACGCCTCCGCGTTCCGCACGTCGGTGTTGCTGACGATGGTCACGTAGTCGCGAAACGGTTCGAGCGGCGCGAGCGAGCTCGGGCTGAGGTCGAACGCGTTGCCGGTGGCGGCGGGCGACCAGAGGTGCTTCTGCGCGCCGATCGGCGCGCTGCCGGCGGCGCCGTGCACCATCTCGATCGCGACGAAGCGGAGCTTTTTCCCGGCTGCACCCTGCGCGAAGATCGTGCGCGCCGGCACCATCGCCTCCAGCAGCGGCAGCGCCATCGTGACACCGACGCCCTTCAGAACGGCGCGGCGGGAAATGGCCTTGTTGGTGATCAGCATTCGCTCTCCTCTACCGTTGACTGGAGTTCGACCGCTTCGCCTCGCCGGCATCAGCGGTCA
>Ga0105248_10005475_pt1 | contig 13950 bp, 14 predicted proteins | sample KBSS34metaG_FD_81524 | JGI IMG/M metagenome (GOLD analysis project Ga0105248, IMG submission 81524) | Switchgrass rhizosphere microbial communities from Kellogg Biological Station, Michigan, USA - KBS S3-4 metaG | ecosystem: Host-associated > Plants > Roots > Rhizosphere > Soil | place...
AAGCCTGCAGCCGCGCCGGACCGAGATCGGCAATCAGGCGGCGGGTAGGTTCGCTGGCAACCAGGTCGGCTTGCGGAGCGATACGGCGATACGCCGAATTGCCCTGCGAATGATCCCAGTGGAAATGCGAGTTCACGATATGGCGCACGGGCTTGGTGGTGATTTCCGCGCGAATCTGTGAAACCAGCGAGACCGCAGCCGACGGTTTCGAATGAGTGTCGACAATCAACAGACCGTCGGATTGCTCAAAGATCACCGCGTTGCAGTTGATGATGGATCGCGGCTTGGCGATGGCCGCGTAGACTCCTTCGGCCACTTTCGAAATATCGAAGAGTTTGGGGAGGCCGGCGGCCGCCTGTCCACGAGCTTGGGCGGCACGAAGCACCGAGTGCTCGAGTAGCGAAGCCCCCGTCCAGCAGGCTCCGAGCGTGGCGCGAAGAAATCCGCGGCGAACCATTGGCCGTGACATTAGCGTGATGGTAAACCACTTACCAGCGGCCGCGCAAAGCCTGCGGATTATTTCACACACTCTTGTTAACCAAATCGCGCGACGACAGTATTCCATTCATGGGAACTCTGGGCCAGGACGTCCGCTTCGCTCTTCGGACGTTCCGAAAGTCTCCGTTGTTCGTCGCCGTTGCCATCGTGTCGCTCGCCCTGGGGATCGGGGCCAACACGGCAATTTTCTCGTTGATCGACCAGGTGCTGCTGCGGCTGCTGCCCGTAAAGGATCCGGAGCAACTAGTGCTCCTGGCCGGCCGAGGCGAGCATTACGGAAGTAACAACGGGCGGAATCGGCTGTCGTACCCGATGTACAAGGACTTCAGCGCGCACAACGACGTGTTCGATGGGATGTTCTGCCGCTGGGACACCAACTTCAGCCTGAGCGCCGACGGCAAGAGCGAGCGCGTCTCCGGGGAGCTGGTTTCGGGGACCTATTTCCCAGTCCTGGGCGTGGGCGCCGCGCTCGGCCGCGTGTTTACGCCAGAGGACGATCAGACACCGGGCGGCCATCCCTACGCTGTATTGAGCTATCGCTACTGGCTGTCGCGTTTCGGCGGCGACAAGAACGTCATCGGCAAGAAAATCATTCTCAACGGATATCCGCTGACCATCATCGGGGTCAGCCAGGCCGGTTTTGATGGTTTGGATCCGACGCGATCGCTGCAGGTTCGGGTGCCCGTCATGATGAAAGCCCAAATGGATTCGTTGGGTTTCTACAACCTCGAAGGACGCCGGGGCCGCTGGGTGAATGTTTTCGGACGCATGAAGCCGGGCGTGACGCAGGCGAAGGTGAAAGCGAGCCTGCAGCCGTATTTCCACCAGATGCTCGAGATGGAAGTGACCGAAAAGGAATTCGCCCGCGCAGCCCCCGAATCCAAGCAGGCCTTCCTGAAGATGTACCTGGACATCCTACCGGCCAGCACCGGTGATTCCAATATCAGGCGCCAGTTTTCCACGGCGCTGCTGGTCTTGATGGGGGTCGTCGGACTGGTTCTGCTGATCGCGTGTGCCAACGTGGCGAACCTGCTTTTGGCGCGGGCTACCGCGAGACAAAAAGAGATCGCCGTGCGGATCGCTCTCGGCGCGTCGCGCCGGAGGATCGTGTCGCAGTTGTTGGTGGAGAGCCTGCTGCTGTCCATTTGCGGCGGCCTGCTCGGCGTCCTCCTTGCGGTGGTGATGGATCGCGCGCTGATCGGCTTCCTGCCGAACGGAACGGAAACACTGAACATTTCCTCGTCGCCGGATTGGCGGATCCTCGGCTTCGCGTTCGCGGTTTCAATCGCCACCGGCTTGCTGTTCGGCCTGGTCCCCGCACTGCAAGCGACGCGGCCCGATGTCGCGCCGACGTTGAAGGATCAGGCCGGAGCCGTTGTCGGCGGCGTATCCGGCCGGCTGCGAAAGATGCTCGTTGTCCTACAGGTGACGCTCTCGCTGCTGCTGCTGATCGGCGCAGGGTTGTTCCTGCGCAGCCTCTCGAATTTGCGCGATCTGGACCCCGGCTTCAAGACGCAAAACCTGCTGACGTTCTTCGTGAGTCCGCCATCTATCGGATACAAGGGCGAGCAGACGCGGGCCTTCTTCAAGCGGCTTCAGGATGGCCTCCAAGCGCTGCCTGGAGTCGATTCGGCGGCATTGGCCATCATGGCGGTGCTCGAGGGCAGCGAGTGGGACAGCAATGTCACCGTGGAATCGTATTTGGCGAAACCCGGCGAGTCGATCGATCCGCACATGAATTTCGTGTCGCCGGATTACTTCAAGACCATGCAGATTCCGCTGCTGCTCGGACGTGAGTTTCGCGAATCTGACGAGCGGGGCGCGCCGAAAGTCGCGATCATCAACGAACGGTTCGCGAAGCAGTATTTCGGCGGCGTGGACGCGATCGGGAAGCGGCTCGGGATGGGCGGCGATCCGGGCACGAAGATCGACATGACGGTAATCGGAGTGGTGAAGGATTCCAAGTACGAGGGCATGCGCGAAGAGATGCCGCTCGAGCTCATCCTGCCTTACCGCCAGACGTTCGACCTCGGCATGAACGCCTACGTGCGGACCACTCGCGATCCGCAGGCGATGTTCGGCGCGATCCGCAAACTAGTCGCCGACATTGATCCCAACCTGCCGGTCAGCGATCTAAAGACGTTGGAACGTCAGTTGGAGAATTCGTTGCTGACGGAGCGTCTGGTTGCCAGCTTGTCGGTCGCATTCGGCATTCTCGCGACGCTGTTGGCCGCAATCGGACTCTACGGCGTGATGGCCTATTCCGTGGCGCAGCGGACGCGTGAAATCGGGATCCGCATGGCGCTCGGCGCACTGTCGGGCAACGTCTTTTGGATGGTGGTGAAGGAATCGCTGGTGCTGGTCGGCATCGGCGTCGCGGCGGGGCTGGCCCTTTCCTTCGTAATGACCGGCTACGTGAAAGCACAGCTATACGGAGTCACTCCTAACGATCCGATGACCGTCGCGCTGGCCACGCTCGGAATCGCTACCGTCGCCTTAGCGTCGGCGTATATTCCGGCTCGGCGCGCGATCCGAATCGATCCAATTCGGGCGTTGCGGTGGGAGTAGGCGTTAGAATTTAGGTGTGAAACTATCTGAAGGAAAGCTCAAGCATCTCAAGGCACTTTCGAATTCCGCGGGTGTTATCGCCGCGGCCGCTATGGATCAGCGGGGCAGTCTGCAGAAATCCATTGCAGCGGCAAAAGGAATCGATTCGAAGGCAGTCACGCCGGAGATGATGGGCGAGTTTAAGACCGCGGTAGTCAAGGTTTTGACGCCGCATGCGAGCGCGATTCTGCTCGATCCTGAATTTGGTCTGGATGCCGCCAAAGCGCGCGCTTCGAACGCCGGTCTGCTGCTGGCTTATGAAGAATCCGGCTATGACAACACGCAGCCGGGACGCTTGCCGGACCTCCTGCCGCACGTTTCCGCCAAGCGCATCGTGGATTGGGGCGCCGACGCGGTCAAAATCCTGATCTACTATTCGCCGTTCGACGAGACCAGCGTCAACGACATCAAGCACGCCTTTATCGAGCGCATTGGCGCGGAATGCACGGCGCTGGATATTCCGTTTTTCCTGGAATTCGTCGGATACGACCCGAAGGGCGGCGATGAAAAGGGCCTGGAATACGCGAAAAAGAAGCCCGATGTCGTGATCGGCGCCATGCAGGAATTCTCGAAGCCGCAGTACGGCGTCGACGTTCTGAAGGTGGAAGTGCCGATCATTGCGGCGTTCGTCGAGGGCTCGAAGTTCTACAAGGGGCAAACGGCATACACGCGCGCGCAGGCGCTCGACCTGTTCCGCAAAGCGGCGGATGTGGTTTCAAAGCCGTTCATCTACTTGTCGGCCGGCGTCAGCAATCCGGAGTTCATCGAGAATCTCGAGATGGCAGCCGAAGCCGGCACCGCCTACTCGGGCGTCCTGTGCGGCCGCGCGACCTGGAAAGACGGCATGGCGATCTACGCGAAGCAAGGCGTCGCGGCGCTCGAAGACTGGCTTTCCAAAGAAGGCGTCGCGAATATCAATCGCGTGAACGAAGCGATCAAGCCGGCGACTCCCTGGGCCAAGCGCCTGGGAATTAGCGCGTAAATTTGAGAAATGGAGCCGGTTGTGGCAACTAAGACTCTGACCGCGGTCGCCGACTATCTTCGTATGTCATTCGAAGATGGCGACCACGAGTTTGTGGATGGAGAGGTGGTATGCCGCAACGTGGGGAACAGAACCCATAGCTGGATTCAGAGAGATCTGGTCCAGGCTCTGCTCCGATCGATTCAGCGTCCTGATCTGGTTGTTTTTCCAGAATTACGTTTCCAGGCAACGCCGACGCGGTATCGTATACCCGACGTCGGCGTCTGGCTGGATCGCGACGCGATCGCCGAAGTGCCAACCGTTCCGCCGATTCTGGCCGTCGAGATTCTCTCGCCGGAAGATCGGATTTCGCGTGTCGTCGAGAAGGTCGAGGAATACCTGACGATCGGAGTCGATACAGTCTGGGTCATCGATCCGGCACTCCGGAATGCCACGATCTATTCTTCCGATGACCGCGCGGGTCGAGTCAGTTTTGAGTTGCCCTGCCCATCGTTGCATCTTCAGATTTCGATCGAAAGCGTATTACATCCGCGGTAGTTTCTGAAGAAACCTCTTGTGAGGTGCCCCCTGAGGCGTCCTTCACCTAGCTTCGCGCTGCGAAATATCAAGCTGCTGCACACCCTCGTTTGGGCCTTCTTTGTGGCCTGCATCGTGGCGATCCCGATCGCCGCAATAGAGCGCCGGCTTTTTCTGTCCGCAATTCTGAGCGTTCTCGTTTGGCTCGAGTGCGCCGTACTTGCAGTGAATCGCGGCCGGTGTCCATTGACGGATATCGCCCGCAACTACACGAGTGAGAAGTCAGACAACTTCGATATTTATCTTCCGGAGTGGCTCGCCAGATACAACAAAGCGATTTTCGGATCGCTATTCGTCTGCGGCGAATCGATCCTGATCATCGTGTGGCTGAATCCATAGAGAAGCGCTGCGTCACGTCCCAAATTGTTCCTTACACGCCGATCGCTTCGGGCTCGCCTTCTTCCACTTCCGGCAGCGGACCCGTCGGGAATTCGACGCCTTCCCACTTCGCCACCACTGCGCTCGCAAGGCAGTTGCCGAGGACGTTCACCGAGGTCCGCGCCATGTCCATCAGGGTGTCGACTCCGAGAATGACCAGGACGCCTTCCTGCGGCAGATTGAAGGTGGCGAGCGTCCCGGCGAGAATCACGAGCGACGCTCGAGGCACTCCGGCGACGCCCTTGCTAGTCAGCATCAAGGTCAGCAACATCATGATCTGCTGCCCAATCGGCATGTCGACTCCCGCGGCCTGCGCGACGAAGACTCCGGCGAGCGCGAGGTAGAGCGTGCTGCCGTCCAGGTTGAAGCTGTAGCCGGTCGGCAGGACGAAGCTCACGATGTGCTTAGGGACTCCGAAGCGCTCCATGTTCTTGAGCGCCAGCGGTAGAGCGGACTCGCTCGACGCGGTCGCAAACGCCAGCGACCACGGCTGCTTCACGGCCTGGAACAACCGCTTCAGAGGAAGCCGGCAGATCATCACCACCGCTCCCAGGACCACGAACACGAAGAAAGCTTCCGCGGCGTAGAGCGTGAGGACCAGCTTTCCGAGATATTGCAAAATGCCCAGACCTTTGCTGCCGACCGTCGCCGCCATGGCTCCGAAGACGCCCAGGGGCGCGAGGTACATGACGTAGTTCGTGTACTTGAACATGATTTCCGAAAGTGATTCCGCGAACTCCAGCATGGGCCTCGCTTTCGTTCCGATCGACGCGGCGGCCATTCCAAACAGGAATGCGAAAACGACGATTTGCAGAACTTCGCCTTTGGCCATCGCATCGATGACGCTCGCCGGAAACGTGTGTTCCAGGATGTGGGCGAAGCTGGTGTCGGCCTTCTGAATTGTTTCCGCGCCCGCAGGCTTTTCGATTTTCACGCCGACGCCCGGTTTGACGACGTTGACAAAGACGAGTCCAACGACCAGCGCCAGCGTCGTGACAATTTCAAAATACAGAATCGCTTTGCCGCCGATGCGGCCCATGGTTTTGATGTTGCCCGTGGCCGCGATCCCGTGGACCAGCGTGCCGAACAGCAACGGCGCGATGATCGATTTGATCATGCGTAAGAAAATCGTCGACAGCAGTCCCATCTCTTTGGCGGGTTCGGGGAAGAAGACGCCAAACAGAACTCCGGCAAAGAGTCCGATGAAGATCCACATTGTCAACGAAATTTTCTTGAACATTTAGGGCGTCACCTTTTCCAATCGAACCAACTCGCCTATACCTGCGTATCTTGTGGCCAGTCGTGCACGGAATCTACGGGGATCCGCAGCCATGACGGGACTTCTCTACCGTTCTCCCCACTTCAACTTCTCGCGGAGGACGTCGAAAAACAGCATCTTCGGAGGACGGATCAGATGAATCGCATGCTTCGACTGGCGGCAGACGACCCGGTCGCCGTTCATCAACAATTCGCCGACCTGGCCGTCGATAGTCAAGTACGTGGAATTGTCTTCGCCGCGGTTGAGAATCTGAATGACGCTCGAATCCTGCACGATCACCGGCCGATTCGTCAGGGTGTGCGGACAGATCGGAGTGATGCAAAGCGCGCCGACCTGCGGCAGCATAATGGGCCCGCCGGCCGCGAGCGAATACGCGGTTGATCCAGTGGGCGTCGAAATAATCAGGCCATCGGCCTTGTAGACGCAGACGAAATGATTGTCGACATGCGCCACCAGGTCGATCATGCGCGCGATCTCGACTTTACTGAGCACCGCGTCGTTGAGCGCTTCGTACTGCGAGACACACTGCGCGCCGCGCCAGATCTCGCAATGGAGCATGCGCCGCTGGCCGATCCGATGCTCGCCGCGCAGAGCGCGTTCCAATTCCGGAAATAGCTGCTCCACCGTGATGGCGGTCAAAAACCCGAGACTACCGAGGTTGACGGCAAACAGCGGAATCTCGCGGCCAGCGATGGCGCGGGCTGCCGACAACAGGGTTCCATCGCCGCCGAGGACGATGACGAGCTGCGTTCCGTCGGGCACCTGGTCGCGCGAAAGTCCGTTGGTGCGGCCGGCGTACTCGGCCGTTTCCGGATCGAGGCGCACGGTAATGCCCCGCAGTTCCAGCCATGTGATCAGTTCCGGCACCAGCGTGACGGCCTCCGCGCTCTTCGGCTTCGAGAGGATGCCGACCGTATCAATGGCGTGCATGCAGCAGAAACTCCCGATTTCCTTCGGTGCCGAGAATGGGGCTGTCGATGATCGCGGCGTGAAATCCGAGGGCTTCGACGGCACCGCGCACGCGATCGCAGGCAGCCTGCTGCACTGCCGCGTCGCGCACGATTCCGCCCTTGCCAACCTCGTCGCGCCCGGCTTCAAACTGTGGTTTCACCAAAATCACAAGTTCTCCATTGTCATCCAACAGGGAAGGAAAGGTGGGGACGATCAGAGTCACCGAGATAAAGCTGACATCGCATACTACCAGTGAAACGGGTTCGCCGGTATCGGCCGGCGTCAGATGGCGTGCGTTGATGCCCTCGCGGACTACGACACGGGGATCGTTGCGGATCTTCCAATCCAGCTGGCTGTGTCCGACGTCGAAGGCAAATACCTTTGCGGCGCCGTGCTGCAACAGGCAATCGGTAAAGCCACCGGTGGACGCTCCGACGTCGAGGCAGACGCGTCCGCTGGGGTCGATCGAAAATTCGCGCAGCGCGGCTTCGAGTTTCAGGCCACCCCGGCTGACATAGCGCGGCTGCGCGCTGACATCGAGCCGGCAGTCGGCGGCGACCGTGCGCCCCGGCTTTCCAGCGGGTTGCCCGTCGACCAGTACGGCACCAGCCAGCAGCAGCGCTTGTGCTTTCTCGCGCGACGCAGCCAGTCCACGCTCGACGAGCAATTGGTCCAGGCGGATCTTGATCGGCTTCGCGGCCACGGCGGTCACGCGGACCGTCGAACGATTAGATCGGCGAGCTCGCGCAGACGCTCCGCGCGTTCGTCGAAGCGATCCAGTGCCAGATGCGCAGCCAGACGATGCTCTTCCGCCATCCGACGGGACGCCTCAATGCCGTAGACCGCCGGAAACGTGATCTTCTGTTGGGCCGCGTCTTTGCCCGCGGTCTTGCCCAATTCGTCGGAGGTCTGTTCAACATCCAGGATGTCGTCCACGATCTGAAACGCCAGGCCAGTATGCTCTCCGTACGAAGTCAGCGCGGCCAACTGCGCTGGATCGGCTTGCGCGTAGATCGCGCCCATGCGGACGCTCGCACGAAGCAGCGCTCCGGTTTTGGCGCGGTGGATCGAGTCCAGCAGTTTCGCGTCCGGCCGCTTGCCCTCGCCTTCGATGTCGTGGACCTGGCCGCCGATCATTCCGCCGACCGTTCCCGAAGCGCGCGCGAGCTCTTCGATGAGAGCCACTTTCCGTTCGGCGTCGACGCCTTCGAGCCGCGCCAGAACTTCGAAGGCCAAGGTGAGCAGCGCGTCGCCGGTGAGGATCGCCATCGCTTCCCCGAACTTGACGTGACAAGTGGGAAGTCCGCGGCGAAGGTCGTCGTTGTCGAGAGCCGGAAGGTCGTCGTGAATCAACGAATACGTGTGGATCAATTCAAGCGAACACGCAGCGCGTTCTACGCCGATCGGCGCGTCGGAGATGGATTCCGCCGCAGCCACGCATAGCAGCGGCCGGATGCGCTTCCCGCCGGCGAACAGGCTATAGCGCATGGCTCGATGAATATTTTCCGGAGCCTCGGTGAGCGGCGGCACCAGCTTGTCCAGCGTCTGATCGACAAGCTGCTGCTGACCGGTGATGTATTGGTCGAGCGTCATGATTTCGCGATCTTATTTCGAGTTGCGGAACGGCTCCGGAACGACCTTTTCGCCGCGCCGCATCAGGATCTCGACGCGCGTCTCGGCCTCTTCCAATTGCTTGCGGCAGACGTCGCTCAGCTTCATGCCTTTTTCAAATAACTCGATCGCGCGTTCGAGCGGCAATTCTCCGCCTTCCATTTCTTTGACGATCTTTTCGAGTTCCAGGAGCCCGGTTTCAAAGGACGGCTTCGCGTCCTGACCCGCAGCTTCGAGGTTGGCTTCGTCCGGCATCTGTTCATGATAGCGAGGGTGCGGCCAGGCTTGCCCGGCATGGCGCGCGGAATCGTTCGATGGTAGCCTGATTTCGTGCGCGACTCCCGCCTGATCCTCGATCACGATTCGTTCGTCCGGCTGTGCCGGTCGCGCGATTACCTGGCGGCGAGCATTGAGGACAAGCCCCGGCTGGAAGACGCGGCCGCCGTCGCGTGCCTCTCGCAATATCATTTTCACCGTCTGTTCGCACGCGCTTTCGGCGAGACACCGCACGGATTCCTGACCAGGATGCGGATCGAACGCGCTCGAAAACTGCTGGCCTCCGAGCACCTGCCGGTAACTGACGTCTGCCTAGCGGTGGGCTATGACAGCCTGGGTTCGTTCAGCACGTTGTTCCGGACGCAGACCGGAATGACTCCGATCGAATTTCGAAAAGCCGTTCGCCGCGTGTTTCCCTCGGCGCAAATTCCGCCCTCCGGCTTCATGCCAACCTGCCTGCTGCTGCGCTTCGGTTATCGAATTCACTAACGGCCGGCCGCATCGGCGATCGGTACGAAATTTGCAGGATTGGCGCCTGATGCGACTGCTGCTCCTGCTGATTCCCACGATTCTTTCCGCCCAGTTCGATTACGATCGGACAAAACCCTTCGACACCAAACGCGAAGAGCTTTCAAAGCGACCGACCGCGACGCTCTACGGCGACAGTTTTGCGGGTCCCAAGGGCGGCCGCGTGAACTTTGTCCTGGTGGTTCCGGCGCCATCGATCAAACCGCCCTACGCCGGCGTGATCTTCCAGCACGGCGGCGGGCAGTCGATGACCAACTACGTCTCCGAGGCGTTGATCCTCGCGGAAGCCGGAGTCGTGTCGATCATCCCCGACGCCCCGGCTCGCGGCGATGGAAAGAGCGACAGCGGCAAACCCAAACTCGAAACCGAACGGGATTCCATCGCGGAAATTGTGATCTGCGAACGGCGCGTGCTCGACTATCTCCTTCAGCAGCCGGGTGTGGATTCAAAACGAATCGCCTACGTGGGGCACAGCTACGGTGCGGCCGCCGGTGGGACCCTGTCCGGCATCGAGCCGAGGATTTCCACCTTCATTCTGATGGGTGGGATCGCGAAGCATTCGCGTCACGTCACAGAAAATCAGAGCGAATACTGGCGAACGGCGCGCGCCGCCGTAACGCCCGCGCAGTTGCAGCGCGCAGTGGCGCAAATCGCCGAAGTAGATCCCGACCGCTTTCTACCGAAAGCCAGGGCGCCGATCCTGGTGCAATGCGCGAAGTTCGATACCGATGACAACATGGCCGCTTGCCCCGAGGTCCACAAGCTCGTAGGCGGGCCAAAACGGCTCACCTGGTACGACGACGACCACAATTTCACGTCGATCGAGGCCTGGATCGACCGCCTGTATTGGCTCCAGCGACAGCTTGGCCTGAAGCCAGTCCGACCGGCGATCGAGCGCTGGCTCGGACGGCCCATTCCCGAGCCGACACCGAAGTAATTCACAAACAGCAAGATTCGAGAAGCGCACTCACGTCGGTTATGGCACTCTGAGTTTCGAGGAACCGATACCAGTGATTCAACGACTCTCGCATGTGACCATCTACGTCGACGACCAGGACGTGGCGTTCGACTTCTACGTGAACAAGCTCGGCTTCGAAGTGCGCACCGACAACCGCATGGAAGGCTTTCGCTGGCTGACCGTAGGCCCGAAAGGTCAACCGGATCTCGAGATCGTGCTAATGCCGCTGGGCAATCCGATGATGAAGCCCGAAGTCGCCGGGATGCTGAAGACGCTCGTGAAAGAAGGCGCCTTGGGCGCGGGCGTGATGGAAACCGGCGACGTCCAGAAAACCTACGACGACCTGGTGGCGAAGGGCGTCGAATTCACGCAGCCTCCGACGGACCGCTTCTACGGAATCGAGGCGCTCATGAAGGATCCGTTCGGCAACTGGTTCAGCGTGACGCAGCGCAAGCCGCACTGATTGATTCGCGGGTGATGCGATCCTAACACTGGGAGTCGCGGTGAGAGTGTGAGTAACTCCAGTGTCATCAGAGAAAGAAGGCAAGTTACCCTCCCGCCGGAGGTGTGTCTCTGGCTGGGGCTTAAGCCGGGTGATCGCGTCGAGTTTGTCCGCGAAGGCGGCAGGACCTTCCTTCGTCCGATCCGAACAACGAAAGGCAATTTCCGAAAGTACATTGGGATCCTGCCGGTTTTCCAGGGTGTGGACCAGATCAACGCTTGGGTTCGGGATCTGCGGGACCCAGACGAGGTCGCTGATGACGCTGGATCGATGGGGTTTCCGTCCTGACGCTCGCCGGAACCTTATAGCGTCGGCGCTTCCAGGCCGACCTTCTGCGCCGTATCGACCAGCGCCTTCCAGACGCCTTCGTCGAGCGGGATTCCGGTTTTGAGGCGCCGCTCTTCTTCGCGCCATTCGGGTTCACCGGCAATGACCACTTCTTCGTAGCCCGGCGCTGTTTTTACGTTCTTCAGCGACTCAGCGAGCCGCACCATGCGCTCGTCGAATTCTTCGAGCGGGAGGAAACGCGACACATCGATCGCCATGAAGAAGTGGCTGACGCGCATCGGGTGATTGTAGACCCGGGTGCCGCCGACTTCGGTCGTGATCGCGCCGCCTCCGAGGACCGCGCACAAGATTTCGACCATGACGGCCAGGCCGGAGCCCTTGTAGCCACCGAGCGGCATCGGAAATCCTTCGACCGCTTTCTGCGTATCCGTCGTCGGGTTGCCGTCGATGTCGAGGGCCCAACCCGCCGGAATTTCCGGCTTGCCGCTGAGCATCGCGCGGTAGACCTTGTTCAGCGCGACGGTCGTTGTGGCCATATCCAGCAGCCAGCGGCGAGGTCCCGGAACCGCCATGCAGATCGGATTGGTGCCGAGACGCTTTTCCCTGCCCTGCCAGGGTGCGACGAGCGCGGTCGCGTTACATAGGCTGATGCCAATGAAGCCGGCATCGGCGATTCGCTGCGACCAGTAGGCGGCGGCTCCGAAATGATTCGACTCGCGCGCCACCACGATCGAAACGCCGGATTGCTTCGCGACTCGTACGGCGTGCCTGACGCATTCGGCAGAGACAACCTGGCCCAAACCGTTCTCGCCGTCATAGACCACGCACGGACCGTTTTCCGAAACGATCCGGCCGGTGGCCTCAACGTTCATGTTCTTGAGCTGGATGTGTTCGAGATAGAAAACCAGCAGTTGCACGCCGTGCGAATCGACGCCGCGAAGATTCGAAGCCACCAGTGAGGTGGCCACGAGCTCCGCGTAGTCGGCGGGAACTCCGCCCTTCTGGAGGATCTGGTACGCGAACGTTTTCAGGCGATCGGGTTGAATGACGATGACGGGACTGATCATTACTCGCGTGTGGTTCCGATTCTGGATCTGGTTCGGGACAAGGCTCTGGCGCTGGCTGCTGTTTCTCTAGACGTCAAAGATTTTCATCGCCTGGTCGAGCGAGGTGAGCGCGTCGCGTTTGGGGCTGTATTCATGCGCGACGTAACCCTTGAAGCCAAGGTCAGCAATGGTCTGCGCAATCAGCCGATAGTTCAGTTCCTGGGTCTCGTCGATTTCGTTACGGCCCGGATTTCCGCCGGTGTGGTAATGACCGATGTACTGAAAATTGTCCTTGATCGTGCGGATGATATCGCCGTCCATGATCTGCGCGTGATAGATGTCGTAGAGAATCTTCACCCTCGGCGAATTCACCCGCTTGCAGAGTTCGATGCCCCACCAGGCGTGATCGAACATATAGTCCTTGTGATTGACCTTGCTGTTGAGAAATTCGATGCAGATGTTGACGCCCTTGTCCTCGGCGTGGGCCTTCAGCTTGTTCAGGCACATCACGCTGTTGTCCAGGCCTTCGAGGTCGGGCATATAACGCCGGTTGCCGGAGAACGTGATGACACTGGGGCAGCCCGCGGCCGCGGCTTCGTCGAGGGCGGCGTGCATTCCCCTCTCGATCGCATCATGATTCTCGCGGCGGTTCAGGGAATTCTCGATCGTGCCACCCGGACCCGGCGGGTACATCGTCGGAATCAGGCCGTATTTTTTGAGCGTGGGCCAGTCCTTGGGCCCGATCAAATCGAAGCCGACCGCGCCGAGGCGGGCAGCATTGCGGCAGCGATCCTCGAACGGCATCGCGCGCGGAAACACACCGCCGGTAACGCATTGCTTCAAGCGTCCCTTGCGTTGGATCTTTTCTTCGGTCGCCGTTTGCGCGGCAGCGACGGCGGCTCCGGCGAGCACGGTCGGTAGAAAATGACGTCGGTTCATAGATGCGTGTGTCCTCGCAAAGACAGGGCGAAAACAGGCGAAAACGATAGTATCAAATCCGGCGTTCACAGCAGTTCAAAATTCTTTTTCGGCCGCTTTCCCGCAACCTTGCAGAGAGTTGGGCGCAACGAGATCCAACCCACTGTTCGAAAACCGGGGGGCCATCCGCTATCTTGTGGTCGCGATGGCAAACACGAACACGTTTTCGGCCGACGAATGGAATCTGCGAAGACAATTGCAGCGCGACACAGAAGCTTGGCTGCGCACGGTGCGGGACGGCGACTTCTGGCGGCGGCTGCCGAACGAAGCCAATCCGCAGTTCTTTACGGTCGCCATGCGCGCGTCGCGCGCTGTGCAGGCGACTCTGCGGCGCGCGATCGGAGCCTATTATTTCGAATCGGTCGACGCGTACCGCGACTGGCGGACCGCCTTCGCGGTGCTGGTGTACAGCGTCTCCCACGTTTTTTCCGGCTGTCCGCGCACGGAGTACGCTTACGACATCCACTGCACCCGAACCATTCGGAGGGCTAC
>Ga0105248_10005476_pt1 | contig 13949 bp, 13 predicted proteins | sample KBSS34metaG_FD_81524 | JGI IMG/M metagenome (GOLD analysis project Ga0105248, IMG submission 81524) | Switchgrass rhizosphere microbial communities from Kellogg Biological Station, Michigan, USA - KBS S3-4 metaG | ecosystem: Host-associated > Plants > Roots > Rhizosphere > Soil | place...
GACGAAAATCTTAGCGATTCGGCCGTAGCCATAAACGGCCAGGTCTTGCCGGGGAGTGTCCGCCCCTTAATAGATTTTGAACAGGACTATCCCTTTCAGTCGACTATTCGAGAGCTCTTCAAAGTCGCGGCTAAGACCCGGGCAGAGGCACCTGAGGCCCTGAGACAGTGGCGTCTAATCGCAGTACCACCAGGGCTGTTAAAACTGGACGCTACAGCCCAGAACGGCACTGCTAATGTGCTGAGCGTCACTCCGGGGACAAAGGCGATTACGCTATACGGACAATACCGTCTCTCGGGCAAACACGATGAAAAGCTACAAATCCCATCCCTCTATGGCTTTAGCGCCCTGAGACTTTCCATACTGGGAGACGGGCGCACTATCGATAGAGTGAAAAAACGGAATGCCCAGAGCTTCTGTCGCTTCAGCGCCCAGTACAGTCCCGACCTTTCGCCTGACAAACCGGGTGATCAGATGGGCGACTATCGCATTTACCTGATTACGGCCGTACCCGCGCCCAGTGCGGACAGCGAAGCCAGCGCTTCAGGCGGAGTGAATTTCAACGGACGCTTCTGGCAGATTTTTTAGCGATTGGCAAATTGGTCGGCATAGGGCGCGATGAACGGCACACGGAACATGTTGCCTCTATAGGCGCCGGCCAGCCCCTTGAGACTGATGAATATGTAGCCCAAAAGCAGAACAACATTGACCAGATTGAGTAGGCCGTTAACGAGCGGGCCGAGCAAAGGGATAAAGCCAAAAACCGAGCCCAGACCGCCGAGGACCATGCCGGCTATGACAAAAATACCGGTCACCATCAAACTCTGGACAGCGCTGAAGCGCAACAAATCGGGGTTATCGACCTTTGTGTTAAGGGCTATGAAACACGGAATCAGCATAAAAGGGAAAAGAGGCAGATAACAAATTGCGGCAAACATATTGACGTCAATTGCGTAGCCTAAAACGTTAACCTGGTTTCCTACGGTGTTTAGAGAGCTGTCTTTGTCACCGTCCGGGTCGCGTCCGCTAGGTCCTGGTAGGTTCATGTTCACGATTTTCCCTCTAGTCTTCTTATCTTGACTGCCTAATTGTTTGTCTAATTACTTATACCTTGGGTTTAATATAAGCGTCTAGGAGCAGGTGCCCCCTCTTGAATACCACCCAGGGCTAATTTAAATTTTGACGGACTCGGGAGCATAAGTTGTCAAACGTATCTTTAGTAGGCTCGGTGCTCGCCCAGCGCTATCAGATTATTTCCGAAGTCGGCCGCGGCGCCCTCGGCGTGGTTTATCAAGCCAGGCATCTGGTCATGGATCGTATCGTGGCCATCAAAGTCCTCTTCGAAGAAGTGGAAAAAGACGAGACTCGCTTTCACCGTTTCCAGAGAGAGGCTCAGGCAGCCAGTTCAATGAGCCATCCCAATATCGTCACCGTTTACGATTTTGGTGTCTCGGACTGTAATACGCCTTTTCTGGTGATGGACTTTATCGAAGGTATAAACCTCAAAGACGTTTTGCAAAGGCACAACAAATTGCCGGTAGAGCGCTCGGTGGCTATCTTCCAGCAAATTGCCAGTGCCCTCGACCACGCGCACAGCAAAGGCATTTTGCACCGCGACATCAAACCGGACAATGTGGTGCTTTTGCGCACATCGTGGAATCCCGAATTTGTAAAAGTTGTAGATTTCGGCATCGCCAAATATGTGAACGAGCCTACCCACGACAGTCGCAAACTGACCATGGACGGCCAGGTGCTGGGTACTCCTGCCTATATGAGTCCTGAGCAAGTGCTGGGCAATAAACTCGATGCCCGCTCCGACGTTTACTGCTTGGGCGTGCTCATGTATCACACGATTTCCGGCCGTCTGCCTATCCTGGGCGCCACCTCGGCCGAAACAATGAGCAGACATATCACCGATACGCCAAAAGAATTCAACGAAGTTTGCCCGGGTATAGCAATCCCCCATCGTCTGCAGAGAACAGTTTTGAAAGCGATGAAGAAACATCCCCAGGACCGACATCAGACAATGCGCGAGCTCATAATCGAATTGGAAAATTATCGCGACTGATGTCTATCAAGAACATTCTCATCACTGTAATTTTGGCGCTGATTGTTTCAATTCCCTTCGTCACCAAGGCCTACGACAATCAGGGCCCCACTCTGGTGCGCAATCTGAAGGATATAAGCTATGTCGATACCGGTAAAAATCCGGCCCAGACACTGGATCTATATCTGCCCACTAAGACAAAAAGCGCAGCTCCACTTATAGTTTTTATTCACGGCGGAGCCTGGCTGCAGGGCTCTAAAGACGAAGCGCAACAGGGCCTGGGAGTCTTTTTCTGTCGTCAGGGTTTTGCCGTGGCCTCGATCAACTATCGTCTCAGCCAGGAAGCAATTTTCCCCGCCCAGATAGAAGACTGCAAGGCTGCGATCCGCTTCCTCCGCGCCCACGCTCAGGAATACAACATCGATCCCACAAAAATTGGCGTCTGGGGAGTTTCGGCCGGTGGACATCTGGTTTCTCTGCTTGGCACCAGTGGTGGTGTCAAAGAACTGGAAGGCAATTTAGGCAACGCCCAGGCCGACAGTAGTGTCCAGGCTGTGGCTGACTGGTGTGGACCGAGTGACCTGGTTTCTATAGCCGAGCAGGCGGGCTCACGCACAAAAATCGATTTTGACAGCGCCGACGGCTGTGTGGCAAAACTTTTAGGTGGTCTGCAAACTGCCAAGCACGAACAAGCAGTGGCTGCCTCCCCCGTCACCTACATCGACAAAAACGATCCACCCTTTCTGATCGTGCACGGCGATCTCGACGATCTGGTGCCTTATGCCCAGGCGCAGGAACTGCAAGAAAAATTGAACGCCGCCGGTGTGCCCAATAAACTGATTACCATAAGCGGCGGTGGTCACGCTTTTACGACTGAAGAACAGCTCAATCACGTAGCCGACTTTTTCAAAGAAACACTTGTGAAAGGCAACCGCAAATTTACTCTTAGCGAGTAATCAATAATTATTTTCGCCGCCGGCCTGGGTGAAACGAATAACTTTGTTTTGCTTGTCTATCGTAAAGTGCCAACCGCGCAAGAAATCCTGACCCAAAAGTGATTGCGGACTAGATATCTTATCGGAGACAGGCACCTTCATGCCTTTCTTTTCTATAGGCCCGAGCTTGATATTATCTATGATACCGAGACCGGCAGTGGTGGCTCCGGCGATACCGCCGATTTGCACTTGTCCGCGCCCCGTGCGGATATTCGCGCTCGCGGCCTGGGTTGAGGTGAACATCGACACCTCGGCACCGGTATCAAAAATCATCGGCACTTCATGACCATTGACCATCACTTTCACCGAGGCACATTCGCCCATCTGTTCAAAGGGAACGGTGTAGACATACTTGCCGCTGGCATCAACACTCATGCCCGGCTTGACGGAGACAACCGCAGCTACTTTACCGGGAGCGACATCGCGCCGCCGGAAGGAAACAACATTGTTGGTGGAATCGATTGAATATTCCATACCGGTAAAGAAATCCTGGCCCAGAAGCGGGGCATCCAGGCCGATTTCACTGACTGAGACTAAATACTGCTTGCGTTCAATGTGACCGACAGTAAGATCGACTTTCACCTGCCATTCGGGCACCGGCTCGGCCTTGCCCACGCCCACGGCCATGGCTGTAGGCGGCCCGCTGGGCCGGGGTAGACCAAGCTGGCGAAAGTGCGCCATACTGAAAGCACAGCCTTCTGCTCCGGTGTCAAAGATCATTTTCATCGGATGATTGTTGACCTTAGCGTCGACAAGCATGTGCGTGCCGCGGCGAGTGAAGGGCACCCAGGTCTCCTTAGGCAAGGTGGCCGGGCCCGACGTAAAGGCCGCCGTCAGCTGGTCCAGAGCCTTTTTAGAGAGAGCGGCCGCCGGAGTACCAGGAAAGTTTTTTATGACAAAAGCGTAGCCTTCACGCGCTCCCTGCACACGGCCGAGCTGATGATAGGTTAGGGCCAGATAGTAAAAGCCATCGGGCCTGGAAGAACCTTCTTTGACATAAGTTTCCAGACCCAGTCGGGCCTGCTCAAAATTCCTGGCATTGTAGTCTGCAATAGCTTGCTTCAGTACCGTTTCGTTTTCAGCCCAAGTCGGCAGGGGCGTTAAAAAGGCGACTACCGAAATCAAAGCTATTAGCAGAGACCGGAACACGACCTTCTACTTTTTGATTTGAATAAATTCGCTGCTGTTGCTGGTGCTGCCGCTACCGCAGTCGCTGGAGCCGCAACCTGTGCCGCATCCACCTTCTTCTTCTTCAACGTCATAAGCACCAACTGCATCGGCAAGCATATGACCGTGAGCTTGCAATTCGTAGGTCAGCTCTTCCATTTTGACTTCCAGATTACCGAGCTTTTCCACCATTTGTTCAAGGGCAGCGGCAATACGCTCGGCCACATCTTTTTCTACTTTTGTTTGCATCAGGTCCACCTTTAATCAAGCCGCCCGGCCATTGTAATACAAGTGTATATCTAAAGGAAGCGGTGCATTAAGTAAGTATCAACCTCGCCAAGCTCCTTGTGATGGAAACCTCCGGGCACAGTACCGATTATTTTGAAGCCTATCTTCTGCCACAAGTTGACTGCAGGCAAGTTTGTACTGATCACCAGGTTGAACTGCATGGCGCTGTATCCACGCTCCCGGGCCGCCACAAGCGAATGTTCGCCCAGAGTCAATCCCACCTTTTTACCCCGAGCCGCTTCCGAGACCATATATGTCGCCGTAGCCACATGCGCTCCACGGCCCGGCCACTGCGGTTTGACGTAATAAGCGCCCACTATTTCGCCGTCACAGACTGCTACGTAGCTAAAACTACCCGAGACCATCCAGATCGCCTCAAACTCTGCCAGTGTAGTGCTTTCGGGATATGGGAAAACATCACCGCGGGCCAGCACTTCCTGAAAAATTGCGTACAGGGCCTGCTTGTCCGACGGCGTGCCGTCAAACGCTCGAACCGTTACCGACATGAGAAAATAAAACCTCGATTATGTAAACAAAAGTGTGTCCATACCGCGGGTCAATCCCTGGCGACCCGGCAACTTACGCACGGCCAGAAGTGTGCCCTCGACATACGGACCAGCGCCTGAGCCTGCGTCGTGCCTTATGGACAGGCGTTCGTCGGGCAGACCAAACAAAGTCTCAAAGGACAGTGTAAATCCGGGCAGACGCACAGAATGTACAGGGCTGCCGGCAATCTGCGCCCCACGAGCCTCCGGCGCCCCCACCGTTTTTTCCACCGGCACTCCAATCTGATTGGCGGCAACGGTCGCCATCGCTTCGGCCAACTCGCGAGCAGTGCCGCTGGGGGAGTCCATTTTGTGACTATGGGCATAGTCGATTATTTCCCAGTGCGGCAAATATTTGGCGGCCAGTAAGGAAAAATGCTTTGCCAGAGCGGCGGTAATAGAAAAATTACCGCAGGCAATCACGGCCAAACCTTTACAGAGCGCCAGTTTTTCAATCTCTGCAAAATCGTCGGCATTGAGGCCGGAGCTGCCTACAACTGTCGAGATGCCCTGCTCAAGCGCCCAGAGCACATTGGCCTTGACACTGACAGCGGACGTGTAATCAATAAAAACGTCCACTTTATCAACCGAAGCCGCTGCCAGTGCTTCAGCGACGCTGGTCTGAACCGTCAGCCCCACAGGGTCGCGCCCCAATACCTTGCCGACATCCTGCCCGGCGCAACTGCGAGAGACAGCCCCCACGAGCTCCAGGTCGCCTGAGTCCAATATGGCTCGCGCCACCGGCGCCCCGGTCCAACCGCTGACCCCGGCCAATAATACTTTCAATTTACCGGACTGAATATTCTGCTCACTCACTTCTGATCATCCTTCAAGAATTGCCAATAATACAGGACCTGGCCGGCTCAGATATCATGGATCGGATAACATTGACTGGAGATCAAAAAACTTTGGAGGCAATATGCTGCCGGTATTGCAAGGGACAATCAAAAGACGACTCCTGGTAAATTTCAGAGCCGATCCGCAGGTGGCGCAGAGGCTGATCCCGGCGCCACTAAAAGTACTTGAGCACAAAGGCTCGGCCATTGTCGGCATCTGCCTGATCCGCCTGGAACATATCCGGGTCAAAGGATTTCCCAGCGCGCTGGGAATCGCCTCAGAAAATATGGCGCACCGCATCGCAGTCACCTACGATGATTCCAACAATCAGGCGAGAGAAGGTGTCTACATCTGGCGCAGAGATTCCAACCAGATACTGAATCAACTGGGCGGCGGCAGACTGTTCCCCGGTCTACATTCACCAGCCGAATTTACCGTTTCCGACGACGGAAAAAATACTGAGCTCGAGGCCCAGACCCAGAGCCACAATGCCGACGCCCATGTAAAAGGAACTGACCAGAGTTTAGATAGTTTTTCGTCGCAGGCCTTCAGTGATTTCGAAGAGGCACGAGGCTTCTTTTCCCGCGGCGCCTGCGGTTTCAACTGTAGTGTCGACGGCAAGCATCTGGAAGGCATGGAGCTTGTGACAAAAGATTGGATTGCCAGCCCGATGCAAATGAGCCGCACCGACTCGAGCTTCTATTCGGACAAATCAAAGTGGCCCGAGGGGTCGGTGCAATTTGACTGTGCCTTGATTATGCGCGATATAGAGCACGAATGGCACGAAATCAATACAGATGCGATACCGGCCCCGAAGCAGTCTTAAGCTCAACAATAGCCGAATGAATAAGCGATCTTCCTTTGTTTCGCCTTAGTAATCGAGTGCGCCTTGATTTGCCGCTCTTAAATCAGCGTTGGCTTTTTCCAGCTGACCAAGCTTGCTGTAGGCGGAGGCTCGATATCCAAAAGTACGTATATCACTGGGCTTGATCTTGATGGCCAGGGTATAGTCATCAACTGCGTTTTGATACCGGCCCATATTAAAATAGGTATGACCGCGGCTGGTGAAATTATCAATATCGTGGGGAGCAGTTTTGATGGCCTGAGCGTAAACCGCCATGGCAAGATCATATTTATGTTGGCCTGCTAAAAGTTCAGCCCGCGCTCTTCTATCGTTGGACAACTTGGAGGGGACAGGCAGGTCATGGCATTTCTCGGCGGCTAGCAGATCTGAAATTGCCGCTTCTGTTTTGTTCAATTCGATATAGGCGAAAGCTCGCGCCCGGTAGTATGAGTAAACACCCGGCTGCAACTTAATAGCCCGGTCAAGATCGATCTTCGCTTGCGCAACCTGCCCAATAGCCACCTCAGCAGCACCGCGCAGAGCAAGTGCTGCGGCACAGTCAGGTTCGCTTTTTAAAATACTGTGGCAATATTCAAGCGACTCCCTGTAATGATTGTGCAGCTGTAACTGGCGAGCGCGCTCGATCATTGCTTCTAGTCTGCTGGATGACAAATTGTCGGCGACGGCCAACTGACAATCAAACAATGCCCCAAAGGCAATGGCAATCAGCGACAATAGGAGAAACAAGAACGATTTCAATTTGAAACCCTGTGCAAGTAGATAATTCACATTTTAATAGCTTAGTAGCTTATTTGCAGCTCGACAATGAATTTGCTGCCCTTGCCTACTTGAGACTCCACCGTAATGGTGCCGTTGTGTCGATCAACAATAGACTTAACGATGGATAAGCCCAAACCGAAGCCGCCCATGTCGCGGGAACGCGATTTGTCCACCCGATAGAATCTCTCAAAGACATGGCCCAGACTGTCTCTAGGTATGCCGATCCCCGTGTCCTCGATAATAATTTTCAGTCTATCTCCGGCTACTTGAAAGCGCATTGTAATCTCGCCGCCTTCATCGGTGTAGCGTACGGCATTGGCCAGGAGATTGAGCAACATACGTTCAAGAGACTCGCTGTGCCCCATAAGTTGCAGTTCAGGTATGGCGTCGACTGTTAAAGTCTGATGTTTGTGTTTGGCTATCTGCTCGCATTCCGCCACTACAGGTGATACTATATCGTTCAACTTTAATCGGCTCACCGTAAATTGATACTCGGGGGATTCCATGCGCGAGAGAACAATCAAACTCTCTCCCAGAGCCCGCATACGTCCGCTGGCTCGGGTTATGATTGGCAGGATTTCGTCTTTAACATTTTGCTCGGCGAAGGTCTCTTCCAGAGTCTGCACCGACGCATCGATTACAGTTATTGGCGTGTTGATTTCATGGGCGGCATCGACAACAAACTGACGCAGCAGGTCGAGCGTTTCCTCCACCGGTCTGGTAGCGTTGCCCGAGAACCAGGAGCCGCAGAGAGCTACAGCCAGAGCTAGAAAAGGACTGAGTGTGACCATAATGATTACAATCTGTTTGAGGGCATCGTCCCTCTGCACTGTCGATACCTGAACCTGCAGATATCCGGTTTTGGTTGCGTTTTCAAACACTTCAATATAGCGCGAGCGAACATTGACCGGGCTGGCATCATGGGCGCTGTCATCGACCTGAGCTGTACCGCGGATCAGATGGCGATGTCCGTCCGGTCCAAACTCTTCCAAGATTGTCCCACCCCGGTCAAAAACCTGCACAGTGGAAAGCAGTTTGTCATGCCGAGCTTCAGCCCGATTAGCCCAGCGCTTCAGGCTGGGCGCTCCGGAGGCAAAATCGACAGCCGGCATTATCTGATTGGCCAGATCTTGCAACGACTCATCCAGGGAAGCATCGAGCTGATTGGCAAAAACAAATATGGCCACGGCGCCACCGGAAAAGTAGAGCAAAACGAAGAGAAGCACGAACTGGACAGTCAGTCGTCCGCGCAGGTTACTTTTCACCCAGCTCTTCTCCCAGTTTATAACCGACACCATATACAGTGGCAATGATGGAGACGCGCCCAGCTGTGTCGAGCTTTTTACGCAATCGAGTAATGTGCCCCCTTACTGTATCGAGCAGCGCTTCCGTATCCGACTCCCAGACCGAGGCCAGGATTTCTTCGGCAGAAAACACCTGGTGCGGATGGCGCACAAAAAATTCCAACAAGCGAAATTCTTTGGGCAAAAGATGTACTTCAATGCTCGCTTTGGTCACCTTAAATTCGTGAGTGTCAATTTCCAAATCACGAAATTTGATCACGTCCAGTGTCTGACCATGATTCCGTCGCAGCACCGCGCGCACCCGGGCCGCCAGTTCCTTTAGCTGGAATGGTTTAGTCATATAATCATCGGCTCCGGCATCGAGACCGGATTCCTTGTCGTCCACATGTCCTTTAGCTGTGAGCATGATTATGCCCGCCGCCCCACCACCCTTGCGGTAGCGGCGACACACCTCCATACCGTTCAGGGAAGGCAGCATGATGTCGAGAATGACGACATCATACTTATTTGTTTCCATACGAATCAGGGCCTCAAGCCCATCGTCGGCGGTTTCGACCAGATGATGATCGCGCGACAGCCAGTTCTTTACAAGCTGCGCCAGATCGGTTTCATCTTCTACGATAAGTATTTTGGCCATCAATCCAATTATAGGCTCTTCCGCCCGCGATAGGCGCCTATTTAACTCCTGCCAGCGTGCTTCCGTTCTTCAACCGGCGGCTGGACATAGGATGATGCGAGACAGCGTTATGCAATTCCAGGCCGGTCACTTTGCAATGCCCACCGGCATTTTTATAGTTTCGTGCGAAATCGTGCAGATGCTCCATCACAGTGTGATCAATGAAGGACGCGCGACTGAGGTCAAAAACGATGTTCTTGCCTTGCGGGATCTTGTCAATCCGTCTTTTAATGGCCAGGTAATTGGAAAACACGGCCGACTTGGCAATAGCAACGTCATAGGTGTTGTCGCCTTCAGTTGTGACGGTGACTTGGGGCTTGAAGAGCTGACTGACAGGCACGCCGCGCCACAGATGCAAGAGAAATTTGACCGCCACACCGGCGGCCACGCCCACGACTAAGTCGGTGAAAAGCGCGGTAACGGTGGTTATGCAGAATAACAGCAATTGTTCCCAGCCGATTTCATAGGCCTCTTTAAAAACCTTGGGTGATGCCAGTCGGTATCCGGTAAAACAAAGGAGAGCAGCCAGGCAAGCCATGGGAATGTTGTTGATCAAAGCGGCGAAGCAGGCAACAAAAACAAGAATGAAGAGGCCGTGGAAAAAATTGGAGTACCGGGTGCGCGCACCATTGGCGATATTAGCCGTGCTTCTGACAATCTCGGCAATCATTGGCAATCCGCCAATCATGCCCGATATAGCCGTACCCAGACCAACGGCGGCCAGGTCGCGACTGCTGTTGGCTTGACGTTTATACGGGTCAAGTTTATCAACAGCCGAGCAACTCAGGACGGTTTCAATTCCCTGCACCAGCGTTATGGACATAACACAGGCCCAGAAACCGTCTTTGGCGATGGCGCCCCAATCGGGACCGGCAAAAGACTGAACAAAATGCGTGGGCAATTGCACCAGCATCTTCTTGGGAATAATTTCAAAAGACTGGCCAAAAGCGGTGTATGAGTGCGCCTGATTGATGTGAATCACCGCCCCTATCAAGCAAGCGACAAGTACCACAACAATAGGTGGCGGCAATTTTTTGACTATGCCCCTTTTGACAAAGGCCAGGGCAATCAATATGAGCATAGAGACACAGCCGATAGCGGCAATCTCAGGATTCAGATGGGTGATCGTGAACGGTGTGGCCAGAAGTAACGCAATTGGTTCCTTAGCCGGCGGCGCCACACCCAGCAAATGCGGGAACTGCTTGAGCATAATAGTTATGCCGATTGAAGCAAGCATGCCGTGGACGACCGAAGAAGGGAAAAATTTGCTCAATTCCCCGGCTTTGCACAGACCCATGATCAAAAGCAAAACACCGGAAATAACAATACCGGCAAGGGTCCCGTGATAGCCTTCGGAACCGCCGCCCAGTTTGTCGACTGAATGGACTACAACGACAATAAGACCGGCTGCCGGACCGTTGATTGTGACAAAAGATCCACTCGTTTGCGAAACAATTATGCCACCGATAATGGCGGCAAAAATTCCGGCCATCGGAGGCATACCGGAAGCAATGGCAATTGCCAAACTGAGCGGCAGGGCGATGAGAAATAAAATGAAGCCCGAAACGATGTAATATTTCCAGTTTTCCTTGAGCCCGGCGATACCGTCTTTTGGCACTACACGTTGCAAATGACTGCTGAAAGGAACAGGAGCGGCTGAATTTGACATAAAAAGTGAATCCCTGCTTAGCGGATAGAGCCAAAATTAAGCCGGGTTAAGATTGAGTCTCGTCAAGTGACAATAGACCTAGCTTATAAATTAACAGCCAAAAGTAACGACTTTATGATCAGTACTCTAAATATTTTCATGTGTTTATAAGCTTACCTATTAAGATTGCCATCACAATTGGATCGCAATATCCTGTTAGCGTTCTTTCAGGGAAATCCTGAAGGGAATTAATGGACTCGTTACAACTGACCGCCGCCAATTTGATTCTGGGCGCCACCTGTCTCTGGATCCTGGGCATCGCCTTGCCCATCTTACTCGGCGACAAGACAAACGATCGCTTTATGGCCTTCCTGATGCTGGCCGGCTGCATTATGACTACTGTCGGCGCGGCCGTTTCCTGGAACACCCCCGAACAATTCAACCTTTTACAGATACTGAACTTTGGTCTCACCCGCGCAGACTGCCGCGTAGACCAGTTGAGCGTGCCTTTTCTTATGCTTCTGGGCCTGCTCGGGTCAGCATCCGCCATCGCCAGTCCGTCCTATACAGCCCAGCTAGGCGGGCAAGCCAGACGCAATCACTACTGGAAACTGACTTTCATATTTTTGATCGGCCTGCTTTATGTCATAGTCAGTGAAAACGGCATCTGCTTCCTGGTTTTCTGGGAAATAATGAGTCTGGCATGCGTGGCTCTTGTTGCCTCGGACCATGTCAAACACCGGGTGCAGCACGCAGCTTTCGTCTACTTAGCGGCGACCCGTACTTCAACAGCTTTTCTCACCGCTGCCTTTCTCTGGATGCACCATGTCTCGGGTAGCTGGAATCTAGCCGACTGGCACTTCGACACGACCCTGTCGATTCCTGCTGCCGTGTTGCTTCTGCTGGGCGTGTGCACTAAAGCCGGTATCTGGCCGATGCATGTCTGGATCCCCTATGCATACGCTGAGGTGCCGGCTCCGACGTCGGTCCTGATGTGCGGTCTGATGGGCAAACTGGCCATGCTCATCCTGCTCCGTCTGCTGGTAGCCGGGCACTGTACCAACATCACGATCGCTTGCATCGCCATTGCACTGGGCACGATTTCGGCCCTCTGGGGTGTGCTCTTCGCCCTGATGCAGCGTGATTTGAAGCGCATTCTCGCCTATAGTTCAGTGGAAAACATGGGCCTTATCCTGATGGCTATAGGCATGTCGCTTTTAGCCGGGGCCCGCGGCCTGCCGCTAGTGCAAGAAGTGGCTACGGTGGCGGCCCTCTTCCACATCGTCAACCACGCAATTTTCAAAGCCCTGCTCTTCCTCGGTGCTTCATCGGTGGAACGCTCGGTGCACACGCGCGATCTAGCGCTCCTGGGCGGCATCGCCAAAGCCATGCCCTGGACCATGCTCTGCTTTTTTATCGGCTCAATTGCCATCTGCGCCATGCCGCCACTTAATGGCTTTGCCAGCAAATGGTTGATTTATCAATCATTTTTCCGCCTGGCATTTGCCAACGCTCCCCTTATAGAACGCGCAGTAGCCATGGGTATGGTCGGCATCCTGGCTTTTGTCGGGGCGCTCTCCCTGGCCGCTTATACCAAGGCTGTGGGCATTGCTTTTCTGGGCAGGCCGCGTTCGGCGGCGGCCTCAAGAGCAAAGGAATCCAAGGACCACACACCAGACGGCCTTATATTCAGTCAGATTTTATTGGCCTGTGCCTGCGTCACCCTGGGCACTTCGGTGCCTATCGTCCTCGACTATTTCAGTCCGGCCATGATTCAATTGACTCACCATCAAGGTCTGGCCGGCTCCACTCTATTTCCTCTGCCTCAGGGTGAACTCTCTCTGGTGGGAGCGCTGACGGTGGCCCTGGTCTATTTGTCTTTTTTGGGGCGCAAGTCAGCCGACATCCGCAGCTATATCACCTGGGACTGCGGCTTTGGTCCGACCTCTTCGCGAGCTGAAGAAACCGGCTCCAGCTTCTCACACCCGATCGGCCGCATCTTCTCCCAGGTCTTGCAACTGCGAGTCACCACCGAGATTACAGGCAAGGACAGAAGACATTTCCCCGAGTCGGTAACAGTATCAACCAACATGACGTCGGTGGTGGAAACCAAATTTTACAAGCCAGCCATGCAGGTGCTTAACTGGCTCTCCAGCACCCTTGCCCGCATGCAAACCGGCAGTATCCACATCCACCTTTTGTACGTATTTTTGACAATGGTGCTTCTCGTATTTTTGGGGACGCACATATGATCAACTTTACTCCCGAAAAAATCATGGAGACTCTGGCCTTTCTGGCCACTCTATTTTTGCTGCCGCCGCTTCTGGTCGGCGTCATTCGTAAAACAAAAGCACGCATGCAAAACCGCATCGGCGCTCCATATTTCCAGCCTTATTATGATTTGCTCAAGCTCATCAACAAGAACGAAACAATAAGCAAGCACACTAGCTGGATGTTTCGCAGTACCGCCGCTTTCAATTTTTCCTTTCTGGTGGTGCTCGCTTTTCTCGCGCCCTGGACGTCATTTCATCCGGTAGAAATCAACGGCGATCTTTTTCTCATCCTCTATCTTTTTGGGCTATGCCGCTTCTTCACCGTACTGTCGGCTCTGGATGCCGGTTCTGCCTTCGGTGGATTTGGCGCCAGCCGCGAAGTAACACTGGCTCTTTTAGTCGAGCCGGCGGTGATGATGTGCCTGGCCTCACTGGGGGTGGTGGCACAGACGAGCAATCTCACCGAAGTTTTTAACTACACCAATGTCAGTTTGAGCACACAGCCGGCCCTCTGGTTCTTAGCCGGGATAGGGCTTTTCCTGGCC
>Ga0105248_10005478_pt1 | contig 13948 bp, 15 predicted proteins | sample KBSS34metaG_FD_81524 | JGI IMG/M metagenome (GOLD analysis project Ga0105248, IMG submission 81524) | Switchgrass rhizosphere microbial communities from Kellogg Biological Station, Michigan, USA - KBS S3-4 metaG | ecosystem: Host-associated > Plants > Roots > Rhizosphere > Soil | place...
ACCAGCCGACCATTTGCTCTAATCTTGAAATCCGTCGGCTTCTCCACTCCCGCCTGGAAGTGCTGGAAGCTGCTTTGCAACGCCCTGCAGAGTTTCGGGACAGCCAAGGCACAGGTAGGTTGCAATGAGCCTCTTTAGCACAAATCTGCTTCTCCACATCCTGCGCGGCATCGTCGAGGAGGTTGAGCGGGTAGACCCAAAGAGTCCTGCTCTCGTGGAGCTTAGGTCTACCATCGAGCAGAAGTCCGCAGAACTCGCAAGCTCGGGCATCATTGACAACGAGCCCGGGCGCACAGTGGTTGCCGCATGAGCATCCAGCCCGATGAGCCTTTGCTCGATTCCTTGCGCGCCGCACTCAAAAAGGCCGAAGCCGACACTCGCCGGGAGACACCCACGCTCGCCGAACTTAAACGCATTTTCCGCGAGCGCATCGCAGAGCTCGAATCCACCGCGCATCAATTGGACATACGCTGATGCCGCAAGCTCCCAAAAACAAGCCTCACACCGCCCTCACGCCCTACTCCATCTGCATGAAACTCAAGACGCTGCGCACAGAAAAAGGCCTCACACTCTCTCGCCTCGGTGCAGAAGTCGGCCTATCCACTGCGCTCCTCTCCAAACTGGAGAGCGAGTTCATGATTCCCACACTCCCCACACTCGCGAAGATCGCCCACGCCTACGGCGTCGATCTCGCTTTCTTCTTCTCTACCGTCCAGCGGCATTCGCTCGCAATCACGCGCAAGGCCCATATCAGTGCTGATCGCCGCGATCTGCCCCGAGCAAGAGAAATGCCACTGCACCACTCCACTCCCATCAGCAGGCAGGTCTCCAGGATCGTCGAGATACCTGCCAATGCCTCCTGCAATATTGGAAACCCAAACGTCAGGACAGAGCTCACCGCCTGCGTGCTTGAAGGCACACTCCACCTGACCAGCGCCGGAACAGAAGAAGTGCTCCACTCCGGTGACATCCTTGTGCTCGACACCGATTCTGCAGTCACGTGGAGCGCCCCCGAAACCGGCTGTCGAGTGCTCGCCGTCTTCGCCAGGACACGCCTCGACCAAGCAGCTAATTCGTAGCGACACACTGAGTCAAACACGGCGAGGAAGCGCCAAGAAATTGCCCTGTCATTTCCCAATCGCGGTGACCTGCGTCATTTGTTCCGTTGAGGAAGAACGTCAAAATCTACATAGAAAAGGCTGTCTAAAATGAAGAAGGTTGACCACTCGCTCAATTTTGCGTGCCCTATTTGCGCAGCACTGCCCGGGAATCCCTGCGTGACCTTTCCTGGCACTCCTCGCAATCAATCCCATCTTCGACGTCGGGACATGGCTAGGGACCACGAGGCTACTGTTCGAAGCCTTCAATCCCCGTCATTCCAGACCATCGGGTCAATCAGACCCAGTTTCGACTAGGTTGGCTAGCTTGTCGGAGTTCATCAGTCAGGAAGCGTCCTGAATAAACGACCATAGATACAACCCACCTAGATAAACAGCTCTAGACTGCGTCCATCTGCTGCAATTCTCTCTACGCGCAGCCGGTAAAAGTCCTAGTTCACTCCCGCTCATTTTCTGTGGACAATCGAGTGGTGAGGTTTGTTCTTCTGACAGCGGAAGCGAGTACTCGTGCCACTCAGCGCGCCACCACCCGAGCCCTGTTCTCTATTCGCCAACTTTCCACGTTGTACCACCAAACCAATAAGCGGATCGATCGCTCTCGAAACCGGATTCGCCTCTCCGACGAAGTCATCGCCAGTCTGGCATCTGTCTTGGTCAACGCGCAGGACCTACCCCCACAAGACCATAGATACAACCCACCTAGATAACGAGCTAAAGAACTGTATGTTCTACTGCTTGCACAATGCCCTTTGCGTTTCTTCGATCATTGAGCGATCCATGAACTCACCACGGAAAAGCTTACCAAGAAGGCGTTGCTGGTGTGTCGTGGCCGATACGGAAGTTAGTCAAGAAGTTGACCGGGGCTGAGTAGCAAATGGTGTGGTCCGTCGCCTCACTCTCATTGAGCCCAGCGCCGATCTGGTTTCTGGGTTCCAACCGAATAGGGCAATAAGGAAGTTTGTTGAACTTCGTCCCCTCTTCGGATTGTTTCCGTATTGGCGGTGACTCGGAACGCCGTATCGCAGCCGGGCTGGGCTAGAAACAACCGCCGAAGCAAAGAGCCGCGCATGACGCGGCCCTTCACTCCAGTGCAGGGAAAGATCTCGTTAAAACATAAGCCCATTTCGACTAACGTAGGCTTCAATCTGTTCGTTTGTGATCGAGGACTCTACACACGTTTTTCCGTACGTTGGTTTGCGCCTGAGCGGACGACGAAGCCGTGCGTTGCGTAAAGGAGACGCTAGGCAAGCCCTAGCCCTGAGTTTGCCGTACAGAGGCCTCTAACTCTTGAGTATCTTCTGAACAGCAGCGGTCTGATCTGCCCCCTCCATGATCATCTTGTTGTGCAGGCAGTATAGGGCCAGTTCGAGTCGGTCTTCCACACCGAGTTTGTCATAGATTTTGCGCAAATAGTTTTTGATGACCTGTTCCGACGTTCCAATCTCAAATGCAATCTCCTTATTACGCATACCTCGTGTGATGCCAGCGATGACTGCCTTCTCTTTTGGAGAGAGGTGTACTTGACTGTGCGGATTCAGGAGGGCAGCCGCGCGTACCCGGTAGTCTTCGATGACCCAGTTCAATCCCTGGTTGTCGATCCATGTTTCTCCCGCTGCGATACGACGCACGCATCGTATCAACAGATCGGGAGAGATCGACCGTGAGATGATGCCGCGAACGCCGCGACGAACTAGTTCCACCGTCTGTCTTTCATCAGCGGTCACGCTTTGCACGATCAACTTCACATTGGGGGCGATGCGCAGCAGTTCCGGGACCACGTCAGCGGCACGGGCACCCGTCAGAAGCTCGCTTTCGACAAGGACAACATCGGCGGGATGTCGTTCAATCACAGTGCGGAGTTGTTCCAGGGATTCCGCTCGCGCTACCACCCGAATGTCATTTTCAAACGCGATGACCTTGCTGATTCCGGCGCAATAGATCGCCTGAGAGTCCGCAAGAACAAGTCGGATCGCATCCGGCTTAACGGGGCCGGTTAGAAGATCTGGTGCTTCCATTGTGCAAAGGTAAGCGAGGTCAACCCCGTGGAGGCATTCCCTAGAATGTGCAACGTGGTTACGATTGCGTTAGAAGACTCACACTGTAGGGTCAATCTCTAGGAACTCGCCTTCTATCGTCCTTCGAGTGCTTCAGCCTGCGATGCTCGATGTACTGATTCGACAGCCACACGATGATGTCCGCCGGGTCTATTAAGTCGGCTGGCGGTGTCGGCATCTTCTCTCGACACCCGGTGCAAGTTGCTGAGATCGGCCTCATCTCGCCGTCGTACTCGACGTTGAGTTCAGTTCTGCTCATCACGCCTGCTCTGACGTCCACCCGTGTGCCGTCTTGTGGACCTTCACTTTCCTGCCTTCAAACAAGACTTCGTAAGCGCCTGCTGGAAGATCGTTGGGTGCCTGCACAACGTCGACCGCGACGTACTCCCACACGTCGAGCTTGGGCAGGGATACCTTGACGGCTCTCACCACGCACTGAGCCTCCAAATCCATTCCCCTGAGCACACCTTGGACAAGCACAGCTTCACGAACAGAGACGGACACTTGAATCCTCACAAAGCCTCAAGATAGGGAAATCCCCCTGCAACCTGCGTTCCAGAATTGCAGAGGGTTGGAATGGAAAAGCCGTTCACCGCATTCCTAAACAGGTCAGTTGGGGATGACCGTGATGGGATGGTCCCATACTGTTGAACGCCCTGCTGTGATTTGCGTCACGTCGTCAGCGGCAAGCAAAAGAGCAGTATTCAGGAGTGGAGTTGTCCATGCTAGATTCCTTGCCCACTATGAAACGGGAATACGGCGAAGTCGCAGCTGACTGTTCTCTGTATGAGTGCAAGGCCAGCCCCGAGCTGATTTCGGCCTTTGAAAAGAGAGCAGTTAAAGTTGTCTGCTCTGAGAATGAAGCACTCTTCAACAGCGGAGAACCCGGCAAATGTGTCTACCTCGTTCTCGCCGGTGAAGTTGGGTTGTTCTTGCCCCTCAACTCGTTGGACGAGATGGGATTTCGTGCGAGGTCAGGGTCTTTTGTTGGGCTACCAGCGGCCTTCAGTAACGAGCCGTATTCGATGTCGGCGATTGCTCGGAAGGGTTCTGAGGTTGGGGTAATGAGTCGAGATAGGTTCTGTGACCTGGTGGCAGCCGACTCGGTTCTTGCTCTAGATATTCTTAGAATTCTGGCAGCAGAGACGCGTGCAGCAAGGATCACAATTGTCGAGGCCGAGATTGGCCGTCGGAGGCAGACTCTGGCTAAGAACTGATGCCTGATGTGACGCAAATCACATACGACATACAGCGGCGGTGAGACGATCCGTCTCATCCCAAGTAAATCGTTAACCGAAGTACCCCACTTGGGGTCCCCTAGACGATTGCAAGCGATAAGCCGATTCGCTCTGACTTAACGAACGGAACCTAGCCGGTCTTCTCACCGTTTAGTGGCGCACGAAAATGGCTGCATTGCGGATTGTTGCAGAGTCTCTTTGCGATGCAGCCGTTGACTCTTACAGCGAGGTGCTTCCATTGGTCCTTCCCAAAAACAGAATTCAGTTCTTTACTCATCGCAAAAACTCTGACGGCACCATCGACTCAATTTGTCGCCAATGCCTGACGACGGTTGCAATCGAGCATTTGGAGATCATGCTCATTCACAGAGAGCGCGAACACGTTTGCGATATGGCATTAGAAACAAAATCCCATTTCAGGCTCAACCGTGCCCGTTAAGGACCATTGCGCCGCGACCTTGATTCCGCAGTGGCGACGAGAACACTTCGCTGAGGCGAGAACGCAATTGCCATCACATCTCAGTTGCATCTCTGGCCCACGCAGCTGCATGCCTACAAGTGTAGTTCCTTCGTTCCGCTGAAGGTCTAGTGGCTGCGAGCGTTGCGTGGCCTCATTACTAAAGATGATGACACTCCCATTCACCTATTGATCGGCGGCCGTGAATGGACGTTTCATGATCACAACCGCAACGGGTCGAATGACTGTTTGAAACAGAAGCTCGATCAGTTGCGCGCGCAATTTGCCATGTAGAAGGAGGCTCAATGAGAAAGCCTCGGAAACCGCTCACCCCACAACGCCGGATGAATGAGGCCATATGGGTTCACTTCGGCCGCTGTCTGTCTCGTTGCATTTTCCCCATACCCTGCGATGGCTCTTGTCTTGCCCGTGAGAGCTCTCACGAATTGCCCTTGCCTTGCGAAGACGTATGACTGGAGGTCAGGTTTGGAAGACCCCATTCCCGCCGTCGGCCCACGCCGAAACCGTAGCACAAAGGATATTCTCCAACCCAGACCTCGAATTGTCGCTGGAGCGCTGCTCGTCATTCCCGTGAAGTCAACCACTCCGGCCCGTTTTAAACGGGCATCGCGCCACCATCTTTCGCGATCCATTTCGTCCGAAACCGGAAGGCTAGCCGACATTTTGGTACCGATCCGGCCGAGATGCGGCGATACAGCGAACCAAAACTTCCGGGAAGACTTGAGGAGTCTTTCCTTGGTTGCGGATGCACCCCGGGACAGTCGCGCACGTCATGCTGCTGAATGAAAGAAGGCCGTGGCTCGGAAATCCGCGCCAAGAAAGCCGTCAAAGCTCCGGTGGTAATGAAGCCGTTTATCCGGGGAGCGTTCTCTCGGAGCCGATGAGCAGCGAGGCGGTGATGACGAGAGTAGCTGCTGAGCTAGATGCCGACACCAGCTAAGCGGCTGCAGTTGCGCCCTGCCGCTTTGGCGGTATAGAGGGCGCGATCGACCGTACATAGAAATTCCTCGACCGCTTCGAGATCACGGCCACGGCTCGCGATGACGCCAACACTGACGGTCATCGAAATTGGACCTCGAGAAGTGGCAATCGGTGAACGGCATATCGCAGCCCGAATCTCCTCTGCCCGCTCCATGGCCTTCTTCGCATCACAGTTATTCAGAACCAACAAAAATTCCTCACCGCCGTATCGCCCAACAAAGTCGTAGGAACGCACGGAGCCGAGTAGTCGCTTTGCAGCTTCTCGAAGGACTTCATCACCGACTAAATGTCCGTGGGTGTCGTTGACCAGTTTGAAGTGGTCAAGGTCACCTAGCACGGCGATCGTGCATCCATTTTCTCGTCGGGTGCGGATCAATTCGCGGGCCAGCAATTCGACAATTGTTCCGCGGTTCAACAATGAAGTAAGCGCGTCATGCGTAGCCTTGTAGAGCATCTCCTCGCGCGCTTCTAACAATTTATCTTCGAGTTGCAATATCCTCAGGCCAGTGCGTAAGCGTGCTTTCAACTCCTCAGGGTCGAAGGGCTTAATAAGATAGTCGTCAGCTCCCGATGCCAAACCGCTGACGACGTCCTGTTTAGAATTCTTTGAGGTTAAGAGGACCATGTGAACGTGACGCTGGCCACGCCGGCTGCGCACTTCGCGGCAGACGCTGGGGCCGTCGAGTTCGGGCATCATCCAATCGAGCAGGGCAAGACGAGGGCCCTCCGGGCGGCAAAGCTCGTCGACAGCCGCACGACCATTCCGGACGCAGGTGACCTCATATCCTGCGCGTTGCAGGGTTTTCGACAGCATGCGCAGAGAAACCGGTTCGTCATCAGCAATTAAGATTCGCATTTCACTTTCCTGCGATGAACGCATCCACTGCAGCGGACAATTGCGCAATCTCCGCGTCGAACGAAACGAGCTTTTCTTTGATCGCCCGCATGTTTCCGACCTGGGCAGCCGCCTCGATACTGGCGGCCATCGTGGCCACATTCTTCATGGACATATTCGCAAGCATGCCTTTGAGAGTGTGGGCCAGCCTGGATGCCTGAGGCAAATCGCCGTGGTTGATTGCATCATGCAATGCACCTTGAAGCCCCGGCAATTCCTCCTGAAACATGACGAACAGCTCTGCCAATAGCTCACGGTCATTGTCAACACGGTTCAGAAGATCGGGCATATCAACGAAATTCTCGAGCAGAGAGTCGATCGGGTGTGATCTGTTCACCTCGCCCATGACTTTCAATCCAGCGGGATCTCACCTTGGAGTCCCGACATGTACTTTTGCAGCACTGCGTCCAATTCCTCGGGACGAATGGGTTTCGCAAGGTAGCCATCCATTCCCGCCGCTTCACACCGTTCCTGATCTCCTTTTACTGCATGCGCAGTGAGCGCCACAATTGGCTGGTGTATCCCCGTTTTCTCTTCCTGCTTTCGAATTATTCTCGTGGCCTCAAGCCCGTCGACCAACGGCATTTGCACGTCCATCAACACCAGATCGAAAGAAGATCTCTGTAGATGGGTGATCGCTTCCTGGCCATTGTTCGCTACTGTTACTCGATGTCCTCGCTTTTCGAGCAATCGGGTCGCCAAACGTTGGTTGATAAGGTTGTCTTCCGCCAGCAGGACGTGAATCGCATGATGCTGAGCGATGCGGCGATCTTTGGCAGGAATGGGAGCGGCAGATCCGGCTCGCTTCGTCCGCCTGTCCAATGACCGGGCAATAGCATCGCGAAGTTCGCCCTGACGGACTGGTTTGGTCAAATATGCCGAGAATCCCAGCTCCTGACACCGGGCCATGTCTCCGCGGTGTGCCCCCGAACTCATCATTATGACGTTTGCCGTGGCAATCTCTGCTCTGCTGCGGATCTCTTCTGTGAGGCGGAATCCATCCATGTTCGGCATCTGCTTGTCTGTCAAGATCAGCTGATAGGAATCGCCCGACCTATGAGCTGAAGATAGTTCTCGAAGAGCAGCTTCTCCGCTCTCAACGCAATCGGTCCGCATGCCCCATCGGGTCAGCATCCGTTCGAGAATAAAGCGATTCGTCTGGTTATCGTCTACGATCAGCACGCGAGCGCCGTGCAGAAATTCATAAGGCAAGGTAGGTTGATGATGAGGAATTGGCGAATCTCCAGCGCCCAGGCAAACTGTGAAATGAAATTCGCTTCCTTTGCCGGATTCGCTCTCTACCCATATCTTGCCACCCATCAGGGCTGCCAACCGCGAGGTAATTGTCAGACCCAATCCAGTTCCACCGAATTCGCGAGTGGTGGACGTGTCTGCCTGCGTAAATGAGTTGAAAATCGATTCTTGTTTTTCCTGCGGGATTCCGATGCCGGTGTCGGAAACAGTAAGGTGCAAGACAATGCCCTCTCCTTGATGTGGCTCGACCTCGACCTTCACCGTAACCTGGCCCTCGTGTGTGAATTTGATCGCGTTGCCCACAAGGTTGAGGATCATCTGGCTCAGCCGGATCGAGTCCCCACGAACCGTGACAGGTACTTCGTGTGCTATATCGCAGAGCAGTTCTAGCCCCTTTGTCTCAGCGAGGTGCACCAAGGTCTTCAAAGTCGTCTCGACGCACTCTCGCATATCAAAGTCGACCATTTCGATGTCGATCTTGCCGGCCTCAATCTTCGAGAAATCGAGGATGTCATTGATTACATTGAGCAGCTTACCCGCCGACAATTGAACTGTTTCGAGATATTCCCGCTGCTCCGCGGTCAACTCTGTATCGAGGGCGAGCTCCGTCATGCCGATCACTCCGTTCAGAGGAGTACGAATCTCGTGGCTCATATTGGCAAGGAACTCGCTCTTGGTTCGGTTGGCAGCCTCGGCCAGGGTGCGCGCCTTAATCAATTCCGCTTCAATTTGCTTTCGAACAGTTACGTTGCGGCCAATCCCGATGATCCCGGCGACACTCCCGTCCTTGTTGTGGAAAGGCACCTTCGTCGTGAGGATCCAAACCTCGTTCCCTTCGTTGTCGTGCATCTGTTCGGCCTGGCTCACCACCGGCAGTGCGGTGCGAATGATCTCCTGTTCATCGTTGAAAAAGGCAGTGGCAGCCTCGCTTGGAAAAAAGGAAAAGTCGGATGCACCGATCAGGTCAGCGTCTGGCCTGCCAGTGAGAAACTTCCGCTGTGCCGGATTGGCTAGAAGAAAACGGCTTTGTGTGTCCTTGACGTAAATGAGATCGGGCAGGCCGTCGATCACCGCGCGCAGCATCAGTAGCTCTGATTCGGTCGCGCCGTCTGAAGGTGTTCCTACTCGGGCTTCAGGTGCTGAGTTGTTGCCGTCCAAGTGCATAGCCGCGATTCTCCGGTTCGTCGAATGCCGAAATTCGAACAGATCCTGGCTCCGCACTCGTCGCGCGGGGGACCAATGGCATGGACCGATACCTTATCTGATGCCCGATTCTACCTACGTATACGAACCGTAGATAGCGCAAAGAGAGCATACACAGCACCAAGGTAAACGGGGAGGAGCAGCCGACCATTCGAAACTTAACCGAGTCAGGCGGGAGCTTCGATCCGTATGGATCCGGCCAGTCCATGAGTCCGGATTGCTACCACATCGCCGACTTCACGTTACCGATTCAAGGTAGGTGAGTTTGATGTAGATTCAAGCAGACTTTTAGCATAGAGCCCTGTATAACCGGCGGATCAGTCCGAAGCCGCCCCGCCGGTCACACTGGGTTACCACCTTGACATTTTGAGGTTGTCGACGTACACCGTGTCAGCCCCGCTCGTGCCGCGTCCGTCAACCTGGAAGTTTACGACCAGACAGCCGAGAGCCCATCCGAGCGAGAACTCGGAGTTCACGGTCTTGTTGATCGGTTGCTCGACTCCGTCAAACCAGACCGAGTGATAGGTCACGTTCCCTGAATCGTCGCGCGAAGTCTGGATCTGAATGTGATGCCAGGCATTGCGGGTCCACTTGGCCGGATTGCAGGGCTGGGTCGACTTGAGCCAGTGAGCCTTCGGAGCAGAAACGGTACCCGAGTTCTCTGTGTATTCCCAGTATCCCGAGTAGCCGGAGCATTGGAAGGCGTAGATGATAGTGTCGCCGATGCGCGTTACCTGGTTGCTGTCGAGTTCCAGATTCGCGATCGGCGAGTCTGCCGTGATATAGATGTGGACGTCGTAAACGAAGTTCGAGGCGTCCGTGTCGTTTTGGAGTGCCCGGCAAATTCTGTACCAGTGGAGGTGAGACAAACTGGTATGGAAGGAGCCTTGAATGGCACGAGGGAAGCGGCATAGTCCTGAGCAGATCGTGAACGTACTTCGCCAGATCGAAGTGGCGATCGCCAACGGGAAGACGACACCGGCAGCGTGCAAGGAAGCCGGATTTACGGAGCAGACCTACTACCGCTGGCGCAAGGAATATGGCGGTTTGAAGGTGGACCAGGCGAAGCGGCTAAAAGAGCTGGAGCAGGAGAACTCGAAGCTCAAGCGCCTGGTTGCCGAGCTGAGCCTAGACAAACAAATACTTCAGGACATTGCCCGGGGAAACTTCTAAGCCCGGAGCGTCGACGCACCGCTGTGGAACATGCACGAAAGTGCGGAGCGAGTGAGCGACATGCGTGCCACCTGGTTCGTCAGCCACGTGGCACGCAACGCTACCAGCCCACACAGCGGCACGACGAAGACGCACTGACCCGGGCCATTATCACGCTGGCCGACCGCTATGGCCGGTACGGTTATCGGCGCATCACGATCAAGCTGCGCGAAGCTGGCTGGAACGTAGGCAAGGATCGAGTGGAGAGAATCTGGCGCCGCGAAGGGCTGAAGGTTCCCCAGAAGCAGAAGCCGCGCGGGCGGCTGTGGCTCAACGATGGCTCGTGCGTGCGTCTGCGCCCGCAGCATCAGAATCACGTCTGGTCATACGATTTCGTCAGCACGTTCACGCACGATGGAAGGATAGTGCGCATGCTTAACCTCATCGACGAACACGCGCGGGAGTGCCTGGCCATCCATGTGCGGCGCAGGATCAACAGTTCAAACCTGATCGATGCTCTAGCCGACGCAATGATCGAACACGGCATCCCGGAATACATCCGCTCAGACAACGGTCCTGAGTTCGTGGCCAAGGAATTGCGCAAATGGCTGGCCCGCACCGGTGCGGCCACGCTGTACATCGAACCCGGGTCTCCATGGGAGAACGGCTACTGCGAGAGCTTCAACTCCAAGCTGCGCGACGAGTTCCTCAACGGAGAAATCTTCTACTCACTGAAGGAAGCCCAGGTGCTGGCTGAACGCTGGAGGGTCTACTACAACACCGAACGCCCACACTCTTCGTTGGGATATCGACCTCCAGCACCAGCGGCATGGCAAATCGAGGCTTCACTGGAGCATGGAAAAGTGGAAAGCAAACAATGCTTCCCACTTTTCCACGCCCCCGACTGCGGCGGCGAGTTATCTAACTCACCTTCCGCGCTACACTAACAATCTCGCTGGTACAAATTACCGGGCAGGCCAGCCTCTTTGATGACTTACTCCCTCAATGTTGTCAGCGAGTGAAACGTTTTCTTACGCCACGTCGAGATAGTTGGCTCGGATGAGGATTTAGCAGAACTGATAAATAGGGGAGGCTGCATTGGCCGTTTGACAGCAAACATGCTTTTGGGGCACAGAGTAGAGGAAGATGGAGAGGTTGAACCTCATTCACAGAATCAGTCTGATAAACGCTCTTTTGGGAGTGATAGCTGCCCCTGCCAGCTAGGGCGTGCCGCATCGGCATTTGCAGCAGCACCAAATCCGAACTGAATTCTCGATACTTCACCGGGTCTCTCTTCTGGGCAGTCTGATTCAGAGCGATAGTTCAAGCCCTGCTGATGGTGTCGGCTTCAACGCTGTCCCCTGCTCCAATGCAGCATGTGCAATCAGATTTCGATTTGGGTCAAACTCAATGGCGGACGCTTTGCTGACATCACGGCTGAGATTTTCCGCGAGCATAGCCGCGTCATTTGTGAACACTTGCGCATCGTGCGACGCACGCGAGACGGAAACATACGCAAAGCGCGGATTGATGAGTTCGGGATGAACATTGGTATCCATGTTTACCAGCACGCGCTCTGCGGTAAGTCCTTGGGAGTTGTGCGAGGTCACGGCGTAGCCGTGATCGAAGTGTGGGTTGTCACGATTGGAGAATGCTACGTTACGTCCATCGCAGAGCCGCGCGGACACCTCGCCGTTTCGAGAGATCCCTTCAATTGTCGCCAGATCCCGGTTAGCGACCCCGAGACGCTTGTCCGGCGCAGTAAAGATCATTCGGTCGCCGACTGCAAATTCCCGTTCTACTTCCCGATATACGCTGACCCCGCGCAGGCGCTTCGGATCGTATGTGACTTCTTCGCCGTCTTGTTTTACGACCGTCAATTGATTCTCGGTTGAGTCGCTCTTCACAACCCGCGTATAGGAGCCGCTTTCGATCCCAGCTTCACGGCTGCCGCGTGTATAACAAATCACGTCGCCAGGCTCGTAGCAGGAAGCCCACTGCCGTTCCGCGCCGGTAAGTTCCTGCCGGGGAACGAGTATCCGTAATGAATAGTTCTCATGGCTGACGACACCCTGCGCCTGCAGTTCGCGGCGCACAGCTTCGTTGATCTGGCGACGCGAAGCATTGTCGGGGGACACAACAAGCGTGTTGTCGGGGTGCGCGGCATAGCTTTCCGCGATGGTGTGAATGCGGTCCGCGGGATCGGCAAGCTCTTTCACTCGTCCCTGTTCCTCCAGCATCTTGATACCGACGACAACGTCGCCGCGGGCGAGGCGTTCGACGACGGCTTTCAGCGCTGGATCTTTCTGACGAACAATCTCGTTGAGTTTGGCAGTGTGCATTTCAGCGTGGACCAGTTGCTCGAAGGGCTTGCCGGCTTCGACGGCCTGGTGCTGGCGTGTGTCCCCAATCAGCAATACACGGTCCTGCGGGCCAATCCGCGTCAGAAACTCCCGCATCTGTCGAGTGCAGGCGAGGCTCGATTCGTCCACCATATAGAGGTGACGGCTTTCCAGATCGCCGCCCGTCTGCTTTGGACGTACAAGAAATCCTTGTAAGGTGTCGGCGGCGACGCCAGCCTCACGGAGCTGGCGGGTCGCACGCGAAGTGGGCGCGAACCCTTCAACGACATAACCGCTGCGTTCGGCGCCTTCGCGGACAGTAAGAAGGGCCACGGTTTTGCCCGCGCCGGCCCAGCCTTGCAGTCCTTGTACACGGTCTCGCGAGACAAGAATCTCCTCAACCGCGCGCCGCTGAGCAGAATTGAGATGTGTATAAGTATCGGTGTGGGCGATCGCCTGCTGAATGGGCATGATCGGCTCCGCAAGGTTCTGCCCGTCCTGCATCATCCGTACCACGTCGAGCTCGGCGCGCATCACTGCCCGCGTGGTAAAGAGCCGGCCGGAGGCGTGCTTTCGGCCTTCGATCTCCAGAAACTCGCCGGCTCGTTGCCGCGCCTCGAAGCTGACCCGAATCTCCGAATGGCGCACATTGCCCATGCCGCGCCGCAGAGCATCGCGGAAGATTGCACGTTCGTCGCCTACGGCCTCTCGTTCGAAGAGCTTGTCGCGCGCCCAGGTCAAAGCCTCGTGTGCGCGCGTTTCAACTGGATTCGGCCGTTCAAACTCGTGCGCCGCATGCGAACGAACCCGCGCGGCAGCTACAACCTGGTCGGCCTGATTGCCGTACTCGGCGGCAAGCTGACTATGCGCGGCGAAGACTTCGGCAGTCGAAAGGATTTGCTTGCGGTCGCGGGTCGAGTGCGCGGCGATCTGCGCTGCCTCGTGGCCCTCGAAGCCACTGCGCTCGACGTAGGCTCGGATTTGTTGGCTGCGGGGGCTCGAGGCATCGAGATATTCCTGTGTGTATCCCTTGATCTCCGGCGCTCCGCTCCGTCCTGACTTGATTTCATAACCGAGATTGCGAAGCCGGTACATCAGTTCGGACTGGTAAACGGCGGTGGCAAACTGCTGGGAGTCGAAGAGGCTCTGCGGTTGAAGTGCGCGCGTCGCTCCGCCCGCGCGCTCAGTCATGTTGAAGATCACGGCATGGGTATGAAGTTGCGGCGCGGCGTA
>Ga0105248_10005479_pt1 | contig 13946 bp, 7 predicted proteins | sample KBSS34metaG_FD_81524 | JGI IMG/M metagenome (GOLD analysis project Ga0105248, IMG submission 81524) | Switchgrass rhizosphere microbial communities from Kellogg Biological Station, Michigan, USA - KBS S3-4 metaG | ecosystem: Host-associated > Plants > Roots > Rhizosphere > Soil | place...
CGTGACGTCCTGCAGCCCGGGCAGCTCGGCGAGCGCGGACTTCAGCTTGCGCGCGGTGTCGTACAGCGCCGGTTTGTCCGGCGACTGCATCGAGTACTGATACAGGCTCTTGCTCACCTGCGAGCCGATGCGAATCGTCGGCGGATTCTGCAGGTACGACCACATGCCGATGACCTGATCGACCTCCGGCCGCAAGCGCTGAATGATCTGCTCGACCGACTCCTTGCGCTCCGATCGCGGCTTCAGCGTGACGACGATCTGTCCGAGATTCGGGCCGCCGAGCGTCTGCGACGCGCTGCCGCCGATCGTCGAGACGAGCCCCTCGACGTTCGGATCGCGCCGGATGATGCTCGCGACCTGGTCCTGATACTCGACGAGCTTGTCGTACGCGGTGCCCTGGGCCGCTTCCGTGATCACGTAGATCTGCGACGCGTCCTGATCCGGGATGAAGCCCTTCGGCACGACGATGAACAGCGCCCCGGTCGAGATCATCAACAGCGCGAACGCCACCATCGTCGCCGGCCGGTGACGCATGACGACCTGCAGCGAGCGGTCGTAGGCGCCGAGCATCCGCTGGAAGCCGCGCTCGGTGACATCGGAGAACTTCGACCCGCTGCCGCCCTCGCCGTGCGGGCGCGGCCGCTTCAGGAACCGGCTGCACAGCATCGGCGTGAGTGTCACCGAGACGACGCCGGAAATCAGAATCGCCACGCAGATCGTGACCGAGAACTCGCGGAACAGCCGGCCGAGCACGCCGCCCATGAACAGCACGGGGATGAACACGGCCGCGAGCGACAGCGTCATCGAGACGATCGTGAAGCCGATCTCGCGCGATCCGACGAGCGACGCCTGGAGCGGGTCCTCGCCCATCTCGACGTGCCGGAAGATGTTCTCGAGCATCACGATCGCGTCGTCGACGACGAAGCCGACCGAGAGGATGAGCGCCATCATCGACAGGTTGTCGAGGCTGTAGTCGAGGAAGTACATCATCGAAAACGTACCGATGATCGAGAATGGCAGCGCGAGGCTGGGGATGACGGTCGCCCAGACGTTGCGGAGGAACACGAAGATCACGAAGATGACGAGCGCGAGCGTCAGCGCCATCGTGAACTGGACGTCGCGGTACGACTCGCGGATCGTGTCCGACCGGTCGTAGAGCAGGTCCATGTGGACGCCGGCGGGCAGCTCGGCGCGGAACTGCGGCAGCAGGTTCTTGACCGCGTCGGCGACGGCGATCGTGTTCGTGCCGGGCTGGCGCTGAATGCCGAGCGTGATCGCGCGCTGCTTCGCTTCGCGCGAGTAGAACCACGACGCCGTGCGCGGGTCTTCGACGCCGTCCACGATCGTGCCGAGCTCGGCCAGCCGCACCGGCGAGTTGTTGCGGTACGAGATGATCTGGTTGCGGTACTCGTCGGCGTTCATCAGCTGCCCGCTCGCCTGCAGCGTGAATACCTGATGCGGGCCGACGATGGACCCCGTCGGCACGTTGACGTTCCAGTTGCGCAGCGCGGCCTCGACCTCGTTGATGCCGATCTGCCGCGCGGCCAGCGCGTGCGGATCGAGCTGCGCGTGCATCGCGTACTTCTGGCCGCCGAAGATCTGCACCTGCGCGACGCCCGAGACTTGCGAGATGCGCTGCGCGATGCGCGTCTCGGCGTACTCGTCGAGTGTCCACGGCGGCAGCGTCGCCGACGTCACCACCAGATAGAGGATGGGCTGGTCCGCCGGGTTGACCTTGGTGAACACCGGCGGCGTCGGCATGCCCTGCGGGAGCAGGCGTGACGCCTGCGTGATCGCGCCCTGCACGTCGACCGCCGCGCCGTCGAGACTGCGGTTCAGCGCGAACTCGAGCGTGACCTGCGTCGACCCGAGCGAGTTGACCGACGTCATCTGCTCGAGGCCGGAGATCGTCGAGAACTGATTCTCGAGCGGCGTCGCGACCGACGCGCCCATCGTCTCGGGGCTCGCCCCGGGGAGCTGGGCCGTGACGAGCAGGGTCGGAAAGTCGACGTTCGGCAGGTCGCTCACCGGCAGCGCGCGATACGCGACCATGCCAAAGAGCGCAATCGCCGCCATCAGCAGGCTGGTGGCGATCGGCCGCTTGATAAATCCTTCAGAGATGTTCATAGGTGGTTAGGGGGTCAGATCTGTTTTCCACAGATTCGCGCCCGAAGGGGACAGGTCTCCTTTGGTCGTACGGCCAAGGAGACCTGTCCCCCTTTGGCGCCGAACTGTGGAAAACAGATCTGACCCCCTCAACTTTGTACCGGCTCACCGACGACAGCGGGAATCTTGCGCGTCTTCACCCATGTGGCCATGAAGGTGTACACGACGGGCGTCAGATACAGCGTGATGACCTGCGAGACGACGAGCCCGCCGACCACGGCGAGCCCGAGCGGCCGGCGCGCTTCGCCGCCTGATCCGAAACCGAGCGCGATCGGCAGCGCGCCGAGCAGCGTGGCCATGCGCGTCATCATGATCGGCCGGAACCGCACGATGCAGCCTTCGTAGATCGCGTCGGCCGGCGACAAGTCGCGCTGGCGCTCGGCGTCGAGCGCGAAGTCGATCTGCATGATCGCGTTCTTCATCACGAGGCCGATCAACAGGATGAGCCCGACGAACGAGTAGATGTTGAGCTCGTTGCCGAACACGTACAGCGTGAGCAGCCCGCCGAGCGCCGCCGACGGCAAGCCGGACAGGATCGTGATCGGATGGATGTAGCTCTCGTACAGCATGCCGAGCACGATGTAGACGACGCCGACGGCGATGAAGAAGAGCAGGCTGAGATTCGACAGCGACTCCTGAAAGACCTTCGCCGATCCCTGCAGGCTGGTCGTCACCGTCGCCGGCAGCACGCGCTTCGCCGCGGCGGTCACGTGGTCGATCGCGGCGCCGAGCGACGCGCCCGGCTTGAGCGAAAACGACACGCTCACCGCCGGCAGCTGGCCATAGTGATTCACGCTCTGCGGCCCGACATCCTCCTTGATCGTCATGACCTGTTCGAGCGGGACCAGCCCGCCCAGCGGAGTCTTGAACGAAATCCGGCGGAGCGACTCTGGCCGCTCCTGATACTTCGGATCGATCTCGAGCAGCACGCGGAACTGCGTGCGCTCGCCGTAGATCGTGCCGACGAGCCGCTGGCCGAAGCCGTCGGACAAGGTGCTCGTGATCTGCGTCGCGTTCAACCCGAGCGCGGCGGCCCTGTCGCGGTCGATCGTCATGCTGACGCGCGGGCTCTTGAGGTCCATGTTGTCGGAGACGTCCTGGACCTCCGGCACCTCGGCCATCGCCGCTTCGAGCTTCGGCGCCCACGTGTAGAGCTCGTCGTAGTTCAGGCTCTGCACGTTGATGTTGTAGTTGCTGTTGCCGCGGAACCCGCCGATCTGCAGCGACGCCGGGACATTGACGGTCGCGCGGAATCCCGGGAATCTCCCAAGCGGCCCGCGGAGCTGCTGCGCGATCTGCTGCGCCGACAGCGGCCGGCTCGCGCGCGGCGTGAGCTGCACGTTGAACATGCCGCCGGGCCCGCCGCCGCCGACGTTCACCATCTGCGCGTCGACGTACGGGTTCTGTCGCACGACGTCGATGACCTTCTGCGCGTAGTTCACCGACTCGTAGTACGACGTGCCCTGCGCGGCCTGAATGTTGATGTTGAGCGAGTCGTTGTCCGTGTCGGGGATGAAGCCCTTCGGCACGACGCCGAACATGCCGACCGTTGCCGCGATGACGGCCAGGAAGACGACGAGCATCGTCCGACGGTGCGCGAGCACGAGCCGCAGGCTCCAGCCGTAGCTCGACCGCAGGCGATCGAAGCCGCGATCGAGCAGCGACATCACACCGGCCTTCGCCTTGACCACGCGCAGAAAGCGGCTGCACAGCATCGGCGTCAGCGTGATCGAGACGAGCCCGGAGATGAGCACCGCGGCCGTGATGGTCACCGCGAACTCCCGGAAGAGCCGGCCGAGAATGCCGCCCATGAACAGCAGCGGAATGAACACCGCCGCGAGCGAGACCGTCATCGTGACGATCGTGAAGCCGATTTCCTTCGAGCCCTTGAGCGCCGCCTCGAACGCCGACTCGCCCGCCTCGATGTGCCGTACCGCGTTCTCCAGCATCACGATCGCGTCGTCGACGACGAAGCCGACGGACAGAATGATGGCCATCATCGACAGGTTGTCGAGGCTGTAGTGCATCATCTGCATCACGGCGAACGTGCCGAGGATCGAGAACGGCAGCGCGAGCGCGGGAATCGCGGTCGCCGACCCGTTGTGCAGGAAGAGATAGATGACGCCCACGACGAGCACGAGCGTGATGATCATCGTCAGCCGCACGTCGGCGAACGCCTGGCGGATGATCTCGGAGCGATCCTGCCGGATGCCGAGGTGGACCGACGGCGGCAGCTGCGACTCGAGGCCCGGCAGTACCGCGCGGACCGCGTCGGCGACCTCGATCACGTTCGTGCCCGGCTGCTTCTGGACCTGCAGGGTGATCGCGCGCTGCTGAAAGTCCTTCGTGATGTACCACGCGCGCTGCGTCAGCGACTGCACGCTGTCGAGAACGTTGGCGACCTGATCGAGCCGAATCGCACGCCCCTGCCGGTACGCGACGACGATCTTGCCGAACTCGTCCGCGTTGTTGAGCTGGCCGCGAGCCATGATGCTGTAGGTCGCCTGCGGCCCGAACAGCTGCCCCGTCGGCTGCGTGACGTTCCAGTTCTGGAGCGCGGTGTCGATCTCGTTGATCCCGATCTTCTGCGCCTGCAGCTTCTCCGGATCGACCTGCACACGCACGGCGTACTTCGCCGAGCCGTTGACGTTGACCTGCGACACGCCGTCCACCATCGAGATGCGCGGCGCGATGACGTCCTCGGCGTACTCGTCGACCTTCGCCATGTCGAGGCTGTCGGACGTGAGGTTGATCTGGAGAATCGGCTGGTCCGCCGGATTCATCTTGCGGAACGACGGCGGCGCGGTCAGCGTCGGCGGCAGCAGCGGCATGGCCGCCGAGATCGCCGTCTGCACATCGGTGATCGCGCTGTCGATGTCACGGTTGAGATCGAAGGTGAGCGTGACGTTGGAGTTGCCGGTCCCGCTGCGCGACGTCATCTCGTCCACGCCGGCAATCGTCGTGAACTGCCGCTCGAGCGGGCTCGCCACCGACGCCGCCATGATGACGGGATCGCCGCCGGGCAGATTCGCCGAGACGTTGATCGTCGGATACTCGACGGCTGGCAGGTCGCTGATCGGCAGCGCGCGATACGCGACGACGCCGAAGAGCGCAATCGCCGCCATCAGCAAGCTGGTGGCGATCGGCCGCCGAATGAATGTCTCGGAGATGTTCACGGGGTGACGGTTGTCCTCAACGGAGGGTCTGCTCGGACCGGACCACCGGGTCAGGCCCGGCTGACGCCATTCGGGGCCAGACGCACGATCATCTCAGCCACCACTTCTTCCGCCCCTGCGCCCGCCGCGTCCTCCGCCCTGCGGCGCGCCGTTGGGATCGCCCGCCTGGACTTTCGTGCCCTGCTCCAGACGCAGCTGACCTTCGGTCACGATCGTCTCGCCGACGTTCAAGCCCTTGTCGATGACGACGATCTCACCCATGCGCTGGCCGAGCGTGACCGGCCGCTGCTCCACCGTGGAGTCTTCCTTGACGACGAACACGAACTGGCCGTCCTGGCCGACCTGCACGGCCTGACTCGGAATGACCGTCGCGTGCATGAGCGTCGTGAGCCGCAGGCTCACGCGCGTGAACTGCCCCGGCCACAGCCGAAGATCCTTGTTCGTGAACGTGGCCTTCAGCTTGATGGTGTCGGTCGCGCTGTCGACGAGGTTGTCGACGAACGTGAGCTTGCCTTCGACCGGTTCGGGATTCCCGTCTTGCGGAGAAGCGGTGACGGCCATCGTCGTGCCGGTGGCGATGTGCTTGATGGCGGGCAGGTTCGTCGCGGGAACCGAGAACGTCACGTACACGGGCTGGAGCTGCGCGATCGTCACGAGCTCCGTCCCGTTCGCCTGCACGAGATTGCCGACCTTCACGGTGTTGTTGCCGGTGCGCCCGTCGATCGTCGCGCGGATGACTGCGTAGCTCAGCTGGACCTTCGCGTTGTCGACGACGGCTTGCTGCACCGTGAGCTGGGCCTTCGCGCTCTCGACCGCGGCGGCGTCAGCTTTGAGCGTCGCCTGCAGCGCGGCCGAGGCGGCGCGCGCCTGGTCGGCCTGCTCTTTCGAGACAATGCCCTTCTCGATCAGGGCGGCCTGGCGATCGGCCGCCGCCAGCTGATACTCCGCGTTGGCCTTGTCGCGCGTGAGCTGCGCTTCCGCCTGGTTCAGGAGTGCCTGATCGCGCACGAGGTTGGCCTCGGCCTGCTGCGCAGCCGCCTCGAGCGGGCGCTGATCGATCGCGAAGAGCTTGTCGCCTTTCTTGACGATGTCGCCCTCGTGAAAGAACGCTTCCTGCAGCTGGCCGGTGACCTGCGATCGCACGGAGACGCTGGCGTAGGCTTCAACGTTGCCGACCGCGGCGAGATCCACGGGAACGTCGCGTTGGGTGACCTTGGTCACGACGACCGGCTGCGCGCCGGCACCGCCCGTCCCGCGTCCGCCACGCCCACCTCGCCCGGCGCCACCCCGCCCACTCGCACCGGCGCCTCCCGCGGGATCCTGCGCCGAGGCGCCTGAGCACGCCACCGCCGTCATCCCGATGAGACACACCACACTCGCGACGGCGATCCAACGCAACCGGGACTTGAGCACAGCAAACTCCAGCAAGCCCTGACCTGGGGCGGGGTCAGGCTGCCATCGGAACAATAACGCAGGAGCGGAAGGCACACGAACCCGGGTGACGCGCCCTCGTCACTCCGGGTCAGTATCAAGTCAATAGCGCCAGCCGGCGCGGCTCCGCTTACAACAGGTTAACCGCACTTCTGCGGGTTCCGGAGTTCCGAGGCTCCGGAACCCCTATTTCTTGCTCTTGATCGCCTTACCGATCTGGACGCCGAACTTTGGGTCCTTCTGCGTGCCGGTGATCGTGATCGGCACGACGGCGCCGGCGCCCTTTTCCTTGAATATCGCGTCGAACGGCTTGATGAAGATCGACTTGAACCCGCCGACGGCCTGCGAGACCGTCGCCTGCATCCGCAGCGTGCCCTCGAGGTTGAGCGCGCCGCTGTCGGTCGCGTAGGTGCCGTTCAGGTCGACGCGCGCACCCGGTACGTGAAACGACAACCGGCGCAACGTGAGTATGCCGCGCGCCATCTCGAAGCTGCCGGACAAGCTGGTGATGACGCGCCCGATGGTTTCGTCCTGGTCCTTGCCCTGACTGCGGCGGCTGAATTCCTGCAGCTTCTGTTGCACCTGCACGTCGGTGAACTTCGCCTCGTCCAGGCCGAACTGTCCGTTCAACGCGAGTCGCTCGCGCAACCGCTGCTTGCCCGGCGGAATCTTCACGGTCGTTCTGACGTTGACGTCGCCCGTGAGCATCGGCTTGGGCGCATCCACGACGAGCCTGAGCACGTCCTCGATCCGCCCGTCGGTCACGGTGGCCCTCAAGTCGATCGAATGGTTCCCCGGCCCAGGCAGATTGGCGATGATCCCTTCGGCGTGAATCGGGGTGTTGAACAACTTCGCGTCCACGCTGTCGAGCCGCGTCGTGCCGTCCGACGCGTCGACGACGCACGTGAACGTCGCGGTCAGCGGCACGGGCTTGCCGCCAAGATCGAGATTGAAGTCCGGCGTGTTCGACCGGCCGTTCACGGTGATCTGCGTGAGCCACCCCTGGTACTGGCCGTCGGAGGTCAGTGTGCCTTGCACGCCGTTGATCGTCCCGAGGTTGGCGTTTGAGAGCGTGTACTTTCCGCGCACCGGCAAGTTCCACACGTCGCTCCCGGGCCAGGGACCGAGCGTGCCCTTCGTGTCGACTTCGCCTTCCGGAATCGGATTCGTCAGCGATGCGACGAAATCAATCTCACGATCGAAGCCGAGGCCGTCCATCTCGAGCGAGTGAATCTTGAAGACGAGCGGCGTGTCCTTCGCCTTCTTTCGCAGAATCGTGAGCTCGGCGTCGTGCGTCTCGAGGTGATTGACGACCACACGCGACTCGCCCGGCGTGCCGCTGGAGTCCGAATGCGGCAACGCCTTCTTGGCCTCGCCGGGCGGCACGATGATCTTCAAGCCGCCCAGATGCACCGTGTCGACGTGCTTGCGCAGCGCGGAGAACAGCCCGACGTCCATCCAGAAGTGCTCGACCGTCACGAACGGCGGCAGCTCGGGCTGACCAGGAACGCGAAAGACGAGGCCGGTGCCCTGAAGGCGCGGACGCGGCGTGAACGACAGCGAAAGCGACGCAATCGAGACGTCGAGCTTGAGCTTCTGCGCGAGCGCGGCTTCCGCGCGCGGTTTGAGGCTGGCCGGCCGGAGCATCCAGACGGCGACAGAGGTGAGCGCGAGCATGAACACGCCCGCACCAACGAGCGCCCACAGCAGCCACTTCCTGACGGACCGTGCCATCTCTTGTCATTGTGTCTTACGGGATGGCTCCGAATCGACCGAGGTCGACCCAAGGCACTGGGATGACGCGAACCCCGCGCTCGTGCCTTTCTGCTCGTCTTTCTCGTCCCGGGTGCCTGATCTTCGCGCGCCTGACAGCGGCACGAGCTCCTTGAGCGGCTTCTTGTGACCGACGTGGCGGTGTGAAAACCTCGGCGCTTTCCCGGAGCGACTATAGTTACCGGGGAGGCGCTCGCGATGTCGGTTCAGAGAGATCGTCCGTATCCAGATTCGAATTTCCTGGTCGATCTCGGCGACGGCGACCCGACCACCCTTCAGGCCGGCCTCATCGAGGTTGTGCTGCCCGACGCCCGCGTGCAGGTCGTCGAGTATCGCAACGGCAACGACAAGGGCAACGACCCGCACAAGCTCACCACCCAGACCGAGTACACCAATCTCATTCTGAAACGTGCCACGCACGGATCGCTGAGCTGGTACGTGTGGTGGAACGAAGTGCGGAACGGTGGTCAGGCGTCGTTCCGGACAGTGACGGTCCAGCTGCTCAACGAAGATCACTCCCAGACCGTGCTCACGTGGAAGTTCCTGCGCGCACGTCCGGTCAGCCACCGCTTCGCGCCGCTCGTCGGGCACGACAACGCGGCGCTCGTCGAGACGCTCGAGCTCGCGTTCGAGCGTCTCGAAATGGAGTAGCCGCCCTACCGGCCGCCCGTCGCCGGCGTGTCGCCGAGGAACTTGTGCAGGAACGTCTCCATCCGGCCGAGGGTGTAGATCCACCGGCTGTGCAGGAGCGACTCGTGCACGTCGTCCGGAAACACAATCAACTCGAAGTAGACGTCGCGCTGTCGCAACAGCTGCACGAGGCCCGTCATCTGCTGGAACGCCACGTTCCGATCGTCGTCGCCCTGGATCAGCAGCACCGGTGACTTCCAGCCGTCGATCGCGCCGATCGTCGAGGACTGGTACGACACGGATTCCGGATCGAGCGAATTGCCCCACAGATGCACGCCCGCGAGATCGACACCGGCCTTGAAGATGTCGGAGTTGCGCGCGAGCGCTTGCGACGTCAGGACGCCGCCGTACGACAGGCCCCAGATGCCAATGCGATTCGGATCGACGTCGGGCCGCGTCTGCAGGTACTTGCCGCCCGCGACGACGTCCTGGTATTCCGAGTTGCCGGCGCCGCCCGTGTTGGGCGCGGTGCGGAAGGAACGACCGTAGCCGATGCCGCTGCGGTAGTTGATCGACATCACGATGTAGCCCTGGTTGGCGAGCCACTGATTGATGCCGTACGCCCAGTGGTAGAACTGCATGTAGTGATACGCGGGCATCATCTGACGCACCGGACCGCCGTGGACGAAGACGATCGCGGGCCGGCGATCACCGGGCTTGAGATCCTTCGGCACGAACACCTGGTTGTGGACCTCGACGCCGTCGGCCGCCTTCGTGATCACGATCTCCGGCTTGACGTGCGCGTCCATCGGGAAGCCGGGACGCGAGGTCGGGAAGACGATCTTCTGCGTGGCCGTGTTGCCGAGCGACCAGACGCCGAGCGACTGCGGCATCTTCCAATCCGCGCTGAGCGTTGCGAGGTATTTGCCGGACGCAAGCGGCGCCGGAGACGTTTCGACGCCTTCGCCGGTCGTGATTCTCACCGGCGTGCCGCCGCCGACGGGCACGGCCCAGATGTGCCGCCGCTCGATGTCCTGCGCGTTCGTGCAGTAGTAGAACGTCTTGCCGTCGCCTGAGACGGCAATCGACGTCTGATCCTCGATCAAGCCGTCGGTCGTCGTGAGCAGCACCGGACGCGCGGACGGGTTCATGATGTCGAGTGCGTAGTAGCGATCCCACTCGTCTACGGGGCCAGCCGAAGGCTGGCTCGCCGAAGCGCCGCCAGGCGCGGAGGCGGCCCCACGATTCCCGCGTCCACCACCACCGCCCTGCGCGTACGGAAAGATGATGGAGTTGCCCGCCACGCGCACGTTGGCGAAGTTCGTCACCATCGTGTCGTTCGGCTGGTTGTGCCACGTCTCCTGCGCGTCGCCGGTCGTCACGTCAGCTTTGTAGAACGCGAGCGTGTAGCCGCCCTTGAACGTCGCGCGCATCAGGCCCGGCGAGTTGTTGACCGGTGTCTGAGCGGACGCTTGTGCGTCGCCGGCTCCGGCACCGCGTCCTTGACCGCCGCCGCCATTGCGTCCGCCGCCACCGCGTCCGCCGCCGCCACGACCGGCGTTCGCCGCAGCCGCCGCGGGCGCTTGAAACGCCGGACCGTTCGGCAATCCAATCCCGCCAGCGCCCTGTTGCGCCTGCTGACCGAACGGCAGACCCGGCCGGCGCATGAACATCAAATGCTTGCTGTCGGGCAGCCACATCGGCATCGTGTCGAAATCCACGCTCGGCGAGATGTACTTCACCGCCCGCGTCACGACGTCGTAGACGACGATGAAGCTGTGATCGGTGCGGGTGCTGACGAACGCGATCTTGCGTCCGTCGGGCGACCACTTCGGCGCGCTCTGCGCGCCCCACTCGGTGATGAACGGCTTCTCGCCGCGATCGACGTCCCCGACGGGCTTCACCGGCGTGACCTTCGCGCGGTAGATCTGGCTGTCCTTGACGAACAACAGCGCGCTGCCGTCCGGCGCGAGCTCCGGGTTGTTCGCGTCGACGACGCGCCACGCCCCGCCGCCCGCGGTCCGCGCGGCCCACACCGCGTGATCGGGGCCGTTCGGATCGGCCGACGGATTAGCGAACCAGCCGTCGCGATTCGCGCCGCCGCCGCGCGTGAAGATCACCGTCGATCCGTCGTCGGAGATTCGGATCCCCGACATCATGATCCCGTCGTCCTTGAGGAAGCTCGTGAGGCGCACCGGGACGAACGCGGGCGCGGCCGCCGTGTAGGCGTTGCGCTTGCCTTCCGCGTAGTCGACCCATGCGACGCGATCGGCCTTACGCGCCGCAACTACTTCCTGCGGCGAGGCCGGACTCAGGTACTGCTGATACAAGGGCACTTGCGTCGGCGCGGACGCCAGGGGACTCGAGGCCAGCCACCCGGCAACGCCGAGGCCGACCAGGACGCGGGTCATGGTGCGCATAAGACCTCTCTTGGGACGAACGCCGGTGGAAGCGTGACCGGCGACAGGAGGGTAGCACGCCAGGGCGTTACATTGGCTATTGGAAAGCACATGATTGAAAGGACACCCCATGAAGAAGACGGTCGTCGTCGGGCTGGTATTGTTCGCTACCGGTGTATTCATGCATGCCCAAACACAAAAGCCGATGAGCCCGAGCGGCTCGGCGGCCGCGCAGGTTCAGGGGACGTGGACGCAGGGCCAGCGTCAGTCGTTCACACTCGGACGCGGATCGTACTCGGGTGGGAAGTGGATCGAGCTGAGCTACGGGCGGCCGCTGAAGCGCGGGCGCGACTTGTGGGGATCGGGCGCCAACTATGGCAAGGACACGCTGGTCGGCGCGCCGATCTGGCGCGCCGGTGCGAACGTCTCGACGCAGCTGACGAACGAAGTGCCGATGGTCATTGCCGGCAAGACGATCGCGCCGGGCACCTACACATTGTTCATCGACCTCAAACAGAACGACTGGACGCTGGTCGTGTCGACGCTGAAAGCGCAGGCGGCCTACGACGCGAACAATAAGACGGACGTCTGGGGCGGGTACAACTACACGCCGGAAAAAGACGTGCTGCGCGTGAAGATGAAGCTCGAGACGCTGCCGCACTCGTTCGAGGAGCTGTCGTGGCAGTTCCTGGACATGACGCAGAACGGCGGGACGATCGCGGTCATCTGGGACAAACAGATGGCGTCGGTGCCGTTTACGACGTAAGAGGACGCCGGGAGTAGTTTTACGTTTTGCGTAAAACTACTCCCGGCGTCATTTCAGTTTCAGCTTCTACTTCGGTGCCCAGCGCGCCGTCGAGGCCTTGATGCCGTTCGCTTGAATGCCGACCTGCACGACCTTCGCCGAGCCCGATGGACGACTATAGGTGACGACGTACTGTGAGGCGATGACATCGGCGACGTTCTCGAGCGTCGCCGCGAGAGCCTGCACGGTGGTGATCGTGATCCGGAGGCCGCCGCTGACCGGGCACAGATTGTCGAGTGCGTTGTCGCGCTGTTTCGCATTGGACGTTATTGCCTGGAGCGAGACGACGATCAGCGTTGCGTTCGCTTTGTTGATCTCGTTCTGAATCTGCTCGCCTGTCAGGCTCGTCATCTCAACGGACAGATCCGAATGGAACGCGACGATCATGCGGCGGGCTTCTGGCCGTTTGGCCAACGCCTTCGACGCGCCCGCGACCGCCTCGAGCAAGTTCGACCCGACGATGTTCTGCCCACGAATCACGGCTGAGCCGGACAGGTCGACGTCGCTTACCGTGCCTTTCGGAAACAGCTTCTTCGTCGCCTCCTCGAGTTTGGGCGCATCCGACGTGAAGTTCTCGACCGGGATATCCGCGCCGCCGAACTCCCAGAGCGCGACCTGCGACTGCGGGCTGTCCTTGAGCATGCGGTTCATGAAGACCGCGGAGCTGGTGCGGAGGTCGCGCTCATGTCCCACAAACGCACTCGTCGTGTCGGTGAGCAGGACCACCGCCATCGGCTCCTTGATTTGCGCGGCCCGAACGACGTCACGGTCGATGTTATCTTCGCGGATTTTGAACGCCTGCGCCGGCGCCCCAGGAGGTGCCGGCTTGTTCTGCGCATCGGTCAAGATCACATAAATGGACTTCTCGCTGCCCTGCCCGAATGCTTGGCCGACGATCCCCACGGCCACGAGCATCACCGCGACGAGCGCCAGCCGTTGAAGACGAGAAAAAACTGGAATCATGAAGGCCCCCCGAGGGTCGCAGTATACCAACTGTGCTAGATCTGAGGGGTCTTGACCCCCCAGACTCGGCCGAAGAAACCGGCGGCAGGCACGAACGCGCGCACGACACGTCCCGTGGATGGCCAGTCTGGCCGCACGCCGCGCTGGCTCGCCGGCGCGGCCGCGATCGTCGTGCTCGCCGTGGCGCTCGCGTGGTGGTGGCCGCGCGGCGAGGCGTTTGCGTTGCTGCCGGCCAGTACCGATCAGAACATCCTGCTCGTCACCATCGACACGTTGCGCGCCGATGCCCTCTCGAGCTACGGCGGTCCCGCGGACACGCCCAACCTCGATCGCCTGGCCGCGCACGGCGCGCGGTTCACGTTCGCGCATTCACACGCGGTCGTGACGCTGCCGTCGCACACGACCATCCTCAGCGGCCGTCTGCCGTACGAACACGGCATGCGCGACAACAGCGGCTTCCGCGTCAAGGAAGGCACGGCCACGCTCGCGACGATGCTCAAACCACTGGGATTCGCGACGGGCGCCTTCGTCGGCGGCTTCCCGGTCTCGAAGCGTTTCGGCCTCACGCCGGGGTTCGACGTGTACGACGATCAGTTGCCGGAA
>Ga0105248_10005485_pt1 | contig 13932 bp, 16 predicted proteins | sample KBSS34metaG_FD_81524 | JGI IMG/M metagenome (GOLD analysis project Ga0105248, IMG submission 81524) | Switchgrass rhizosphere microbial communities from Kellogg Biological Station, Michigan, USA - KBS S3-4 metaG | ecosystem: Host-associated > Plants > Roots > Rhizosphere > Soil | place...
ACCGAATCCGGCTCGAGGTTGAACTGGTGCTCGCCGCGTCGGCGAACGCGCAACCGCAAAGCGCCACGAACTCAACCGATTAGTGCTGCCCCGTCTGGGCGCCTGCACCCGCGGCTGAAGAAGTTTGAGCCTTGCCGAGCGGCGCCTCATTCTCCGCCACCGTGTCGCTCGATAGCGCCCATTTCAGGTTGTCCGACGCTGCGAACTTCTGAGCGTAATCTTCGTGGTTTGCATCATCTGAAGCCTTCCGGGCCACGAGGTTGAAGCGAACCGCGACACGCTTGTCGCCGCGCATCGACGGCGCGAGCTTGATCGTTTCCGCGCCTGGGATGTCCCTGATCGCTTCTGCGACACTCGAAGGCGTGTTGGCGGTCACGTGCTCGGCAGCCAGCGCCGCGTTGCGCAGGATCCGCGCATTCGGCTCATGACCGGTATAGTCTTTCACAAACGCCGCTGGCTGGCCCCATCCGCCTGCCCAGCGATAGAAGATGTGCGCACCGACGACCGCATTCTTGGCCAGCGTGGAAGCCCAGTAAGGCACGACATAGTCGGCGTGGTAGTGTGTCGCGTAGCCGACCGGCGCATATACGAAACCCGACAGCGCCGCCTCTGCAATCCCGTACGCCCGCTTCCACCCGTCAGAGTCCGGCTGGCGATACATCGAGCCGTCGCAGGTGAAGGTGAACTGACAGCCGGTCGGGCGCGTCGAGCCCTCATAAACGACACCGCAGACGCTTGCTGGAAAGGCGGGGTGGCGAACACGGTTGAGCACGACCTGTGCGACGGCGCGCTCGCCGTCATCGTCCTGGCTCCCGGCCTCGTAATAGACGGCGCTCGCGAGGCACTCGAGCGCTTGCGCACGAGCCGCCTTGTCGCCCTTGAATAGGAACGGCGTCGCGGCGGGATTTGGCCCTTGGGCGATGGGTATCTCGTGGTTGACCTGCAGCGCCTGGTCGGGCGCGAGCCGGCGGATCAGGAGCGGAGGAGGGGCAGGAGGCGCGGCTTGAGGAGCCGCAGGAGTAAGATCGGGTGCCGAATAGGCGGCTCCGCCAACTGCGACCGCAACGGCGAGGCCGAGTAGCCCGAAGCCCATTGTCTCTCGGGGATAGGCGCGCCAGATTACACCAGCGCGCCTTTTCAGGTGCGCAGCGTTGCGGCGCAGCCCGTCGAGCGGGCGGGAGAGAGTCAGGGCCTGAGGCATTCGTACTGATATACCCTGTTAACACAGTGAGTTCAATTGCGGGAAGTTGGGCCCCCCCTGAACGAGCCTGTCTCGATCCACCTTATCAATGGTTTCAAGGGGATGATCCAGGCTATTCCCATCACAAGATAGTATGGCGCCTGCACCAAAACAGGCCACTTGCCGACGACTGGCGCCAAGCTTGCGACGAATGCCGCCCAGCCGAAGATCAACAGCAGGATAAGGCCGATCCCGGCGAGCTTGCGTGGCGAAGGCTGGGTCATGAGTCTCCATAGACGGTTTTGTCGAGCCCCGCCCAACCGTATATCAAGATGTGCGAAAGGCGGTGACCTTGACCACTCGCACGACCGGCACGGCTCAAATCCTGACCGGCACAGCGGCAGCGCTGGCCATGCTCTACTTCCTGCGCGACATTTTGATTCCCTTTGTCATCGCCTTCGTGCTCGCTGTGCTTGTCAGCGCTTTGGTGCGGTTTATCCAGAACCGCTGGACCAAGGCGCCCCGCTGGGCAGTCGCGACGCTTGCGGGCCTGGTCGTGATCGTTTGCGCTGCGGGCGGGCTCTTCATCATGGTGCAGGGAACGGTGCAAATCGTCGGCCAGGGCCCCAAGCTCGCGGACCGGCTCGACCAGATCATCCAGGAAATCGGCCGCTCGCTTCGCCTGCAGCACGAGCTGCATCTCAGCAACCTGGTTGGCACGATCAGCATCCCGGAAATCGCCGGCTCGATCCTGTCGGGCCTTCAAGGGTTTGCCGCCGGCCTGCTGCTCATGATCGTGTACTTCGGCTTCATGCTGGCCGGCCGCCAGCGAATCAGCAAAAAGATCGATGTGGCTGCGGGCTCGTCGGAGCGCGCCACGACCATCAAGGCCGTGGTGGAACGCGCGTCCACGGACATTGAAACCTACATTTGGGTGCAGACGCTGACCGGGCTGGTGTTAACCGCGTCGGCAGTCGTCGTCATGATGGCCGTCGGACTGAACAACGTGCTTTTCTGGACCGTGCTGTTCTTCCTGCTGACCTTCATTCCGAACATCGGAATCACGATCGGCTCCATCCTGCCCAGCCTGTTCGCGCTCATCCAGTTCCCCACTTATTGGCAGGCCATCGCCATCTTTGCCGTGACGCAAGTCACGGCCACAATTGTGGGCAATTTCATTTATCCGCGCCTTCAGGCGGAAACGCAGAACATCGACCCTGTAGTCACCCTCCTGGCGCTGGCATTCTGGACGGTGCTGTGGGGGATTGCCGGAGCGTTCCTCGCGGTGCCCCTGACGCTCATGGCGATGATGGTGTTCACGCAGTTCCAGAGCACGCGCTGGATTGCCGCCCTCTTGTCGAACGACGGCAATCCAGTGTTTCGCCAAAGGCGCTAGGCCGCGACCTTAGTGATATTGCGCCGCTCCGCGCGGGAACTGGGCGTCGATGATCACGCCGGTGGGCAACTGGCACTGTCCGAGGCCGCCGCCGGCCATGCCGGAAGAAGGCCGCGCGAGCGTGAAATGGCAACGCATGTGTCCGGCCGGGCCAGTGAGGTTGGCGAGGACCTGTCCCGTATACTGGGTGATGGTCTGGTCATATGGGCCCCATGGGCCCCAGCCGCCCCAACCCCAGCCCCAGCCGCGACCGTAGTATCCGCGACCCCAGCCGCCACCCCATCCCCAGCCGCCCCAACCGGCCCAAAGCGGGCCGAAGTCGTCGACGCGGCTTTCCTGGGTGACCTGGAAATACTGGCCCTGGTACACGCTGCCGTTGCTAAGTTGCGCAGTCATCGTGCCCTCGGTGCCGCCGTGCTCGATCCATGAGAAATTCGCCGTGACCGCGCCGTTGAGCGCCTGGCCCGTGCCGATCCCAGTTGTCGTGCATGCTGCAACCGCCGCCGCGGAAACCGCTACAGCTCCAAGTTTTGCGAGTTTACTGAACATTGCGAGCTCCTAATTTTCGCTCGCGGCCCCTGACGCGAGTGAGCGCTTATAACAGCCGCCACATTAACGGCAGCATTCGAACATTTACGTATGGGAAAATGTCACGGAGGTTCAACGGCTCAGCGCCGGATCAGCTCAGTTGAAGTGACCTCGACCGCCAAATGCCTGAATGCACTCGGACCGGCTGGTGAAGAGCATGTCGAAAGTCTCGGGATCATTCTCTTCCAGCGAATCGCAATGATGAGCGACTTCGCCGTTCGATCCATCAGCTGCGACCGTAATGTAGGACCGGCACTCGCCAGGGTTCGACTGAGGCCGATAGGGAAGGAGTTCGCGGCATTGCTCGATAGCCGGGTTGGCCTCCGCCCGGGCCGATGAAGCCGGCAGAATCGGAGCGACTTGAGCGCTGATGGCCACGGCCGCGAACAATATGACGCTGTTCCTAAACATAGCTCACCTCCCGTTCGGCGCGCAGACGCAACTTCCGAGACGCGCCAAGTTATTGCGCGAGATGAAGGTTATGCCTCTAAGGGAACGGCGTAAAGGTCGTGTTCGTCGCTGTACTCCACCCGGACGTTGACGATGTCGCCGGGGTGCAGACCGGCGGCGTCGCGCAGGTGGACTTCTCCGTCGATTTCAGGGGCGTCGGCCCTGGATCGGCCCGTCGCTCCGCCAGTCTCTTGGTCCACGGCGTCGATCAACACGTCGATAGTTGATCCGACTTTGCGCTCAAGCTTCTCGGCCGAGATGCGAGCCGACAGCGCCATGACGCGCTCGTACCGCTCCTGCTTGATGTCCTCCGGAACCTGGTTGGGCATCGAGGTTGCAGGCGCGCCTTCGACAGCCTCAAACTTGAACGCGCCGACGCGGTCGAGCTGCGCTTCTTCGAGCCAAGCGAGGAGATAGGCGACGTCTTCGTCGGTCTCGCCCGGGAACCCCAGGACGAATGAAGAGCGGATCGCGAGGTCCGGGACCTGCTCGCGCCAGGAGCGGATGCGCTGGAGCACTTTCGCGTCGTTGGCTGGACGCCGCATCGCACGAAGGACGTTCGGGCTAGCGTGCTGGAAGGGGATGTCGAGGTAGGGCAGGATCAGCCCCTCCGCCATCAGCGGGATGACGTTGTCGACGTGCGGGTATGGGTAGACGTAATGGAGCCGCACCCAGGCGCCCAGCTTGCCAAGCTCCCGCGCGAGGTCGGTCATGTGCGCGCGGACTTCGTCGCCCTTCCACGGCCACGACTTGTGCCGGATGTCGACGCCATAGGCCGAGGTGTCCTGGCTGATGACGAGCAACTCTTTCGTGCCCGCGGCGACGAGCTTCTCCGCCTCCCGCAACACTGCGTCAGGGCGGCGGCTCACAAGGTCACCGCGCAGATGTGGAATGATGCAAAAGGCGCAGCGATGGTTGCAGCCTTCGGAGATCTTCAAATAGCTGTAATGCCGGGGCGTGAGCTTGAGCCCTGCTTCCGGCACCAGGTCGACGAAGGGTGAGGGGATCGGCGGCGCCGCTTCATGGACCGCAGCCACGACTTCCTCGTACTGCTGCGGACCCGTGACCGCGAGCACGTCGGGAAAGCGCTCGCGGATGACGTCGGCTTCCTTGCCCATACAGCCAGTGACGACGACGCGGCCGTTCTCGGCAATCGCCTCGCCGATCGCATCAAGGCTCTCTTCCTTGGCGCTGTCGAGGAATCCGCAGGTGTTGACCAGCACCACGTCGGCGCCGGCATAATCGGGCGACATGTCGTAGCCGTCGGCGCGCAGCTTGGTCATGATGCGCTCGCTGTCGACCAACGCCTTGGGACAGCCGAGCGAGACCAGCCCGACGCGCGGGGGCTTGGGGAGAGTTGTGACGTTCATCGGAAGGCGAGGGCCAATATAGGAAGAAGATGATTCACGCAAAGCCGTGAAACACGAAGAAGGCTCGGATGGCTTTGGGCCTTCGCCTTCGCGTGCAATCCCTTCTGTCAGCTTGGCCGGTCCGGCACACGTCGCTATGGCGCTGCAACGTTCGTTGGTCATCTGGAGTATTGAATGCGCATCGCGATGATCGGCACTGGCTATGTCGGGCTCGTCTCCGGCGCCTGTTTTGCCGATTTCGGCCATCAGGTCTGCTGCATCGACAAGGATGAAGCCAAAATCGACGGCCTGCATCAGGGCAAAATGCCGATCTGGGAGCCCGGGCTCGAAGCCATCGTCAAGGCCAACGTCGAACGGAACCGGCTGACCTTCACCACCGATCTTCCCGAAGGGGTGAAGGATGCCGAGGCAGTCTTCATCGCGGTCGGAACGCCGGCCAGGCGCGGCGACGGCCATGCCGACCTCACCTTCGTGTTCCAGGCCGTGCGCGAGCTCGCGAAAGTGATCGCACCGGGAACGGTCGTGGTCACCAAGTCCACAGTGCCCGTCGGCACAGGCGATCAGATCGAGCAAATCCTTCGCGAGGAGGGCGTCACCGACGTTTTCGTTGCGTCGAACCCGGAGTTCTTGCGCGAAGGCGCCGCGATCGCCGACTTCAAGCATCCGGACCGCATCGTGGTCGGCGCTCAAGACGAACGCGCTCAGGAAGTGCTCAAGGAGATCTACCGGCCGCTGTTCCTCAACCGAGCGCCCATCCTGTTCACTGGCCGCCGTACCGCGGAGCTCACCAAATATGCGGCGAACGCATTCCTCGCGGTGAAGATCAGCTTCATCAACGAGATCGCCGACTTGTGCGAGGCGGTTGATGCAGATGTGCAGGATGTCGCGCGCGGGATTGGCCTCGACAACCGCATCGGCCCGAAGTTCCTCCATGCAGGTCCGGGCTATGGCGGAAGCTGCTTTCCCAAGGATACGCTCGCGTTGCTCAAGACCGCCGACGCAGCCGGCATTGATCAGCGGATCGTGCGCACTACCGTCGAAGTGAATGACGACCGCAAGGCGGCGATGGCCGAGCGCGTAGTTCGAGCGCTCGGGGGCGACGTGAACGGCAAGCGAATTGGAGTGCTCGGCCTGGCATTCAAGCCGAACACCGACGACATGCGCGAGGCGCCGTCCATCCCGCTGATCAATGGTCTTCTCGAGCGCGGCGGCGAGATTCGCGCGTTCGACCCGGTCGCGCGTGAGCAGGCGGAAAAGATCTTCCATAACATCACGTTCTCGCCCGACGCTTATGCGGCGGCCGAAGATGCCGATGCCCTCGTGATCGTCACCGAGTGGGACGAGTTCCGCGCGCTGGACCTCGACAAGCTTGCGGCGGCCATGCGCGGAAAAGTCCTGGTCGACCTTCGGAACGTCTATTCGCAGGCTGAGGCGGAGGAGGCGGGCCTCGCTTATGTGGGCGTCGGGCGCGGCGCCATTTGAGGTGCCGAGAATTGCGGTCATTGGTCTCGGCTATGTCGGACTGCCGCTCGCCGTAGCGCTGGCGCGGCGGTTCGAGGTCGCAGGCCTGGACATCGATCCTGAGCGAATTGCAGAGCTTCGCGACGGCCACGACCGGACGCATGAGGTCGACGCCCAGGATCTGATCGCCTCGACCCTCAAGCTCACTGACCAGCCGAGCGATATTGCGGGAGCGGACGTCTACATCGTGACCGTGCCGACGCCCGTGGATGTCGCGAACCGCCCTGACCTGAGTGCCGTCATGGAAGCGACCCGAACCGTTGCGGGCGCAATCGATCCGCAACGTCGGCCGACGATCGTCTTCGAAAGCACGGTTTACCCGGGCGTCACCGAGGACATTTGCGGCCCCGAGATCGAGCGCGTTTCGGGTCTTGAGCGCGGCCGCGACTTTCGGCTCGGCTACAGTCCCGAGCGCATCAATCCCGGGGACCGCGAGCACAGTGTCGACAAGATCACCAAGGTGATCGCCGGCGAGGACGGCGAGGTGCTCGATCAGCTTGCGGATGTGTACGGAGCGATCACGGAAGGCGGCGTGTTTCGTGCCGCGTCCATCAAGGCGGCAGAAGCGGCCAAGGCTATTGAGAACGCGCAGCGCGACATCAACATCGCCTTCATGAACGAGGTCGCGCAGATATTTTCCCAAATCGGCGTTTCGGTGTGGGACGTGCTCGCGGCCGCGAAGACCAAGTGGAATTTCCTCGGCTTCGAACCCGGGCTGGTCGGCGGCCACTGCATCGGCGTCGACCCTTATTATCTCAGCCACCTCGCCCAGCAGCTCGGTCATAATCCGCAAGTCATCCTAGCCGGCCGGGGGACGAATGACGGGATGGGCGCGTGGATTGCGGAGAGATTGCACCAACGTCGTGGCAAGGCCGGCACAGCGCTCGTGCTCGGCCTTACTTTCAAGGAAAATGTTCCCGACCTGAGGAACAGCCGAAGCTTCGACCTCATTCAGCGGCTCCGGGAGCTCGGCCATTCTGTCGATGTTGCGGATCCACTCGCTTCGCCGGAGGATGTCGAGCGTGAGCACGGCCTTGGCGTGGTGCCCCTTGACGGTCGTCGTTACGACTTGGTCGTAGGGGCCGTCGCGCATGACGAATATCGCAAATTCGGCGCGGAACAGCTCGCCGGATTACTCACGCCGAATGGCACGCTCGCCGATCTCAAGGGCATGTGGCGCAGCCACGATCTCGACCCGAATATCGATTGGTGGACGCTTTAGCAGCTTGGAGGCCTAACGGTTTGGCCCGATCCCCGCCGGAGCCGTCCAAAATGGAAGCAATTAGCTTAGGACTGGATGGAGTTTCCCGATAAGGAAGCGCCGAGCGAACGAGCAAACGGGGATGCATGGACGCGGCCACTCAATTGCGAGCATCGGATGCCGGCCGGGATAAGCCCCGCAAGAAGTCGGCCGGCGCATCGCTGATCGTTCGCCGCCGCTTTCAATTTGCGGGTGCGCTTGTCCTCGGTGCGCTCATCCCCTGGGTACTTCGCGGACCCGTCCTGCCGGGTACCCTGACGGAACATGCGAGCGTCAACACACTCGCGGGCAATATCGTCGCGATCATCATCACTTTCTGGATGCGGCTGTCGATCGAGACCTACCCAGGGATCCGCCGCAGCTACGTCATTTTTCCGGCCGCGCTGACCGGCCACGGGCTGGTGCTCGTCGGGTTCGTGCTGACGCGACTTCCCTACGACCGTGTCGCCCTGGCACTTGGCTTCGGCCTGCACGTCGTCTGGCTGTACCTGCTCTACTTTTCTTCCAATCGCGTTCGCCGCCGGATCGCGCTCGTCCCCTATGGAGCTATCGACCGGCTGCAGCGCATCAACAGCATCGACTGGCTGGTGCTTCGCCGCGCGCGGCTTCAGGACGCCCGAGCGTGTGATGCAATCGTCGCGGACTTCTCCGCCGATTTGCCGGACGAATGGGAGGCGTTCTGGGCCGACGCGGCGCTGGCGGGGCGCATCGTCTTCCAGGTCAAGCAGCTGTGGGAATCCCTTTCCGGTCTCGTGGAGATCGAGCAGCTATCCGAAAACAGCTTTGGTTCGCTGCTCCCGATGCGCGGCTATTTCTACCTCAAAGGGGTGGTGGATTTCGTCTTCTCTGTCTTGCTCCTGCCGATTGCGCTTCCGCTCATGGCGGTTATCGCGATCGCAATCCGGCTGGACAGTCGCGGACCGGTGCTCTTCCGCCAGAAGCGGGTAGGGCACGCAGGCAAGCTGATCACCGTCTACAAGTTCCGCACGATGCGGCCGGTCAGCGTCGAGGACGAACGCCGTGCCGCGATGACGGATGCCGGCGATGACCGGATCACGCGTGTCGGCAGAACCCTGCGCAATCTTCGGCTCGACGAGCTGCCGCAAATCATCAACGTCCTCAAATGGCAGATGAGCTGGATCGGTCCGCGTCCCGAAGCGGAGGTCCTCTCGCGCTGGTATACGAGCGAAATCCCCTTCTATCGCTATCGCCACGTGGTGAAGCCGGGGATCACCGGCTGGGCGCAGGTCAACCAAGGCCATGTTGCGGAGGTCGAGGACGTCCACCGCAAACTGCAGTACGATTTCTATTACATCAAATACTTCTCGCCCTGGCTCGACATCCTAATCGTGTTCCGGACGATCAAGACGATGCTCACCGGCTGGGGCGCGCGCTAATCAGTTGCCGAGGGGCGGACCCTTTGGAAACATGATCCTGCCGTCGCTTTTGTGCTGGATCTTCAGCTCATAAATCCGCGCCAGCTCCTCATGTGCCTTCTTCGCGGATTCGTCCCTGGCCAAGTCCGCGCGGCTCCGCTCCACCTGTTGCCGGTGGAACAGATAATTGAGGTCCATGTCGTCTCTCCGGAAACGTTGCGAGTACGTTCGTAGAGCCCATTGATGTGAACGGCTGATGACGCCCCGAGCAGGTAACGACAGTTCTACACAGCAGCACGACGAGGCGGTTTGGCGGAGCGAATTGGCGCGGTTTCCCTCATCATCACGAATACGGGGAGCACCGCGAGCGCGACCACCGCGATCATCGCTCCGGGCGCCATCGCCCACCTGGTGCGCTCGAGCAGCAGCTGCGCAAGATAGGGTGTCAGCCCGCCGAACACGGCGGTCGCCATGGTCGCCCCGAGCGCGAGCCCTGTCACGCGGCCCTCGCCCGGAAATTGCTCCGCGGTCGCAACCGCGCCGACCGCGCTTACGGCACCGGCGAGCGCCGCGAGCGCACAGGCCCCAAGCAGGGCTTGCGCATGCGACCCGCTCGCCATCAGCGAGAACATGGAGATGGGGAGCGTCGCGCTACCGAGGCACAAGATGATGAGCACGGGTCGGCGGCCAATGCGGTCGGACAAGATGCCGACCAGCGGCGTGACAAGGATGACGACCACGGCCGCGATGGTCGAAAGCCACAGTGCCGCGGCTTCGGTCAGCGCTCCGGCGCTGGTCAGGAACGCCGGCACGTAGGTGATGCCGACGTAATAAGTGATCGATCCCAGTGCCGAGATTGAGAAGGCGCGCGCAATGCCCGCACGGTGATGACGCAAGGCAAAAGCGAGGGGTTCGGTCGGGACAGTGCCGTCCGCCTGCTGCCGTTTGAACTCGGGCGATTCGTGCATCCTCGAGCGCGCAATCCCGACCGATCCCGCAAGCGCAGCGCCGAACAGGAAGGGTATGCGCCAGCCCCAGCTCGCGAGAGCGGCTTCGCTCACGGCGCTGACTGTCAGGGCTGAAACTCCCACCGCGAGCAGGGCGCCGACCTCGCTCGCGGCGGAGGCCGAGGAGGCGAGAAGGCCGCGCCGCTGCGGCCGCGCTCCTTCGAGGAGATAGGCAACGACGCCCGTATATTCCCCGCCCACCGAAAAGCCCATCACGCACCTCAGCAGCAGGAGCAGCCAGCCTGCCGCGGGCCCGATCTGTGCCCGCGTTGGAAGCAGTCCCGTTGCAAGCATCGCTGCAGTCATGAGGGCCACCGAAATCAGCAGCATGTGCCTGCGTCCGAGGCGGTCGCCGATGCTCCCGAAGAAAATCGCGCCGAAGGGCCGCATCAAATAGGCGATGGCGAAGCCGCCCAGCGTGATCAGCAGCGATTGCTTGCCCCCGCCGTAGAACACTCGCGACAGGACGGTCGCGAAGTAGAGGTAAAGGGTGAAATCATACCATTCGACGATCGTCGAAAAGGCTGCAATCGCCAGCGATGCGCGCGAAACCGGGTGCGCTTGCGACACCTCAGTCGCGCGTTCTTGGGGCGATTTCATCGAGGTGGACCAGCATGTCCGCGGGGTCGTCATACACCCGCAGCGCCCCGGCGCGCTCCAGCTCCTCGGCGCCATAGCCGCCGGAGAGGAGGCCAATGCCGAGCGCTCCGCAGCGTGCCGCTGCGATCATGTCCCAGATGCTGTCCCCGATTACGTACGAACCGACCGTGCTCGTGCCGAGCCGCCGCGCCGCCTCGACAAACAGGTCCGGGTCGGGCTTGGCGTAATTGACCTGGTCGCGTGTGACCACGACGGCGTTCTCAGGTTCGACGCCCAGGCTCGCGAGGTTTGCGCTCGCCGTTTGCATGCGCCCGCTCGTTGCGATGCCCCAGGGTAACTCGAGCCTTGAGAGCGCCTGCAAAAGCTCCACCGCGCCGGGGAGAGGAACGACTTCGCCGGATAGCGTCAGGAAATGCTCGGCATGGCGTGCGCGAAGGCGCTGGATGGCCGCCTCGTCGATTTGTCGCCCAAGCTCACGCAAGAGCTGATGGGTGAACAGCCCACCACTCATGCCGATCTTGCGGTGGATGCGCCAGACGCTGAGCTCAATCCCTTCCTCGCGCAGCGCGAGGTGCCAGGCGCGGACATGATTGTAGACGCTGTCGACGAGCGTGCCGTCCAGATCGAAGAGGAAGGCAACCGGGGTCGTCATTCAAGCGCTCCTTTCAGCATCCAGTCTGCGATGGCGTCGAGTGCTTCGTCTTCCGCCTCGGTCGACCGGCGCCCGCTCTTTGCCGCGACCTTGAACGAATGGTCCGCGTGCGCGATGAGGTGGAGCTTGGTGAGTTCGCCGAGATCAGCGACGACGCCCTCAAGCAAGGCAAGTTCCGCCAGCGCATCTCGGTCGCCCGAAACGAACAGCATCGGCACCCGGACTCGTGACAGATGCTCGGCGCGTTCGGTGCCCGGCTCGCCGGCCGGATGCAGCGGAAAACCAAGGAAGGCGAGACCCTGCACGCCGGGCAGCGGTTCGAGCGCCTGCGCCTGCGAGGTCATGCGCCCGCCGAACGAACGGCCTCCGGCAAACAGCCGCAGATCGGGCGCGAGCCGCAGCGCTTCCGCCGCCGCGGCGCGCACCGCGGCATGGGCGATCTTCGGCGGATCTGGTCTGCGCGAGCCCTTTTCCATGTAGGGAAACTGGTATCGCAGAGTCGCAATCCCGCGATTCGCGAGTCCTTGCGCATTCGACTCCATCGCCCGGTGAGTCATCCCGGCGCCGGCGCCGTGGGCAAAGAGGTAGAGCGCCTTCGAACCCTCCGGGCGGAGGAACAGACCGGAGACCTGCTCGTCGCCAATTGGAACGCTGATCCTTTGAGCATCCACTCCGAAGCGCTTAGCCGCGTCCGATCATGACATCCAATTCACGGAGCGAGTCTTCCGGTTACTGCGTTGAGCGAGCGAGCGCACTTTCCACGATCGGAGCACCCCAATCTTCCTCATTTGCCTGATCATCGGTCATCGCCGATCCAAGAGTCGCGCCTATTTCGCCGAACGGTTCGGTTGCTGGCGCAGCTTCTGTGCCCGTTGCGGCGCACCGATGCTGCGCGGAGAGGACGGTAAGTGGCGGATGGAGAAATAGGAAAGGGCCTAGCTATCGAACGATAACTTTCCCGGATCGGGACGGCCTGCTAAACCCAGGTTACGACACGCAGACTTGCCGACTGTGTGACTTAGACACTCCCACGCTCGGCCAAGCGGGGCCCGTCCTTTACGCGGGGCGGGCCCCAACTTTGTGCCGCTTTCACCCCTGTTGGTTCAATCGGCCAGATCCTGAGCGTCGAGCTTCGCGACCAGGCGGTTGCGCTGCCAGACCTCGCACTTGGACCCACCGCGCTCGAGCCTGCGAGCTTGCGCCACCGCTTCCTCGTCTGAGTCCGCGTCGATCCAGTCGGCGAGGCTGATCCGCCCTGCGCCGTCGAGGCAGTAAAGCCTGTATTCCGCCATGGACGCGCCCCCCCGATCGTGGCGGGCCGCGTATATCAGCTACGGACACGAAATGATTGATGTAAATGAGGTCTGTCGATTACGCACCCGAGCAGTGGAAACCCGGTTCTTTCTGCTTTTACCTGTTCAATGACGAAGTCATTCGCGACCTCGAAGGTGCGCAGTTTGCCAATGTCTCGGCTGCCGTAACAGCCGCGGAGCGCATGGCGAGAGGCATGGCCGCCGAAAGCGTTCGGCAGGGGCATCTTATCCTTCACCATCGCATCGATGTCGCAGACGAACTTGGCAAGACGGTCGAAACCGTCCGCTACCGCGACGTGGTTGAAATCCAGGACCGGCAGGACCCCTAGGCGGCTTCGGGGATGATGCTGAATGCATGCTTGAACGCCAGCGTGTAGACGATGGCGCCTTTGTCGTCCTCGGCGTCGATGCGGTAACGAAGGTCGACGACCCCGTTCTTCAAATCGCCCGACAGCAGGTCGCGGGCGGCGACCATGACGTTCTTCCGAACGGCCTCCAGGTCCACCAGCTCGACTCCTTCGGGATCGATCAATTCGTCGGTACTGTCCCGAAGGTGCATGAAATATCTGGGCACTAGCGCTCCTTCGAAAGCACTAGCGCCTATGCAGGCGGAGCGCCCGTCTCTCGGCCGCCGAATTCGTGACTGACTCGGGGATCCGCGTTCCATACGAAAAAACCCAAGCAAAATCTATATTTATCCGAACGTGCCTAACATATGTGTGGGTTTATGCTCTCGCGAATGTTAAGGTGATCGTATCGCCATGCGATTACCCGTACGGGCGTTGGTGACTGAGAGATGATCCGCGCTCCCGCCCAGCCGGGAGACGTGACATCGACAAGCCCCTCGAAACGCCGCTGCAACTTCTGGCAAGGAAGCTCGACGGCCATCATCGCCTGTCCGAAGGCGACCGACAGGCGATCCTCGACCTTCCCACCAAGATCCGTACGCTCGAGGCGCAAGCCTATACGATGCGCGAAGGGGACCGACCCGAGAAATGCGCCGTACTGCTGTCCGGCTTTGCCTTCCGCCACAAGCTGACCGGCGACGGGTCCCGCCAGATCCTATCGATCAACATCCCCGGCGAGGCGCTCGATTTCCAAAACCTGTTCCTCGACGAGTCAGACCATAATGTGCAGATGCTGACCCGCGGTATCGTTGCGGAAATCCCGGTCCCGGCCATCCAGGAGCTAGTGATGAGCCATGCCGAGGTCGGCCGC
>Ga0105248_10005493_pt1 | contig 13918 bp, 12 predicted proteins | sample KBSS34metaG_FD_81524 | JGI IMG/M metagenome (GOLD analysis project Ga0105248, IMG submission 81524) | Switchgrass rhizosphere microbial communities from Kellogg Biological Station, Michigan, USA - KBS S3-4 metaG | ecosystem: Host-associated > Plants > Roots > Rhizosphere > Soil | place...
GTCACCGTCACCGATTCCTCGACCGCGCCGACTTCGAGCTTCAGATTGACGCGGTAGTGCTGATCGACGCCGAGCGTGACGTCCGGCACGGTAATGGTCTTGAAGCCTGACAGCTCCGCCTTCACGGAATACCTGCCGGTCGGCAGCGACGGCGCGGTGTACTCGCCGTTGGCATCGGTGGTCATGGCACGGACCTGACCGGTGCCGGTGTTGGTCAAGGTCACCGTCGCACCAGGCATCACCGCGCCGCTGGAATCAGTTATGACTCCGAGGATCGTGCCGGTTACGGCCTGCGCCGCAAGGACGGCCGGAAGGAGCAACGCGCTGACGACATAAATTACCGCTCTTCTCACCTTCGTCCTCCATGCGCCGTCGAAACGGCGTCGTACAAACTGCGTTCCACATACCCCAGGTCGATCGAGATCGCCGCGGCGGCGGTCATGACCGCCGACGCCACCGTGCTGCCCGCCAGTTCCCGCGGCATGCGGTGCACGGGACCCGCCGCGCTGACCGCCGCGACGACTTCACCGGTGTGGTTGCGGATGGGCGCCGCGACGCAGCACACACCCTTTTCACGTTCCTCTTCGTCCAGCCCGTAGCCGCGCTCGCGAATCACGGTCAGCTCCTTCATCAGGCGCTTGGCCGTCGTCACCGTGCGTGGCGTCAGCGCGGTGAATTTCTGCGTCGCTGCCCAGGCCGCAACTTCGGCCTCGGGCCGGAAGGCGAGCAGCGTCTTGCCGAGACCGGTGCAGTACGCCGGCAGGATGGCGCCCGAGCGCGCCCGCATGAAGCCAGCGGGCAACGGCGACAGCACGCGCTCGAGATACACCACCTGCCAGTGATCGAGAATGGCAATCTGCGTGGTTTCGCGGGTCGTGTCGCGCAACGCCACCAGGTGCGGGTGCGCCGTCTCCCGGAGATCCAGGCCGCCGGCGACGATGTTGCCGAGGACGAAGCACTTGATCCCGAGCTGATAGGCGCCGTGCTCTTTGGCGAGAAATCCGGATTGTTCGAGCGTGGACAACAAGCGGAAGGCAGTAGCGCGCGGGATGCCGGTGCGCTTCGCCAGGTCGGCGAGCGACAGGCGGGGCTCGCGAAACGAAAACACGCTCAGGAGCTCCAGCGCCTTCGCCGCAGCATCCACCGTGTAGCGGGCGGCCGACGCGTTTGTCGGACGACGCTTTTTTGCCGACAAACCTGTCGGACGCCGTTTCATTAGGTGAAACGGTATATCGCGGTGTGAACGGCTTGTCAACGGCAAAGCTTGGCCGCCAGGAAGTTGGCGTAGAGTGAACCAAAAATATGGAGCACGACCTCATCGCGCTTGGAGAAACGATGCTGGCGCTGTCGCCGCCGGCCGGTGAATCGCTGCGCAATTCTGCGACACTGGCCATCGACCACGCCGGCGCGGAGAGCAACACGTGCGTCGGCCTGGCGCGGCTTGGACTCCAGGTCGCATGGGTCAGCCGCCTCGGCGCCGACACCGCAGGGGACCGCATCCTCGCGGCGATTCGTCAGGAGGGCGTCGACGTCCACTGGGTCGAGCGCGACGCGAAGCGTTCGACGGGACTGATGCTGAAGGAGCCCGGCGCCGGCGTGCGTTACTACCGCCGGGAATCAGCGGCGAGCGCAATGGGACCCGTCCTGCTCGATCGGGTGCCGGTGGCGAACGCGCGTGCCGTGCTGGTGACCGGCGTGACCGCGCTCATCAGCGAGACCGCGCACGCGACGGGACTCGCCTTGCTCGAACGCGCACGCGGCCTCCGCATCGTCGATCCGAACCTGAGATCAGGGTTATGGGGATCCGACCGCCGCGCCGAGTTGGTCCTCGGCTTCGTTGTCCAATGCGATCTGCTGCTGGCCGGCGTCGACGAGCTCGCGGAGATTCTTGGGCCGGGAGGGGCGGGAAAGACGGGAGAGGCAGGGAAGGCAGGACAGGTCATGGACTCGGCCGAGCCGCTGGCGCGCCGGGCGGCGGCGCTGGGACCGCGCGAAGTGGTGGTCCGCGGCGGCGACACGGTAGGCGTTCTGGCGGACGGGTCGTGGAGTGAGATCGACATCCGCCGTGGCGCGGCGGTCGATCCGATCGGTGCCGGCGACGCGTTCAATGCCGGTTACATCGCGATCCGTCTTCGTGGCGGCAGCGTGCGGGACGCGCTCGGCGCCGGGATCCAGTGTGGGGCGGCGGTGACGACCGCGGTCAGCGATACGTCGGCGTTCCCTCGAAGGCTGACGTAGAGCAACTCTCAAGTCTCAAGTCTCAAGTCTCAAGTCTCAAGTCTCAAGTCTCAGACCCAACGTTCGCGCCGAGCGCCTTCAGCTTGAGAGTTGAGAGTTGAGAGTTGAGAGATCGCGCACCCCCACGTCGGTCAACCGGTCGTCCCTCGTTTCTCCCAGCCGGCTTCGAACAGCTTGAGCCGTCCGCCGGTAGGCGGATGCTCCGCGCAGACATCATGATTCAGGCGCACGCCGAGGCCAGGGCGATCGGGCAGCGCGAAGCAGCCGTCCTCGGACGCGACACGCGGCGCATGGTCCACCAGATCGAACACCCAGGGGTCGGCGAAATCGTTGAAGTGCTCGAGGACCTTGTAGTTCGGCGTCGCCACGGCGAAGTGGACGTTCGCCATCGTGCCGACCGGTCCACAGACGTTGTGAGGCGCGAGCAGCTGGTAGTGCGCGTCGGCCCAGCCGGCGAGGTGCTTCATCGGCAGAAAGCCGCCGAAGTGCGTGAGATCCACCTGGATGACATCGGCGAGGCCGGTCTCGACGAACTCACGGATGTCGGCGATGGTATGCGCGCGCTCTCCGGTCGCGATCGGGATGCGCGTCGCCGCCTTGACGCGCGCGAGCGCCGCGGCGTTTTCCGGCGGCACCGGCTCCTCGATCCATTCGGGATCGTACGGTGCGAGCGTCGCCGCCACGCGCACGGCCGTCGCCGGCGTAAAGCGACCGTGCATTTCAATCAGAATCTGCACGTCCGGCCCGACCGCTTCGCGCACGGCCGCCACGATCGACTCGGCGCGGCGGCGATCCTCCGCGGGCAGTTCCGCGCTGGCCGCGCCGAACGGATCGAGCTTCAAGGCGCGGTAACCGCGAGCCACGACCTTCCGGGCCAGATCCGCGATCGCGCCGGCCTCCCGCTCCGCCTGGTACCAGCCGTTGGCATAGGCCGGCACCCGCTCGCGAAACTTGCCGCCGAGCAGCTTCCACACCGGAACGGCGAGCGACTGCCCCATCAGATCCCAGCAGGCCACGTCGAATGCGGCCAGCGCCGACTGCGTCACCTCGCCGGGGCGCCCGTACTCCGCCCGCTGCACGTTCCACGCGAGCCGCTCGACGTCGAACGGATCGGATCCGACCACATAGCGAGGCGCCAGTTCGCGGATGCACGCGACGAGCGTCTCGGTCTTGTTGACCATCCGGCATTCGGAGACGCCGGTCAGGCCGGTGTCGGTCGTCAGCTCGAGAAACACCAGTTCCCGCCACGGCGCGCCGACCACTGTGACGCGCATGTCGACGATCTTCATCGGGCGGTAGCTTAATGGAGTCGCCCGACAATCTGGTAATGTCCTTCCGAGGCTGAACATGCGTTCATCGATTGCCCGGCTCGTCGCCATCCTGTTTTTTTCCACTGTCGTCCAGGCTCAGAAACCGCGCGAGCGCGACCTCAAGTTGCCGATCGGCGGAACGCCAGGCACGCTCGACGCCATCACGGACGTGGCCGGCGTTGAGGTGGGCCAGACGACGCTGATCTCAGGAAGTGGGAAGCTGGTGGTCGGTACGGGGCCGGTGCGCACCGGCGTCACCGTGATTCATCCGCGCGGAAAGGCGAACTCGGACCCGGTCTTCGCTGCCTGGTTCACGCTGAACGGGAACGGCGAGATGACCGGCACGACATGGGTCCAGGAGAGCGGGCTGCTCGAAGGACCGGTGGCGATCACCAACACGCACAGCGTCGGCGTGGTGCGCGACGCCATCATCCAGTGGGAGGTGTCACAGAAGAATGCGCTGCAGCCGTGGTGGCTGCCGGTGGTCGCCGAGACGTACGACGGCGGGCTGAACGACATCAACGGATTTCACGTGAAGCCGGAGCACGTCCTCGCCGCACTCGGCAGCGCCGCCGGCGGCGTGCCTAAGGAGGGGGCAGTCGGCGGAGGAACGGGAATGGTCTGCCACGGCTTCAAGGGCGGCATCGGCACCGCCTCGCGGAAACTCGCGCCTGACCAGGGCGGCTACACGGTTGGCGTGCTGGTGCAGTGCAATTACGGATCGCGCCGCGACCTGCGCATTGCCGGCGTGCCGGTCGGCGAGGAGATTCCGGATCTGGCGGGGTGCATCGCCAACAACGATCCGTTACCTGCGGGCGCCGGCCGTCCGCACTGCAGCTCGTCACCCGGCGGCGGCGCGCTTGATCAGGCGCCAGAACAGGGATCGATCATCGTCGTCCTGGCCACGGACGCCCCGCTTCTGCCGCATCAGCTCAAGCGGATCGCCACGCGCGTGTCGCTGGGGATCGGCCGGCAGGGCGGATTCGGCGGCAACAGCTCGGGCGACATCTTCATCGCCTTCTCCACCGCCAACGCGCGGGCCTGGTTCAACGACCAGCCGGTGACGAACATCCAGATGCTGCCGAACGACAGAATCACGCCGCTCTTCCAGGCAACTGCGCAGGCGACCGAAGCGGCGATCACCAACGCGCTGCTGGCGGCCGAGACGACCACCGGCGCGAACGATCTTCGCATCTACGCGATGCCCGTGGATCGCATGCTGGCGGCGATGAAGAAATACGGCCGGCTGCCCTGATCAGCGCGCGCCGTACCCCTTCCACAACCACTCGAGCGCAGCGGGGAACGTCTGGAGTTTGGTCGGGCGATCGCAGTGTCCGGCATTGCGGCTGAACACGAACTGGTAGTGATACCCCTTGGCGGCGAGCACCCTGGCCATGTTCTCGTTGGCGACGACCCAATCGTGCATGTTGTCGCGCATCAGGTTGGGGCTGTACAGATCCCGGTCGCCGACCTGCATCCAGATCCGAATCGGCTTGACCGGGCTGTTGGGAATCAGGCGTTCGTGATATTCCCACGCGCCGTGCGGCGTCTCGGCGCTGGACGGCCACTGCTGGTTCACGTAGGTCCCGGAATAGCTCAGCACGCGGTGATAAAGCTCCGGGTGATACCACGCCATGCTCAACGCCGCCGCCGCCCCGGAACTGCAGCCCATCGTCGCGCGCCCATCTGGGTTCTTTGTGAGCTTCACGTTGTATTGTTTTTCGACCAGCGGCAAGACCTCCGACTCGACGAACTCCGCGTAGCGGCCCGACATCGTGTCGTATTCGAGCCCGCGCTGGCTGCCCTGCGCGTCGCCGCTGCCGTTGCCGATGGAGATGGCAATCATCACCGGCACGCGCTTCTGCGCGATCAGATTGTCCAGCGCCGTGAACAGCAGCGGGTCGGGGCCGTCGGCGCCGACGATGAAGGGAGCCAACGTGCCGGGCACGTACTGTTTGGGAACGTAGACCGCGACTTTGCGCTCGTACGGCGCGGGATGGCTGGTGGTCACAATCAGCTTGGCCGGATCGTTCGGATCGGCCGTCCCGAACGTGCCCGGCTCCCGGGCGATGCCCGGATACATCTTGCTGTCGGCCGAGCTCATCGTGAAGTTGTAGATCGTTCCCTGCGGCACGCCGTCCTGCACCGTCATTTCCGGCGCCGGATTGTGCGTCGGGCCGATGATGAAGTTTCCATCGGCTGTCGGCGGCGCGACGCTGCCGTCGGGCAACTCCTTTGCCGTGACATATCCCGGCGTGTTCGGATCGCGCGTCGGCGGCGTCGGTCGCGCGCTTTGAGCCAGCGCCAGCGTCGCGGCGGACGCGAGAGCGATGAGGACAGCAACAATAATCTTCATGGGCGACAGCTTACATTGGGTAATTGGGTAATCGGGTAATTGGGTAATTGATTGGAGATTGCCAGATCTCGTGCAAAGGCGATGCGGAGAGGCATCGATCGTCCTCCGTGACGATCATGGGTAATCCGGAGCATGGAAAGTGGCGGCGGCCACGTTCGAGCCTGGCGATCGCATTCGCTCGCTTCCGCGACGATGCCGCGGTCCGAAAGTGCTCAATCCGCGGACTTCCAGATCGCCGAGCCCGTCGCGATCTTTCCGCTCTCGTCGGTCGAAAAATTGTAGCTGTCGTAAACGCCGCCAATTTTCAATGACGGCGACTCGATCCTGAAGCTCATGGAATGCGCCCACGACGAGTAACGAATCTCCAGCAGGGCGAACACGCCAGACCGCATCTGGACGAAGTGCAGCGTCCCCGAACTGAGCCGCGCCGTCAATCTTCAATCAATTACCCGATTACCCAATTCTCCAATTACCCAATGACCGGCGTTCGCGTCACTGTTGCAGCGCGAACGCGTACAACGAGTCTCCGGCGCCGACGACGATGTACTGGCGGCCGTCGAGCAGGAAGGTCTCAGGACCGTTGCTCGTGTTGGTCCCGAGACCGGCGTGCCAGAGCGGCTTCCCGGTCGCCGCGTCGTAGGCGACGAAGTTGCCGCCGCCGTCGTTCCCGAACAGCAGACCGCCGGCGGTGCTGAGCAGCCCGACCGCCCCGCCTTGCGTCCCGCCCGGTCCCATCGCAAACGGACGCGACCATTTCACTTTCCCCGTCTTGTAGTCGATCGCCTTCAGCGCGTTGCCGACATTGCCGACGTTGCGTTCGGCCGCCGCCCAACCCTGCGGTCGTCCGTCGGTGTCGGTGAGGTACATGACGCTGAACGTCTGACGCGTGCCGAAATACAGCAGGCCGGTATCCGGGCTGAAGCTCGGCGGCGGCCAGTTGGTTGCGCCGGTCGTGTCGGGAGAAACGAGCGTACCCGGCACGCTGGCGTCCTTGGCGGGATCGTGCGCCGGCTGGCCTTTGGCGTTGATCCCCTTGGTCCAGTTCAGCGAGTCGATGTGCTTCGACGTCAGCAGGTGCTCGCCAGTGGCGCGGTCGAGCAGGAAGTAGTGACCGTTGCGGCTCGCCTGCGCGATCAGCTTGCGCGGCCGCCCGTTGAACTCGCCGTCGATCAGGATCGGCGTCTGCGCCGCGTCCCAGTCGTGGGTGTCGTGCGGCGTCACCTGGTAGTGCCACGCCATCTTTCCGGTGTTCGGATTGATCGCGACGATCGTGCAGGTGTAGAGGTTGTCGCCCGGCCGGCTGGATCCGGCGAGCACCGGCTGCGGATTCCCGGTGCCGAAGTAGTACAGGTTCAGCTCGGGATCGTAGGTGCCGGGAAGCCAGGGCATGCCGCCGCCGTGCGCCATCGAGTCTTCATCCGGCCACGTGGTCGCTCCCGCATCACCCGGTTGCGGCGTGCTGTTCCAGCGCCAGACCAGATTGCCGGCCTCGGGGTCGCGCGACTCGAGGTAGCCGGGGATGTCGAGCGCGTCGCCGCCGACGCCGATGATCACCTGCCGGCCGATGATCATGGGCGCGTTGGTCGAGAAATACTCGCGCTTCATGCTCGCGATCTCGTGGTGCCAGCGCTCCTTGCCGGTCTTGACGTCGAGCGAGACGAAGTAGTTGTCCGGCGTCAGGAAGTAGAGCCAGTTGTCGAGAATGCCGACGCCGCGGTTGCCAATGTGGTCGCCGCCGCGCGTTTTCCACGCGTAGTGCCAGACGTCGCGTCCGGTGCGCGCATCGACGGCGTAGACGTGATCGGGCACCGAGAAATACAGCGTGCCGTTGACCATCAGCGGCGTCGACTTGATCTGCGGGGGCGTACCGGGCGGCGGCGTGTCCGGTCCTTCGCCGCCGACGATCGCGCCCGCCCGCGACGTGTTGATGCGGTAGACCCACGCCAGCGTCAGCGCTTTGACGTTCGCCGTGTTGATCTGCTTCAGCGTGCTGTAGCGGCGGCCCGAGTAGTCGCCGTGATAGGTCGGCCACGAGTCGGCCGGGATCTGCGCACCGATAGTGGCCATCGTCACGACGATCAACGCAGAACACGCAGAACACGCAGCGAGAAAATGTTTTCCGCGAGTTCCGCGGTTTCTGCGTTGATCGTTGGGTGTTGTGATCGTCATTTGAGGCTCGCCAGATACGCCGTCATGTTGTGCATCTCGGCATCGGTCCATCTTGTCAGGTGATCGACGTGCGCCTGCAGCGGATCGGTCACGGTCACCTTCGGCGTGTCACCGTTGCGCAGCCAGGACCGCATTCGGCCGCTGCCAGCCTCGTACAGCGTCACCTCGAAATCGGTCAGCCGGACGAGTCCGCCCGACACCGCCTCCCCTGACGGCGGCGTCACCGTCACCTGGAGGGCCGTCGGATCGGCATACAAGGGCACGCCCGGATTCCCGGTCCGGCCGCGAGGCAGCAGGAGCCGCCCCTGCAGCGTCGCTGGTTCGTACTTCGCGCCCACGCCTTTGAGGTCGCCCGCCGGCGAGTGGCACGAGTTGCAGCGCCCCTGGCCGTTGAAGTACGCCTGGCCTTTGCTCGGGTCGCCGACGACGATGTCGAGGATCTTGTAGAGGCGGCGGTTGGAGTTCTGATAAATCGCCTGGTGCAGGAAGGCGGCGAGGTCCGAGGCCTGCGCGCGGGGCAGGTCGAACTTCGGCATGCCCTTGTCGGGACGGCCGGCCGCGAGAAACTCGCCGAGCTGCTTCCCGTCCTCGTCGGTCTGCACGATCACCGACCGCGTCAGGTCAGGACCGCCCGATCCTCCGCGGGCGTTGGCGCCGTGACAGAAGCCGCACTGATCGACCAGCAGTTTCTGCCCGCGCTCCACGGCCGCGGTGTCGGCGACCGGCGTGAGCGCCTGCTGCTGCCCGCTCGCCACGACAACTGTCACGACGATCAACGCAGAACACGCAGAAATCGCAGACACAAACCCTTTTCTGCGGGTTCCGCGGGTTCCGCGTTGTACGTCGTTGGGCCAGCTCTCTGTCATGGCGCACACCTTACCGCAAAACACAAAGTTGTCGTAACCTGTGCGCCATGAAGACACTTCCGCTCGCCATCCTCATCGTCTCCGTTGCGGCGGCCAGCTCGATCGTCACGCTCGTCGCCCAGAAACAGGTGCAGAAGTCGACCGTCTATCCCTGGTCGGACGCGGACGCAAAGCCGAACGACTGGGGTAAGGTGCGTCAGGTGATGCGGACGCCGACGCCGACGCTCGACGAGCTCGAGATTCACATCTCGACGCTCGCGCCCGGAAAGTCGCCGCACGCGCCGCACCAGCACGTGCACGAAGAGCTGCTCATCCTCAAAGAGGGCACGCTGGAGACGTTCCAGAGCGGCAAAACCACCCGCGTCGGTCCCGGCGCGATCATCTTCCAGTCGTCGAACGAGCTCCACAACGTGACGAACGTCGGCACGACACCAGCGACCTATTTCGTGATCGGGTGGGATTCGCCGGGGGCGAAGAAGTGATCTCGCGGAGAGCGTTCCTCACGACGGCGGCCGCTGCGGTCGCGGCTGGTCGCTCGGCCGAAGCCTTCGCGCGACACGACGCCTTCGCGCGACACGACGCCTTCGCGCTTCAGGCACCGGCGGGCCGGGTCGTCAAGAAGGGACGGTTGAAGCAGTCGGTGTCGCGCTGGCCGTACAACGCCATCCCGCTGCCCGATTTTTGCAAAGCGATCGCCGGCATGGGGCTGGACGCGATCGATCTGCTCGAGGAGCCGGACTGGGCGATCGCGCGCGACCATGGGCTCACCTGCTCCATGGCCTACGCCGGCGGCGGCTCGATTCGCGACGGGCTCAACGTGACCGCCAACCACGACGCCATCGTCCGTAACTTCGAACGGCTGATCCCGCGCGCCGCGGCGCTGCGCATCCCGAACGTGATCACGTTCTTCGGCAACCGCCACGGCATGAGCGACGAGATGGCGACCGCCAACTGCGTGACCGGTCTGAATCGCGTCAAGAAGATCGCCGAGGACAGCGGTGTGACGATCTGCGTCGAGCTGCTGAACAGCAAGGTCAATCACCCCGACTACCAGGGCGATCGCACGGCGTTTGGCGCTACCATCGTGAAAGCTGTGGCCTCGCCGCGGGTCAAGCTGCTGTACGACATCTACCATATGCAGATCATGGAAGGCGATCTGATCAAGACGGTTCGCGATCAGCACGACGTCATCGGCCACTATCACACCGGCGGCGTTCCGGGCCGCCACGAGCTCGACGGCACGCAGGAAGTCAACTGGCCCGCCGTCTGCCGCGCTGTCGTCGACACCGGGTTCAGCGGATATCTCGCCCATGAATTCGTCCCGACCCGCGATCCGCTGACCTCACTCGCCGAAGCCGTCGCGTTGTGCGACGTGTAGACTGTTTTTTCACTCGCGTGTAGCGCGGACCTTCAGGTCCGCCGTTCTGGGCAGGCCTGAAGGCCTGCACTACATCGGTGTGAAAACGCTGTAGCCCGTTACACTGCCATCCACAAACAACGAGGCGCGCCCAGCGGAACAAGTCGTAGGCCTCCTACGTCTATAGCCGTAGACCGTCTACGGCTATGACCACCTGCTCCGACGACCAGCGCCTCGCACTCCTGCAGCGGGGACGCGAATCGAGGCCACCATGCGAACGACCAAAACGCTCTGCTTCCTCCTTTTCGCGGCCGGCTGTCTGATCCAGGCGCGGCCGGCGAACGCGGCGGAGGGCCTCAACGGCAATCTCGTCGACGTCACCTGGCTCGAGAAGCATCTTCACAACGCCGATGTTTTGATTCTCGATGCGTCGTCCGCTCAGACTTATGCTGCGAAACACATTCCCGGCGCCGTCAGCGTCGACCTATTCGCCTGGTACGGTCTCAAGGAGCTGCCGCCCGCCGAGATGGAGCGGATGTATCAGTCGTGGGGCGTGAGCCCGGGGCGACAGGTCGTCATGTACGATCAGGGCGGCACGTTTCTCGCGACCAGGCTCTTTTACTCGCTGTATTACTTCGGCTTCCCCGCACGAAACCTGCTTATTCTCGACGGCGGACTCTTCAAGTGGCAGGAGTCCGGTCTGCCGGTCACGAAGGATGCCCCGCCCGCCGCGAAACAGGGCTCGTTCACGATCACGTCGGTTCGTGAAGAGGTGAGGGCGAAGCTGCCGGAATTTCTCACCGCCTCCGGCGACACGGCCAACAACGTTCTCGTGGACGCGCTCGGGGCCGACTGGCACTTCGGACAGGTCGCTCCCTTCAACAGGGGCGGCCATGTGCCCAACTCGCTCTCGCTGCCGAGCGCCGACCTCTTCAATCCAGACAAGACGTTCAAATCCCCGGAAGAAATACGGCGCATGCTGGCGTATCTGGACGTCAGGTCCGAACAGCAGATCTACACCTACTGCGGCGGCGGCGTGGCGGCGAGTGGGCCGTTCTTTGCCTTGAAGTTCCTGATGAACTATACCAAGGTGAAGCTGTACTCGGAATCCGAGCTGGGCTGGCTGTCCGACGAGAGAGAGCTTCCGTACTGGACCTACGATGCGCCGTTTCTGATGCGGGACACACGCTGGCTGCAGTTCTTCGGCGGCCAGATGAACAGGACGTACGGAGGCGCGGGCGTCAGCATCGTGGATCTGCGATCCGCGGACGCCTTCAAGCAGGGACACGTCCCGCTCGCCCTGAACATCCCCGCGGACAGGTTCAAGAACAACATCGCCGACCCGGAAACGCTCGCTGCCATCCTCGGCTCCGCCGGCGTCGATGCCGCGCACGAAGCCGTGATCTTTTCAGGCTCGGGTTTGACGAAAGAGGCGGCCCTCGCCTTCCTGCTGCTCGAGAAACTCGGGCAGAAGAAGGTGTCGGTGTTCATGGATTCCGTGGACAAGTGGTCGCAGCTCGGATTTGCCGTAAGGACGGATGTACCCGTCGCGAAAGCCACTGTGTATCCGCGAAACGTCCGCACGCAGGTGGTCATCGCCAATCCGAACAACACGTCGGGACAGTATCCAAAGACATTCGTCTTTTCGGGCAAGGACGTGTCGCCAGAAGGGCGGGACGGCAAGGTCGTGCATGTGCCGTACAGCGATCTGATGAATCCGGACGGCATACCCAAAGCCGCAAAGGATCTCTGGAGCATCCTGACCAAAGCCGGTGTGCCCAGGTACGCAGAGCTTGTCTGCGTCTCCGACGATCCTGGTGAAGCTGCCGTCAACTACTTCCTGCTGAAGCTGATGGGCTACGCCGACGTCAAGGTGCTCGTGCAATGAACAGGGCCAGAATCGCCGGCATCGTCTATGCGCTCGTCTTCGTGACGGGTATCACCGCCCTGCTGGTGCGCGGTGTTGTGGGCTCCGCAGCGGGCGCGATTGCGGGACTGCTCTATATCGCGGTGACGGTGCTGTTCTACGGCCTCTTCAAACCGGTGAACCAGCGCGTGTCGTTGGTCGCGGCGGCCGTCAGTCTTGTGGGGATCGCCGTCGGACCGCTGTTCAAAGTAAACCCGCTGCCGTTGTTCGGCATCTATTGCATGTTGATCGGCTATCTCATCGTCAACTCGACCTACGTGCCACGGTTCCTGGGGATCCTGATGGCGATCGGCGGCCTCGGCTGGCTCACCTTTCTGTCTCCGTCGCTCGCCAACCAGCTCTCGCCGTACAACTTTGCGCCCGGCATGATCGGTGAGGGATCGCTGACCCTGTGGCTCATCGCGGCCGGTGCCGAGCCGAGGCAGACATGACGCGCACCACGAATGCACGGATCGCCGGCGTCACGTTCATCGTGTACATCGCCGCCGGCATCTCCAGCCTCGCCATGAACGGCCGGCTGCAGGCGACCGAGACGCTTTCCCTGCTCACGTCGCTGTCGGCGCTCATCTTGGGCGTCACGCTCTATGCGATCACCCGCGAGCAGGATCCCGATCTCGCCATGCTGGCCCTCACCTGTCGGGTGGTCGAAGCCATTCCTTCCGAAGGTCGCAACGCGTTCTTCTTTGCGATAGGGAGCACGATCTTCTGCTGGCTGCTCCTGCGCGGCCGGATGATCCCCGCCGCGCTCGCGTGGCTCGGCGTCGTCGCCTCGGTGTTTCTCGTCCTGGTCCTCCCGCTGCAGCGCGCCGGCCTGTTCGCCGGCGGCACGAGCTGGTACAGCGGGATTACCTGGTTCATGTGGATGCCGATGCTCGCCTTCGAGCTGACGGTCGCGGCGTGGTTCATCGTCAAAGGGGTCAATCCGACGGCCCGGCGGCTCGCGGCGTGACTCTGCTGCCTATCCACGTCGGATGACGACGACACCGAAGCCGTCGTACTGGCGACTTGTGACGACGTACAACGCAGAACTCGCAGAACTCGCAGAAGCTATTTTTGTCTGCGGTTTCGGCGTGTTCTGCGTTGATCGTCGTGCTACAGACGAGGAATCGACAGTCCACCGTCGACGTTGATGATCGTCCCGGTCGCGTACGGGACGTCGCCCCGCACCAACGCCGCGACGGCCCGTCCGACATCGTCCGGCTGACCCCAGCGCCGCTCGGGGACGAGCCCGTCCGCGATGCGATGATCGTAGACGTCGCGGACACCGGCGGTCATGTCGGTCGCGATGATGCCGGGCCGCACCTCGAAGACCGGGATCGCGTATTCGGCCAGCCGCGCGGCGAAGAGACGCGCCGCCATCGACAGCCCCGCCTTGCTCACGCAGTATTCACCCCGATTGGGCGACGCCATTTCCGCGGACACCGAGGTCACGAAGACGATCGAGGCGCTGAACGCCGGATCGATCCGCCGCTGACTCACCTGATCGCGCGCGATTTCCTGCGTGAGGAAGTACGGTCCCTGCAGATTGACGGACAACAGCTCTTCGAAGCTCTCCTCGGTGGCCTCGAGCAGATCCGCGCGGACGCGCGGTCCACGGCCGGCGTTGTTGATCAGCGCGTTGATCGGGCCGAGCGCCGCTCGGGCCTCGGCGGCAATGCGGCGGCGATCGTCGCGCTGCGCGAGGTCGCCGCGCAC
>Ga0105248_10005497_pt1 | contig 13911 bp, 9 predicted proteins | sample KBSS34metaG_FD_81524 | JGI IMG/M metagenome (GOLD analysis project Ga0105248, IMG submission 81524) | Switchgrass rhizosphere microbial communities from Kellogg Biological Station, Michigan, USA - KBS S3-4 metaG | ecosystem: Host-associated > Plants > Roots > Rhizosphere > Soil | place...
CCACCGCCTATCCCGAATACGCACTGGAAAGCTATGAGTATAACGTGATCGACTACCTGCTAAAACCAATCAGCCTCGAAAGATTCACGAAAGCCGTCAATAAGATCGCGAATGGCAGGCTGTATTCGCAGCCCGTTCGAGAATTGGCCAAAGACCCCGACCATATCTTCATCAAGTCGGGCAGCAAGTTCTTCAAGGTGAACTTTTCTGAAATCATTTTTGTGGAAGGCATGAAGGATTATTTGAGAATTCATAGCCCCGACTATACCCTGGTCACGCACCAAACGATGAACGAGATGGAAAAAATTCTGCCTTCCCATCAATTTATGCGCGTTCATAAATCCTACATCGTTGCCATCGACCATATCAAAAGCATTTATGGGAATACGATTGAACTGAAGAAAAGCTCAATCCCGATTGGAATCAGTTATAAGGAGAGTGTGATGAGGATGATGAAGACTGGTGGATAGTAGACGGTGGACAGTGGACGGTGGATCGTTGTTCGTTGTAACGGTCAACGAACAACGGTCAACGAACAACGTTTAAAGCAACCATCTTCAACGGTCCATCATTGCAACCAAATAAATAACAGGTCTTACCATTTCCTGAAAGCGATACCACCGAACGAATATCTCCACGCAAACTAAGTCCCGTTTGATATTGTGGAACCGCTTTAAAGCTTCCCTTCCCATCGCCGAGTAAGAGCGTCCCAAAACTCGCGTCGTATTTGCCGAATTTCATCCTTGTCCAGGAATTGTTTCCAGCCAGCAACAGATCCTTCTTCCCGTCCTGATTGGCATCCATGGACTGAATCGCAAATACCGGAGCATACTGTGCTTCTGCGGGTAAATCAATTTTTTCAAATGCGCCATCCGGCTTGCCGATCAGCACAACAGAACTTAACAATTCGGCTTTTAGCATCGTTGCATTCTTCAACTCATCCGCAGAAAAAATTCCGTTGATGGTCGCGTCCGCGTAGCTATGATATTCCAGGAATTTTTTCTTGATGATGGGTAATTGCTCCGCCAGGTCGTCTCTCGAATAAGCAGGATATGAAACCCCCTGAATATAATAGCAGAAAATGGGATCGATGGACCCATTTCCATCGAAGTCTTTAAAATACATGCTCAATGGCTCTTTCACGGTAGGCTTGAATTGAACGTTCAAACCCTGGTTGCCCAAAACCAGGTCGGGCAGGCCATCACCATTCAAATCATCCACAAAAATTCTATTCCACCAACCGCCTGAAGCGAAGTTGATATAGGTTTTAGACACATCGGAATATGTATCTCCACTCCTGGCAAATACCCTGATGGGCTGCCATTCTCCAACAGTAATCAATTCGGGATGACCATCCTTATTCAAATCCACCCACGCAGCATCTGTGATCATTGCATCTTTCAACAGTGCCGAAAAATGCTCGTCATACCTGAAGTGACCCTTACCCTCATTGATCAACAATCTGCCACCAGGCCCCAACGGATATTTGCCCGGAATTACCCTTCCTCCCAAAAACAAATCCAGGTCGCCATCGCCATCTGCATCGGCCGCCCGCACGCAGGATGCGCTAAAGGCTTCAATTGGAAATGCATCCTTCAGTCTTGAGAAATTTCCCCTCCCATCATTGATGTACAGTCTGCTTTGCAAAAGAGGATCATTCTCTGCAAATTCGTACCCACCGCTAGCTACAACCAGGTCCAGATCATGATCACCGTCTGCGTCAAAGAATTCGGCACAAACGTCCTCGTAAGCCGAATCAATGGTGAGTGCCGGCAAATTTGTGATCTTAAAATTGTCTTTGGAATCCCTCAGGATAATCCTGCCAGATTGCCCTTTTGCACCACCCACAAAAACATCCGTGATCCCATCTCCATTCACGTCACCAACAGCAAGGCAGGGACCCTGCCTGGAAAGAAAATGCGGCAGCAGGGGCTGCACATTGAAATCATTGAAAATATTTTCGTGATGGGTGAAGGCAGGAGCAGACAGATTGGTAAAATATTTTGCCTCACTCCCCGTATGATAATCCCATTTCAATGTTGCGTCAGCTATATTCAATTTTAGAGTTTGCCCCGACTTCACATGATTCAACTTCGTTGCAAAATCATTCGGCCAAATTACGATCAGTGAATCCACCGATTGAACCCTACCCAGTCCCAAATTAATGATGGGGTCTACTGACGACTGGTAGCCGCGAACGGGCATCTGTTCCTGGAAAATAATCTGGTTACCGGTATAGGCCATGATCTTTGACCCAATTGCGCTGGGATTGCCTGCGGGTCCTTTCAATTCTACTTTCAGGAAATTATTCTTTAGCAGTTTTTCTGCGTTGTTTCGATAAATCGAGGCAAAATCGTTCGTATTGCTCACCACAATGTCCATGTCGCCGTCATTGTCAAGATCAGCATACACGGCGCCGGCAGACACGCCCGGCTTTTCCAATCCCCATTCGGTGGTGACCTTCGAAAAGCTGCCGTTGCCATCATTGCGAAGCATGTACTTCTCACTTTCATGGTTGGGCATTTTTTTAATGTATTGGGAAACTGCATCAGTTGCTTCACCTTGTTGTGACCTGATCATGCGATCGACGGAATACTTCATAAAGTCCATGTCGGAATAATCCTTCACGTACCCGTTGGTAACGAACAGGTCTTTTTGTCCGTCATTGTCAAAATCGCAAAACAGCGGCGTCCAACTCCAGTCGGTGTTCGACATGTTGGCAATTTGTCCGATTTCACTGAATGTACCGTCGCCATTATTTTTCTGCAGCATGTTGCGACTGTACTGGTAATAGAATCCCTTGTTGAAAAGGATCTGGAATTTTTCAAAATTGTCAGCCCCGGCGTGCATTTTCTGGGTCTTGTTATCCTCAGCCAACATGTCGAGTGTCGCGATGTCCACAAGCCCGTCATTGTTGAAATCCGCCGCATCGGAGCCCATTGAATACATCGATACTTCATTCATAGCCTTAGAAAGCGATTCTGTGAATCCTCCATTTCGGTTGTTGATGAAGAGATAATCCGGCTCATTAAAATCGTTGGAGACATATACATCAGGCCAGCCGTCTCCGTTCAAATCCGAAATGGCCAAACCGAGCCCGAATGTGAACACGTTTGAGCTGATTCCGGCCTGTCGGCTGATATCAGAAAAATGTCCATTGTCATTCCGGTAAAGTTTACTGGCATAATCCGGATTGTATTCCTGCCGAAGCGCCACATTGTCCTGTATTCCTGCGGTGTATTTGGGCACGGAGTGATTGATGATGAAGCAGTCCAGGTCGCCGTCCTTGTCGTAATCAAAGAATGCGGCCTGCGTGGAGAAGCCCTGGTCGGCGAGTCCAAATTCTTCTGCACGTTCCGTGAAGGTGAGGTCTCCGTTGTTAATGAAAAGCAGATTTTTTCGTCTTTCGGGATTGGCGTCCGCACTTCTGCAGATGTAGATATCGAGCCTTCCGTCTCTATTCACGTCGGCCATGGTAGCGCCCATGCACCAGCCCTGTTTTTCTGCAACGCCGGATTTTTCGGTGATGTCTTCAAAATGAAAATCACCTTTATTCAGAAAGAGCCGGTTGCGCACCATATTCCCGGTGAAGAGAATATCGGGCAGGCCGTCATTATTGATGTCGCCCACGGCAACACCACCGCCGTTGTAGAAATAAATGTAGTTGGCAATATTCAGCGGACCGTCTTCGAATAAAACATTTCGGAAATTGACGCCGGTACGGTCCTTGTCGAGTGCAGTAAAAAGCTTCTCGGGTTCCTGTTTGCAGGCGACCATAAAGATCAGGCCAATCATAAAATACGCGCGACAGAACCGGAGACACATCGTGAATGGGGTTATTTTCAATGAATAGAAAGGGTGCAATTCACGAGGTTGCTCGAAAATAACGATATCGCCCGGTATCACAAACTCCCAAAAGACAAAAAGCTGCCCCGCCTATACGGGACAGCCCAGTTTTCAAACAAACTTTATCAACTAACACGACATTATGAACCTTACAATTTTGTAACGGCACCTGCCTTTTCCAAAGCTGCAACCGCTTTTGCGTAATGATAATTTTCAATCTTCGTTAACGTCGTCACACCTGCCTTTCCTTCAAAATAGTAATGCGTGGCGATGTATTTCTTTACGTGCTCGCGGCTTTCTGCAGGCAGAAAATACTGCAGGTTATAAAAGTTCCTGCTACCAGATTTTTTGATTGCGGCATTCACGGGGGCAGGACCACCATTGTATGCGGCCATCACCAACAACCAGTCGCCGAATTCGGCATAAAGATCGCGCAGGTATTTTGCCGCCGCCACGGTACTCTTGCGAAGATGTGTACGCTCATCGTTTTTACGTGAAATTTTCAAACCCAGGATATGGGCAGTTTCAGGCATCAACTGCCAGGTTCCCACGGCACCCACGGGAGAAACCGCCCGGGGGTTCAGCTCAGATTCAATCACCGCGAGGTATTTTAATTCCACGGGCAATCCATAGCTGGTAAATACGTCGTCCATGACTTTGAAAGGAGAATCACTTTTCTTTTTGATCTCTTCCAAATTATCACTGTTCTTTTTGATGTAATTCTTAACGTAAGAGGCTACATGCTTATTGAGAACCATTTTGTGAGCGACACTGGCATCACTGGCTGTAACCAATGATTCCTCGCTGTAAACGCTGGCATAGTCCAGGTCCTGCTGGCTACCCGCCCTAACCGTAATCAACAGCAAGGGGGCAGCAATAAATGCTTTCGACAGTTGTGAAATCAACATTGTTTTTTGTTTTGAGTAAAACAATGCCGACCCTGAGGGTTTGGATTATGCTTATTAGATTAAGCATAGGATATCAACGTTTATACACAGGAATGTTGGGGGAGATACAGTGCGTTATTCCGGGGGTTCGGACAGTAGGCTTTTCATGTCCGGTACACTGCATATATTCTTTCGAATAACAATGTAAATATACCATCCTGCAGCCTAAGCTCATAGCGTTTGTGGATAACTGATAGTCGCCAAATCCTTATGTACTGAGAATCATGGCGCTTTTTTAAAGAATTGAAAATCCTTCAAGGACTTGCGTTTTAGGCCTTGAGTATTAACGATTAGGCACAAACGAAATATTAGGGCAAGCGTTATTGCATTGAGATTGAGGGTATAACAAAATGTCTAAAAAAGGGGTATTTAGGTATATTACAATACAGATTTCCCACGGCCATGATTCAAAATCACCTTTTGTTAGTACTCTCCCTGCTATTCACGATCAGCATGCTGGCCATCTTGAGTTCAAAGATTAAGATTTCATACCCGATCTTCCTGGTAATCGCGGGCCTGGCAATAAGCCTGATACCTGGTTTACCGGAAATTCGGGTCGAGCCGGATTTCGTTTTCCTGATCTTCCTTCCGCCCTTGCTTTATGCTGCGGCCTGGAATACCTCCTGGAATGATTTCTGGAAATACAAAAGGCCCATTGGACTATTGGGATTCGGCCTGGTGATTTTTACTTCGGCCACCGTGGCCGTGGTTGCACACTGGCTCATTCCGGAATTTCCCATCGCTTATGGTTTCCTGTTAGGCGGAATTATCTCTCCGCCCGATGCCATTGCCGCCTCTTCAGTTTTAAAAGATTTGAAAATACCAAAACGGGTTTCCGTCATCCTGGAAGGTGAAAGCCTTGTCAATGATGCAGCCAGCATCATCGTGTTTCGCTTCGCGCTGGCCGCCATTCTTACGCAGGAATTTCATTTCTGGCGGGCCACGGAAACTTTTTTCATCGTGGCTTTGATGGGTATCGGGATCGGACTTGCAATTGGTTATATCATCTATGGGATCCATCATTACTTTCCCACGACGCCGGCGATTGATACGTCCATCACTTTGATCAGTCCTTACGTGATGTATATCGTTGCAGAACATTTTCATTTTTCAGGCGTATTGGCTGTGGTGACAGGAGGACTGTTTCTTGGTTTTCGGTCCCAGGATTATTTCGGATATGAAAGCCGATTGCAGGCTGAAGGCCTTTGGGAGACCCTGATCTTTCTGCTGAACGGTTTTGTATTCATTCTCATCGGACTTCAATTGCCCGCGATTGTGCGCGGCATGGATGGTTATTCCATTGGAACGGCCACGGGCTATGCCATCCTGATCAGCCTCCTCATTATTATTATACGCCTGGCCTGGGTTTTCCCGGCGGCACATATACCACGAATGCTTATCAAACGCATTCGAGACACGGAGCCGCGGCCTCCAGATAGTGGCGTGTTCTTAATTGGTTGGGCGGGCATGCGCGGGATTGTTTCCCTGGCAGCAGCGCTTTCCATTCCACTCTTATTGAAAGAAGGCACACCCTTCCCGCATCGAAACCTCATTTTGTTCGTGAGCTTCGTTGTTATCCTGATTACCCTGGTGGTGCAGGGTCTTAGCCTGAAAACCGTGATCAGGCTATTGAAAATTGAATCCAACGAACAGGAATCAGGAAGGAAAAATGCACTCGTCATGCGCGTGCAAATGGCCGAAGCCGTATTATCTTATCTCGATACAAATTATGCGGGTGAAATTGCGGGTAATGAAGCGTACAAACGTGTCAGAGACCGTTACGAGCGAATGATCGAAACGTCTAAGAAAAGAATTCGCGGAGAAGAACCGGAAGACGATACAAATACATTCCTGCCGCAATACCGGCAGATGTTAGTAGAACTGGTTAAAATCAGGCGGCTCCTGATTCGTCAATTCAGATATAAAAATGAATTTGAAGAAGAATTGATCAAGGAACGTGAACGCGAGTTGGACCTGGAGGAGGCGAGGCTTAGCACCTGACACGAAATGTCTAATCAAAAAATAGCGCCCACCCCATTTCTCGCTGCCGGTTTTTGATTGAAATCACGAAAGCCTGAGTCGATATTGAACATCGCCTTTAGGTCAATTCCATTGTACAGAAATTCGGGATGATCCAATACTTTATAGTCGTTGAAGGTTTTGAGATAGCTGGCGTCCTCAAGCATGGCTCTACCGGCGTTAACAAAACGGGGTTGGGTTTCGAATCCTGTGAGCTGCCCCTTTAATGTCTCCTTGTTCTTCTGTGCCGCCCATGTTTTCAGGTCTTTGATGCCATCTACATTGAAGCCGCTTCGAATGCTCCACCAATTGTTTCCGAAGAACTTACTGCTATCATAATTCCCATTTATCAAGGTGTCCATGCCTACAAAAATATTATTGCAGAAATAAAACTCGGAATGCGCACTTTCTTTGTTATAGTTGAACACTGCACCTTTGGTATTGAAGATTACATTATTATAGAAGTAACATCTTGAAAATTGTTTGGCTTCATTTGAACCATTCCAGATATAGGCGCCCGCTCTTGCTGTAGAAACGAGTCCGTCATTTTCACTGATGTTAAACCGGATCACGTTGTTGTACCAATCACTGGCGCCAGAATATTGAAAAATGCCGAATGCGCTGCCCTGGTTTTCATAAGACAGGCAATATTGAATGAAAGAGTTGGTCACACCTCCGTCCAGATCATAGCCGCCACCGTCTTCACCTCCTAACGAAGTCTTATTGCGGAATGATATGCAACGCTGTATAACCACGCTGTCGGCTTCGTATGCCCAAATTCCAACGGGACCGTTTCCAATCCTGGGCATGTCCCAACCATTGTTGGTGGCAACGCAGTATTCAATGGTGACCCGCCTGCAAAGTCCGACTACAATGCCGTTCCCGCTATGGTTTTCCAGCTGCGTCGGATCACCCGGATTGTTTTCAGCCCTGCAACTGCCTATGTAAACCTGGTAACAATCCTGCTTGTCTTTTTCACCCGAAACCTGTATACCGGCAGCACCGTTATCGTGCGAAAAAATTCGCGTTGCCCGGATATAGGATGAGTTGTAAATTAAGAGCCCTGCTTTCTGATACCCCTGTACTTCCAGGCTGTCGAGGCTGATCTCCCTGCTATAAGAAATATTGATCCCGGGCATCGTGTTTCCTCCTTTTCTTCCACTCCCGGTGAAGTGAAGGTTTTCCAGCTTAATATCTCGGCTATTCATCAACGTTAGTCCAGCCGCATCCCCTGAATTAATATTGGCCTTGCCCCTTCCATAGGTTGATATCAGGATGGGTTGCCTGCTTTTGCCCCGGTCGTTGGAGTCAAGTACAAGCGTACCTTTGAACGTTTCGCCTGCCTTAAAGAAAACCTTATCACCACTTCTCAGCACCTGTTTATTCAGCCGATCAATGGACTGCCAGGGTTCTGAACGGTATCCGGACCCTGCATCATTTCCCCCTTCACTTAAATAATAATCCCGGCCAGGGCCGAAATGTTCGGCTATACTTGCTTGAGTAATAGGAATAAGGAAGAATAATAGTAAAATCCGAAAGCAGATGTGATGGAACGGCAGCATGCACGAATGTAATTGATTGTGAAGTTTAGGGCAATAGCCAATACGCTGTAAAGGGGTTCCCGGGTTGTTTCCAAATTTTTTTAGGCACATTTTGACGCACTCAAATGCAATCATTTTCATAAATCCCATGCGTGAATTGTTTTTTCGTCGAAATGGCCCAGGATTAACCTAACCTAGCACCATATTTGAGGGAATCCAACCATCCGTTACCCGCCCTACCCCAGCTAACCTTTACATGTACATCTCTGCAATCGTTTCAATGCCCCTGAAGGGCTAAGTATATACTCCCGCCAATTTTTTTCGCTAAAACCATGCTCGGATATTTCCTATGGAAGCCAAAGCCGGTCACCGAAGGGTGCCGGCTTTTAATGATGCACATCTTTGAGCCATCTTCCCAATTGCTCAGAAGCCTGCCTCAAATTTTCTTCGGTATGCAGCATAGATTCAGCCAGGCTCTCGCCCGGCCTATTCACGGTAATCAATCTCGTAAAATAATCTTTTAAATTTTCGCTGAGAGGCGACCCCAATTGTCCCCCCATACCAATGACTGAGATATTTTTTTGTTTTGCGCGAATGGCAACTCCAAACGGTGCCTTTCCTTCCATGGTTTGATCATCGATTTTGCCCTCGCCCGTGATGACGAGATCCGCCCTGGCCAGCGATGTATCAAAATTAGTTTTGTCCAGGTAGTAATCAATGCCATTGACCAGCTCCGCATTGATCAAAGCGCTGAATGCCGCAGCGATTCCTCCCGCCGCTCCACCGCGTTCAATATTTCCCATGTCCCTGCCGGTGCTGTCGAGTACCAGTTCACGAACACGACTAAGCGCACGCTCGAGCAGGATGATATCATCCGCATTCGCACCCTTCTGCGGAGCAAATATTTTTGCCGCGCCGTGTTCCCCCAACAGGTAATTTTTTACATCACAGAGAATGACAAGATGTGAATGGCGTTGTAAATGGCTGGCGTCGATCGACCGCCAATTTTTATAATTCGAGGGAGTGTACCCCTCTTCCTCGTGTTGAGCGCCATAAATATTCAATCCGAGGGCGACAAGCGCACCCATACCTCCATCAACCGTGGCAGTTCCCCCTATGCCCAACAGGATTTTCTTCGCACCTTTTTCAATCGCGAGCCTGATCAATTGCCCCGTTCCAAAACTGGAACTATGAAGTGGGTCGTACTCCTGCCTGGGAATTAATCGAAGTCCGGAAGCATCGGCCATTTCAATCACGGCCGTTTCATTCGATTCAATCCACCCGATAGATGCCTTAACCAGACGACCCAGCGGATCCTGCACCATTGTCCATTCCCTTGTTCCCCTGAAATGTTCAACCAACAGTGAAACGGTTCCATCACCCCCATCGGCAACCGGGAATTTTTCGCATACACATTCCAGTCCACTGCTGAGCAGGCCTGCCTCAATTGCGCTGGCGGCGCTACTGGCGCTGAGACTATTTTTAAAAGCGTTGGGAGCGATCAGAATACGCATGATACATTTTCGCCTGTGCTTTACTGTTATATCGCCGGAAATGTCCAGGGTGAACGATACGCGTGTTTGATGAAAGCGTTGGCAGCCTCATTATTTCCGAAGTTCTGTTTGGCTTCATTCCATACCAGCCTGCTCTGCGAACGCAATGCGATATTGCCCATATGCGCGTAAAGTGCTACGAGCCTGCCATTCTCGATGGTGCAATTGGGATCTTTCCTGGACTTGATGCATTCCAGGAAGTTGATCATGTGCGCCTCGTGAGAATCCTCGCCCTTACCACCAGGCATGGCAGGCACCTTGTCTTTGCCATCCACCGTTTCTGGTATAAATTCCCAGGTCTCCCTGTTGATGACCAGGCTGGCATCGTCACCAATGAAACACAAACCGTAATTCCTGCCATAGGGTCCCTTCTCCGTTCCAGCCACATGATCCCAGGAAATGGAGTAATCGTCCAGCTGATACACTACGCTGAGGGTATCAAAAGTTTCATGTGCATTATTCGGGAATGAAAAATTACCGCCTGTTGCCTGCACCGACCTGGGCGGGGTAGTGATATCCTTTGGCCATAGCGCCATATCCAGCAGGTGAACGCCCCAATCTGTAACCAGTCCACCGCCATAATCCCAAAACATTCTCCAGTTGCCATGAAACCGGGATTTATTGAAGCTCCTTGCCGGCGCGGGTCCCAGCCAGAAATCAAAATCAACTCCCGCCGGCACGGGTTCATCCGGCACAACGGGCGCACCAACGCCATAGTTGAAATTGCCCCAAACCTGCACCTTCCTTAATTTTCCAATCTTACCGGATCTTATGAGGTCGATTACATTTTTAAAATAGGGACTGCTTCGCTGCTGCTGGCCCACCTGCACCACCCGGTTATACTTGCGCGTTGCCTTCACCATCGCATTGCATTCCGCGATGCAGTTTGCCAGGGGTTTCTCAACATAAACATCCTTACCAGCCTGGCAGGCATACACCGTTGTGAGGCAATGCCAGTGATCGGGGGTGCCGATGATCACAGCATCTATCGTTTTATCTTCCAGTAATTTTCGAAAGTCTTTATAGAGCGTGGGTTTATTTCCATTCATCTGGTTTACCTGCTGTGCCCGCTCGTCCAGGATCGACTGGTCAATATCACAAATGGCAGCGCACTCCACACCGGGCTGATGAAGCGCATTTTGCAGGTTGCCCCAGCCCATGCTCCTTGCACCAATGAGTGCGATCCTGATTTTGTCGGAAGGTGCTACGTTTTTATCACGGGCTTGTATAGCCGAAGGAATGGCGCCAATGAGTCCGGCACCGGCAACCCATTTTGCGCCCTGGCTAATAAATTTTCTTCTATCGGTTGTCATGCAGTCGGGATTTTTGACATGAATTAATATGGAGAGGGGCTTACGGTTGTCCAGCCGCCGTCTATAATAATGGTTTGCCCGGTGATATGTCTCGCTTCTTCAGAAACAAGAAAAAGTGCAGCGGCCGCAATATCCTCCACCGTTGCAGGGCGGCCCATGGGCGTAATGCGCGACCAGGTGCGTTCATATTCTGCATCACCAAGCGTCCTTTCCGTAAGTGTTGCACCAGGTGCAATGGCATTAATATTGATATGATGCGGTGAGAGCTCCACCACAAGGTTACGAGCCAGCATTTCAATCGCTGCTTTGGTCATTCCATACGCCGCAAGATTCTTGTGCGCCTGGTGACCCGTCACCGAAGACATCAGCAAAATACTCCCTCCCTTTTCCTGCTTTCTCATTTGCAAGGCTGCAGCCTGTGCCAGGAAAAAAGTTCCGCCAAGGTTTAATTCCATCACCTTGAAAAAAGGGTCGCGTTCATAGTTAAAGAAATCGCCGAATAGCGTAATGCCGGCATTGGCCACTGCAACATGCAGTTCTCCGAAACGCGTTGTGGCAGTCTGCACCATTTCCCGAATGAATTCCACATTGGAACAATCGCCCGCATGTGGATGACAATCGCCCCCTTCCTTCCGAATCTTCTGGGATGCCCGTGCAGTAAGGGTTTCATCAATATCATTCAAAACCACTGTAGCTCCATGGAGCGCAAGTTGTCTGCATATTTCATAACCAATCCCCTGCCCTGCACCGGTTACGATGGCCAGCTTTCTGTGAAATTTTTGTTCAGGCATGGCAAAGCTTGATGGGTGAATAAACGAAATAAAAAATTAGTGCGAATCCCTGGTCACCTGGCTTCCCGAACCTCCTTTTAAAAAATCGAAATCGGCTCCAAGGTGCGACTGCTCCACGTGCATGGTGTACAGATGCACATAGCCCCGGTTCACAGGGGCCTGGAATTTTTTCCAGGTCTTCTTCCTGCGTTCTAATTCTGCGTCGTCAATTTCTATTTTAAGGGTTCGGTTGAATACATCTAAACTGATCCAGTCGCCCGTTTGCACCAGAGCAAAGTTTCCGCCTTCTGTTGCTTCAGGCGACGCGTGCAATACCACGGTACCAAATCCCGTTCCACTCATCCTTCCATCGGAAATGCGCACCATATCATGAAATCCTTTTTCAAGGATCTTCTTCGGCAAAGCCATATTCCCTACCTCGGGCATGCCGGGGTACCCACGTGGCCCTACATTCTTTAGAATCAAAACCGAATTCTCATCCACATCAAGTGCAGGGTCATCAATCCTTTCTTTGTAGTCTTCAATATGATCAAATACTACGGCTTTGCCACGATGGTTCATCAACGGTTCGCTCGCCGCAGAGGGTTTGATGACGGCTCCCTGTTCACAAAGGTTCCCTTTTAGCACCGCAATACCTGCGTGGGGATTGAAAGGCTTCTCCCAGGTTCCAATCACATCTTCACCATATGATTTGGCATTTGCGATATTTTCGCCAACCGTTTTTCCATTTACGGTGATCGCATCCAGATGAAGCACCTTCTCCATTTGTTTCATCACCGCAGGCAAGCCCCCGGCGTAATACATGTCCTCCATAAAATATTTTCCGGAAGGCTGAATATTGGCCAGTAGTGGAATTTTCCTGACCGTATTATCAAAATCTTCAAGGTTAAGTTCAACACCAATCCTTCCTGCAATAGCCAGGAGATGGATCACAAAATTAGTAGACCCGCCAATCGCCGCATTGACGTCAATTGCATTTTCAAACGCCTTTCGGGATAATACTTTTGACAGTGTGAGATTTTCTTTTACCATTTCTACGATCCTGGTGCCGGAAAGCTGCGCCAGCGTTTTTCGTCTTGAATCAGCAGCAGGGATTGCTGCATTACCCGGCAGCGAAAGGCCAAGCGATTCCACCATGCAAGCCATCGATGACGCCGTTCCCATCACGGCGCAATGTCCACGGCTTCGACACATCGCCGCTTCCACCGAATTGAATTCTTCTTCATCAATCCTTCCCATTTTAAGATCCTCACTGAAACGCCACACATCGCTGGTGCCGATATCACGACCCTGGTATTTACCGGTAAGCATCGGTCCGCCCGAAACCACTAACGCTGGAAGGTTTACACTGCAGGCGCCCATCACGAGGGCCGGCGTTGTTTTGTCGCAACCACACATCAGTACCACGCCATCCAAAGGATTAGCCCGTATGGATTCCTCCACGTCCATGCTCACCAGGTTTCGGTAAAGCATAGCCGTAGGTTTGATCAGCGTTTCACCCAACGACATCACCGGGAATTCAACAGGAAAGCCACCTGCTTCGGAGATCCCTCTTTTCACAGACTCTGCAAGCTCCCGAAAATGCGCGTTGCAGGGCGTGAGCTCTGACCAGGTATTGCAAATACCGATGACGGGTTTACCTTCAAATTCATATGCAGGTATGCCCTGGTTCTTCATCCAGGCCCGGTAGATGAATCCGTCCTTGCCCTTTTTACCAAACCAGTTTCTGCTCCTGAGTTGTTGCGCCATAATTATCAAGTTTCAAGATTCAAGATTCAGGATTCAGGATTCAAGATTGCCCTTACGTATCTTGAATCCTGAATCCTGAATCCTGTATATCCAATTTCGTGAAATTTTTCCTTCTCAACCCATTTAAGTTATATTTTTAGAGCCTGTATCGA
>Ga0105248_10005499_pt1 | contig 13910 bp, 9 predicted proteins | sample KBSS34metaG_FD_81524 | JGI IMG/M metagenome (GOLD analysis project Ga0105248, IMG submission 81524) | Switchgrass rhizosphere microbial communities from Kellogg Biological Station, Michigan, USA - KBS S3-4 metaG | ecosystem: Host-associated > Plants > Roots > Rhizosphere > Soil | place...
TGACATTACAAGCTATATTGTTTCTAATCTCATGAGTATCACCGATGGCCACATCTTTTTTGATAATAATATTTTTAATCAAGGACGACGACCAGCTATCAATATTCCGTTATCTGTTACTCGTGTCGGTAAACAAACGCAAGATAAGATTGGCAAAGATATTAACCGTGAACTGAACTCACTCTTTGCAATTTACGATAAGAGTGAAAATCTTTCTCACTTTGGAAGTGAAATGACAGAAAGTGTTAAGAGTATCTTAGGACCAGGAGAACGAGTCTACCATTTTTTTAACCAACCTCCCCGTTTGACACTCCCTCGCGAGATTTATTTGACCCTTTTCGCGCTCGTCTGGACAACAATCATTAATGACGATGATACCATTGATTCGGCACGTACAAACCTTCTTCAATCTTGTCAGCAAGAGTCAAACCGTATGCTGATTAAGTCACTGCTCAATACTGACTCGCTTAATGCCTACCTCAAAAATATCCGAGATAACGCAGCACTGCTGGAACCATTGTGGAAACAAAAATGACCTATGCGACAGCCAAGACAAATAAAAAAAGAACTCAGTTTAGGACATGATTTTAAATCATTGACCAAAGCGTACCAGGAATATGCGATCCAGCAGATCAACTATGCACGTGATTCCGTACTTGCTTCCCGTACCTTTGTCCAGGAACTGGTCGAAATATTTTATAATGTTAAAAGCTCATATAGACACGCCTTAGAACAACAAGCACGCAATCCTAAAAAGGGCTTTTTTACCACCAAACAAGATGTGTTTGAGACAACTCTTCAAAAAAATGGTAAAGATGTGCTTGTCCTTATTACTGCCAATAATAAACTTTATGGAGATATTGTTCACAAAGTGATCAAGGATTTTATGGAGGTAACAAAAGATTCCAAGGCTGACCTGGTCGTTGTTGGCAAACAAGGAAAAATTTTTTTTGAAGATTCAAAATTTGACAGAAAATATACATACTTTGAAATTCCTGATACTAATGTGTCGACAGACTTGCTCCATGCACTGATGAAGACACTTATTAATTATGAAACAGTTAGAGTTTTTTATGGCAAATATAACAATATGGTATCCCAAGAGCCTGTTGAGGTAGCAGTTTCCGGTGATTTACCAACAGAGGAAGAAAATCCTAATAAGCTTCAGACCAAGGAAGAACATGACTTTTTATTTGAACCTACTCTTGAAAATGTGTTACACTTTTTTGAAAGCCAAATTTTTTATCTCATTCTTGATCAGACAATTAGCGAATCTCAGTTAGGAAAATTTGCGTCACGCATTAATGCCATGGAAAGAGCACAACAAAACATGGATGATTGGATCATTGATCTGAAAAGAGAACAAGCAAAAATGAAAAGCTCAATTAATAACAAAAAACAACAAGAACAACTTGCAGGAAGAAGATTATGGGGAGGAAGAAAATAGATGGATGAAAATAAGGGTCGCATTAAACGAATATCTGGTCAGGTTATAGAGGTGGAATTTCTCAAAGAGACACCACATATCCATGATATCCTTACGCTTGAAAAAGACCCATCTGTCCGTTTAGAAGTCTATGCTTCAGCAAGTGCTACATCATTTTATTGCCTTGCTGTGGCTAACGCATCCAAACTTCACCGAGGTGCGCAGGTCATCAATACACAAGCATCCATTGAAATTCCGGTAGGCAAAGAAACACTTGGCCGCGTTATGGATTTGTTTGGAAATGCCCTCGACAATAAAGGACCAATCACTACCGCTCGGAAAAAATCGATCTATATAGAAGATATTAGCTATGAGCAAATAGCAATCTCCAAAGAGATTATTCAAACTGGCATTAAGATCATCGACTTCTTCTCCCCCATTTTAAAGGGTGGTAAAATTGGTATTTTTGGGGGAGCGGGTGTAGGAAAAACAATACTGCTTACTGAGATTATTCATAACATTGTTAATCAAAAAGAGTCAAATGCTGTTTCAGTATTTGCTGGTGTCGGTGAACGTGTTCGTGAAGGACAGGAACTCTACGAAGCATTGGGGGAAAGCAATGTGCTCAATCAAGTCAGTCTCTTTTTCGGTCACATGGGTGATAACGCCACCATCAGGTTTAAAGTTGCCCTTGCCGGTATTTCACTTGCAGAACATTTCCGTGATGAGATTGGCAAGAATGTTCTCTTTTTTATCGACAATGTGTACCGTTTTGCACAGGCAGGCTATGAACTCTCCATGTTGATGAATGTCATCCCGTCAGAAGGAGGCTACCAACCAACCCTTCCTTCTGAGATGGCATCACTTCACGAGCGTCTCTTCTCAACCAATAAGAACAGTATTACTAGTTTTGAAGCTATCTATGTTCCTTCCGATGACGTGTTTGATAATGGGGTACAGTCTATCTATCCTTATCTTGATGGAAGTATCGTCTTATCCCGTGCCGTCTATCAGGAAGGTCGCTATCCTGCCGTTGACCTTAATGCTTCAGCATCCTCAGCACTTACCCCTGAAATCGTCGGCGAATTGCATGCTACAACAGCTCTAAAAGCACAGAAGCTTCTTAAAGAAGCTTCTGCATTAGATCGTATTGTCTCTCTTATTGGAGAATCAGAACTGAATGAAAAAGACAAACTTGTCTACAACCGAGCACGTATTTTGAAAAGCTACATGACCCAAAGTTTTTTTGTTATCGAACCACAAACAGGAAAAAAAGGTGTCTTTGTGACGGTTAAAGATACCGTTGATGATGTAGCAGCTATCCTCAAAGGAGAATATGATGACGTCGATCCATTTGAGATTAAAGAAATGGGATCGCTCAAAAACTTTAAACGCAGCTAAAATCTATGGCCGATACGCAACACCTAGAACGGAGTAAACTCCTAAACGTTACCGTCAAAAGTCCTAAAAAGATTGAGTTTGACGGAGAAGCTACTGCTGTTTCATCATTCAATGGTGTCGGTAAGTTCGATGTCCTACCCTACCATGCCAGTTTTATCAGTCTTATCAAAGACATCCTTATTATCCATCTGAAAAATAAAGAACCTCTTAAGATTCCCCTTGAGAGTGGAATCCTCAAAAATTATGAGGACCATGTAACGGTACTAATAGGCATTAAGACAACAGCTTAAGTAAATTGGTTTATTTAGGCTTGGCAACGATATATAATCTCTTCCAACTCGTCCCAGGTGGCCAACAGGTCTGCAATACCAATCTCTCTTCCCCATTATGATCACGCGAGATAAATGAGATATCATCGGCATCAGCAATAACCTTTTGGGTAACAAGATAGTCATACCGCTTATTTTCAAAAAAGATAACAATCTCATCTCCTTCAGTCAGATCTTTAATTAAATAAAAGATAGCATTCTGCTGGCCTGCCTCCCACCAGGTTATACCTGAATGAGCAAATAAATATACATTTCCTTGCATACCTGGAAATACACTTCCCTTTGCGTGGGCAATACCATGACGCAATACCGGTAAAAATTCATTCGGATTCTGAGGATCAACATTGGGAAAGATTTTTGCATTTGCCCCAAGCTTGGGTATCACAATACCAAACTGTGTATCAATTGGGTTCAAAATCTCCACTTTTTGTTCAGGTACTCGTGTCGGAATTACTAAACTTTTCAAACTCGATTCAGAAGCAGTATGTACTAGTGCAGGCTTTTGTACCTGAGTACCATTGCTGTCTTGCGCTACGACGAACTTCACCCCTTGCATTTGACGCCAATAAAACTGTCCCTCTTCTGCGAGTACAGGACCAAAGGTTGCTGACACCCCGTAAAGACTTAAAAGTAATAAAAAATTACCTAAACTACGAATAACAATAAATTTAATAGCTTCGCGACGAGTCATAGAGATACATTATACCAATACGTACATCCAAAGCTAAAATTTCCTCTTGCAGATCATTTTGGAAACACATAAGATAGAGCTCTAAAAAAATCTAGTCTGTAAGTATAGCTTCAAAGCTTGATGCAATGCTGTATGTGTTAAAAAGTAGTAAAAATTTGTTCAAAAAAACTTCTGTGTATATCATCACTTTTCACAAAGCCCTTGTGTTTTTATTTTTTTTCTGCATATAATAGATATGGAAAGGAGGTTTTATGTTCGGCTTAGGCACACAAGAGTTATTAATAATTCTTTTTATCTTGGTTCTGCTTTTTGGCAGTAAAAAATTGCCTGAATTAGCAAGAGGAATGGGACAGGCAATGAAAGAAGTCAAAAAGGGATTGGAAGATGAACCAGCATCTAGCGCAAAAGAGAAAGAAGTAGCAAAAGAATAATCGCTATGAATTCCGTTGTTTAAACAAAAACATTTCTAGATCATATACATGAATTACGTATGCTTTTTTTTTGGTCTGTAGTAAGCATTAGCATAGGCAGTTCTATTGGTTATTATTTTAGTGGATCTATTTTAGCATTCCTTGTCCGCCCCCTCCATCAAAAAATTTATTATACCTCACCTACCGGAGGTTTTGAACTTGTTTTTCAGGTATCTTTTTTGTTTGGAGTTATTACCGCAGCCCCTATTATTGTTTATCATATACTCAGGTTTCTTGAACCGGCAATGCCAAAAAGCTCAGAGAAAAAGATCGTAGGATTTTTGATCGCATCTTGGTTCTGTATGCTAGCAGGGGTCAGTGTTGCCTACTACGTTAGTCTTCCTGCAGCGCTAAACTTCCTACAAAGCTTTGGGACGGGAACTATCACTTCACTTATCTCAACCAATGACTATTTCTCTTTTGTCAGCCGTTATTTGCTTGGATTTGCTGCTCTTTTTCAGCTACCGATTATTATGCTCGCAATTAATGCAATTACCCGACTTCGTCCACGAATGCTTCTCTCATATCTACGAGTCGTTATTCTTGTGAGCTTTATCTTAGCAGCAATAATAACACCAACACCCGACATGGTTAACCAAACAATTATGGCACTACCGATTATTTTGTTATATTTACTATCTATCATCGTCATCTGGGCCGTTAATAGCAGCAAACCACAAGAAGCTCCGGCAATAGTTTCAGAATGAGAGATTTAGACATAAAGTCTAGAGAAATCATCCTCTCCACCATGCCTCAGAACTAATCTTATATGGCAAATATTCTTTTCTGATATTATAAATTATCTTGAAGTATGCAAAATGGGATATATAAGAAATTAAACGTGACCTAAGAACTGTATATATAAGTTTAGCTAGAAGGGTGGTTGATGTATATTACCTTGTAAACACTAAGTATTAATAGACTTGAAGTTCCTTAATAATAGCCAATGAATAGGTATTTTGAGCTGGAGTAGTAACGTTAAGCTTGACGAAACGAGCTGCCCTTGTTGCAAATGTATAGGTGGTAGTAGCAGATGTATTGTTTGTCGCATTAACCAGCGTAGTCCAAGAATTGCCATCTGTACTTACAGCAATGGTGAAGTTTTTGGTAGTATATGTTCCACCATAATGTATGACAGTAAACTTGGAAATATTTTTAGAAGCTCCAAGATCAACTCTCAGCCATTTTGTCCCTGATGTACTTGTTGAAGTCCAATAAGTCCCAGTATTACCATCAACAGCATTCGTTGGAGTATAGGTGCTGCTGTAGGTACTTCCTGCTGTGATAGATTTGTTTAGCGCTAAATTGACAGCAGAGATCGGAGTAGGTGTTGCTGTTGGCTTAGGCGTAGGGGTCGCTGTTGGAACAGGAGTAGCGGTTGGTTTAGGTGTAGGCGTTGCTGTTGGTATTGGTGTTGCTGTAGGAACTAGCGTTGGCGTGGAAGTAGGCATAAGTGTTGCCGTAGGTATTGGAGTCGATGTCGCCGTTGGAATAGGTGTAGCAGATGATGTAGGTGTTGACGTATTAGGCACTGCTGACGTTGAACTTAATCCTGTCGTATCTCCCTGATTATAATTGCCTATATTATAATTACCATAGCCATATGCACCAGGAGTATTAACAACTTCATACGCATGAGTTCTTCTGTCCTGATTTTCCCGAATAGCAACAACACTTACAAACAGTCCAGTTACCAAAACAAGCACTGCAATAAATGACATGTAAGGAAATTTCTTAGGGTTTTGCAAATAAGATTTCATTTTTTTAAAATTCATATCTCCTTCTATTAGGCCATAGAAGGAAAGCTCTTGTCAAGAGTAGAAAATGAATATAAGTTGCTACATTCCTGGAAGTGTACGAGCAAAAGCAATGAATAATAATATGCCGAAGGCAAGAAGTAACAGTGCTATAAATATTTTTTTATTTTGCACATCAAATGAATTAGCTCCTCTTCTCATACCATACTATTAAAACCGAAAACCATTTAGCAAGTCAAGCTGCTAGACAGACGGGTTATCGTTTATCTATACTAACATCATGCAGATACTTATTGCCACTATCCTTTTTACGATTTCTTCCTCATATCTACTTTTCCTTGATTATATTAGTTCGGGCCCATATGTACTACAGAAATCACTGACCATTCCTGTGATTATTCTGATTTTTATTCTTTTTCGTTCAGCAAAAAATCTCGTCCAAATCTTTAGCAATCCGTATGACAAATGGTTTTTTCTTTTTGGGGGGACTATTTTTGTTCAACTACTTGTTATCGCAACAAGTGGCTGGCAAAGTCCATTTTTTATCTTACTTCATCTTTTCATGATAGGTATTAGTTTTCTATTGAGTTTTTCCGTATCTCTCCTATTTTTATTCTCTTCTTTCATCGTTATTTTTGTCGACATGTCTTTCCATCAGAACATTATTACCTTGATCCTAAAAAACCCGAGCACAATAGTACTACAGGTTATTTCGCTGTTTGCAATCACACCTCTCGCATATATTGTTTCACAGCAATATCATGCAAAAGAACTTATCTCTTCCCTCCTGAAAAAAAAGGTGGAAACTGATGAATCGATAATGAGTAATCTTAATGAAATGATTATTGTGACTGATCCGCAGTTTCATATCCTATCCGTCAATGATACCGCTGCTCGAATGTTGCAACGTTCACGATCAGAACTCTTAGAACAAGCACTTTTTGATAATCTCTTAATGAAAGATGAGCATGGCAATTTGGTAACAGGGAAGACGTTCTTTCCTGATGGCACTGAGCTCAAAAAAAGTAAAGGAGAATTTATGATGGTACGATCCCCCATTCCGCAACGCAACGTTACCGTACAAATACAGCCTGTTATGAATAACAATGACAAGCTTAGTGAAATAAATTTTATTGTCAGTTATACTCATGCCTCTGAAAATCCTCTCGTCCTTGTTCGCGATAGAGCACGGGCAAACTACGATGTTTTGCTGCAAACGATAAAAAAGCAATTAACGGAGAAAGATGAAAAAATCAAAAAAGATCTCATCCTGCTTGAAAAAATAGAACAGGATACCTACATACTTCCCCTTATCAAAACGTATGCTGGGCAACACAATATTGTTCCTGTAGATCTTGCTCAACTTGGCAAACAGATTGTATTTTTAAATCAGGACTTTGCCAAGCAATTTCATGTCTCAACAAATTTCAACCTACCCAATTTTGGCAAGGAAGACGTTGCCCCACTGACAGTAACCAACTTCCCTGTTAATCCGGAGCAGTTTACCGGACCTTTCTTTACAGCAAACTGTGATGTAAGACAAATTGAGGTTATCGTGAAAAAATTATTTGATTTAACCATTTTTCTTGCCTCGACAGAAGTAACACCACATGTCAACCTTACCGTGACTCGAGGCGAACCAACAATGATCTTCATTACTATTACAGGTAATTGCCCGCCCGTTAAAGAGGACGAGTTAAAGGATCTTTTCGTGCCCTATTACGACCTGCTTGCGAACAAAACAAACCTGAAGGTGGGCTCAGGACTGGAAGGTTTCCTGGTTAAACAAATAACAGATACGCTGATGCTTCCCCTGGAAGTACATTATAAGACAAATACTTCCGAAATAGAATTTATTCTCAAAATTCCTAAAAAACCGTTCAATGCATAAAAAACATTTTTTGGGTCTTGACATTTCCTCCTATATTTATCTATGCTGATCCTATGGAAGAACTTTTGTCACAATCACTTACGAGGCGAGAATTCATCACACGCTTAGGAGTATTGCTCCTCGGTATGACTGGGATTCCATCCTTTTTAAAAACATTTGGTACAGACAGCTCTTCTGTAAAAGCTGCTTCTACTCACTCCTCACTAGGCTTTGGTGAAGGACCATACGGCGGAGAAAAATAGTTTTCCCCTTTTACCTCTCTTTCAAAATCAAAAGGATTAAGTCGAGAATAACCTCTGAACTCACCAGCGGGCTGAAAAACTAACCTGTCTCACGGATCCTTGTGTACAGACAGAAGTCTCGGCGAAATCTGGGTAACGTGGCATTACACCCCAAATTACATATCATAGTATCTGTGTCTCTTATCTCTCAAGATAAACTCTTGAAAAAATAGAAATCACTAAAATTATATCAGAAGTTCTAGACTATGCTTTAATATAAACTAATGGCATTATGTTATTCAAAACACATAGTAACAAAACAAACTGACACAAAAAGACTTCAAAAACTTTTCATAGATATAATTTTATTGATTTTGCTACCTGAATTTCCGTGAAAACCCCTTTACAAACATTTACAGACTTGCGATGCTAGATAGGTGCCCTATTACTAGAGGTGCATAGATCTATGAAAAAGTTAACTGCCCTGTTAAAAAGAATTTTTCACTGGAAAAAATCCCAGAATAGCTTCTCTTCTCAAAATAGCTTCGGGTATGAACTCCCAAAAAACACATGGAAATACCCAGCTGCGATTACGACAGTTTTTTTTATTACGCTTTCACTTTTCACAGCTGCTGCTGTTAAAAGCAACAGCTTCTTTCTTGGATTTGAAAAGTTAATGCCTCATACCAGTACACAAAGCAAGAAAGAAACTCCAAATGTACTTTCAGACCAAACAGGGCTCAAAAATTCATATAATCAAGTTGCCTTCAACCTTCCAGCCTTTTTCAATGACAGAGTTGATATCAAAAAAGACCTCTTTGTAGGAGGTAATGCATCAATCAGTGGCAAACTCACAGCCCCCAACATCATTTATGGTTTGAGAGCTGGACCAAATATCACTATCAGCGGAGGGCAAAATCCAACCATTTCTGCCAGCTTTAGTGCGACAACTCTCCAAGGACAATCGGGTGATCTTCAGCTTTTGGCAGGAGAAGGAATCGCAATTGATGGTCTCACCATCAGCAGTGATCAAAAGCTTTTCCAAACTATCGATGTTGGTGGGACAACTTTTTCGGCAGGCAGTATCGATGACACTCTGAAATTTACTGCCGGCACAGGTATTACTCTCAGCACTGATACCAGTGATAAATCAATTACTATCACACAAAAACAGATCGACCTTGCAAGCTCCCAAGTTACTGGAACACTTCCAATCGGCAATGGTGGAACGAATGCAACTACTTTGGGGAATGCTGGCTCAGTAGCGTATTCCGATGGGTCTGGATACGCCTTTACAGGAGTGGGAACTACAGGTCTATGTTTGATCTCCGCTGGTTCAAACTCACCGATATGGGATTCTTGTAATAAAGATACTAGAACGATTTGGTGGAACGGAGATAATGGAGCACTTTCTTCGATTAATGAGACACTTGACCTGCTCGTCGGAGGAAGTTCCTCATCATCAGCAAAATTTGCCGTGCTTAATGTCAATTCAGGCACACCAACAGCCACCTTATCAGCAGGTGTAACAGGAGGAGCTTATCTCACAGCAGCAGGCAATCTGCAAACAACGACTAATCAAACACTCACCATCGGTGGCAACACTACAGGACAAGTTTCCATTTCGCCCTCGAATGGCTCAGGAATTCTCAATCTTAACGTAGCAGCGTCAAATGGTCTCAAGATTAATGGCTCAAATGGAGCAAATGTCCTTACTGCCTCTTGTGTTACAACCGTGAATGGTATTGTTACCGGAAGTGGTACCTGCCAACTTGGTGCTGATGCCTGGACGATTAATCAAAGCACAGGTGTCGTATTCACGAGTAATACCACAACAGATGTTTTGATTGGTGCAATTGCTACATCCTCAGCCAGAGCTGCATTTCTTAATATTAACTCAGGCACACCAACAGCCACCTTGTCAGCAGGCCTAGCAGGAGGAGCTTATCTCACAGCAGCAGGCAATCTGCAAACAACGACTAATCAAACACTCATCATCGGTGGTAACACTACAGGAAACATCAGTATCGCAAATAATCTTACAACATCAGGAACCAACACTTTCGCTACACTTAGCACTGGAATCGCACACCTCAATGCTTCAGGCCTCCTTTCTTCTTCAGCAATTAATCTAGCAGGCGGATCAAATGAAGTCACAGGACTTTTACCTGTAGGCAATGGTGGAACAGGAGTAGGTTCTTTTACAACCAATGGTATTTTGTATGGCGGTGGCACGGTAGGTGTAACAGCAGCAGGCCTGACAGGAACAGTCTTACATGGCAATACTGGCAGTGCTCCTACCTTTTCTGAAGTTTCTCTAACCGCCGATGTAGTCGGAACTCTCCCCGTGGGCAATGGTGGAACGAACGCTGTAACGGTGGGCGGTGCCGGAACTGTTGCCTATTCTACCGGTACTGCCTATGCATTTACCGGTGTAGGAAATGCTAACGAATGTCTTCTTTCTCAGGGAACAAATACACCTGTCTGGGGTAGTTGTACTAACGCAGCTAACTATTGGGATCGAATTAATGGAGCTATCTTCCCTACTATGTCAACCCTAGACTTCCTCGTAGGTGGAACTTCAACAAGTTCTGCTAAATTTGCTCTTATCAATGTTGCCAGTGGGACTCCTACTGCATCTATCGCAGGTACTCAGAATAATGCTTTATATCTCAATGGGGATGGAAACATATCAACAACAAGCAAGCACTCTTTAACACTTGGCTCTTCAACAACCGGCGATATTGTACTAAGCGGTTTTGGAACAGGAATCATTCATGCCAATACGAACGGTGTTCTCTCTTCCTCAGCGGTTGCTTTGGGATCAGAAGTATCAGGAATTCTTCCAATCGCCAATGGCGGTACTAACACCAATACCATTGGCGCTGGTGGTACCATTGCCTATTCCAATGGCTCTGCATATGCATTCTCAGCAGCCGGATCTGCAGGGCAATGTTTGACCTCAGGTGCCGGCGGAGCACCAACCTGGAAAGATTGTGCTTTGGGATCCACCACCAACTGGTGGAACTCGACAAATGGAGCTCTTTATCCAATTAACCAAACGCTTGATTTCCTTGTTGGTGCTACAGCATCAAGCTCTGCAAGATTTGCAGTATTAAATGTTGCTGGTGGTACACCAACCTCGAGTCTTTCAGCAGGCATAACAGGAGGAGCTTACTTAACAGCAGCTGGTAACTTGCAAACTACAGCTAATCAACAGCTGACAATCGGCGGATTAACCACAGGAGATATTACACTTTCTCCTCGTAATGGCAACGGAACCGTACTGAGTACTGGAACAATGAATCTTGCCTCAGGTAAAACGTATCAAATTGGAGGTGCCGATGTCCTTTCCTCAACGACATTAGGGACGAGTGTTCTAACTTCCTCACTTACCACAGTAGGAGCACTTGCAAGTGGCTCTATTGCTAACGGGTTCGGTACCATCAGTACAGCAAATACGATTACGGGTACAACGCTTAATGGTACGACTGGGGTCAATACAGGTGTAGGTGCTGGCACTCAACGAATTGATGCATCAGGAAACCTGGTCAACATCGTTGCCATCACTGCCAGCGGACTAATCAGCGCAAATGGCGGACTTACCGTTGCTGCGGGACAAAACCTCACACTTTCGGAACTCACTTCTGGCTCAATTCCTTTCGTCAATTCCAGTAACATCTTATCAGAAAATAATACTAACCTCTTCTGGGATGCTACAAATGCACGGCTTGGTCTGGGAACAAACACACCTACAGCCAGACTTGATGTACGAGGACAAAATGGGATAGCGCCAAGTGCTTCCATCTCTGCTAATTCCTCCTTTGCTGGACTTATTGCTGATAATACTGGTAGCGGCGATATTTTCACAGCTTCAAAATCAGGCGCAAGCAAATTTACTATTTTGAACAATGGTAATGTTCAAATCAATAATTTATCTACCGGTGTCGGCCATCTTTCTTCTACAGGCATCCTTTCCTCTTCTGCAATTAACTTAGCTGGAGGATCAAGCGAAGTAACAGGCCTATTACCTGTAGGCAACGGCGGTACAGGAGTGAATGGATCGAGTGCATCCAATGGACAACTCCTTATTGGCAATGGAAGCGGATACACTTTAAACACCCTTACACCTGGAACAGGTATTTCTATTGGCAATGCTTCAGGAGCCATAACTATTTCTATGAGCGGTGGAGGTATATCGAAATGGACTGAGGATGATAGTCGAGGCGTCCTCTATCCAAATAATTCCACACTCGATATGCTTGTAGGGGGCACAGCAACCAGTTCTGCAAGATTTGCAGTATTAAACGTTGCTGGAGGCACACCGACGGCGAGTCTTTCAGCAGGGCTAGCAGGAGGAGCATATCTTACTGCTGCAGGAAATTTGCAAACAACTGCTAATCAAACCCTTACCCTTGGCGGAGCTACAACAGGCAATATTGTTATCGCCAACAACACCATCTTCAACTCAGGTACCACCATCACTCAAAACGGCACTGGTCAAGTTACCTTTGGTGGTAATCTTGATGCTACCAATGGTCTTGATGTCACCAATGCTTCTCTCACTGTTGGTGGCTCTGCGTTCACTGTCACCACAACTGGTGCTATCTCCAGTACGCTTGCTTCAGGCAATGCCCTAACCCTTTCTGGAAATGGGGCAAATATTGCGTTCACGGGTACTTCCGGTGGTAATCAAATTACTACCGCTTCCAACCAAAATCTCTCTCTCATGCCTAATGGTACTGGTTTTGTCGGCATCAATACTACCTCTCCTCTGGCTACCCTTGATGTCCGGGGTAACGTCGGTACTTCTCCCACTGCTTCTATCTCTGCTAATTCCTCTTTCGCTGCTCTCCTTGTTGATAATAAAGGTACAGGTGATCTCTTCACTGCTTCCTCTTCTGGTTTGAGCCGATTCGTCATCACCCAAAATGGCAATGTGGGGATTGGTACGACTATGCCTGCCGCTAATGCTCCTTTGGATGTTAAGGTTAATCAGAATAACGGAGCACGATTAGATATTGGCAATAGCAATGCCGGTACACTTGCAAGTGCAGGCCTTACCGCGCGTGCTGACACTGCACAATTTGTTGCTGATGTCTATAGCTCAGGAAGTACAAGTGTTTTAGGAATTACCGGTGTAACGACTCCCAATTTAGTATGGGTTCGTGGAATTACAACCAACCGTATGCTGGTAGGTACCTCTAGCAATGCTCCTTTATCATTTTTGACCAATAATGTCGTTCGGGGAACATTTGATACCTCTGGTAATTTGGGGATTGGCACTCTCTCTCCCTTAGCTACATTTGATGTCCGAGGCTCATCTGGCACTACTCCTGTTTCCTCAATCTCTGGTACTACTTCCTTCGCTTCGCTCGTCGTTGATAACTCTGGCTCAGGAGATCTCTTCACGGCTTCCTCCTCAGGACAGAATAGATTTGTCATCAAACGAAATGGATTTGTTGGCATTGGAACATCGACACAGCTTGGAGGGGAAAATGTTCATATTGCGGGCACCCAAGGTGGTCTAATTGTTGAAGACACGCAAACAGCATCCATATGGCTTAGGAGCACCGGTTCCATCGGCAGAGAATATATAACCCAAAGCAGAGACACCACTGGTAACTATACCATTTTCGATAATGGGCTTGCCGGAAATGGAAGTGGTAATGGGTATCTCTTCACACTTAATTCATCAGGAAGTTTGGGCCTTGGTAGAGGCAA
>Ga0105248_10005500_pt1 | contig 13909 bp, 10 predicted proteins | sample KBSS34metaG_FD_81524 | JGI IMG/M metagenome (GOLD analysis project Ga0105248, IMG submission 81524) | Switchgrass rhizosphere microbial communities from Kellogg Biological Station, Michigan, USA - KBS S3-4 metaG | ecosystem: Host-associated > Plants > Roots > Rhizosphere > Soil | place...
CGGCCACGCACCAGGCGGCCACGCACCAGGCGGCCACGCACCAGGCGGCCACGCACCAGGCGGCCACGCACCAGGCGGCCACGCACCAGACGGCCACGCACCAGACGGCCACGCACCAGACGGGCAGTCCGCCGCGGGCGGGAGACGTCTGCGTCCTGGCCAGCGGCGATCCGATGTTCTACGGGATCGGCACGACGCTGGTGCGACTGCTGGGCGCCGAGCGGGTGCGGGTCCTGCCGCATCCCTCGTCGGTGTCGCTGGCCTGCGCGCGGCTCGGCTGGGCACGCGAGGAGGTCGACATCGTGTCCGTCGTGGGTCGGCCCCTGGAACGGGTGCGGGCGGTGCTCGCCCCGCGACGGCGGCTGCTCGTCCTCAGCGCCGGCCGTGAGACCCCCGGTGCGCTCGCGGATCTGCTTGTCGGCGCGGGCTACCCGGGCAGCGACGTGACGGTGCTGGACAGGCTCGGGGCAGCGGATGAGACACGGCAGCGGGCAACCGCCGCCACCTGGGCGCAGGCGTACGCGGGCTGGCGACGAGCGGCGGCGCCGGGCGTGCGGGCGGAGAACACGGTGCTGCGGCCCGCGTCGGACCTCAACATCGTGGCGGTCGAGCCCCGAGCCGAGCCGGGAACGCCCCGCCGGCCGCGGACGCCAGGGCTGCCCGAGGACGCGTTCGAGCACGACGGCCAGATCACCAAGCGGGAGATCAGGGCGCTCACGCTGGCCCGGCTCGGGCCGGTGCCCGGCGAGCTGCTCTGGGATGTCGGCTCCGGCTCGGGCAGCGTCGCGATCGAGTGGATGCGGACCCACGACAGCTGCCGCGCGGTCGCGATCGAGCCCCGCGCTGATCGAGCGGACCGGATCGGGCGCAACGCCGCCGCACTCGGTGTCCCGTCACTGCGGGTGGTCACAGGGCGGGCGCCGGAGGCACTCGCCGGCCTGCCGACCCCGGATGCGATCTTCGTCGGGGGTGGTGTCACCGGCCCGGGCGTGCTGGACGCGTGCTGGGCCGCGCTGCGGGGATCGGGCCGGCTCGTGGTGAACGCGGTGACGCTTCAGGCGGAGGCCGTGGTGGCGGACTGGTTCGCCCGGCACGGCGGAGACCTGGTCCGGGTGGCCATCAGCCGGGCCGGCGCGATCGGCGGCCTCACCGGCTGGCGTCCGGCGATGCCACTGACGCAGTGGACCGTCTGGCCCGGAGAGCGGACCCAGCGCCGCGAGGTCGGCTGACCGGCGGGTGCGAGACGGCCGGGTCCGATCAGCCGAGCAGGTCGAGCATGCAGCGGTCGGCGGGCCCGCCGGGCACCGCGTGACCGGGAGCCGACAGATGCCGCCGCCAGTGCTCGCCGGCACTCTCGGCATCGCCGATCTCGATGAGGTCGATCAGCGTCGCGTGCACCTGGCGGGTCGCCCGGCCGAGCAGGCGCCGGTCCGCCGGCTGGGTGGCGGGCGCGTCGCCGTCCGGCGGCTGGAACTGCGCAGCGCCGGGCGCGTGCCCCTGTGGCGCGTTCGTCATGTCGACGAGGTGGTGCAGCATTCCTGCCAGAACGGACAGGGACTTGTTGCCGGTGAGCTCGACCACGGCGCGGTGAAACGCGGCCTGGGCGGACGCGAGCGCGGTCGGCTCCTCGCCGATGTGGTCCGCCTCCGCGAGCACCGCACGCAGGACCGCTGTGTCATGGGGACTGCGCCGCTCGGCGAGCAGGACGGCGCAGGGCGGTTCGATCATCGCGCTGGCCTGGTGCACGTCGCCGAGGGTTGCGCCGCGATGCTCCAGGACCAGCCCCGCGTACCGGGCTGCCACGGCGGGGCTTGGCGCGTGCACCCGCGCGCCCCCGTGCGCCCCGCGGCGCACCGAGATCAGGGCCTCGGCCTCCAGAACCCGGAACGCCTCGCGAAGCGTCGGCCGGGAGACACCGAACTGCATCATGAGCGCGGGCTCAGGAGGAAGAGCGTCGCCCTCCGCGAGCTCGCCCCGGATGATGCGCCGCCGCAGCTGGCTCGCGACCAGCTCGGCCGTCTTCGGTACGCGGACCTGGCGGCCTACCGGAGAGGCGGTGACCGCGAGCGTGCCGGACGAGGCGGCGAGATGCGACACCCGGCCGTCGGCGGCCGCCGGATTCGCCGCCGTAGTCCGCAGCGAGGCGGCAGCGGGCTGCGGTGTGGCCGGGCGGGTTTCCGCGGAGGCGGCTGGCTGGGCCATTGAGCGGTCCTCCTGCGACGGCTCGGGGCGATCGCCAATTAGTGATCATTGGCATCGTTGGACTGTGTGGGCTGTTTATGCTAACAGACGCTTTTGTCGGATTGGTCGTAGCGGTGCTGAAGTGTGAAGTCCGATCGAACTCGCTGGGTCTCGGAGTCGGGCCGCAGAACTGTGTCACGGAATGGTCCAAACGTGACAATATCTGGCCCGCTGTGGCGGCCCGCCGGAGGCGGGAACGCCGACGCCATTCCTGACCGGTGTCCCAAATCCGCGGAGAAAGGCCTACCCGGACATCGTGGGTTCTGGGCGGGCGGCGCGCCCGCTCCCTGACCTGGTGATTTGCCGCGCGTAGGCGGGGCAGGCTGGGGGGAGCAGGGCGAGGAGAGGGAACATCTGATGGCTCACGTCTTCGACACCGACGCCCGCGGCCTGGGCGCCTGGCACATCCCCCGCAGTCGCGGCGCGGTCAGCGGCATCCTGTTGATGGCGCTTGGAGTGTGGGGAGCGCTCATCCCCTTCATCGGTCCGTACTTCGACTTCGCCTTCACCCAGGACAGCGCCTGGACCTGGAGTTCCGCGCGCTTCTGGCTGGAGGTCCTGCCCGGGATCGCCGCGTTCGCCGGCGGTCTGCTGTTGCTGGTCAGTGCCAATCGGGGCACTGCCGCCGTCGGGGCGTGGCTGGCCATCGCGGCCGGTGCGTGGTTCGTGCTCGGCCCGACTCTCGCCGGCCCCTGGAACCTCGGCGCGCTCGGGGTTCCGCAGGGCGGGTCGGCGCGGCAGGCGCTGGTGTGGATCAGCTTCTTCTACGGCCTGGGTGCGGTAATCATCTTCCTGGGTGCGACGGCGTGGGGGCGTCTCAGCGTGCGCGGCGTACGCGATGTCGAGGTCGCGCGGCGCCGCCGGTCGCGCCGGGCGGTGAGATCCGGGGACGTCGCCCCCGAACCGGTGCCGCCCGCGGTCGCCGAGCCGCAGGTCTACCCGAGCGACCGGCCCACGGCGCCCGCTCCCGGTGTGGGAGACGGCCCGGTGGGTGCGGAACATGGTGCGTCCAGCGGGCGGATGAGCGGCTTCGGCCGTCATCGGCGCCGAGGCTCTCACTGATCCGTACCGCGCCGGCCTCCCGAGCGGTTCCGGTTCGTCGCGGCGGCGATCGCCCCTGCGTAGCCGGCTACGGGCGGTATCGCTGGAACCGTACGCGCTCTCCCGGGCGGCACTGCGCTGCCAGCGGGATGTCCTCCGCGACCACGACGCCCGCCACGGGATAGCCGCCCGTCACCGGATGGTCGGCCAGGAAGATCAGCGGCTGCCCGTCCGCCGGAACCTGGATGCCACCGGTGACGATGCCCTCGGAGGGCAGCTCCGCCGTGATGCGCCGCCGTAGCGCGGGCCCGGACAGACGCACGCCGACCCGATCGCTGCGCGCGGTGACCTCGTAGTCGCACGCCCACAGCCGGGCGAGGGAGTCGTCGGTGAACCAGTCGTCGCGCGGCCCGGGCACGACGCGCAGCGTCGGCGTGAGCGGATACCGGGCCTGCGGGGCGAGATCGACGACCGGCGGGTCCGCGGACTCCCTCCCCAGCGCCAGCGTGACGCCGGCCGCCAGCGGAGCGGGCCCGATGCCGGCCAGGGTGTCCCGGGACCGCGAACCGAGCACGGCCGGCACGTCCACGCCCCCGCGGACCGCGAGGTAGGTGCGCAGTCCGCGATCGGGGGGGCCGACCCGCAGCAGGGCGCCCGCGCGCACGTCGATCGGCGCGTCCATGCCGACCGGCCGCCCGGTGAGGTGCAGCGGGCACGGCGCGCCGGTGAGCGCGATCAGGGCCGCGCGGGCGAAGCGGACGACCAGGCCACCGTAGGTGATCTCGATGCCCGCCGCGTGCGGGCGATTGCCGACCAGCCGGTTCGCCAGCGCCAGGCTGCGGCGGTCGGCCGCGCCGGACCGGGTGATACCCAGGTGGGCGAGACCTGGGCGGCCCAGGTCCTGGATCGTGGCGAGTGGCCCGGCGGCGAGGACATCCAGGTGTCCCGCGGGCGGCTCCGGGGTGGCGCGTGGAGCCGTCACCGCCGCGCCCTCGCCGGGTCCGCCTCGACGAAGGACACTGCGGAGCCGGGGGTGAGCAGGGCGGCAGGGTCACGGTCGAGATCGAACACGACCAGGTCGGTGCGGCCGATCAGATGCCAGCCGCCCGGCGAGGAACGGGGATAGACGCCCGTGAACTCGTCGGCGATGGCCACGGACCCCGGGGGTACCCGGGTGCGTGGGGTGGCACGCCGCGGCAGCCGCAGTGCCGGATCGAGGCCCGTGATGTAGGCGAACCCAGGCGCGAACCCGCAGAACGCGACCCGGTGCGGGCTGCGGAGATGCCGCTGGATCACTTCGGCCGGTGTCATGCCGGCGAGCGTGGCGACCTCGGCGAGGTCCGGCCCGTCGTACCGCACCGGCACGGTTACGTTCGGTGCCGGTGCCGGTGCCGGTGCCGGTGCGCGTGTGGCCGCGGCGGGCGGGCCGCTGGTGCCGGGCGGCGCCGGCGAGTCCAGCAGGGACGCGATCTCCCCACGCAGCCGGGCCGGATCGGTCCGGCGCCGGTCCAGGCCCACCAGGACCGTGCGCGCCGCCGGCACCACCTCGACGACCCCGCGGGGACGGTCCTGGCACAGCCGCCCGTACAACCACTCGACCTGGTCGAGGGTCGCCACCTCGACCAGCAGGGCGTCGGCACCGCAGGTGAGCATGCGCATCGCGAGGGACTCCGATCGGCTCAGCAGAACGGTGCCAGCGGCACAGCGGCGTCGTGCAGCGCCTCGCGCAGCCGCCGCAGCAGGCCCACCGCCCCGGGGGTGTCACCGTGAACACACAGCGACCGCGCCCGGACCCGTACCGGCTCCCCGTCCGTGCTCAGGACCGTACCTTCCGTCGCGATGCGGACGGTTCGCCGGATCACGACGTCCGGATCGTGGAGAACGGCATCCGGTTCGCGCCGCGCGACCAGCGTGCCGGACGCCGTGTAGGCGCGGTCGGCGAACGCCTCCCCGACGGCCGTGAGCCCGGCCTCGGCCGCCCGGCGCAGCAGGACCGAGTCCGGCAGGCCGAGCACCGGCAGCGCCGGATCGTAGCGGCGGACGGCCTCCACCACCGCCGCCGCCGGCTCCTCGTCGACGGCCGCGACGTTGTAGAGCGCCCCGTGCGGCTTGACGTAGCTGACCCGGCTGCCGGCCGCCCGGGCGAAGGCGTCCAGCGCGCCGATCTGGTAGGTGATGTCGTCGCGCAGGTCGTCGGGGGGCATGTCGATGCGCCGCCGGCCGAATCCCGCCAGGTCCCGGTAGCTGACCTGGGCACCGATGCGCACTCCCCGGCGCACCGCCTGCTCGCAGGTCCGCCGCATCGTGGCCGGGTCACCGGCGTGGAACCCGCAGGCCACGTTGGCGCTGGTGACCAGGTCGAGCAGGGCCTCGTCGTCGGTGAGGCGCCAGACCCCGAATCCCTCGCCGAGGTCGGCGTTGAGGTCGAGGGGAGACTTCCCAGGGGACATGTGGTCGATTCTCCCCGTGTGGGGGGTCTCAGGCCGGCCGCCATGCCGGGCGGGCCCGACCCCGTCAGTCCACCGTGGGGAGCGCGGCCCGGCCCGGCGTCAGGTAGGCGTCGGCGTCGGTGGCACCGCCGTGGGCGGGCTGCGTCACCCCCGACAGGGTCTGGCCCACCTTCGCGGAGTCGCGATAGACCGCGAGTGCCTTGAGTCCCTTCCGCCATCCCGCGTAGAAGACCGCCGCGACGTCGTCGACCGTGGCGGTGGCGGGTAGCCGGATGGTCTTCGAGATGGCCCCGGAGAGAAAGGGCTGGACGGCCGCCATCATGCGCACGTGCGCCATGGGATCGATGGCCCGCGGGCCGAGCGCGCAGTCGAACACCGCCTGGTGTTCGGAGTGCAGGCCGGGCGCGCCGAGGGCATGGCCGTGGGCCGCGATGAATCCCACGATCCGCGCGACCGCGGCACGGGGATAGCCGAGACAGGTCAGCGCTGTCGGCACCGTGGTGTTCACGATCCGCATGCCCGATCCCGTCGGACTCTTGTGGATCTTCACCAGCGAGAGGTCGGGTTTGACGCCCATGGTGGCGCAGTCCATGGCCAGTCCGGTGGTGCCGGTCGGCGCGATCAGGGTGACATGGGCGTTGCGCCAGCCGTGCCGCGCGCCGAGGAGGAGCGCTTGATCCCATTCGCGGCCGGCGTGCAGCAGCACCTCACGCTGGTCGTGGGGCCCGGCCGGATGCGGGACCACCGCATGCGCGGCGGCGTGGCGGGCCACCACCCGACGATGCGCCGCGGCGTTCGGGGCGAAGGACGGATACGGGCCGAGGGCGGCTGCCAGCTCGGCGGACCGCCGGTACGCGGTCGCGGACATCAGCGAGGTGATGGCGGCGGCCGTCGCCCGGCCCTGCTCGCTGTCGTACGCCTGCCCGGTGGCCATCAGCAGGGCGCCGAGGTTCGTGTAGCCGACGCCGAGCTGGCGGTAGTCCTGGGTGACCGTCCGGATCCGCGGGTTCGGCACGTCGGCGAACGACAGCGAGATGTCCATGGCCAGCACCACGAGCTCCACCGCGCTGGCGAAGCGCGCGCCGTCGAAGCGGTCCTGGCCCAGAAAGCTCAGCAGGTTCAGCGACCCGATCGTGCAGGAGGAGTTGTCCAGATGCATGTACTCGCTGCACGAGTTGCTCGCGCTGATGCGCCCGCTCTCGGGACAGGTGTTCCAGTCGTTGATGGTGTCGTCGAAGTGGATGCCCGGGTCGGAGCACTCCCACGCCGCCTCGGCGATCCTGCGGAACAGATCCCGCGCCCGCACGCTGCGAACAGTCGTCCCGTCGCTTCGCGCGCGCAGGTCGAACCGCTGGTCGGCGGCCACGGCCCGCATGAAGGCGTCCGTCACCCGGACGGCGTTGTTGGCGTTCTGAAACTGGACGGAATCCAGATCGCGGCCGCCCACGTCCATGTCGAAGCCGGCGTCGTGCAGCGCGCGGATCTTGCGCTCCTCGCGGGCCTTGCACTCGATGAAGTCCACGATATCGGGATGATCCACGTCGAGGACGACGATCTTCGCCGCCGGGCGGGGGGCGCCGCCGGCGCGGATGGCTCCCGCCGCGGCATCGGCGCCGCGCATGAAACTCACCGGGCCGGCGGCGGGCCGGCCCGAGGACGTGAGTTCCGCGGTGGACCGGAGATGGGAGAGGTTCACACCCGACCCGGCGCCGCCGTGGAAGAGCAGCGCCTCGTCCCGGTACCAGTTCAGGACGGATTCGAGGCTGTCCTCGGCGGCAAGAATGAAGCACGACGCGACCTGCTGGGGCGCGTCCGTGCCCACGTTGAACCAGACCGGGCTGTTGAAACTGAACGCCTGGTGCAGCAGTAGCCAGATCAGCTCATGCTCGAAGATCTCCGCGTCCGCGTCGGTCGCGAAGTAGCCGAGATTCCGCCCTGTCCTGGTGTAGGGCGCCACCACTCTGGCAATCAGCTGCCGCAGGGACCATTCGCGTTCCGCGCTGCCGGGTGCGCCGTGGAAGTAACGGCTTGCCACCACCATCGCCGCGGTCGTCGACCAGGACGAGGGAAACTCGACACCGCGTTGGCGGAAATTCGCCGAGCCGTCCCGCCAGTTGGTGAGGATGATGTCGCGCCGGTCCCAGCGGACCTGGTCGAAGGGGTGCAGTCCCGGCTTCGTGTGCGTGCGGCTTATCCGCAGACCGGTCTGCGTGGGCGGTTGGGGAGGCTCAGCGTCGAGCTCGGTATGTGTGTCGAGCATCGTGCTCCCTGCGGTCTCACGCGCACGGCGGCGTTCGCGGCATCGTCGGGCTCCTGCCGAGGCCGGCGGTCTCGGTCGGGCCCAGGTGAGGCCGGCGGCCTCGGTGACGCCGGACGACGGGGAGATGGTCACATACGGGGCGGCGGGCCGAGCAGGGGCCGCGGAGTTAATGTGATCTGTAACACACCATGTACTGTCCGATTCCTGGCTCGCCGTCACACATCCAGGCGATGAACGGCCACGATTTGCCTGGCGATGGGCGGGTCCACGACAGTGTCGCCATGGTGACTGTGGAGGCCGGGCCCGCGCGCCATGTCCTCGGCGCCGATGACGCGCCGGTCGTGATCGTCGAATACGGGGACTTCGAATGCCCGTACTGTGCCCGGGCGGCGCCGGTCCTGCGTGAACTCGTGGAGACCTCGGAGGGTCAGGTAAAACTGATCTTCCGTCATTTTCCGGTGTTCGATGTGCATCCCTTCGCCCTGACGGCGGCGCTCGCCGCGGAGGCGGCCGGAGCACGGGGGCGCTTCTGGGAGATGCATGATGTTCTCTTCGCGCACCAGGACCGGCTGGCCGACAAGTTCCTGCGGGCCTACGCCCAGTCCCTCGGGCTGGACGGCGAGCTGGTCGTCGGGGACACGGCTCAGCCGTTTGGCGACGCGGTCGAGGCGGACTACGCGCGCGGGATCGAGCAGGGCGTGCGGGGAACGCCGACCATCTTCGTGAACGGGGCTCCGTATCGGGGCAGGACCGAGCTCGTGCCGCTGCGCAGGGCGGCCGACCTGTCACGCCGTCGGCGCGGGCGCCCGCCATGGGCGCGGAGGTAGCCGAGGCACCGGCTCGTCGGTCAGCGGTGAGCACAGCGGCATCCGCTCGCCGAGAACGCGCAGCAGGACCGTTCCCAGCACCGCGGCGGTGATCGAGCCGGCAAGAATCCCGATCTTCGCCTGCTCGCGCAGGACGGCGTCGGTGAACGCGAGCTCGGTGATGAACAGCGAGATGGTGAAGCCGATCCCCGCGAGGGTGGCGGCTCCGACCAGGTGACCATAGCGGACCTGGCCGGGCAGTCGTCCCAGGCGACCGCGGATGGCGGCGGTGCTCGCGAGGGAGATCCCGACGGTGTTGCCGGCCACCAGGGCGACCATCACACCCAGGGTGACCGGCGAGGTCAGCGCCGCGCGCAGGGCGGCGCCGTCGAGATGGACGCCGGCGTTGGCCAGCCCGAACGCCGGAACCACCACGAACGCGCTGAACGGATGCAGAACTCGTTGGAGCCGCTCGTTCGCGGAGACCGTGGCCTTCGTGGCGGCGACCGCGAGGCCCGCCCTGGTCGCGTTCGACTCCTCGGCCAGAGCCCTGACATAGACCGGAACGACCGTCACCTGATCGTCCCGCGGCGGGCGCGCGGGCACGAGCAGTCCGGTGAGGACCCCGGCGAGCGTGGCATGAACGCCCGAGACGTGCACGGCGCCCCACAACACCAGGGCGAGCAGGATGTACGGCGGAAGCTGCCACACGCCCAGCCAGCGCAGGGCGAGGATCGCGAGCACGGTCGCGCCCGCCACCAGCAGACCGGTCGGCTCCACCCGCTCGGTGTAGAAGACGCCGACGACCGTGATGGCCCCGATGTCGTCGACGATCGCGAGGGTGAGCAGGAACAGGCGCAGGCGGTCCGGGCACCGGGGGCCGAACAGCGCGAGGATGCCCACCACGAACGCCGTGTCCGTGGACATGGGAATGCCCCAGCCCCGGGCGGCCGGGCCCGAGGTGTTGAACGCGAAGTAGATCAGCGCGGGAAGGATGAGACCGCCGAGGGCGCCGAGGGCGGGCACCCCGACCATGCGCCGGTCCCGCAGCTCGCCCGCGGTGAACTCGCGGCTGATCTCCAGGCCGACCACGGTGAAGAAGACCGCCATGGCGCCGTCGTTGACCCAGTGGAGCACGCTCATGTCGAAGCCGGCGCCGCCGACCCTGATCTCGGCGGTTGTCTGCCAGAACCTGGTGTAGCCGTCGGGCCAGGGAGAGTTCGCCCAGACGAGGGCCGCCAGGGTGGCGACCAGGAGCAGCACGGCTCCACCGGCCTCCGTGGCGAGGAACTCGCGGACGGAGGGAGCTACCTGAGGCAGCCGGATCCGCAGCGCGGGACCGGGCCGGGGCGGTTCGGTCACCCTCGCGTGCCTAGATTCCGGTGGCGCTGTCCGGCGGCCGCGACTCCCGGAAGCGGCTGGCCCGGTAGACGCCCAGCACCCGGTAGTCCGCGTAGAAGGCCAGCTCCTCGAACGCCCGCGCGACGGACGGATCCTCCGGACTGCCCTCGATATCGGACAGGAACTGGGTGGCCACGAAGTTGCCGTCCACCATGTAGCTCTCGAGCTTCGTCATGTTCACGCCGTTCGTGGCGAAGCCGCCCAGCGCCTTGTACAGCGCGGCCGGGCGGTTGTGCACGTTGAAGACGAAGGTCGTCACCAGCGGTCCCACGCCGGTGGCGGCGCGCAGGCTCTCCCCGGAGAGGATGAGGAAACGCGTCGTGTTGTGCTTCTCGTCCTCCATCCCCGTCTTCAGTACCTGCAGGCCGTAGGCGTCGGCGGCGAGCCGGGAGGCGATCGCGGCCCGGGAGGCATCGCCCAGCTCGGCGACCTCCCGGGCGGCCCCGGCGGTGTCGGCGGCGGCGACGGCGACCAGACCGAGCCGGCGCAGCGCCTCGCGGCACTGCGCGAGTGCCTGGGGATGGCTGTACACCGACTTGACCTCGTCCAGGGTTCCACCGGGCACGCCGAGCAGCTGGTGGCGGACGGGCAGGAAGTACTCGCCGATGATGTGCACGGCGGGGCGCGGCAGCAGCAGGTGGATGTCGGCGACGCGGCCCGCCGTGGAGTTCTCGACGGGGATCATCGCAAGATCCACCGCGCCGTCCTCGAGCGCGGAGAAGCACTCGTCGAACGTCTGGTAAGGGACCGCCTCGTAGTCGGGATAGACATCGCGACAGGCAATGTGCGAGTTCGCCCCCCACTCGCCCTGGAACGCGATCCTCTGTCGTGCGGTCATGTCCCGACCGTACCGGTCCGCTGGTCCGTCGAGGCAGGAGCGCGCGGCGGGGCCGGCAGCGGGAGGAGCCGGACGCCCGCGTGGAGCAGGACCACACCGCTGCGGCCCACGAGCACCGGGTCCAGCAGGATCTCGCCGATCGCGGGCAGGTCCTCGGCCAGCCGGGCGACCCGGTGGAGGAGGTCGGCGAGCGCGCCGGTGTCGGCGGCGGGAGCACCGGCACCCCCCAGCAGCAGGACGCTCCCGCGGATCGAGCGGATGAGCTCCTCGGCATCCCTGTCGGTCAGCGGCAGGGTCCGGGCCAGGGGATCCGCCAACAGGTCCGCGACGGCACCGCCGAGCCGCAGCGACAGCAACGGACCCACACCTGGGTCCTGGCGGAACCGCACGACGGTGGAGACGCCCGACGGCGCCATGGGCTGGACGAGCATGTCGCCCGGCCCCACCGCGGCCCGGATCGCCCGCCACGCGGCGGCCAGCTCCGCCGCGTCGCCGAGGCCGAGCTGGACCGCCCCGACGTCGAGCCTGCTGCGGAAACGCTCGTCGGCGATCTTGAGGGCGACCGGCCAGCCGAAGGACGCCGCCGCGGTCACGGCCTCGCGCTCGTCGCTGACGCGGGTACTGGGCCAGGCATGCAGCCCGACGCCGGCCAGCAGCGGAGCGACGACGGATTCGGGGAGCCAGGTGCCGTCCCGCGGGTGGTGGTCGAGCCAGCCGCGGGCCGCGCCCAGGTCGACGTTGTCCAGGACGGGAACCCGGCCGTGATCCCGTGACCGCCAGGCCGCGTGATCGGCGGCCCGGGACAGGGCGAGGGCCGCCGACTCCGGCGAGGAGTAGGACGGCACCGACCCGCGCCCGGTCGGGCCGCTGGCATCCGGCACCGCGAGGGCGTCGGGGACGCCGTCCTGACCGAGATAGGAGGCGAGGACGGGCAGGCCGGTCTCCACCGCGACCGCTCGCACCGACGCCGCCAGCCGCTCCTGGCGTGGATGGGGGGTCACCACCGCGATGAGGGCGTCGACCTCGCCGGAGTCGGCGATCAATCGCAGCGCGGCGGCGAAACGATCGGGATCGGCCAACGGGCCGAGATCGACGGGATTGGTGGCATAGCGGTGGCCGACGAGGTCGGTGAGGGCCGCGCAGGCCCCCGCGGACAGCGCGGGAACCTCGAGCGCACAGGCCTGGCAGGCGTCGAGCGCGAGCGTCGTGAGGGCACTGCTCGTTCCGACGACGCCGACGCGCCGCCCGGCGGGAAGGGGCTGGTGCGCGAGGAGCTGCGCGGTGTCGAACAACTGGTTCAGGGTGTCCGCGTGGATGACGCCCGCGCTGGCGAACAGCGCATCGACTGCGCCGCCCTCGGAATCCAGGCCGCTGCGCAGCGCGACCACCGGCTTTGTGTGCCCCAGGTCGCGGGCGATCCGGGCGAAGTGCCGCGGGTTTCCCACGTTTCGCAGGTGGAGCATCACGACGCTGGTGCGGAGATCCGACTTCCAGAACTCGAGAAGGTCGTTCGTCGAGACGTCGGAACGGTCGCCGGCGGAGACGAAGGTCGAGAATCCGATCGCGCGCCGGGTGGCGTCGGCGAGAAAGGTGCCGGCGAGGGCGCCGGACTGGGTGAAGACGCCGATGCGCCCGGCCGGCGCGGAGCCGACCGCGAAGCTGGCGTGGAGCCGGATGGCCGGTGCCGTGTTCACGACGCCCATGGCGTTCGGACCGATCAGGCGCATTCCGCCCGCGCGGGCGATCCGGGTGACCTCGGCGAGAAGTGCACGGCCGGTGTCACCACCGTCCGCGAAGCCGGTGGAGATCACGATGACGCCGCGGACGTTCTTCTGCGCGCACGCCCGCAGCACGGCGGGAACCTCCGGCGCGGGAACCGCGACAACGGCCAGGTCGACGGGTGCCGGCACATCACGGATATCGCGATAGGCGTAGACCGACGCGACGTGCGTGGCAGCGGCGTTGACCGGATACACGGTGCCGGTGAACCCGTGCGCGAGAAGGCGCCGGAACACCTCGTGCCCCACTGTCCCCGGCTGCCGGCTGGCGCCGATGACCGCGACGACCCGCGGATGCAGCAGGCGATCGATCCCGCGCGCCCCGCCGGTGACGTGGCCCGGCGGCGACGGAGCTGCCACGACGTGACCTCCCGGCTGGCCTCGACCCGCTGGCGAGCGGCGACACCCAGGCACCCGACGTTACTCAGGTTCCCGGCCCCGTGCGCATCTCCCCCGTGGTTGTTGCCGGCGTGGGCTTTCGGTGTGGGGTCAGGGAGATCGATCCGGCACCGTGGTCACGGTAGCGCCGAGAATGTGACCCACGTCATGTCGTCGAGACGGGACCCCGCCCGGGCGGGTGGCAAACGAGGTGCACCCGTTCGGGCTGGCCCGAACCGGCTACACGACGTCGTCACGGACAAGCGTCCTGACCCGTCCTGACCCGCCCGGACGGATCAGGACGGGCATGGCATCGTGGCCGGGCCCGATCGGATCTCGCCCGGTTGCCGTACCGGTGCCGGTGACGGTCCGGGGCCCGGCGCACCGGCTGCGGTGAACCCGCTGGAGAATCGGCCTCCAGACGGCGAGGTCGGCTCGGACGGGATGTGGCGTGCAGAAGATCGACGGTCGGTGGGTGCTGTCTGCGGGCGATCTTGTTGATGTCGTCGAATGCGGGCATCGGGTCGGGCTCACCCATGCGGTTGCGGACGGACTGGCGTCCTCCGACGGTGGCAACCCTGGCCCGGACGGGGCAGGCCCGGATGAGCCGGTGCGACAGGTGGGACGCACCGCTCCCGACCGCACCGCGGTGCGTCACGGCGAGGCGCACGAGCGGCGCTGGCTGCGGCACCTGCGGGAGTGCTTCGGCACGGCCG
>Ga0105248_10005501_pt1 | contig 13908 bp, 9 predicted proteins | sample KBSS34metaG_FD_81524 | JGI IMG/M metagenome (GOLD analysis project Ga0105248, IMG submission 81524) | Switchgrass rhizosphere microbial communities from Kellogg Biological Station, Michigan, USA - KBS S3-4 metaG | ecosystem: Host-associated > Plants > Roots > Rhizosphere > Soil | place...
CGTTACAAGTCCCTGCCGACGCTGATCATGCACGGTGCGAAGGACTCGATCGTGCCTCCAGCGACGTCGCGCCGGGCCGTGGCCGCGCTGCAGGCCGTCGGCGCGCCGCACATCTACATCGAGTTTCCAGACACGGATCACGAGTTCTGGATCCGACGCGGCGCGGCGCAGATGGAGAAGGTGTTTCTCTTCTTCAGCCTGGTTTCGAAGCGGACCACCGTCCTTCCGCAGAAATAGCGAGCGCGTCCCCTACTCGAGGAGTTCACGCCAGGCGATGACTACGTGGATTTCACGTGGCAGCGGATCGTCGTTGCGGCGCAGAAAGTAGATGCGATTGCCGTCGGCAGATACGTCGTACGACGTTCCCCAGTGGCCGCGCCCGATCGGCGGAGTGTTGATCCGCGCGGGCAACCCGAATCTCGGGAGTCCCTCGCGGCTCCACTGTACTGCCACACTTTGCAGCTGTCCGCGCGGATCGACAAAGAACAGCTCGGCGTTGTCGCGACGCCAGACCGGGTAGTCACCGCCCTCACTGGAAATCCGAATGCGCGTCGGTGGGCCTGAGACGGAGCGAACCGACACGTCCGCTCGACCCGATTCCGACGACACGTACGCCACCCATCGGCCGTCGGCAGACATTCGGGCGTCACGGACGTTGAAGGGTTCCGCGAGCAGCGGTCGCGGGGTGCCTCCGGGTTCGGTCGGAACCACCCAGACGTCACTTCGCGACCCGGCGAGGACGTTGACGAGCAGCCCCTGGGGCGTCCAGTCGGTCGGCTCGCAGTACTCCCCGGGGCACGCGAACTCGCGGACGACTCCCGTACCATCGGCCGCGGCGATACTCAGCGTCCGCTTGCCGGATCGGAACGGCAGGTTGCCATGCACATACGCGAGATAGCGGCCATCCGGAGACCAGACCGGGCTCAAATCCGGTTCGACGGCCGTGGTCACCCGCACCGTCGCGCCGCGCTCGAGATCCTCCACCCAGAGGTCTGGCGTATTCCGCAACTCATCGACGCGTTCCCGCGCCAGATACCGACCGTCTGGCGACAGACGCGGCCAATTCTGCGACTCCGCGGTGTCCCAGAGACGCAGACGCCGGCCGCTCCGGTCAACGGCCTCGAGGCGGCTTCCACCTTCAGAGGGCACGGTCTGCGACGCATAGGCGAGGACATCGGCCGAGGCACTCAGCATCGCGGGCTGAATCAACGTGGTTCCCGCCACGGTCAAGCCCACCGCGCGGGCATCCTCGGCCAGGCGCAGGTGCGTCCCGTCGAAGCGGCGCGCTTCCACGCGGCCATTGACGACGTAGACGAGAAGAGCGTCGGGAGTTCCGGGCAGCGGAATGCTGACGGGGTTCGAGTCCGATCGCAGCAGTTGGGTATCCGCAGGCGCGGCAGGTCGGTCGATACGACCGAGGTAGATGCCCTGCCGTTCCGCCCGTGCCGATCGTACGAAGTAGAAGAAGTGAACGCCGTCCGACAGGAATACCGGCCAGCAGTGCGAGGTGTCGCCGAGTGACGGGTCCAGCAGCGTCGCCCGCTCGATCCCGCCGTCGCCCACGCGGAACAGTCCGGTCATGATCACGTCCGGCGCGAACACGATCGCGCCCGAGGCGCTCCACGTTCCGCCAAACGGAAACAGCGCTTCGGCGAGCGTTGCCGGCGCCCCGCCCTTCAACGCGACCTTCATCAACCGGCCCTTGGCGAAGAACCCGAGCGACGCGCTGTCCGGCGCCCAGAACGGGTGCGTCGCACCGTCGGTTCCCGGAATCGCTGTCGCGTCAACCGCGCCGAGGCCGCGCACGTAGAGCTGATCTCCTGTGACGCCATGTCCGACGAACGCGATGTGTCGGCCGTTCGGAGCGACGACCGGCGCGGAAGCCAGGCCGATTCCTGCGGGCAGCGCCCACGTGAACCGCGTCAAGTGAGGAACGTGCCCCTCTCGCGACGGCACGCGCGCGAGCCATGCGGTGAGGAGCGCCAGCGCGGCGACGGCAAGGGCCGCGGACCAGACGACGTTCGACGAACGCCACCAGGGCCTCGACTCTGCCGCAGGAGACAGGACTGCAGGATGTGCTGTGGTTGTCGTCTCGATCTGCTCCAACGCCCAGACGACGTCCAGCGCGGATTGAAAGCGCGCGTCGGGATCCTTCGCGAGCAGCCGCATCGCGATCCGTCCCAGCGCCGGCGGCACCTGCGCATTCAGCAACGAGGGATCTTCCGGCGTGATCGTCAACACCGCGTGCAGGGATTCAAAGGTGCTCGCCCCGCGGAACGGATGCTGACCGACGAGCATTTCGTACAGCATCACGCCCAGTGCGAAGAGGTCCGCACGCGCGTCAACGTGCTCCCCCTTCACCTGTTCCGGCGCCATGTAGCCGGCGGTGCCGAGGATGACGCCGGTCATCGTCCGATGGGCGTCTGTCGGCAGACTCGAGAACTGGAGTTTCGCCAGGCCGAAGTCCAGGATCTTGACGCTGCCATCCAGCCGGAGGAATGTGTTCCCCGGTTTCAGATCGCGGTGGATGATTGACTGCGCGTGCGCCGCCGCCAGACCGCACGCCACGCCCAGTGCGATGGCCCGCGCTTGCGCCACCGGAATCGGTCCAGCGTCGAGCCGCTGACGCAGGCTGCGGCCTTCCAGACACTCGGAGACCAGGTAGGCGATGCCCTGGTGCTCACCGACGTCGTAGACCGTCAGGATGTTCGGGTGATTCAGCGCGCCGGCCGTCCGTGCCTCTTCGGCGAATCGACGTTCGGCATCGCCGGCCAGATGAGGCAACAGCACTTTGATGGCGACGTCCCGGCGCAGGCGCTCGTCGCGCGCGCGCCACACTTCGCCGGAGCCTCCGGAGCCAAGCAGCTGAACGATCGTGTATGGACCAATGGTCTCGCCGGAACGTAAGGTCCACCGGTCCTCAGCCATCGCCTGCGCGAGCCGGTCCAGCGCCGGGTGAATCATGAACTCGCCAGAGGCCTCATCGGCCTCCAGAAGCGACACGACGTCCGCCCTCAGCTCGTCATCCGCACCGCAGGCTCGCGCGATGAACTCGGTCCGCCGATCGGCCTCGAGTTGCCTCGTCTCGTCGAAAATGCGAAACAGCTGATCCTGGCGGGCCTGGTTCATGCGGTACCGTGGCTCGAGAGTTGGCGGTATAGCCAGGCGCGGGCGAATGCCCACTCGCTGTATGCCGTGCGGACCGATACGCCGAGGGCGTTCGCCGTTTCCTCCATCGAGAGACCGCCGAAGAACCGCAGCTCGACCAGACGCGCCCGGCGGGGATCCTCCGCGGCCAGCGTCTCGAGGGCCTGATCAACGGCGACCAGATCCTTGTCGCGTTCGCTGGCCGGCAGATCGACGCTCTCCAGGGGCACATGCACCACGCCAGCGCCGCCGCGGCGCTGGGCGCGACGACGCCGCGCGATATCCACCAGGACCCTCCGCATCATCTGTGCGGACACACCAAAGAAGTGACCCCGGTTCTGCCACCGCACCTTGTCCCAGCCAAGCAATCGGAGGCACAGCTCATTGACCAGCCCGGTCGCCTGAAGTGACACGTCCGTGCGCTCGCCGGCGAGATAGCGGAGCGCCATGCGATGCAGCTCGTCTTGCACGAGTGGCATCAGCCGCTCGAGCGCCTGCTCGTTCCCGTCGCTCCAGAGACGGAGCAGGACGGTGACATCGCCGTCGGCCGAGTGGTGCGACTCCATGCTGGGACCCTGCGGGGCCCTGAGTCTACCAAACGGGGTCGCGGCCGGACGGCGGTGGCGCGCGGGTACTCGTTGAAGAAGGCGCATACGAAGGCGGAACGCTGCAAACGGGGCAAATCGCCCGATTGCAGGGTCTTCCCCGGCCCTGCGCCTTGTGTGGCGGGGCGGATTGTCGCCCTCGAGGAGGCCTCAGCATGCAGAAACACGCCACGGGAACACGGTCGACACTTCGGCTTGCGACGGGAATGGCAGCCGCACTGGCCATCGCCAGTCTGGTCCTGACGACGATGGTCGCGGCGGAGCATCGGGAGAACGGGCGCTGGGTAGGGACGTGGAGTGCGAGCCCTCACGCCGCTGCGTCGCCTGTTCAAATCAACGGGCAGACGCTGCGCCAGCTCGTACGCACCACTGTGGGCGGCGAGCGCCTGCGCGTCCGGTTTTCGAATGCCTATGGCACCAGCGACGTGGTCATCGGCGCAGCGCACGTCGCGACCAGCGCCGGGGGGACGGCGATTCTCGCGGGATCCGATCGAACGCTCAGGTTCAACGGATCGCCCACCATTACCATCCCTGCGGGTGCGCTCGTGGTCAGCGACGCCGTGACGCTCGACGCGCCGGCGCTCGGCGATCTCGCGGTCAGTCTCTATCTCCCGGGGAACGTCGCCGCCGCCACTCAGCATGAGGTCGCTCTGCAGACGAATTACCTCTCGATGCCCGGAGATTTCACCGGCGCGATCACCTTCACGGCGACGCCAACGCAGTCGTACTATTTCCTCACAGCTGTGGAAGTCCGCGCCTCCGAAAACGCGCGGGCGATCGTGACGATCGGCGACTCCGTGACCGATGGCTTCGCATCGACGCCGGACACGAATCAGCGTTGGCCGAATCTTCTGGCCGAGCGACTGCAAACCCGTCACGGGACCTCGGACGTGTCCGTGCTCAATGCGGGAATCATCGGAAATCGGATCCTGCACGACCTGGTGGGCACCGGCGCCCTCGCCCGGTTCGACCGCGACGTATTAGCGCAGACCGGCGCCAGCTACCTCATCGTCTTGCAAGGCAACGCCGACATCCTGATTCCAGACCTGATCGGAGCCCCGGCGGAACAGGTGACCGCCGAACAGATTATTCAGGGCCACCGCCAGATCATCCATCGCGCGCACGCCATGGGACTCCGAGTCTACGGCGGCACGCTGAATCCCGTCGAAGGCTACCCGTTTCCGGGATTCTGGACAGCTGCGATGGAAGCCAAACGCCAGGCCGTCAATCGCTGGATCCGCACCGGCAACGCGTACGATGCGGTCATCGACTTCGACAGGGTGCTGCGCGATCCGGCCCATCTCACGCGCCTGTTGCCTGCCTACGACAGCGGCGACCACGTGCACCCGAATGACGTCGGCTATCGCGTCATGGCCAACGCCATCGACCTGTCACTGTTCCTGGATAGCCGCGAGTGAATCATGACCGCGCGATGGCGTGTGGCCGGTGACTCGCAACGCGACGTGTGAGATCTCAAAACCAGTGTGACGCAGGGCAAGGGGAGGTGGACGCGGGGCGACCATCTCCCCTCGAGCCCTGGCCACGCCGCGCGAGCCTGACCTGGACCGGGCCCATCGCTGCTCAGGCGGCCCGACCGACGAAGCATATACCGTTGCCGTCAAGGTCGCGGACGACGAAGTCTCGTCCGCCCCACGCCTGCTTCTTGAGCTTCTGGTCGAACGTCGCTCCCGCCGCGACGTACTCGGCGTAGAGCGCTTTCACATTCTCGACCTCGATGAAGGCGGTAATGAGTCCATCCCGGTCTTGCTCGCCAACAACGAGCACGGGCTCGTGGACGAATTTGAGGTGTACACAAGCACCGTCGCGCGACACCGAGCCATAGAACGGTGGTTTGCCATGCAGGAAGTCGATCGAGAAACCGAGAGTGTCCTTGAAGAACTCGGCGGACGCCTTGACGTTGGCAACGAAGATCACAGGCAGTGCACGCGAGAGTCGAGGTGCCGGCGACATCGCCCTGGTCTGCGCGGGCTCATTGGCAGCCGCGACCTTCAATGCCGCCCAGTTCGTGTAGCCCGCTTCCAGCGCGATGATCTCCTGCGCCTCGCGAAGCGGAAACTCGAGCGCGAGCGCCTGACGGTCGGTCAGCGTCTGGTAGCGGGCGAGACCGCGAATGCGCCCCCCGATCGAGTAGTTGCCCTCGCGATGCCAGCGAACGAGCTGTTTTGCCTGCTTCTTGTAGATGTCGAGACGAGACATGCGCACACCCTCCCTACCTGGTTGCTGTAGGTGGGCCGTGCCCTTTCGGCGAGAGCCGATGCGCCCTACGGACTGGGAAGCGATGCGTCTGCGCCCGGCCACTGCACCACGTGGTCAGGCCCTCGTGCTGCGCAGGTGGATCGTAGTTGCCTCTCCCGCTGGCGTCAATATCCGGGTCTGCCCGGAGCGGACGCCGAATTTCGTCGTAATGTAAGCCAGACCGGCGCCGCTGGCGTGTCGGTCGGGTTACGGAAGGAGAATCCATGCGACGAATCGTCCTCACCATCTCCATTGGCCTGCTGGCGTCGCCGGCCTTCGCGCAGAGCGGGGGCACGACGCAAACGCCACCGCCGGCGCCGGCCGCCGGCGCTGTCCTGGTGCGCATCGCACAGAGCGCCTGGGCGGGCGCCAAGCGCAACATCGTCGAGTCCGCGGACCAGATGCCCGAGGCGGACTACAGCTACAAGCCGGTCGATACCGTCCGCACGTTTGGACAGATCCTGGCGCACGTCGCGGACAGTAATTACTTCTACTGCGCCCGCTCGAAGGGCGAGGCGCCACCCGTGCCCGACGGGACACTCGAAAAGACCGCCACTACCAAGGCCGCGATTGTGAAGGCGCTCGGCGAGTCGGTCGCATACTGCGACGGCGTCTATGCCGCCCTCTCGGCAGCGTCGGCCGCGGAAATGGTCAAGGCGGGCGACGCTCAGATCCCGCGCGTCCAGCCGCTCTTCGGCAACGTGTCGCACAACGTCGAGCACTACGGGAATCTCGTGACCTATTTCCGGATGAAGAAGATGGTGCCGCCGTCCACGAAACGCGAAGGCGGATCCTAGGCGGATCCGTCACGTCAGCAGCAAGAAGGGACGTCGCAGACGTCGGGCTTCACGAGCGCGGTCGCGATCGCCGATGGGCTCTTCCCGCACCAGATCGAGGGTGTCGCGTTTCTCCTCGGTAGACGCCGCGCCATCCTCGCCGACGACATGGGGCTGGGCAAGACCCGGCAGGCGATCGTCTCGCTGCGGCACCTCACGCCGGGCGGCCCTCGGCTCGTCGTCTGTCCGGCATCGGTCAAACAAAACTGGGCGCGCGAGATCCTGCTCGTCGCGCCGGACGCCTCGATCCTGGTGATCGAGGGAACGGCGCCGATATCGCCGACGGCCGAGTGGGTCATCGTCAACTACGACATCCTCGGGCGGCACGTCGACGATCTGCTGCGCGTGCCGTGGGCCGCGCTCGTGTTCGACGAAGCACACTACCTGAAGAACCACACCAGCGCGCGGAGCAAGCTGTCGCGCCAGTTGACCGCCGCTGCTGCCGCGGTCACCCCCGCCCTCGCCGTGCAGCTGTTGACCGGAACACCGCTCACCAGCAGGCCTCGAGATCTCTTCGTGCTGTTGCAGCTGGCGGCCCATCCACTCGGCCGCAGCTTTCTCTCCTTCGCGAAACGCTACTGCGCGGCCGAGAAGGGGGAGTACGGCTGGAAGACCGGCGGCGCCTCGAACGTCGAAGAGCTGACCGTGCAGCTGCACGGCGTCATGCTGCGGCGCTCGAAGGACGACGTGCTCGCGCTGCCGCCGAAACTGCGGACGTGGCTGGCGGTCGCCGTGCCGTCGGGCACCGGTGCGCGTGCGATCGCGAAGGTCTTCGAACTCCTCGCGGGTAAGGACACGAGGCCCCTGCCGTCGCGGGACGTCGAGCTCCGGCGCCGCGGCAAGCTGCTCGCCTTCCTGGTCGAGGCCCGCCAGGCGCTCGCCATCGCGAAGACCACCGCCACGCTCGACTTCGTCAGGGGGGCGATCGATCAGGGTGAAAAGGTGATCGTCTTTTCGTGCTTCGACGAGCCCATTCGAACGCTCGCCAGGGAGCTCGGTGACACCGCGGTCGTCGTGACCGGCAAGACGCCGGCGGCCATGCGGCAGCCGCTGGTCGATCGTTTCCAGAACGACGCCGACGCCCGTGTCTTCGTGGCCAACATCATCGCCGGCGGAACGGGACTCAACCTGACTGCCGCCACGCAGGTGGTGTTCAACGATCTCGACTGGGTGCCCACCAACCACTGGCAGGCCGAGGACCGCGCCTACCGGATCGGTCAGACGCGGACGGTCAACGTCACCTACTTCGTCGCGAGGGACACCATCGACGACTTCGTCCAGGCCGTCCTCGAAACCAAGGCGGCGCTCGTCAACGCGATCGTCGACGGCGGCGCGCTGGCCCCGGGCTCGGGCGGCGACGTGCTCGACGAGCTGCAGCGCGTCCTTCACTCGATCTCGGCCGGCGGCGACGTCGCCGCAGGATACGGCGATGACGATGCGCTGATCTCGCAGCTGATGCGTCGCGCGTCAGACGAGTTCCGGACCCTCCACGGCGTCGATCCGCGGCGCCCGCCAACCCTGCGCGGCGAGCGGGAGGTTCAGGCGCTCGCGCGCGCGCTGGAAGCGCTGGTCAAGGTGCTCTCGGGCCCGTCGGCCCGCCGCTTTCGCACCTCGAGCGCCTCTCACGCGGGTGTCGACTACGAGATCGCGGTCGTCGACGCCGACGTGACGTGCAGCTGCCCGGGGTTCGAGTACCGCGGCCAGTGCCGCCACGCGCGCGACGTCAAGGCCGCGCTCGCGGCGGGCGAGCCAGTGCCGGGGCGGTATACGGAGGTGAGCGACGCGAACCGGTGAAGGACGGCGACACGATCCTCGTCGGTCAGACCGCCGCTGCGCGGCGATGCCTGGGTCCTTCTCGCAGTGCCACGTCAGCACGGGTGTCAGCCCGACAGAATAGTCCGCGCCTCCCGCTCCGGGTCGTCGACCATGTGGCACTGCGTATCGAAGACCATCGTCGGGCATCGATCCGGCGTGAACGCAGGCCAGGGCAGGCCGGGCTGGCTCGGGTTGCCCGTGCGGGCGAAGTTGGCCCACGCCGTCGCCATCTTGTTCGCCAGCGCCTGCGCCTCCGGTCCGTTGCCGGTGCCCTGCGCGCAGCGCGCGGTGTTGTCGAAACAGAACGCAAGTTCCGCGGTGTGCCAGGCGCCGGCATCTTCCAGCATCGGCGACTGCCACCGGAAGTACCACGCGAAGGCCGGCGCGCCCTGCTGCTGGTGCTTCATCGTCGCCATCCGCGTGACGCTGTTGCGCATGCCCAGGCCGTTCAGCCCCGGGCCGCTGCACATGTAAGACAGGGTCCGGATGCTCTTGCTCGGATAGGCGCGCTTCAGCGCCGCCACGATCGCCGCCGCCTTCGCGTCCCCGTAACTTCTCGCCAGCGTCGCCGTCCATTCGGCCTCGCTGGGGCGCGACGACATGCGATTGCCCTCTTCGCTCACCGAGCCGATCAGCATCGGCACGTGCTTCGAGATCTCGGGGGCGCCCTCGAAGAAGGCACGCATCATGACGATCCGGCCGTCAACGCTCGGCCCCCAGCCGACGCGCGGCGTCGAGCCTGGCGCCGGTGTCGGGCCCGCTCCCGGGCCAGGCGGCGGGTTCATGGCCGCGACCGCGGCGTTGCCGGCGGCGTTCAGCCGGGCCCAGTCCATCTTCTGCAGCGCGGCCATGTCGTTGATGCCAAGCGCGGCGATCAGCCGCTTCGTGAGCTCGCGCGACTGCTCCGCCGAGGGCGGATTCCCGCCGCCGCCCGACTGCGCCGAGGCGCGATGGATCAACCCTCGGGCCGACGGCATGCCGAGCAGCGCCGTGACCTTGGACCCGCCGCCGGACTGGCCGTAAATCATCACCCGATCCGGGTCGCCGCCGAAGTTCGCGATGTTGTCGCGGACCCACCGCAGCGCGACGACCAGGTCCGTCATGCCGACGTTGGCCGAATCGGCATACGCCGGTCCGCCAAACTCGGAGAGGTCGAGGAAGCCGAGAATGTTCAGCCGGTGGTTGACGGTGACGGAGACGACGTCGTGGTGCCGGGCCAACTGCGCGCCGTCCTGCGACGCCAGCTCGTAGGCCGACCCGAAGGTGAAGCCGCCGCCGTGGATGTAGAACATCACGGGCCGAGAGCCGGACACACTCGGCGTCCAGATGTTCACCTTGAGCATGTCCTCGCTCTGCCAGCCATCCGTCCACTGGTACAGGAAGCTCTGCTCGGTTACCCAGTCGTGCAGGCGCTGCGGACAGTTGGCGCCGTAGATCAGGGTCGGCAGTTCGCCGTCCCAGGGAGCCGGCGGCTTCGCCGGCAGCCACCGATTCTCGCCACCGGTGGTGGCGCCATACGGCACCCCCTTGAACGTCAGCACACCGTCCTCGACGTAGCCGCGGACCTTCCCGTACTGCGTCCTGGCGACCGCCGTCCGCGGTGTGCTGCAGGTCGCCGAGCCGGCAGCGTTGCCGCCCGTCGAACCGGGTTGTGCCACGGCCGCCGACCCCGGCAGGGCGACCCCGATGCCCGCCGCCGTCGAAAGCCGAAGCAGCTGTCGGCGGTTCAGCGTCGAACGCTCTCCACGTGTCGCGTCGGACATGCCATCTCTCCGGGCCGGCGATGAAATGCTTCCATCGCCACCATCCTCGACCAAATCACGACCCACAACGCGCATCCCGGCGAGCGAGGTCAGCGAGTGCAGGGATTATACGGATGGCAAGCCGCAGCGACGAGAAATACGTGCGGCATGCCCCGGCAGCCGACACGCGCAGCCGGGGCCGGCTTGAGATATCGCTCGACCTCGAGCGCGCGGTCCCCGCTCGCGAAACCGCGGTTGTCGCCGTCCGCCGCGTGATCAGGCGCCCTGGGTACCGACGTAGAGCGCGTAGATCGACTGGCTGGCGGCCATGAAGAGGCGGTTGCGCTTCGCGCCGCCGAACGCGATGTTGGCGCAGACCTCAGGCAGCCGGATCCGTCCGAGCAGCTTGCCCGCCGGACTCCACACCGTCACCCCGCTGTAGCCGAGCGTGCGGCCGGCGTTGCTCGACAGCCAGACGTTGCCGTCCACGTCGCAGCGCACGCCGTCGGGCCCGCACTTGACGCCGTCAACCGTGCAGTTAGTGAACAGGCGGCGGTTCGACACCTTATTGTCGGCGCCGACGTCGAACACGTAGACCTCCCCCTTGCCACCCTCGCCGGTGTCGCCAGGCCCCTTGCCCGTACTCGTGACGTAGAGGCGGCGGAAATCGGGCGAGAACGCGAGCCCGTTCGGATCCGGCGACTGCTCCTCCGGGATCGCGAGGTCGACGCGCCCCGACGGATCGACGCGATAGACGTTGGTCGGCAGCTCGCGCTGCGGCACGCGCGACGCGCCACCCTCGTACAACTGCGCGCCGTACGGCGGATCGGTGAACCACACCGCGCCGTCCCGGTGCACGACGACGTCGTTCGGAGAGTTGAGACGCTTGCCCTGGAAGCTCTCGGCAATGACCGTGACCGAGCCGTCGTGCTCGTAGCGCACGACGCGGCGCGAGGCGTGCTCGCAGGACAGCTGACGTCCCTGCCGATCGAAGGTGTTGCCGTTGCTGAAATTCGACGGGCTCCTGAACACCGAGACGTGCCCGTCATCGTCGAGCCAGCGGTACTGGCGGTTGTTGGGGATGTCGCTCCAGAGCAGGTAGCGGCCTTGCGCGTTCCACGCCGGGCCCTCCGTCCAGAGCGCTCCCGTCCACACGCGAAGAATCGGCGTGTTCCCCTGGATCAGGCCGTTGAACTCCGGATCGATCGCGAGGACGTCGGGATCGGCGAAATAGGTGGTCGGCGGCGCGTTGGGCCCGAAGTCGCGCGGCGGATTCGAGATCACGGTGGGCGCCCCCTGCTGCGGCGTCTGCGCGTCGAGGAGGCCGCGAACGCAGAACATGCCGCCGGCGGTGACCAGAAGCTGACGCCGCGAAATCGTCTGTCGCATGCGCGGATTCTACGACAGCCCGCCGGCGCCAACGGAGATCCACATGGACGCGCAGCTGGGCATCACGCGGCGACGCTTCATCGCACGACGACCGCCGCCGCGGCCGGGTTCACCATCGAGCCCCGGCATGTCCTCGGCGGCCCGCGTTTTATCGCGCCGAGCGACCAAGTCAACGTCGCGCCGATCGGCGCCGGCGGGTTCGCAGTGTTGCACTTGCGCGAATGGAAGGCCGGTGCTGTCGCACTACCGCGGCCGCGCCGGTGGAATGACGCCGACGGCATGGGCGGCGGTGAGTGCTGCGGCAACTTCCTGCACCTGCGTCATCGAAGCTTCGCGATCGCCGCCTTCGCCGCCTCCGATACGGTAACGAGCGCGCCGAAACGGGACTTGCGTTCGTCGTTCACCAGCGTCATGAGACGCGGAACCGCTTCCTTTGCGTGCAGCTCCTCGAGCGCGTAAATCACCAGCACGCGGCTCGACGGATCGTCGTTGTCGAGCGCTGCGATGAGAGGCGGGATGGCGCTCCTGTCACCGATTTGTGCGAGCGACCACGGCACGATTGACTGCGTCTCCGGATCGTCCAGGAGTGGCACGAGCGCCGCGACCCCGCGCGAATCCCGCAAATCGCCCAGGAGGTGCGCCGCGTAATACCGGTCTGACGCGACTTGCCGTTCGAAACGATATCGTCCGTCGCCGGCAACGCCGGGGATTCCTTGACCCTCGGGTCGCACCGACCGATCGGCGAGGATCTCGGTGATCGTCTGCAGTCCGCGCGGATCGCCGAAGCTGGCGAAGATGAACGCCACGTTGCCGCGGATGTGCCGATCCTGGTGACCAAGCCAGTCGGCGAGCGGCAGTAGCACACCGGCGTCACGTGTCGCCGCGATCGCCTTCGCGATCTCCATCTGCCTCCCAAAATACCTTTCGTTCTTGAACTGTTCGACCAGCGCACTCGAAGATTGCGTACTGTCGACTGTCGGCTTTGGTCCCTCCCGCGGGGCTGCAAAGACGACGACATGGTGATCGCCTTCTGCGAGCGCGACGCCTCCAGTCGCGGCGTACGATATCCCGTCGACGACCACACGCGTTGCGACGACCATCGGCGGCGGCCGATCCGATCCCACCAGAAACTCGTACGAACCGGATAGGCCCGTCATCGTGAATGCCCAGTCGCTGTTCACCGCGGCGGCGATATACAGTCCGACGCCGAATTGTTCGTGAGCCGGGTTCGCCGTGACGCGTAGCCCGATGGGTGTCATGACGGATCCCGATGGCTCAACCACGACGTGCCCGGCGATGGACGCACCCGTTCCGAGGGTGAGCGAGAGGTCGAGGTCGTGGTCTGTCACCGCGATCATCGTTTCGACAAACTCGCGTCCCTTCTGACCAGGCTCGGACGCGTGGGGCTCAACGGTCAGTCCGTACTCACCGGGAGGCACGCGCGGTATTTCGAAGATGCCGTTCGCTCCTACGACCGCCACCGGCCCCCCGCTCCCGAACCCACCGAAGCTGCGAAACAGCTTGACGTCGAAACCTTCCGTCGACCGGCCAGACGCACTCATCACGGTGCCGGCCACGTGCACCGGTGTGACAGGCACGAGTTCTATTTGGATCGTCGCCGGTTGTTGCTGGAGCGCGTTGACGAACACCGCGTGCAACACATCAAGCGTCGATGGATAGAACGACGGCCCGTACACACGCGCGGGAAGCGGGCCCCCGCTCGGGAACGTTGGAATAGCTTCCGCGGCGATTACGTAGTCGCCCGCAGGAAGGCCTGAGATTCGGAACATTCCTGCGGCATCGGTTGACGCGGAACCGCTGCTCCGACCCAAACGATGGGGGCCCTCGGACGCCTTTTTCACATCCTCGGCCGAAAACGCCTGAACCTGTGCTCGTGATACCGGCACATGGTGTTCATCGACAACGGTGCCGACAATGACTCCGGTGCCGTGCGGTTGGGGCTGCGCAAGCGCAGTCGAGGCGAACGCAGAGGGCAGCACGACAAACAAGGCAACGACAAGGTGCGCCATTGGCAGGAAAAGACGGCACCAGTCGAAAAAGCGGCGCCGCTTCAATGTGCCGGGTCGACTTCCTGTACGCATGGGCCTTAACCGGGGC
>Ga0105248_10005503_pt1 | contig 13907 bp, 15 predicted proteins | sample KBSS34metaG_FD_81524 | JGI IMG/M metagenome (GOLD analysis project Ga0105248, IMG submission 81524) | Switchgrass rhizosphere microbial communities from Kellogg Biological Station, Michigan, USA - KBS S3-4 metaG | ecosystem: Host-associated > Plants > Roots > Rhizosphere > Soil | place...
AAGGCTCAGCACCGTCACCAGCGGCCCGGCGCCGGCGCGTACCCCTGCCCTATTTTCTATGTCAACCGTCAGCCTGGTGGGGCCAATGTATAGGTCATTCATCGGTATCGGTCGCCTTAGCGACATTAATAATAGTGGTCATACCACGCGAAGCGAATCTTATAAGCTTGTATCTGCACAAGACCCCCATTGCTACTATGCTCCAAAAAAAAGGAATCGCCGCCCGGCGCCAGCAGCAGCCAATTGGTACGGTCGTATACGGTCATGTTTCGCCAGCTGTCTTCGAGCCAGTAGACCACGCCTATTCCATCCTCGGAGATTTCCGCCGGCATTTCCGGCAATTTCTCGACATAGAACTGGTAAGCAGTGAGTACGACGATGTTGTGGTAAACGCCGTCCATTGTCGCGGTGCCGGCGATCTGCACGCTATCACCCGTAGATCGTCCGTGTACCGTTGACGTGACGACATAGATTCGGGCGCCATAGTTCTGGATGGACCCAATCGCTTTGCCCTCCGTGTCATGGCGTACCCGGCACGACTTTTCGCCGGTGTCTATGATCAGCGTCCAGCCGCCCGTTATGCCGGGATTTACCCATACGATGCGATGGCCCGTTGTGATCATGCGCAGCGAAATGGTGTCGATGTTCTGGTCGAGCTGCAACTCAATTCGCATGTTGCGCACGTGCGTATTGCCGTTAGAGATCAGATCGTCCTGTAGCGACCCAGACGGCCAGACCATATCATAGATATGATCCTCCATGCCCAGGTAGACGCTGCCATCGCCGAGGTAAAAAGTGTCGTCGCCCACTTCCCAGGCGTCAGACGATTCGACAGCACCGTACCAATGCTGCGCCGCCGTGGTAAAGGTCAACCCACAGGTCAGCCAGTGGCCTTTGGCATCCATCGTGCGTGGCATGTGTACCCGTTGCAAGCGCGCCCACTGCCACCACAATTGACCGCTATCAAACATGACAATGAGCTTGCCGCGCTTGCCAATCTTGCCGCGTACGGCGCTAAATTTGGCGTACAGATCATCGACCGTATCGGCCCACAAAACGCATTCACGCGTAACGGGGCGAATGTTCTGCGGGCTGACACGCTGCCCATAGTTATCGACAAAGCCGCCGCCGGGCAGTTGCGAAAAGGAGGTCAAGGCATCGCCCGAACCAATATCATTGCTGCCGTCTTGTGGGAGGTATTCGGGCAAGATGAGGCCGTCGAACATGTAAATTTTATACATTAGTGGCCCCGGAAGCGCATGGCATCCACAATCCCTTCGCCCGCGGCAAAGCCCTGATCATAGCCGCCGCCGGCCATGTTAACGTTAATGTGATTGGTCACGCCAGCAGCAGCGCTAGCAGATATAGGCCAATCGCCAGGGGTCAAACTTGGCATATTATTAAAACCACTGCTCCCACCAAAGCCACCACCACCGCCGCCGCCGCCGGCAGGAAGTGTTATATTGGGCATGACCCAACTGGAGAGTGTACCGAATGTGCTCGCGAACCAGCCGGATATGGCCGTCCACATCTCTTTCATGCCGTCCCAGGCATAGGTCAAACCCGATACGATTGAATTGCGGAACTCAACTCCAAAAACATACTCGATAGCATTGAGCATGTCATCGGTTGCGGCGTTTGCGGTCTGCTCTAATCCTGCCCAAAAGCCCGCCCAATCAGCATGGAAAAGCGCATAAAACGCTTTGAATAGGCCGTTGATTGCCCGCGTAAATTCGGTCATCTCTGCAAGGGCAAGGGTAATAGCATCCGTCAGCGCTCGAATTACGTTATAGCCCCAAAGCAATTCCCAATCTACTTTGACGTTATTGCCGCCAACATTGAAAATATTTTGGACTTCAGTCCAAAATATTTGAAGTTGCCCAGGGATTTCGCTTGTAAAGGACGTGAGGGTAGTCCGCATCTTGCCCCAATCCTCATCCCATTTAATTCGCATGTCGGCAACCGCAAGCGGGATATACCCGATCACGGTGACAACGATGCCGCTGGCCGTGTTGACCGCCCCCTGAAAGGCCGGCAGGTTGTCATTGGCAAATTGTAAGAGCGCCTCGCCCGCCGGCGCTATGCCCACTTCAAATTGGCGCCAAAAGCCTTCAACGACGCTGCCCAGATTGGTGTATTTGCTGTCCAGTGAAGCTGTAGCGCCCTCTATCTCATCAAAATGACCCGTTAGCGTTGTCAATGCCAAGGCGCCACTTTGCCCTAAGTCCTCGAATTGTGTCCCCAAGAGACCCACACCCGCTTGCATTTGCACGTTCTTGTCGTCTATCGCTGCCAGTCCTGCGATAACCTGCGTAAAGGCATCGTTGGCCGTTATACTGCCATCGGCAAATTTAGCGGCCATCTCATCTGCATTGATGCCAATTGCCGTAAGCGAATCCTTGGTCAGGTCTGAACCGTCTTGGATACGAACACGGAATTCCTTAAAGGCATCCGCGGCCTTATCTGTACCTAACACCCCGCCCTGCATACCCGCTTCCATAATGGCAAAAAACCTGTTGGCATTGGTGCCGCCATTGGCAAATTGCGTACTGTACTCGCCAATCGAATCAAGGAAATCGCCGCTGCGATCCATGCCGTTTTGATAACCTTTGGCAATAAGGTCAAAAGCTTCTTCTCCGCTAACGCCAAAATTATCCATTAACGTCTTAACAGCATCAACACTATCAGCCACGTCCACGCCAAACACATCCCGCAGCCGGAAAGCGTTTTCGGTCATCGTCTTAAGCGCCGGGTCAGCCGCGGTCAACTTCAATTGCTTGGCAACTGTCTCAATCGACTTGCCGACATCCTCAATACTGTCGCCAAAGTTGTTGGCGTAAACGTCTTTGATAGTTTTCCCGTAGGCTTTGGCCTTGTCGGCGCTCAACCCCAAGCTTGCCCCTATCTGGTCGGTGGCGGCGTCGATGCGGCTGGCCACGTCAAAAGCTTTGCCGCCAATGGCCACGATGGCGCTGCCCGCTACCGCCGCGCCCGCCACCAGCGCGCCGCCCAGCGCCTTGGCCATATTGCCCGATGCGCTTTCGGTCTGCTTCTCAGCATCGCCCAAGCCGGATTCCAGCTTAGAGTTATCCGTCAGCAGATATAAGACCGCTTCCCCAAGTGTACTCGCCACTTAAGCCCCCTGAATTCCAAAGCCCATGGATGCCAATGCCGACAGGCTCATAAGCCCCTTCTCTTTGGGTTTCAATGCCTCGCCCCAGACCGATACTGTGATCTTGGCCTCAAAGCGTTTGCGTTCCAGCCACGCGCCCAACAGCCCCTCGATTTGGGCCTCGGTCAGGTTCATAGCCGCATCTAATGACAATCCCCACTGGCTCATAGCCAATTCTACGATGTGCCATTCGTCCTGCGGCCAAGCTGCCGGTTCAGTTGCGCCACCACCCCGAAAGGGTCGGAGAGCTTTACCGCCTCCTGAAATGCTGCCAAGATTTGCGTATCCGTGGCGCAGGATTCGATATACTCACAGTCGGCCTCAAGCGTGGGCGAATAGGCAATCAATAGTTCAAAGACCATATCGAGCGCATCAATAAACAAGCGTTCCGCCAGCGGCAAAAGTCCAAGCAAATCCGCCGGCGTATTGATCTCCTGGTCTGAGGCGCTTGTCACTTGGTCGAAAATGGGCTGTACTTCCGCCAGCAATCTCTTCTTCCACGGCTTTGCCCGTAGATGTCCGAGTTGCTGAATCGCATAAGTGCGCTCACCTAAGCGCACTTCTATCGTTTCGATTTCAATCATAATGAAGTCTCGCCCGTCTTAAGCAGGATTGCGCAGAGCGCGGCGGAAACTAGGTTGTCGTAGCTGCACTGGTGACAATTTGTAAAATGCCCAGATTCGACGCGTTCGGCAAAGTGATGTCGCCCAGGATGGCAATCTCAAAGGCGATGGCCGTTTCTTTGGTCTTGGCGTAGGCAATCTCGCCCGTCATGCGCATAAAGCCCTTGTGAAAAAACCAGCGCACCGGTTGGTTAACGTTGTTGGCATCCACGCGCAACGCCTCAATGCCCCACTTATAGAGCGTCACATCCGGCGGCCCACCGAAAGGAATTTCGCTAAAGCCCTTCTGCGCGCCGCCCGGCGGTGTCACCGCTGCTGTAGCCTGTAAGAGCGCCGCCATGTTCGCCACTGTATGCTCCAGCAGCGAGCCGGTAATCAGCGCCTCACGCCGTGTACGCGTCACCCCCAGCGCCACCGTGATTTGCTCGGAGTAAACTTTGTACACTTCCTCGGCCAAAGACAAGCTAATCGGGCTGCCTTCCGGAAAGTCGCCCATATCGACCCACGTACCGCCCCAATCGGCGCCAAACGCTACCGTTGTTTCGTCGGGTACGGCTGTGCCAATCGGCGCGCGCCATAGATGGCCCGGCCCTAACAGTACATCGCCCATAATCTAGTCTCCTGTTGTATGCAAAATCACATCAATGATCACCCGGTAAATCTGCGTCGTCTCTTCGTAATCGTCCAGCTCATTGACCACCAGCGCCATGTTGATTCCAGGCGTGGCGCTCAAATCGATATACTCTTCCAAAGCTGCCTTGACCGCCGTTGCGAGCTGCTGGCACTCGCCATAGCCGCCGGCGCCATCACGCCGCTTTGACCAACAATTGACCTGCCACCTGCTTTGACGCAATGTACTGGTGCCATCTTGCCCGGTATTGCTCACACGCTGATAGGTGATGGCCGGGTAAGTTGGCGTCTGTGGCAGGATGAGCGGATAGATGCGCGTGGAGGTCAGCGCCGCCACGCCCACATTCTCTTCTAAGGCATCCTGAAGCAGTACCGCTATGGTCATCGTTGCCGCCGCCCAGAAGGTAGTTTCTTGCCAATTGTGACGCTGATTTTGTCGCCCATCTGCCCCTTCAGTTCATCAAAGGCCGGGCGCAGATAGGGTTTTGCGCTCTGTTTGGAGGTGCCATACTCCACAAACTTGGCATAAAAGACGGCAAAGCCCGCTACCGCTCCGCCTTTGGGCGCCTTCGTTTCCTTGCGGTGTTTCTTGCTATGGCGATAGGTACTCTTCTCTTCCGTCGCCACATAGCCCGAATTTTTGAGGTCGCCACTGGCAACAGGTACGCGGCTCGACGCGGCGTCAATCAACATCTGCCCGGCAGCAAAGAGGCCGTCAGGCGTGGCGCTCTTAATCTCTTTGAGGATGTCATCGCCGTACCATTTGACATTCTCTGTCATAGCTGGACCTCACTACACATCAAGACCAACTCACGCCCCTGCCCGCTCACGTCCACCACGTTCTCAATCATCAGGTAGCGGCCGCGGTCCAATAGCCGCATGTGTACGGTAAGGTCAGTGCGGTAGCGGATGGTCACGGTATGGCTCACTGCCGCTTGTACCTGCTCACCACCTGATACAAAACGCTCGCCGGCGGCCTTACTTTGGATTTCCGCCCACATATGCGGGTTGGTTGGCAGATCGGCCCAGGTTTCAATCGGCTCGCCATACTCATCTTGGATCGCCGTAAATGCCTCAATCGTTACCCGGTGGCGCAATGGCCCGATACGCATTACCAACCTCCCCTATCGGTTAGCAAAAGCGTATCCAGGCCCAACGGCGTGGTCATCACGCTAATGCCTTGCGCTACTGTCACCGCCTCACGGTTTTCGTAGAGATGCGCCATCATCAGCTTAACCGCCGCCTTATAGATGTCGGGTACCTCAGTCGCCAGTCCATAGCCGGCAGTGTAGGCGATTTCCACGGCGTTGACCTCCTGAAGCGTCACGGTCGGATAGCTGGCGTTCGATTTGATGGCAACGCGCCCCGGCTGGCTATGGGCGTCAACTAGATAATTGCCGGCGGCAAAGGTCGCTTGGTTGCCGTCAATGTCGGTGTATTTGATGCTCGTCACGGCGATCAGCGGCGGATAGGGTACCTCAAAGCGCGTCATATAGGGCCAGCAATCCAGCATCGCCGTATAGGTGCGCGTGACAAAGGCGCGCCGCGCCACCTGTTCACAATGGATGCGGGCGGCGGCAATCAGGCTGCCAATAAAAGCGTCCTCATCATCATGCAAGATATGCAGCTGCTCTTTGGCCTCATCCAGCGTGATAGGCTCTTCTACCGGCGGTATCGTAATTTGTACCCTACGCGCATCAATCATTCTGGATTCCCCAAGCTGATTCTCTGTACCCTGGATGCCACACAATCAAACCAATAAATTTCATAGTCCCCGGCAAAAATGGAAGCGATAAAATCAAAGTCGCCGGCATAGCTATCGCTAAAATATTGGGCGTGGCGCTGCCAGATCTCACGCCGCACGACAAAGGCGCTACAGCCTATGTCGCCCATCACCGGCGGGCGCTGCCAGTTCTTGCCCGGCAAGATGCCGCGCGGCCCGTGGTCCATCTTGAGCATGATGACATCTGGGTTGTGCGCCGCTACAATATCCTTGAGGTCATCGACCAGGCTATCAGAAGCGCACATGTCGTCATCATCCAAAATCCAGATATATAAGCCCACCAAATTGGGCGCATAGGCTGCCATGTTGCGATAACTCCAGCCGATGCCACGCCCAACATCATCCGCCAAATAGGTTTGCTGCCACCAGCCGAAGCTGGTTTGCCGGAATAGGCTCTCACAGTTGGCGGCCAGCATCTGCGGCCGCTTATATGTGCGCGTCAAGATCTCCAGGAACGGCCCTAGTTGGGCTTGCGCTTGCCCCTGGTCGCTGCTTTTGGGTCAACTGCCATCTCCCGCGCCGTGATGTCAGGTTGATCAACCTCGCCGGGCTCCTCTTGGCTATCCTCGCCGTTGGTAATCTTGACATAGCCGCCCCGCCGCAGGTCATCGGCGATGACATCCGGCAGCGTGTAATAACTGCCCTTCTTCAGCGGTAGCGATCCGTTGCCGGTGGGCGCCACCACATCCTGCAAAGCTAAAACTCGGCTCACGGTCCCTCCATGTTCATAGGGCTTTAATACGTTACCGTCCGGCTCGATATGGTCACATGGCACATCAAAGCGGGCAATCATGCGGATGCCCAGGTGCAGGCAATCGCTGGCAAAGGCGAGGTCGCCGGCGTCGCCATCGCCGCGGCGAATCGGCAAACGCTCCAACACCTCACGGCGAATCAGGGTACAGCCCCAGCCTACGCCGCTCACCTGCGCCCAGCCACGCGCCCGCGCCTCTCGTAACTCTTGACGGTATAGGCTTAAGCTCATCCCAATGTTGTTGTTGCCCTGGTACTGCCAAGCGTTGAGTACCTTCATGCCATGCCTCAACACATAGACGCCGAACACGACCGGCGCATCTGTACTGTTTAACTTTTCGATGGCGTCTGGCGGGATGACCATATCATGCTCGACTGTAAGCATGGCATCATAGCCATCCGCCAGCGTCATCTCCCTGCCATGCTGGTATTGCGCCACGACGTTGGCTGCCTTCTCGCCCGGATACGGGTTGTGGTCGCTGACGTCCCAAACAAACGGCATGTCTGTTTTTTGGGCAGCGATGCTTGCTCCCGTTTCGGGGCGTAGCTGGTCATCTATCGTGGGCGTGAATACCAGAATGGTCATTGGTTACAGGCGCCTCAGCGCCATATGCTATGTACTCTGTGTCGCGTACTTTATTGCCTCCGGCTGCAAGACGCCGAAAACTGCGTCAAACCAGAACCAAAGGCGGACGTTACCGGTCGAGATCGCCGTGAATGGATCCCGAATCGTCTGCAAAGAAGTTCCTTCGCGGAAGCCCATAAAGTTGAAGTTGCCGAAAAGCAGGCTCTTGGCGCTCGCCGCCGGCGTCGGCATATAACTGCTTTGCAGCACCGGGAAGCCCCACAGCATCGCCGAACCGCCGCCGGCCAAATCACCGCCCGGATGCGGCGCAAAGGTAAAGACGGATGCGCTGGCGAGGGCGCTGATGGTGGCATAGGCGGTCGGATTCATCACCCACTTGGCGCCCTCTTGATATTCGGGCAGCAATTTTCCGACCAGGTTAGGAATATCGCCGGCCGCAATGGCGGTTGGGCTTCCCAACGTCAGCGAGGCAGTACCATTGGCGATGGCTTCTGTAACCAATAATTGGTTCAATGTGGCCGCCCAGCCACGAGCCACCCAATTGGTGAGGAAGGCTTCGAGTTTTACATCCTCATCTCGAAGTAGTTCCCAAGTGAGGGTTATAAATTTGGCATACTTTACGAGCGTAAAGGCCTTATTCGCCAATGCCGGTGCATCTTGGTTGATCGTCCCCGCCTCAGCGACTGAGGTGAAGAGAAGATCATCCTCGGCGTCAATCGGGTAGTTGACGGTCAGCCCTTTGCCCGGCACCAGCGTCAGCCCCAATTTGGGCACGAGACTCGCCTCGTCACGGCGCGCTTTGATGTCTTGTACCATGCCGACCGGCACCGTTACGCCGCCGTCGGCGGGTGTCGTTTCGTTCATGTCGGTATTGTTGTAGGCGCGCAGCTCGCTAGCCACGCCGGCGTCCCCGGAACGTAAATAGCGAAAGTAAAGACTCTTTTCCGTGTCCCTTGTGATCGTCGTCGGGTGATAATACTGGGCGTTTTGCGGTTTGGCCACGGTGGTAAAGCCTTCCAGTTCTTCCAAGCGTTCCGCTTCGGCGCGCATCGCTTTGGCATCTTCGATTAGGGATCGGTAAAGCGTTTCTTCGTCAGGCGTTACGCTGCGGTCTTGCGTCTTGGCAACGTCATAGAGGGCGCGCGCTTCCTCGGCTTTGTTGGACATCGCCTGGCGCAATTCTTGAGGGTTCATCTTGTTCTCCTTTTGAACATTAAGTCGTGTTCCTCGAGCTTCTGAGCTATACGCGCCCGCGTTAGTTCTTTTGCTTTGCTGCTTTTAGTATTGTCAACACCCTGGCCCAACGCCCGTTGGACCCAATCGGGTGCAGAACGCATGACACCAACTCCCGTCTGCGGATAGGCTGCCCACGTCACCGGCGAAATTTCCATGAGATGAATCGAACGTAAGGTGCGCAATGGAATACCATCGCTATCTTCGCTCCAACTGTCGCCGCCCGGTGGCACATTAAAACCAAAGCTCATCTGGTCAACATCGCCGCGCTCGATCAGCGTCACAGCGTCCCGCCCATCCTGCGTATCCGGCGGATTCAGCTCAAAGGCAAGCCCTTGGGCATCCTCCCAAACTTGCAGCGTGCCCGCCCTGGTGCGTCCAAGTACCCTGGCGGTGTCATGCTGCCATAAGGCCCGTATATCGTCGCCTAGGCTCTCCTTGAAAGCGCCAGGGGCGATGGTTTCACGGAAGCCCATATAGACACTCGGCGTGTTAAAGAGCGCAGCGTGGCCCAAAATCACCGCCGGCTTGCCATTGCGGGCACGAATCTCAACGGAGCGCAGGGTAAAAGTGCGCACCTCGCGGTCTTTCACGGTGGACCGTGCGCTGTCTGCTTCTACCTCCAGTTGCGCCAGGACATCCATGACGGATTGCAGCGCAGCCCGCAATTTGCTCTCATTGGCGGCACTCAGTACGCGCCCGGCGCGGATCTCGTTGACCATTTGCTCTAGCTTGTTCATATGTCCTCTTATGCAGCGACCGTGACGCAATCACAACCACGATGAAGCGGCCCATGTTTAATTGTTCTGACAATCGGCAAAGGATCGACGCCCTCCGCCGTATGGGTATCGCCCTCTTCAAAAAAGGCGCCACCAATCTTAATGCGCTTGCCATCCATCTTGCGACAAAGCGGGCATGACTCGCCGCTAGCAACCCAGCGCAAGAAACTTACGCCCGCTGCTGTGTAGCCGAAAATGGCTAGAGCGTTGCCCGCCTCAAAGGACTGTTCAAATCCCTCTTTGCCGGCCTTGGTCGCTTCCCAGCCATCCATGCGCTCGTTAATGGCTTTCTCGGCGGCATCGTCTCCCTCAGACTCAGCCAAGATCGCCCGCAATTGTTTTTCGCCGCCGACCGCATAGACTTCCGTGTAGTTAGCTAAATAGCCCTCAATCCACTGGCGCAGCGTATCGTCCAACGGCGCCGGCTCACCGCCCAGCTCGCCGGCGACACTGGCCATCATCGATTCGGCGTAGCTCTGCATCAAGGGGCGGAAATAGTCGGGAAACCAGATGCGCAGTTGTTTGTAGAAACTCTCGAGCCAGGTGGCAAAGCTCTCGGCGTCGCGCTTGCCTAGTTTGGATTTGGCCGCCTTGCGGATGTCGGCGCTCTCACGCTTGACAGCTCTGGAAGCCGCATCTTCAAATAGACGCACATGGCGGTTCATCAGCGCACGCCGCGCCACATCGTCCGCCCGCTTTTCGCCTTGCGGAGAGGGCAGTAGTGGTGGCTGCGCCACCTCTACCAGCAGCCGCGCCTGTGCTGGTGCGGGCTGTGGCGCTGGTGCAGGCTGTGGCGCCGCTACTGGCGCTGGCGGCGGCGGCGCGCCCAAAGTGGTCAGGTTGACCGGCGTAAACAGGACATCGCCGCCTTCAATCGGGTTGCGATCTTCCAACTCACGGATCTCGTTGGGCGTCAGGATCGTGTTGTTGACCGCCACCTGATAGCTCTGGTAGCGGCTGAGCGTATCGCCGCGCAGCATCCCCTCGACATTGTATTTGGCGAACATCGTGCGCCGCTCGCTTTCCGTCAAGAGGTCGCGATAGATCGCCTGCTCGTGGCGTACCAGCCAGGGCATCAGCGTATACATCACAAAGTTGATGCTCTGCTGCTCGATATTGCTAAAGGTCGCCCGGTCGAGGTCAGCTAACATATGCGGTGGCACGCGGTAGATGCGGGCGATCTCCGTCACCTGGAATTTACGTGTCTCCAAAAATTGCGCCTCGTTGTTGGCGATGCCAATCGTGGTAACGTCCATGCCTTCTTCGAGGATTTTGGTGCGGTGGGCGTTGCTCAGCCCTTGATGCTCGGCAGCAAAAGATTCTTTCAGGCGCTTTGCTGCCTGATCGGTTAGTTTGCCTGGATGGCGAAAAATCAGGCCAGGCCGCGCGCCGTTGCTATAGAAACGGGCGCCATATTCCTCGGCTGCTAAGCTGAGGCCAATCGCCTGTTTCGCCGCTTGCATAATCGGGCTGTAACCCATCAGGCCGTTGCCTAAGCCCTTGAGGTGATGGATGCGATAGGATGGAATCGCCCGCTGCGTCTGATCCGGCATACGGTACAAGTAATACAACTGCCCGTTCGCGCCGCGCTGCATATCCTCCATCTTATCCGGGCGCAATGGCCATAACGCCCTAATCTTGCCGGCATTGTCGATTTCTTTTTCGCTATAGCCGTTCCCGCATAAGAGGCAGTGTGAGATCATCAATTCTCGCCATTCGAGCGCCGTCATATCCGGGTTGGCAAGGTTGTGCAAGACCGGATAGAGCGGGTGCGAGTTCGCCTTACTTTTGTCGCGCCCGCTTTGCTTGTAGAGGACCAAGGGCAAGGCGGCGATAGACTCCGAAATGATGCGGATACAGGCATAGACCGCACTCGATCGCATGGCGTTTTCTTCAGTGACGGCCGGCCCGGCATAGGTCGGCGTGTTGACGGCCATCAGGTCATAAAGTTCGCTATAGGTCATGGCGCGCCGCTCGAAAATGCTGGTCATGCGCTTCCAGAGGCTCATAGTTCGAAGATACCCCTCTCGTCATAGACGGATGGCACATGGCGCAGCGCACGGTCCAGGCTCATGATCGACGCCACGATGCCATCGATCTTGTTCTTCGATTTGGCTTTGTCGGGTTTGATGTTGCCGGCAGGGTCAAGGCGCGCCACCACATTGTCCGCCATCCAGCGCAGCACCGGGTTGCCGTCATGGGCGATCTGCTGTGACATGATCAGCTTGAGAAATTCCTTCATCGGCGGCGACATCGAAGCAAAGCCCTGTCCAAACTGGATCATGGTTTGCCGTGCATCTTCCATGCGCTGATACAACAGCGTGGCGCCCCAGCGGTCAAAGGCGATTTCTTCAATGCTGTAATCCAGCGCCAACTGGCGGATCGTCTGTTCTATGTAGTAATAGTCAATGACGTTGCCAGGCGTAGCCATCACCAGCCCATCCCGCAGCCAGGCATCATAGGGCACGCGGTCACGGCGCACGCGCTCAATCAGGTTCTCTTGCGGGATCCAGAAGTGGGGCAGCAACCAATAGGGTTCGCCCTCTTCCTCGGGTGGGAAGCACAACACAAAGGCGGCAATGTCGGTTGTGCTGGCAAGGTCGAGCCCGCCAAAGCAAGCGCGACCCTTGAGGTCGGGCATCGTGCGTTGGCACTCATTCCAGGCCGTCATGTCCAGCCATCGCTGTTCTTGCGCCGTCCACTGATTGAGATGTAAGCGCCTGAAGGTGTTCTGGTAGGCGGGCGAATTCTTAGCGCGCTCGCATTCCTGTTCCAAGTAATCCAGCTTGATGGTCACGCCCAGGCCCGGATTGGCTTTGGCCCAAGTCACCGGGTCGGTCCAGTCGTCATCTTCGTCAGCGGCGGCAATATAGCCAAAGAAGCTATCATCCTCTAGCGTGCCCTCAATTACCTGCCTGGCGTATTCGTGCTGCTCCCAACAAATCGACTCAGGGTCATAGACGCCGGCGGTTGTGATCATCACCATCAGCGGCTGGCGCCTGGCGCCGGTCGATGTGTTCAGCACATCCCACAGCTCGCGGTTGGGCTGGGCGTGCAGCTCGTCAAAGATGATGCCACTCGAATGGAAACCATGTTTGGTGTGACTATCGGCGCTGATCACCCGGTAACTGCTATTGGCTTTTGGGACCACGATACTGTTGCGAAAACACTTACTAAATTTGGTCAAGGCCGGCGATGCCTCGACCATGCTTTTGGCTTGCTCAAAGACGATGCGCGCCTGGTCACGATCTGCGGCCGCACAATAGACTTCTGCGCCCGGCTCGTTATCGGCAAACAATAGGTAGAGTGCTAATCCTGCCGCCAAGGTTGATTTGCCATTCTTGCGTGGGATCTCAATGTAGGCGCGGCGATACTTACGTGTGCCATCGGCGCGCTTCCAGCCGCACAACTCCCGCAATAGTTCGCGCTGCCAATCCTGAAGTGAAAACAATTCGCCTGCCCACTCGCCCTTGCTGTGATGCAAAAGCTGCTCAAAAAAGCGAATCACCAAATCGGCTGCCTTGCGGTCAAACCAGAAGTCAGGCGTGTCAATCATTTAAGATTCCGTTACCGTAGCGAACAGCCTTTCGGCCAGGCTCGTTTCCTGCTCTTCTTCCGGCTGTGCCTCAATGCGCGATCGAGAGGAAGGCGTCAGCCCAAACTCCACCATCAATTTGACCATGTTCTTAAAATGGGTCGATGCAATATTTTTCCATGGGTTGATGTAGGCGCCGCCCTTTTCGCTAACGATGACCGGCCCATCCCTGTCTACCCGCTCTTCGGCCTCTCGCCACTTGCCAAACTCATGGGCAAAGGCCGCCAACGCCAAACGATCGGCCTCAGTCACCACGCGCAAGGAAGCCAGCATCTTGGCATGGCGCTTGTACTCGGCGCGTGCGATACCCGTCAACCAGCTTGGGCAAGGCGGCGCGACCACGCGCGGCTTGGGTTCGTTATGATTGAGCGGTCGCCCGCCGGGATTGCCTTCCAATATCTTGATCGCCGTCGGTTTCGGCGGCCTGCCGGTTTTCAAATTGACCCCCCCTAACGGGTTTCGCGTGTGCATGTCCGGTATGGGCCTCTCCCTCCCGAACAGCGTCTTGGCAACGCCAGTCTGCCTCACCTCTTCAATCGTCGTTTGGATGAACTTCTTTACACCCGAGTAGAGCTCGAAGTAATTCTTGATGTACTCATCCGCTTCCTTCCGGCTGATCCCGAGCCCGGCGGCGAGTCCGAACGCAGTCTGTCCGTAGACTATTCCAAAATTTACTGCTTTCGCCATACGGCGCATGTCGGATGTCACCATGAGCGGCCCAACACCGAATACCTCGGCCGCCGTTCGCGTGTGAAT
>Ga0105248_10005506_pt1 | contig 13905 bp, 8 predicted proteins | sample KBSS34metaG_FD_81524 | JGI IMG/M metagenome (GOLD analysis project Ga0105248, IMG submission 81524) | Switchgrass rhizosphere microbial communities from Kellogg Biological Station, Michigan, USA - KBS S3-4 metaG | ecosystem: Host-associated > Plants > Roots > Rhizosphere > Soil | place...
GCGGTGTATGGGCGCCAGCCATCCGCCATCACGACGGCAAATTCGTGATTTTCTTTCCCGACCCGGACTTCGGGATTTTCCGGATCGACGCAGCTGATCCTGCCGGGCCGTGGAGCGAGCCCGCACTGGTGGACGACACCAAAGGTGCGATCGATCCGGCGCCGTTTTGGGACGATGACGGTCAAGGCTGGCTGGTCCATGCCTTTGCCAGAAGCCGGGCCGGCATCAGCAACGTCATCGTCCTCAAGCGCCTCAATGCCGAGGGGACCAAAACCGTGGGCAGCGGCATCCCCATCATCGATGGCGCGAAATTGCCGGACGCCGCCACCGGCAACGGGAAAATGCCCTGGCTGACGACCGAAGGCCCCAAACTCTACAAGCGCGGCGGCTGGTATTATGTTTTCGCTCCCTCCGGCAGCGTTCCTGGCGGCTGGCAGGGCGTGTTCCGCGCCAGGACGATCACCGGGCCTTATGAAGGGCGCGATGTGCTGGATCAAGGTTCGACCGATATCAATGGCCCGCACCAGGGTGCGTGGGTGACCACAGATTCGGGAGAAGACTGGTTTCTGCATTTCCAGGATACCGGCGCCTACGGCCGCCGTGTCTGGCTGGAGCCGATGATCTGGAAGGATGGCTGGCCCATCATAGGCCGCGATGCCGGACATATCGGGCGCGGCGAACCCGTCTCGGATTGGCGCATGCCCAACACCGCGCCGTCCGTGGCCGATACTCCAGACGATGAATTCAATGGAACGCTCGGTCTGGGCTGGCAATGGGGCGCCAATCCCGAGGACGATTGGGCCGACCTGAGGTCCAATCCCGGCTCCTTGAGACTGCATTCCGTCTCTTCTCCGGCGAATCTCTGGGAAGACGGCGCGATCCTGACTCAGAAGCTCCCCGGCGAACGGTTCATGGTCACAACCAAGCTGACCGCCTTTCCCAAGGCAGTGGGCGAACGTGGCGGCCTTGTGATGTATGGGATGGACTATGCCTGGATCGGCCTGGAAAGAGCGGCGCATGGACTGCGCCTGGTCCTTTCCCGCTGTGTGGGGGCCAGCCAAAACGAACCGGAGACGCAGACGGTTCTGCTGGCAGACGCGCCGGAGACAATCTATCTGCGGCTGTCGGCTGAACCCGTGACCGTAGCCGTCCCGCCGCCGGGTTTCACACCTTTCTGGCCCTCGATGCTGAAAACCCGCAACGCATCGGTTCACTTCAGCTACAGTATCGACGGGACCACATTCATGCCTGTCGGAATGCCGTTCGAGGCCAAGCCGGGAAAATGGGTCGGCGGGCAGGTCGGGATATTCGCTCAGGCGCCTTCCGGTTCGCCCTCCAACACGGCCGTGGCGACAGGGTGGACCGACTTTGACTGGTTCAGGGTTGAACATTGATTCTGCTGCCATTCTGGCGGCAAGGAGTTTTGAGGCAAAATGCGGCGTGATTCGTTTTCCCCGCTTGATTATCCGGGATTTTCATGATGCCGCGCTTATTGGAGCTATCCATTGGCTAAATCGCGCAAGGGCAAGTCCAAAGGCGTGACGATTCACGATGTCGCGCGCCATGCCGGCGTTTCCTCCATGACCGCTTCTCGCGCCATCAATGGCGAAAAATATGTTCGCCCGGTCTTGCGCGAAAAGGTCATGGCGTCCGTGCGGGCCCTGGACTATTTGCCCAACCTGGCCGCCAGGGCCACGCGTTCGGGCGGCACGGCGCCGAGAATTGGCATTCTCTATTCGAATCCCAGCTCGGCCTACCTGAACGAAGTGATGCTAGGCGGATTGGAACAGAGCGCTCGCACCGGGTGCCAGCTTTTGCTCGAGAAATGCACCGGCCTTGCCAGCCAGAAAGTCGCCGTGAAGCGGTTGCTGGCGGTTGGTGTCGACGGCGTCATCCTGCCGCCGCCGTTATGCGATTCTCGCGCGACGGTTGACATGCTGAATTCGGCAGGCGTCATCCCACTGGCCTTGGCGACCGCAGCGCCGATGGACGATGTCTCATCGGTGCGGATCGACGACTATCAGGGCGCCTTGGCGATGACGCGCTATCTGATCAAGCTCGGTCACAAGGAGATCGGGTTCATCAAGGGCGATCCGCAACATACGCCCTCCGAACTGCGTTACATCGGCTTCGCGGCCGGCATGAAGGAGGCGGGCTTGGAGATCCGTCGCGAGTGGATCGCGCCGGGCCTGTTCACCTACCGCTCGGGCCTGTCGGCCGGCGAGAAGCTGTTGAAGCGCCCGGATCGTCCGACCGCGATTTTTGCGAGCAATGATGATATGGCCGCGGCCGTTATCGCCATCGCGCATGGTGTCGGCCTGAAGGTGCCCGAGGCCCTGACGGTTTGCGGCTTCGACGACACGCCCGTGGCAAGTACGATCTGGCCACCCTTGACGACCATTCACCAGCCGATCGTGGCCCTGGGCCGCGCCGCGGTATCGATCATGGTGGACCTGGTCAAGAAACATCGCGCCGGCGAGGCGCAACAGACGATTCACCAGTTGATGAAATACACGCTGATAGAGCGCGGCTCTTCGGCGCCGGCGCCCCGCTGATCGACGACGTCCAGTTCGATAATCAAGGCGTGAACGCGGCGGCCATATCGCCAGATGCTGTCTGCGACCTGACGGCCCACAGCCGGGCGGCGCCGCGGACGCCCGATGAATCCCCCCATTTTGCGGGGACAATCCTGGCGTGCCAGGCGTCGGAAAACACGCGCTTCGCGACAATCGCCGGCAGCTGCTGGTAAATCTCCAGGACATTGGACAGACCGCCGCCCAGCACGATGGCGTCCGGATCGGTGATGTTGCAGACCATGGCGATGGCGCGGCCCAGCCGGTCCATATAGCGTTCGACGGCGGCGGCAGCGTTCTTCTCTCCCGCGCGAAAAGCCTGGATGATCGCTTCTCCGCTGAGATCGCGCCCGGCATGGCGCCGATAATCCATCTGCAGGCCGGTGCCCGACACCCACATCTCCAGGCAGCCGGACTGTCCGCACCAGCAACGGGGTCCGGGAATTTCCTCTGCCGTCGGCCAAGGAAGCGGGTTGTGCCCCCACTCTCCTGCGATGCCATTGACGCCTTCGATCAACCGCCCGCCGATGACCAGACCGCCGCCGCAACCGGTTCCCAGGATGATCGCGAACGTCACACGCGCGCCGGCCGCCGCGCCGTCAACGGCTTCGGAGAGTGCCAGGCAATTGGCGTCATTCGCCAACCGGATTTCCCGGCCCAGAGCATCCGACAGATCCTCGCGAAAGCGATGCCCGTTCAGATATACGGAATTGGCGTTGCGCATGACCCCGGTGGTCGGAGAAATCGAGCCCGGCGTGCCCACCCCGACCGTTCCACTGGCAGCGGCCTGCGCCTCGACCTGTGCGACGAGGTCCCGAACCGTCTTGATGGCCGCGCCATATTTGCCGGGATTGGGAACGCGAAGGCGGGAGAGGAAGTGGCCCGAAGCGTCCAGCCCCGCCGCCTCGATCTTGGTCCCTCCGAAATCTATGCCGATCTGAATCACCAGTAAGTCTCCCAGACACGCGTCAAGCGCATGAGCGCTTCAAGATAGAAATAGTCGCCCCAGATGCAGCTTTCATCGACGCCGATGCGGTTCGGCATGTGATAGACGGCATGCTTTAGAAGGCCGTCTCCCGATGCGTCGGGAGGATTGGCATAAAAGTCCGTCAGGCTTTTTACAATCGCGATCGCGGCGCCTTCATAGGCCGCCCGGTCGGGATCGGTCAGTGGAAGATGCTTGACCAGCTCCAAAAGCCCGCAGGCGGCGATGGCCGCGGCCGAACTGTCGCGCGGCTCAGGTGGGCCGGTAAAGATGAGATCCCAGTTGCAAACGAAATCGTCCGGCAGCCGATTAAGGAAATAGCTCGCCAGCCTCGCCGCGGTGGCGATCAGGCTGGGATGGGGCTTGTGGCGATAAACCGCCGTGAAACCGGCAATACCCCAGGCCTGCCCGCGCGCCCAGCACGAGCTGTCGGAGAAGCCCTGATGGGTTCTGCCCTCCTTCGGCGCACCGGTTTGAGGGTCCATGAAGAAGGTGTGGTAGGTCGATGCATCCGGCCGCACCAGGTATCTTTCGGCTTGGGCAATATGGCTGTTTGCGGCTTCGGAATATTTCGCATTGCCGGTCGCCTCGCTCGCCCAGTACAGCAGCGGCAGGTTCAAATTGCAGTCGATAATCATGCGCCCGGCCTGCGAGGGATCGTTCAGGTCACCCCAGGCCTGGATGATTCCCGCGCGCGGAAGATATCGGGCGTAAAGAAGATCGGCAGCCGCCACGGCGCAATCGCGCGCCGCCTGGTTGCCCGTCAACCTGGCGGCGGCGACGCAGGAGAGCGAGTAGAGAAACCCCAGATCATGATGATCGACATTGATCCTGTCGCCGATGCGGCGAGCGTAACTCTCGACCTGGCCTTCCGCGGCCTGCCGATAGCGGTCGGCGCCTGACAGTTCGTAGGCGAGCCACAATGTCCCCGTCCAGAATCCGCTTGTCCATTCGACATTTTCGACGAGCGGATAGATGCCTTCCACGCTTGAGGGTGCCGGAAACCGGTCGCCGAACATCTTCATATTGCGATCGACGCGCGCCAGAGCCGACGCGATCGGGCCGTCAAAGGATGGCGGCAAGCCGCTGTTCAGAAACGCATCGCGGCGCGCCAGAGGCTCGCGGGATTTTGAAGGAGGTGTCGGCCAACGCATGTTCAAACTCGTTTCTCGCCGGTTCGCGCTCAGGCGGCGTCCGGGGAGGGGGTGGCTGGCCAGAGAGGCTTTCGCGCCTGGGTGGGAGAAAGCGCAAAGAACGAAGCCGTCCAGAAGATGAAGGCAACCATCGCGATGGCGAGATAGGTGCGGGGAAAGCCGATGAGGTCATAGCTCTTTCCTGCGATCAGGGAGAACACCGCCATGCCGATGTTGCGAATGAAGCCCGTGCTGACCAGATAGAGCGTCGAAGCCAGGTGGGCGTCGAAATGAACCGCAATATAGCGAAATATGGAAACGATGAGGATCGGCAGCTCCAAGGAATGCAGCATCTTCATGCAGGAAATCGGGAACGGGCCCGTCACCAGGCCGGACCCGGCGATGCGTATGATCATGATGGCGGTGGCAAGCAGAAGTCCGTTCTTGGCGCCCGTGCGATCGACAATAAAGGGGGCGATGAAGAACATCCCCGCTTCCACGAAGATTTGCGCCGAATTGAGGCGGCCGAACATTGCCGTGCCTTGCTGGGTGTCGGAAAACTGTGAGGCGAAGTAAGCAGGAAATTGCAGATCGTATACGAGGTAAAGGGTGGTCACGCCCAGGATCAGCACCATGAAAGACCAGAATTTGGGAAGCCGCAGCACCGCCAGCGCATCGGCCAGGCGCAACCTTTTGCAATCCTGCATTTCTTCCTCACTGGTCTCGATCGGCGCCAGGTACAAGACCAACAGCATGAGAAGGCCGGCCAGGGATGCGAGGAAGAAATTGATGCGGGGATCCATGTTGAACAGCGTGCCGGAAAAGAAGGCGGCCGCAGCGAAGCCCAAGGATCCCCAAAGCCGCACGCGGCTGAATTCGAAGCCGTATTTGCGCCCGGCCCGATCGACATAGGATTCGATTGCGAAGCTTCCGGCGATGAAGGTGATGCCCAAATAGAAACCCCCGACGATCGCTCCCGCCACTGCATGAACGGCGAGCAGCGGCTGATACACGAAAGCAAAGAAAAAGCCGCACAGCAGGACGAGTAGGGCGATCGTCCGCAGCACCGATTTGTTGAGACCGGCCTTGTCCGAAAGAAAGCCGTAGACCGGTTGTGCGCACATGGCGGCGAAGAAGTTGGCGGAGAAGACCATGCCCGCTTGCGCTCCTGTCAGGTGCAGCACCGACTTCAGCCAGATGGCCAGCAGCGAGATGCTCATGGCCTGGGCAAAGAAATAGGCGAAGAGAAAGGCGCTGAGGCAGATATAGAGATATTTCGTCTTCATTCCTGGCGGCCCCCTCGACGCGAATGGTGTGACCGCTTTTCGCGCGGCTTTCTGTGGCGGCACAAATAGGCTCTTGAGAATGGAACCTTAGCAGAGTTCTGGTATCGATCACAATTCTTATCTTTTGCGGATCGCATCGCCGCCCTGGATGCGTCTTCGCGGTCGCAGCAATATGACGCCGCCGCGCAAATAGGGGTCCCGGAACAATCCTCCGTCACCGCCCGGTACGCCCGGAACGAGAATAGCCTGTTCCCCAGCAGAGCGTTCTGGTATCGTTACCTGATCGGCGCCAATGATAGACATGGTCTTTCGGTCGGATTGCCGATCCCGTGCCGCACTCAGCATGGTGATTGTCGGGGGGATGCCGGTGATGGGACCAAAATCGAAAAACAGACACGCATTCGCAGATGTTGCGGGAACATGCGCTGTCTTTTGCGCGGCATTGCTGCTCTGCCTGGTGCTTTTGCCGGCACGGGCGCCGGCTCAAACGCCGTCAGAGCTGGAGGTTTACCCATATCCAAGGCCGGTGAAATACACGCCTGGGGATCTGATGCGCGATCCGCACCACAATGGCGATTATACCGTACGGGTCAGGATGCCGGGTGGAGACTGGCGCGATCTTTACGAGCACAACGTCAAGGTTGACTGGAACAACCCGCAGAACGCCTCGATGGTGGCCTTCGATTTCAAGGGCAAAGCCGAGATTTCCATTCAGAAGAACGACGGTTTCTTCTCAAGCGTGCAGATCAGGCCCAATCCGGAGGGCATCCGGCCGGTCGTCGCTGGCAACACCATCCGTTTCGCGATCACCCAGCCGCAGAATCTCTCGGTCGAATTTGATGGCGACAGGCGGCACAACCTGCATATTTTTGCCGGAGACGCTGCCATCAAGGCCAAGCGGCCCGCTGAAGGTCCCAACGTCGTTTACTTCGGTCCCGGCGTGCATAGGCCGAAAAATGGCGCCGAGGCTTTCACCGCGACCTCCGGCCAGACCGTTTACATAGATGGAGGGGCCGTGCTTGAAGGGTCCTTCGTGCTGGAAGGCGTGCATGATGTCGCGATTGTCGGTCATGGCATGATCGAACAGCCAAAGAGCGGCTTCATCATCAAGCACTCCAGCAACATTCGCGTCGAAGGATTGACCTTTGTCAATCCGGCGCACGGTACCTTGGGCTGCCTGCAGTCGCAGCATGTCAGTCTGAGCGACATCAAAAGCTTCAGCGCCGTGCCGTGGGGCGACGGGATCAATGTCTATTCCTGTGAGGATGTGTCGCTCGACAAGGCGTTCCTTCGCACCTCGGACGACTGCTTCACGGTCTATGCCCATCGCGACGACACCTATGGCGATGCGCGTCATGTTCGCGTCAGCGATTCCACGTTCTGGGCCGATACCGCGCACGCCATGTTCCTGGGCATGCATGGCAATTCCGAAAAACCGGAAACCATAGAAGATGTCGTGTTCAGGAATATCGACGTGCTGGAACTGCGCGAAGACCAGCCCGATTATCAGGGTGTGATGGCGATCTACGCCGGCGACGCCAATCTGGTGCGCGACATCACCTTCGACAATATCCGCGTGGACCATATCGAAGAAGGTAAGCTGTTCAATTTCCGCATCGGCTACAACAGCAAGTACAACAGCAGTCCCGGCCGCGGCATCGAGAATGTCACGTTAAGGCACATCGCCTTCACCGGTCAGGGGGCGGTTGGGGCTTCGGTGATACAGGGCTATGACGCAACCCACCGCGTGCATCATATCGAGATGGAAGATGTCCGTATCGACGGCAAGAAGCTCACCAAGGCGGCGCCTGGTGTCTTGGACATCGGCAGTTTTGTTGATGACGTGAGCTTCCGCTGATCACCGGATACACCGCATACCTGTCCGCCCCCGGGGACGCTTCGCGGCGCCTCGGGGCCCCGGATTTCCCAAGCTCGCTGCTCGCCAAGATAATCTCGGTGGGTGCCGTTCCTGTATGGATATCGGCAGAAGGCCGGCAAAGACCCAAAGGCTTTTGCCATAAGCAGCAGGGGGTTTTTCTCCACCAATAGACGAACAACTCGGCGAAAGTCTCACCGGGAATATTTCTGCCTAGGCAAATCGCGAAAGCTGGCCCTAGACTGCATCAGTTCGGGGCCGACATGACGGATATAAATATCAGTCGTGAAATGTGGGATCGCCTGGTGCGCCAGATCGGCGTCCGGATCCGCGGGCGCTTTGATGCGGAAGACCTTCTTCACGCCGCCTATCTTCGTCTGGAAGATTATAGAAAGGGCCATCTTGTAGAGAATGTGAACGCCTTTCTCGTCAAGACTGCCGTCAACATAGGAGTCGATACGTACCGGCGCGAGCGGCTTACCGCCAAAATCAAGACCGAAAGGGCCTTACTCGGTGAAAATGGTCCTTTGCAAGATGAGGTTTTGGCCGTCCGAAATCGTCTAGTACGGGTCAAGGAAGGGCTGGCCCAATTGCACCCAAGGACGCGCCAGATATTGCTTATGCACCGTCTGCAGAAGATGAAATACAAGGAAATCGCTCTGCAGATCGGCATCAGCCAGAGTGCCGTAGAGAAGCATGTCGCCAGAGGAACCCTGTTCCTGGTGAAATGGAGCGAAGGTTGGTAGTGGTGGATCAGCATCCCATTTCCGACAAGGTCTATGCGGAAGCCGCGGCATGGCTGGCGCGACTTTGCGCAGACCGCCGTGACTCGGCCGATGAGGAGGGGTTTAAAATCTGGCTGGCGGCCAGCCCGGAAAATGCTGCCGCCTTTGAGGCAATCGACCAAACCTGGGACGACTTGGGAGGTATCTCCGAACCGGACGATGCGATTCAGGCGCCGCAGGAACGCAAGATGTCCAGGCGCATTTTGCTGGCCAGCATCGGCCTGGCCACCGTGGGAGCGACCAGTTTCTATGCCTTCCGGTCGGCCTCGGCCAACACATTTGAAACCGGCGTCGGGGAGCAGAAGCGTGTCACGCTGGAGGATGGCAGCCAGCTCTTTTTAGATGCGCAGACGAAAGTGGGCATTTTGTTCAGCGATACGGCTCGTTCTGCCGCGATGTCCTACGGGCGGGCGAATTTCCAAGTCACATCCGATGCCAAGCGGCCCTTCATCGTGGAAGCCGGCCAACGGCGAATTGTAGCCAATCATTGCGATTTTGATGTCCGCTGCGACGGCGGACGGGTGCAGGTGGTCCTGATTCATGGTCAGGCGGACGTCCGTCCCAAGGCCGCCGGGTCGCCTACGGCGCGCCTGCACTCCGGTGAGCGCATGATCGCGGCGGCTGGCGTCGAAAAATTTGACAGGCCCAAGCTCGCGCCCCTGGTGGCCTGGCAGGATGGCTACGAGATATTCGAGAGCACGCGCCTGGAAGAGGCGGCCGCTGAGATGAATCGCTACAGTGATACAAAAATCACGGTCGATCCCAATATCGCGGACCGCAAGGTCAGCGGCGTTTACCGGACCGGCGACAATATCGCGTTCGCCCGCGTCGTCGCCCAGTTGCTGTCTGTCAGGGTCCGCCAGGACGATCAAACGCTCTCGCTCGGGCCTTTGGAAAATAATTAGCGCCTGCATGTGTGGAATCCGCGCGGTTACTCGTCAGTGAGCCAACGGCCCGTAAGCGGCTCATTGGGGAGTGACTGTCGATGCACAAATCCTGTCTTGCAGGTGTCCGCGCCTTTTTGGTTGGCTCGGTCGCGATCATGCCAATCAGCGCTGCTGCGGCAGCGCAGAATGCCGCGGATATCGCGGTCCAAGCTCAACCAATGGCGGACGCGCTGCGTCACGTCGCGCGGGCGACGCACTCCAACATAATGTTTACGCCGGAAGCGGTGGCGGGCATTCATGCCCCCGCCGTGATGGGACGGATGGATGCCGTCCAGGCCGTCAACGAGCTGACCAGGGGATCCAATCTGGAAGTCGTGGCAGACGGGTGGGGCGGTCTGATCGTACGCCCTTCCACCCATATCATGACGCAGGCACCTGCGGACGTCGGCGGTGGGGCGGCCCAAAGTGTCGAACAGGTCACGGTTACCGGTTCGCGCGTCATTAACAGTATTGCCCAGTCGCCGACGCCGCTGACCGTCGTGTCAGCCGAGCAGCTGCAAGCCACCACCCCGACGAATATTCCCGACGCCTTGAACAAATTGCCGGTGTTCCAGGGATCGTCACAGCCGCGCACGTCAGGCAATGGCGGCACCGCCGGTGGCATCAACGTTCTGGCGCTGCGCAATTTCGGCGCCCAGCGCACCTTGGTGCTGTTCGACAGTCATCGGGTGGCGGCAGCCAACGCCAATGGCACAGTCGATATCGATACATTGCCGCAGCTGCTGATAAGCAGGGTCGACGTGGTGACCGGCGGTGCATCGGCAGTCTACGGCTCCGACGCCATCACAGGCGTGGTCAACTTCGTCCTGAACAAGCGCTTCAACGGCTTGAAGTTCGATCTCAACACCGGCATCTCCAACTATACCGATGGCTTCAGCTACAAGCTGGCCGCCGCTTACGGCACGGACCTTTTCGGCGGTCGTGGCCATTTCGAAGCCTCGGTGGAGCACTTTAGCCAGGATGGCGTGCAGGAAACCGCCCGTCCCTACGGCCCCCAAATGTGGTCACTGACGGGCGCCGGGACCGCCGCCAACCCCTTTGTCCACACCATTAACGCCCGCAATGCCACCGCATCGTTCGGCGGTCTCATCACGTGCAGCGGCTGCTCGGTGAATGGCCAGCAATTTGTCGGCAACGGCGTTTTAGGGCCTTTCGTGCACGGCCGGACGACGGGAACCGGCAGCGTGGAGTCGGGGGGCGACGGCGCTTACAATCCCTATGGGCAGGTGATCACGCCATTTCGCACCAACACGGCGTTCGGCCGGTTCAGCTACAATATCGACGATACCACAACGGCCTATGTCCAAGCCTCCGCCTCCGAGGCCTATGCCACCGGCACATGGTATCCCAGCAACATGATCGCCGGCGCCAATACCGCCAGCATCTTCTACGCGAACAATCCGTTTCTGCCCGCCTCGGTCCAGCAGGCCCTGAACCCCACCAACACGCCCAACAAGACGTTTCAGCTCACCAAATTCATGGTTCAGTTCGGCAAAGAGGGCAGTCCGGGCACGCGCAACGTCAATCTCTATCGCGCTGTCGCGGCAGGGCTGGACGGCACCTTGTGGCGCAAGTTCGACTGGGATCTTTATTATTCCCACGCCGAAAGCCGCCAGAAGGTCACCAACTACCGCAATCCCAACAACCAGCGCTGGTACGCATCGGAAGATACGGTTCTCAACAGCGCGGGCCAGCCGGTCTGCTACGTCTCAACCACCCAATATGCCTCCCTCTACCCGGGCTGCGCGCCGATGAATCCGTTCGGTCCCACCGCGATGAGCCAGGACGCGTACAACTATATCAGCAGCGACACGCGCTACATCATGACCAACATCATGGACAATATTTCCGGCAGCATCGCCGGCGAGGTGTTTGATCTGCCGGCCGGTCCGGTCAAGGCGGCGCTGTCCGCAGAAATGCGCTGGAACAAGTATGACGTGAACAGCAACGCATCGCCGACCGCGCATGTCGACTGCACGGGGCTTCGGCTTTGCAGCACCGTCACGCCTTTGTGGCAGCAAAATACCGTCGCCAGCGTCACAGCCTCCAACAATGTGTGGGAATTCGCGGGCGAGCTGAACGTCCCGATCCTGAAGGACTTGCCCCTTGTCCAGAATCTCGATGCCAACCTGGCCGGGCGCTACACCGATTACTCATCCTCGGGCACGGTCCAGACCTGGAAGATCGGCCTCGATTACCACGTCAATGATGATCTGCGTTTCCGCGGTACGACCTCGATCGACATCCGGGCCCCTACGCTGAACGATCTGTTTGCCCCGGTCCAGAGCGCGGTGACGTCGTTCACCGATCTGCACACCAATGGCTACGGCATTTTGTTCATCACAAGCCAGGGCAATCCCAATCTGGTGCCGGAAGTGGCGCGCACCTACACGGGCGGCATAGTGCTGACCCCCAGCTGGATCCCAGGGCTGACCTTCTCCTTCGATTATTACCATATCGACCTTAAGAACGCGATCGGATCGATTACCGCCACCAACACCCAGATCCAGAATCTTTGCGAACAGTCCGGGGGCACCTCGCAATATTGCTCACTTTACACGCGTCCCCTGCCGTTCAGCGATCATAGCCCCGCCAACTACCCGACAGCCATCTTCTCCAAGTCTCTCAACACCGCCTATCAGGTCATCGAAGGCTCGGATCTCGAAGCGGACTATCATCTCGACTTCGCAGATTGGGACAATGTCTTGCCGGGCTCGCTGGATATCCGGCTACTGGCCAACATCCAGCCGGTGAACGAAGCGCAGCAATTCACCGGCGCGGCTTTCACCAACACGGTTTTCCCCAAAGGCCATATCACCAGCTTCATCAATTGGAACCTGACTGATTGGACAATCGGCCTGGAGAATCGCTGGATCTCGGGCTTCACCCGCGCCACCCAGCCCACCATCATCTACAATCCTCCAGCGATAGAGTCGGTGGACTTTGTCGACTTCAACCTGCAACGCCGTTTCGACATGGGCGACAGCAGCTATACCGCCTATGTTACGGTGCAGAATGTGTTCAACACCCTGGCGCCCCTGGTGCAAAACCAGTCGGGTTCTCCTGGCCTCCTCTATCCGGTAGCCAGTGGCATGGATGTGATGGGCCGGTACTTCACCATCGGGCTGAGAGGTACCTTGTGATCCTTTGAAGACATTGCGGTCGTTTGTCTTGCCCTTCATGCTGCCGCAGTGACTGCGACCGCTGCCGCCATGGCCCTGAGTGCTTCCGATCCTGTTGTGCGCGCTGCTGCCATGCTGGAGCGAGGCGAGGTTGCGTCGGCCGAAGCCATCCTGGCGCCGCTCACGGCTTCTCCCGTCGCAGAGAATGGCGACGCGCTGCAATTGATGGGCTTGATCCGCGTCCACCAGAACCGGCCGGAAGAGGGGATCATGCTGCTGTCCCGCTCGTTGGCGCTCGATCCCGCCCAACCCCATGTCCAGCTCAATCTCGGCCGGGCGCTTGCATGGCAGAGCCGCTGGGAGGAAGCGGTACGGGCCTTTCGATCCGCACTCCTGCTCAGGCCGGAAATGATGGAGGCGCAATTCGAACTGGCCGATGTTCTGCACAAGGCCGGCGCGTTGCAGGATGCTGAGAGAGAATTTCGGGATATCCTGGCGAGAATGCCCGGCTTTGGGCCCGCCAAGCTGGGCCTGGGGGCGGTCCTGCTGGCGCTCGATCAACTGGAAGAAGCCGAACAGCTGATGGCGGTCGCGATCGCGGACAGCACCGATCCGCGCCTGCTCGCAGGATTGCACTGCAATCTGGCCATCGCCAAGCGCCGCCGGCACGACTATGCCGCTGCGCTGAGCCACTTCGAGCAGAGCCAGAGGCTGGACCCGTCGCGGCGCGATCTGGACCTGGCACGGGCGCAAACCCTGCAGGACCTTCGGCGCCTGGAAGATGCTCTCGATCTTTACCGCCAGGTCCTGTCGCGCGACCCGGCCAATGAAGCGGCCCACTCGGCCTACAACGATCTTCTCTATCGTATGCGGCGCGACAATGAATTTCTCGCCTCCTACGACCGGGCGCCGCCCGTCCCCACCCTACAGATCGCCAAGGCCAACGCCCTTGTGATGGCCAAACGCAGTCAGGAGGCCCATACGATATTCGCAGCTCTTCTGGCCCGCGACCCGGCCAATCAAGCTGCCGCTGTCGGCGCCGCAACCACCCTGGTCCAGATGAAGCGCTATGGCGAAGCGGAAGTCCTGTTCGAGGCTGCGATATCGCGCGATCCCGTCAATCCCGATCTTGCTTTCCATTTGTGTGCAGCCCTGCTGCGAAAGGGTGATCCGCAGAAGGCCGCTTTCGTGGCTGAAC
>Ga0105248_10005507_pt1 | contig 13904 bp, 10 predicted proteins | sample KBSS34metaG_FD_81524 | JGI IMG/M metagenome (GOLD analysis project Ga0105248, IMG submission 81524) | Switchgrass rhizosphere microbial communities from Kellogg Biological Station, Michigan, USA - KBS S3-4 metaG | ecosystem: Host-associated > Plants > Roots > Rhizosphere > Soil | place...
CCGGGCCGGGTCCACCGTTCCGTGAAGAGTTACAACAACCATACCGGAGTACCGCTTAGCCTCGCGCGAATGCCTCGCGACATGGAATTTGCCGTCTTCGAGATGGGAATGAATAACAAAGGCGAGATCGCGGCGCTGACTCGTCAGGTACGTCCGCACGTCGCGCTGATTACCGCAATCGCTCCCGCGCACATTGAAAACCTTGGCTCCGAAGAAGCGATCGCGGACGCCAAGGCCGAGATATTCGAGGGGCTGGAGCGCGAAGGCATCGCTATCGTCCCGAACGATACGCCGCATCGAGACCGGCTGGTGAAGGCCGCCCGCCGGCACGCCGACCGAATCATTACTTTTGGCGGCGGCGATGCCGATGTCCACGCGGTCCACGCTGTCGGCGCCGAGGGGGGCGGAAGCCTGATCAGCGCGGCGCTGCTCGAGCGTGAACTGACTTTCACTATTTCCCAGCGCGGCGAGCATTGGGTCTCGAACGCGCTTGCGGTCCTGGCTGCGATTGAGGCAGTGGGTGCCGATGTGGCGCTCGCGGGCCTAGCCCTCGCCGACCTTGGAGGCCTGAAGGGCCGGGGTCAGCGCCACGTCGTCCCGGTGCACGGTGGCGAGGTGCTGCTGATCGACGAAAGCTACAACGCCAACCCGGCGTCGATGGCGGCGACCCTCAGGAGCCTCGGCGAAGAGCGTGGCGTGGCGCGCCGCGTCGCTGTGCTCGGGCCGATGCGGGAGCTTGGACCGCATAGCGACGCGCTCCATGCCGGCCTTGCATCGGCGGTGCTCGACGCGCGCGTCGACGAGCTGATCCTGATCGGGGAAGAAATGCGGCCGCTGGCCGAGCAGGTCATCGGCAAGATCTCGCTGGACGTCGTTTCCGGCGTCGATGAGGCCATCGATTCCCTGCTTGCAAAGCTGCAGCCCGGCGACGCGGTTTTGGTCAAGGCGTCCAATTCCGTCGGGCTTGCGAGGCTTGTCGACCGGGTGGCAGGGGGCGCCGAATGCTTTACCTGATTGCCGAGCAGCTCGGCTTCCCCGGCATCTTCAATCTCATCCGCTACATCAGCTTCCGTGCTGGAGCGGCGAGCGCGACAGCGCTCCTGATCGGTCTTTTACTCGGACCGAAGTTCATTAGCTGGCTGCGAGCAAAGCAGGGGAAGGGTCAGCCTATCCGGACGGACGGGCCGCAAAGCCATCTCGCCAAGCGCGGCACGCCGACCATGGGCGGCCTGCTGATCCTGATTTCAATGTCGATCTCGGTCCTGCTGTGGATGGACCTTCGGAACCAATATGTCTGGGCCTGCCTGTTGGTGACGGGAGGCTTCGGCCTGATCGGCTGGCTCGACGACTATGACAAGGTGAAGAAGGCGCACCACGCCGGCCTGTCGGGCAAGACGCGCCTCGCGCTCGAGTTCCTGATCGCGGGCGTTGCGACCTGGTTGATGGTCCGCACCGGCGGCACCGGGCTGCACCTCCCCTTCGTCAAGGAAACGGTGCTCGACCTTGGCTGGTTCTACATCCTGTTCGGTGCGTTCGTGATCGTCGCGTTCGGCAATGCCGTGAACCTGACCGACGGGCTCGATGGCCTCGCGACCATGCCGGTGATCATCGCGAGCATTGCCTTCCTCCTGATCACCTACCTCGTCGGCAACGTTAAGTTCGCCAATTACCTCGGCATCCCGCACGTTCCCGGCGCGGGCGACCTCACCGTGCTTTTGCTTGCGATCGTCGGCGCCGGGCTCGCCTTCCTCTGGTTCAATGCCCCGCCCGCCGCCGTCTTCATGGGCGACACCGGAAGCCTCGCCCTGGGCGGTGCATTGGGAGCGGTGGCAGTCGCAACGCACCACGAGTTCGTCCTCGCGATCGTCGGCGGGCTTTTCGTGGTCGAGGCGCTTTCCGTCGTGATCCAGGTGGCGGTCTACAAGCGGACGGGCAAGCGCGTGTTCCTGATGGCGCCGATCCATCACCATTTCGAACATCTCGGATGGTCCGAGCCGACGGTCGTGATCCGTTTCTGGATCATCAGTTTCGTGCTCGCGCTCGCGGGCCTCGCGACCCTCAAGCTCAGGTGATCACGGCCCGCGCCTTCGCCGGGAAAGAATATGCGGTCTACGGCTTGGCGCGGTCGGGACTTGCGACTGCGGCTGCGCTCATCGCCAGCGGCGCCGAGGTCACGGCCTGGGACGCGAAGGAAGAGGCAAGGGCGAGAGCGCCTGCGGGAACGCGGATCGAGAAGCTCGACGAGGCCGATCTCAGCCATTTCGACAGCTTGGTGGTCACGCCGGGGCTGCCGCTCAACCGCCATCCGATCGCGCAGCGCGCGAGAGATGCGGGCGTCGAGATCATCGGCGACATTGAGCTGTTCGCCCGGGCGCGGCCCGAGCTTCCGCCGCACAAGGTCGTCGGGATCACGGGCACCAACGGCAAGTCGACCACTACGGCGCTCATCCACCATATCCTGAAGACGGCGGGCGTGCCGACGACAATGGGCGGCAATATCGGACTCCCGATCCTCGCCCAGGACCCGTTGCCCGAAGGCGGAGTCTATGTGCTCGAGCTGTCGAGCTACCAGATCGACCTGACGCAGAGCCTCGACTGCGATGTCGCGGTGCTGCTGAACATCACGCCGGACCATCTCGACCGATACGAGAGCTTTGAGGCCTATGCCGCTTCCAAGGAGCGGCTGCTGGCGATGTCCACGGGAGATGCCATTCTGGGCCGCGAGAATTTGGGCCTCGATCAGTCCCATTGGCCGGCACTACAAGGTCCGCACAACGCTCAGAATGCCGCTGCCGCGATGGAGACCTGCCGGATCCTCGGACTTGGCGACGGTGAGATCGAGCAGGGACTTCGAAGCTATCCAGGCCTCCCCCACCGCATGGAACGGATCCGCGAGAAGGACGGCGTCCTTTTCGTCAATGACAGCAAGGCGACCAACCCGACAGCGACCGCGCCGGCACTCGCCGCGTTCGAACGAATCCGCTGGATTTGCGGCGGCCAGGCCAAGACCGACAATCTTGACGAATGTGCCCCGCATTTCGGTCATGTCGCCAAGGCCTATACCATTGGCGAAGCAGGCGAATTGTTCGCTAGCCTCTTGTCGCCGCATATGGCCGTGGCAGAGTGCGAAACGCTGGAGCGTGCAGTGGGAGCAGCGGCAGCGGAGGCGGAAGCGGGAGAGACTGTGCTTCTCTCTCCGGCCTGTGCGAGCTTCGACCAGTTTCGCGACTTCGAAGACCGGGGCAACCAATTCAGGGCGTTGGTGGGGGGAATATGATCAAGGCCATTTCCGGACAGATCAAGGCCAAGGCCGCGCTGATCGATCCCGAGCGCTATGGCCGCTCCGATACATCGGCGATGGGCCGTTGGTTCTGGGAGATCGACAAGGTCCTGCTGCTGCTGATTACGGTCCTGATCGCGATCGGGCTGATTGCTGTCGCAGCTGCTTCGCCAGCAGCGGGTCAGCGATATTCGGGCGGCAACGTCCGCTTCAACGAGCTTTATTATTTCTGGCGCCAACTCGCCTGGATCGCGATCGGCGTGCCGGTGATGATCGGAATTTCGATGATGCCGAAGGATCGGGCGCGGCGCCTCTCTTTGTTCGGCGCCGCCTTCTTCTTCGTTCTGCTCGTTTTTGTGCCGATAATCGGCCCGGAGCATAACGGTGCGCGTCGCTGGATCGAGTTCGGCGTTGGACAAGTGCAGCCGTCTGAGTTCCTGAAACCCTTCTTCGTGGTCTCGATGGCCTGGCTCTTGAGCTTGAAGGATGGCGACAAGTCGCTGCCGGTCTATTCGATCTCCGCGGTCGTCACCGGCACCATCGCATTCCTGCTGATGAAGCAGCCTGACTTTGGAAGCACGATCATCTTTTGCGCCGTCTGGGTCGCGATGCTGGCCCTTGCGGGACTAAACCTGCGCATTCTGATCGGCCTCGGTGTTGCCGGTGTCGTCGGAGTGGTCCTTGCTTATTTTCTCTATCCCGTCGCAACGACGCGCATCGACGAATTCCTGTTCGGCACGGGCGATAATTTTCAGGTCGAGAATGCGCTTCGGACTCTCACCGCCGGCGGCCTGTTCGGAATGGGCCCGGGCGGAGGCACCCGCAAGTTCGGCCTGCCCGAACCGCACACCGACTACATCTTCTCGGTTATCGGCGAGGAATTCGGCCTTATCGCCTGCCTTGCAGTCGCTTGCCTCTATCTCGGCATCGTGGCGCGAGTGCTGATCAAGCTTCTGGATGAGGACAACAGCTTCTCGATCCTTGCGGCCGCCGGCCTTGCAGTCGAGTTCGGCCTGCAGGCGCTGATCAACATGATGGTCAACGTCCAGCTCGCGCCGTCGAAGGGCATGACCCTTCCGTTCATCAGCTACGGCGGAAGCTCGATGCTTGCGCTGTCGATGGGCATGGGCTTGCTGCTCGCCTTCACGCGAAGGAACCCGTATCTCACGCGTTCGCCCTATGTCGTGAAGTGGAGCGGGGAGTCGCTGACTACATGAACTTCGTCTTGGCCGCCGGCGGCACCGGCGGACACATGATTCCAGCTCATGCCCTGGCCGCGGAACTGAAGAGTCGCGGTCATGGTGTGTTGCTCATAACCGACGAGCGCGGGGCGCGCTTTCCTGGGCTGTTCGAAAATGTCCCCGTGCATATCCTCCCCGCCGGTCGGCTTGGCGGAGGGCCGATCGGCTGGCTGAAGGCCGCTGGCTCGGTGCTGAAAGGCAGGGGACAGGCCAAGCGCCTCTATCGCGATCACCGGCCCGATGCCGTGGTCGGCTTCGGCGGTTATCCTGCATTTCCGTCACTGCTCGCTGCGAGCGCGATGCGCATTCCAACTGTCCTTCACGAACAGAATGCGGTGATGGGTCGGGTCAACCGACTGCTCGCGGGCGAAGCCGAAGCGATTGGTGTCGCCTATGACGAAATCGACCGTCTGAAGCCGAAGTATCAGGCAAAGACCGTCCTCGTCGGCAACCCAGTGCGAGAGGAAATCGCGCGGCTCGGTGAAATGCCGTTCCCCCCATTCGACGAAGTGGCGCCGCTCAAGATCCTCGTCACCGGCGGAAGCCAGGGCGCGAGCATCCTTGGGCAGGTGGTGCCGGAGGGCCTCGGCATGCTGGAGCCTTCGCTCCGTCGCCGCCTCCAGGTGGTGCAGCAATGCCGCCCGGACGACATCGAACGCGTTCGCAAGCAATATTTCGATCTTGGCATTCCTGCCGAGCTCATGACCTACATTGAGGACATGGGGACCAAGCTTGCCGACTGTCACCTGATGATTGGCAGGGCGGGCGCATCGACGATTGCCGAGCTGACCGCTGCCGGGCGGCCGGCAATCCTGATTCCCTTCGCCGCAGCCACCGACGATCACCAGACCGCAAATGCGAGGGAAATGGTGAAGGCCGGCGGTGCGCGGGCGATCCAGCAAGAGAACTTCACGCCTGACGTCCTCGCTCGGCAGATCGAGGCCCTTGCCATGGATCCGGTGGCGCTCAACAATGCCGCTGCGCGCGCCCTGTCGGTGGGGCGTCCCCACGCGGCGCGCGATCTTGCCGATCTTGTCGAGCGGGTCGGGAACGGCGTTGCGCCAGTCGTGGTCGGATCTGTGCTCAGTCCCCGCGTAACGGCCCATGCTCCCGCGGGGGGCATTCCTGCATGAAGAGGGCGCTCGGGACCGACATCGGCACGATTCACTTCATTGGAATCGGCGGCATTGGCATGTCAGGTATTGCCGAGGTGATGAATCAGCTGGGCTACAAGGTTCAGGGTTCGGACGTCGCGGATTCCTATGTCGTGGAGAAGCTGCGCAAGGCTGGGATTCCGGTCAGCATCGGCCACTCGCCGGAAAATCTTGGCGATGCGGCCGTCGTCGTCTGTTCGACCGCGATCAAGGATAGCAATCCGGAGATTCAGACTGCCGCCCAACGTCGCCTACCGCGCGTGCGTCGGGCCGAAATGCTGGCCGAGCTGATGCGCATGCAGAAGACGGTCGCGGTTGCGGGCACGCACGGCAAGACGACGACGACGTCGATGGTGGCGGCGCTGCTCGACAGCGGCGGGGTCGATCCGACCGTGATCAATGGCGGGATCATCAACCGTTATGGCTCGAATGCCCGGCTTGGGAAAAGCGACTGGTGGGTGATCGAGGCGGATGAGAGCGACGGGAGCTTCCTGCGCCTTGACGGCACGATCGCCGTGGTCACCAACATCGATCCTGAGCATCTCGAACATTACGGCAGCTTCGACCGGGTGAAGGATGCATTCGTCGAGTTCGTCGAGAACGTGCCGTTTTACGGTCTGGCGGTGCTCTGCGTAGACCACCCCGAGGTGCAGAACATCATCGGTCGTATCCGTGACCGGCGGATCGTGACGTACGGCTTTTCGGCACTTGCAGACGTCCGTGCGGACGGTGTGACTCCAGTGCCTGGCGGTACGAAATTCGACGCTCTGATCCTGGACAAGGACTGCGAGCGCCGGTCAATCGCCGTGCACGTGCCAATCCCCGGACGGCACAATGTCCAGAACGCATTGGCCGCGATCGCGGTCGCGCTGGAGCTCGGCATTTCGGATGAAGCAATAGTTGCTGGATTCGAACGTTTTGAAGGTGTCAAGCGCCGGTTCACCAAGGTCGGCGAAGTCGGCGGCGCAATCATCATCGACGATTATGCCCATCACCCGACCGAGATCCGCGCCGTTCTCGCCGCAGCCCGGGAGGGTGCGGAAGAACGTGTCATCGCGGTGATGCAGCCGCACCGCTACACGCGCCTGCAGTCGCTGATGGATGAGTTCCAGAGCGCCTTCAACGACGCCGACGTGGTGTTCGTGACGCCTGTATATCCCGCGGGTGAGGAACCGATCGAGGGTGTCGATTCAGCGGCACTCGTTGAAGGCCTGCGCGCCCACGGCCATCGATTGGTTCGGACCGTCGACGACCTTGGCGAATTGAGCCGCGAGCTTCGTGATCTCGCCGCCGAGGGCGACATGATCATTTGCATGGGTGCGGGCGACATCACGAAATGGGCGGGCGCGCTGGAAAAGGGCATCTCCGATGCCAGGGCGAAGAAATGAGCGACGTCGCCACCATGCCCCAGGTTCGCGGAAAGCTGACCGCCAACGCCCCACTTGCACCGCTCGTCTGGTTCAAGAGCGGCGGCAAGGCCGAGTGGCTGTTCGAGCCGAAGGATGAGCAGGACCTCGTCTCCTTCCTGCGAGAGCTCGATCCGCACGTGCCGTTGATGGCGCTTGGCCTCGGCTCCAACCTCATCGTCCGCGACGGCGGCGTGCCCGGCATTGTGGTTCGTCTCGGCAAGGCCTTTTCGAAGATCGACCGGTTGGACGAAACGACCGTCAGTTGCGGCGGCGGCGCAAGCGGGATCCTCGTTTCATCGACCGCGCGCGATGCGGGCATTGCGGGCCTCGAATTCCTGCGCGGAATTCCCGGCACGGTCGGCGGATTCGTTCGGATGAACGGCGGCGCTTATGGCCGCGAGGTTAGCGACATTTTGGTTTCCGCACGCCTTGTTCTTCGGTCCGGCGAGGTTGTCGAATGGCCGCTCGAGAAGTTTGGTTACACCTACCGGCACAGTGAGATTCCGGAAGGCGCGGTAGTCATCGAAGCCGTTTTTCGCGGGTCTCCCGGCGACCCCGAAGCGATCGGCGCGGAGATGGAGGCGATCGCCCGTGCTCGCGAGGAATCGCAGCCGCTGAGGAGCCGAACGGGCGGCTCGACCTTCAAAAATCCGCAAGGTCACAAGGCCTGGGCGCTGATTGATGCGGCGGGCTGCCGGGGCTTCCGGATGGGCGACGCCCAAGTATCGGAAAAGCATTGCAATTTCCTCCTCAATCTCGGTACCGCGACGAGTGCCGAAATCGAGGCGCTGGGCGAGGAAGTGCGGCGCAGGGTCGAGGCGAAAACACACATCAAACTGGAATGGGAAATCCAACGGGTCGGCAACGAATGAACAAGGATCTTCACGTCGTTGTCCTTATGGGGGGCTGGTCCTCCGAGCGGGAAGTGTCGCTCACCAGCGGCAAGGGAGTAGCATCGGCGCTTCGCGAACGTGGCTGGTCGAACGTCACAGAGCTCGACATGGACCGCAACGTTGCTGCGCGGCTCGCCGCGCTTAAGGCCGACGTCGTCTTCAACGCGCTCCACGGGACTCCCGGCGAAGACGGCACGGTTCAGGGCATGATGGACCTCATGGGCCTCAGATACACGCATAGCGGGCTCGAGACCTCCGTGATCGCCATCGACAAGGAACTGACGAAGATGGTGCTCGTGCCCCACGGCATCCGAATGCCGGCCGGCCGAGTCGTCTCCAGCGAAAGCCTGCACCAGGAAGATCCACTTCCGCGGCCCTTCGTCGTGAAGCCAGTCAACGAGGGTTCCTCGGTGGGTGTCGCCATCGTCACCGACAACGGAAATTACGGGAATCCGATCGGGCGTGATGTCGAGGGTCCGTGGCTCCATTTCCACGAGCTTCTGGCCGAGCCCTTCATCAAGGGCCGGGAACTGACCGTCGCGGTGATGGGCGGCGATCCGCTGGCCGTCACCGAGCTCAAGCCCAAGGCCGGTTTCTACGATTATGATGCCAAATATACCGACGGCCTAACGCAGCACGTCTGCCCCGCCGAAATCCCGTACGAAATTGCCGCCGCAATGATGGACATGGCTGCGCGCGCCCATCAGCTGCTCGGCTGCAAAGGCGCCTCGCGCTCCGACTTTCGTTGGGACGACGAGCTGGGCGAGGGCGGCATTTACCTGCTTGAAGTCAATACGCAGCCCGGCATGACTCCACTCAGCCTCGTGCCCGAACAGGCGAAGCTGAAGGGCATCAGCTATGGCGAACTGGTGGAGCAGCTGATCGCGGAGGCGCTTCAATGAGCGCGGCGCATGTCCGCCGCGGCGGCGCCGGTCGAGCGAAGGCAAAGAAGCCCTCGAAGGTTTCCGTTCCGAATAAGATCGCCAAGCGTCTGCCGGTGGATCAGGCCCGGGCGAACAGGGTCGCCGGCCTCGTCTTCGGGGCGTTCGTTCTTGCAATTGGCCTGGTCGTCCTGGTCGCACTCGATATTCCGGCCAAGGCCGAGCGCGCCGCAGCGACTGCCGTTGGCAAGGTCGGCTTTACAGTGAGCGGCTACCAAATCGTCGGGATCAATCACATGAACCGCGGGCTGGTCGATGCGGTGGTCACCGACGAATTGCGCAGGGCGGCGGCGGAGGCCGGATCGGAACGGGCGCCGCAAGCTCTTGTCGATGTTTCCGATATTCGAAAGCGGTTGCTCAGCTACGGTTGGGTCAAGGATGCGCGCGTTTCGCATCGCCTACCCGACACGCTTGTCATCGACATCGTCGAACGCAGCCCCGCGGCCTTGTGGCAGAGCGAAGGGAGGCTCGCGTTGATCGACCACGAAGGCGTGGTCCTGGACCGCGTCCCGGTCGACAAGATGCCCGACCTGCCACTGTTGATCGGTCCCGGAGCGAATAGCCAGGAACAGCAGCTCAGCCGGTTGATGGCAGCCGTTCCGACACTCAAGCCCCAGCTCGCCTCGGCGACCTGGGTGGGAGGCCGGCGCTGGGATCTCAACTTCCAGTCCGGGGAAACGCTTGCACTTCCAGAGGGGGAAGAGGCGGCAAAGGCCGCGCTGACGAGGTTCACCCGGCTCGACAAGGACACGGGGCTGCTGGGCCGCGGTATTGTGCGCTTCGACCTCAGGGTTCCGGGCAAGATGATCGTTCGGCTGCCGCGCGCTCCGGGCGAACCGCTCGAACTGCCTCCACCGCACCAGCAGGGCTGAGGCGCGAGTGGCACAAACCGCCGAACAAAGCCTGATTGCGGCTCTCGACATCGGTTCGTCCAAGGTAAGCGCAATGATTGCGCGCAGGGACGACGAAGGCCGGTTGACCGTGCTCGGCACGGGTCAGCGTGAAAGCCGCGGAGTGAAGCGCGGGTTCATTACCGACATGGCAGCAAGCGAGTTCGCGGTGCGCGAAGCCGTCGAGCTTGCGGAGCGCATGTCCGGCCTTACCGTCGACGATGTCTGGGCAGGCTATGGAGCCGGCGGACTGGTAAGCGACGTCGCCAATGTCGAGGTGGAGCTTGGCGGCCATGCGATCGAGCAGGCCGACATCGACGAGCTCTTTCGGGCCGGCAAGGACGCGATCAACAAGAACGGCCAGGTGGTCCTTCACGCTCATCCGGCGCTCTACACGATCGACCGGGCGCAGGGCGTTCAACAGCCCATCGGCCTTCACGCCAGTCGGCTTGGAGTCGACATCCACGTCATCGCCGCTGAACCGTCGCCTCTGCGAAACATCGATACGGTGATCCGCCAGGCTCATCTCGGTGTCCGGGCGATTGTCGCATCGCCGATTGCCGCCGCACTCGCCTGCCTGAGCGAAGAGGAGCGAGAACTCGGCGTTGCGCTCGTCGAAATGGGGGCGGAGGTAACCAATGTCTCGGTCCACCTCGGTGGAATGATGGTCGGGCTGAGGACCATTGAGCTCGGCGCCAAGGACATCACCAACGACATCGCCGCGGCTTTTGCCGTGCAGCGCCGCGACGCGGAGCGACTGAAGTGCTTCTACGGTTCGGCAATGACCAGTCCCCGCGACAATCATGAGATGATCGAGGCGGCGCAAATCGGCGCCGAACCCGGCGCGGAACCCATGAAAATGACTCGCGCGCAGTTGATGATGGTCATCCGCCAGCGCGTCGAAGAGCTGACCAACGAGATCGAGGCATCGTTGAAGGCGCTGGGCTTTACCGGGCCGGTCGGAAGGCAGGTCGTGCTCACCGGTGGCGGCGCGGAACTCAAGAACATCGCAGATTATATGCAGGGCGTGCTCGGCCGTGCGGTGCGAGTCGGCCGCCCGAAGCAGATTACGGGCCTTCCCGACGCGCACAGCGGCCCCGCATTTTCGACGCTCGTGGGGCTGGCCCTGCTCGCGGCAAGCGGGACCGGCGACATTCGCGACATAGCGGGATCGGTCGTTCGATCGACGAGGAACAAGGGCGTATTCGGCCGGCTGATCGACGCCATGAAGGGCGGCTACTGAAGTTCAGGGTTTTTGGGGGGTCCATTTGGCAAGCACAGCAGTAGCCCGGAGCACCCGGACGTCCGCAAACTTATTGGTTCTCCTCCTCGGGACGGCCGTTTTCCTCAATTACGTGGACCGCGGCTCCATCGCAGTTGCATCCCCGTTGATGAAGGGCGAGCTGCAGCTCTCGAACGAAGCCTATGGCTGGGCCGTCTCGGCATTCTTCTGGGTCTATGCGCCGGTCCAGCTGTTCGCAGGTTGGTTGTGCGACCGCTTCTCGGTCTACAAACTACTCGCGACAGGCATATTGATCTGGGCAGCGAGCACGCTCTTGATGGGATTCGTCGGCGGATTCGCTTCGCTGTTCGTGCTTCGGGTCATGCTTGGCATTGGCGAAAGCCTGGCCTTTCCGGGAAGTTCGAAGATCATCGCCCGGCACGTGCCGGCCGAACGTCGCGGGGTTGCCAACGCCGCGCTTGCAATGGGGATCGCTCTCGGCCCGGCGGTCGGAACGCTCGTCGGAGGCTTGATCCTCAACTTCTACGGCTGGCGGGCGATCTTCTTCACCTTTGGAATCTTGACCCTGCTGTGGCTTGCGCCGTGGCGGCAGGCGGTGCGCAATCTTCCCGACACAACCCATTTCGATGAAGGTCCGAGTGTCGATATCTTTGCGCTGATCCGAAAGTGGCCCTTGTGGTCGATGTCCATCGTCCACTGCCTCGGCAATTATTGCTTCTACTTCCTGCTTGCCTGGCTGCCGCTGTTCCTCACTAAGTCTCGCGGTTTCTCGATCGCCGAAATGACCTTGCTCGCCTCGCTCGGCTATGCCGTCCAGGGAGCCTGTGCCTTCGCCTACGGCCATTTTTCTGACTGGTGGACACGCTCGGGTCGGTCCGAAGCCGTTTGCCGCCGATGGATGATGGTCGCCAGCCAGTCGCTTGCCGCAATCGCGATCCTCGGACTCGCATATGCTCATACCGCTCTGCTGATCGGGCTATTGTTATGCCTGGCGGGGGCGGCCTCGGCAGCTCTGTCGCTGAATCTCTATGCTATCGCGCAGATGTTCGCCGGGCCCCGCGCCTCCGGGACCTGGGTAGGATTTCAAAACTCGCTCGGAAATCTCTCGGGAATTTTCGGGCCCATCGTCACTGGCATCATCGTGGACCGAGCAGGCTATGGCAGCGCTTTCGGCCTGACCGCGGCCATTGCCGCCATCGGAGCAGTCTGGTGGGCGGTCGGAGTTCCACGAATCGAGCAAATCGAGCTCGACTGATCACCGTCAACGCTGGCGCTTTCCTCCGGCGGCCCGACGACGGTGGTCCCTTCGCTCATTGCTTGCCGCGGCCGGCTGGTCGACCGAGGGCTGAACGTCGGGCTTGTCCGGGATTTTCAGCGATTCCCGCACTGTTTCACCCGAAATGGCTTTGCCGAACAGCCAGCCCTGGCCGTCGGAGCATCCAAGACGGCACAGGCGGTCCCTGGTGCCCTTGTCTTCAATGCCTTCCGCCGTGATCGGCAGATGGAGTGCCCTGCCCAGCGCCAGGATCGTGCTGACGATCGCATCGCTCTGATTGTCGGACAGGAGCGACGTGACGAAGCTCTTGTCGATCTTGATGCGGTCGAACGGCAGCGACTGGAGCTGCGACATGGAAGCATAGCCGGTGCCGAAATCGTCGAGCGAGATGGTGATGCCCATGTTCTTGAGGCTCTCGACGATCGTCAGAGCAGTCTCGCGGTCCTCCATGAACGATGTCTCGGTGATTTCGACCTCGAGCCGCGACGCCGGGAAGTTGGTTTCCGTAACCAGCTTCAGGATTCTTTCTGCAAGACGGGAATCGCGGAACTGGATCGGCGATATGTTCACTGCGATCTTAAGGTGGCTGGGCCAGTCCCGCGCCTCCATCAAGGCCTGCCTCATGACGCTCAGCGACAATTCGGAAATCAGTCCTGAAGCTTCGGCGACGTTCATGAATTCGGCAGGTTCGAGTAGCCCTTTCGACGGCGACTGCCACCTTGCAAGGACCTCAAATCCGGTCAGCTGGCCGGTACCCAGGTCAATCTGCGGTTGGTAGAAGGGAACGAATTCGCCTGCAGCAACGGCATCGCGGATCTGATCTTCGAGCTGGGTCCGAGCGAGCAGCTCTCGCTCCATCTTCTCGTCGAACCAGACCTGGCAATTCCGGCCGGCCCGCTTGGCCGAATACATGGCAATGTCGGAACGGCGAAGGCACTCCTCGGCGCTCATTCCCCGTTCGATGCGTGAGATGCCGACCGACGCGGAAACGTGGACAGTGGCAGTTTCCAGAACCAGCGGCTCTGCAATTCCCGAAATGATGTTTTCGATCGATCGGCTGATTAGCTCCTCGCCATGCTCGTGAACGAGGACGGCGAACTCGTCGCCTCCAAGTCGTGCGCAGCAGGAGCCTTCGGGCGCCCTGGAGCGAATTATATCGGCCACTCGCTTCAGGACTTCGTCGCCGACGACATGTCCGTAGAGGTCGTTGACCTTCTTGAAGAAATCGAGGTCGAGGAGGAGGAGCCTGCTTTCTTCGACTCCCAGGCTGGGCTCGGCGAGAACCCGCATGAGTTCGCGGCGGTTCGCGAGGCCGGTCACATGATCGATGTAGGCGTTGTCGTGCGCGGACTGCTGGGCAAGCACATTGGCGGCAAGGGCGTCTTTCAGGTCCTTCGACCGACGCCAGGCGAACAGGATGACCGCAATGTTCAACAGGAAGGCGACGGCGAGCGGGGTATCGATGCCGGAAGCTCCGGATCCATCGAGGCTAGCGGCAACGATCCGCTGGCCGACAGGCATGAACACAAACAATGCTGCAAGCGCGGCACAGCTCGTGATGAGGTGGCTGCTCGCCA
>Ga0105248_10005510_pt1 | contig 13903 bp, 13 predicted proteins | sample KBSS34metaG_FD_81524 | JGI IMG/M metagenome (GOLD analysis project Ga0105248, IMG submission 81524) | Switchgrass rhizosphere microbial communities from Kellogg Biological Station, Michigan, USA - KBS S3-4 metaG | ecosystem: Host-associated > Plants > Roots > Rhizosphere > Soil | place...
ATACCATTGCTTTGGACAATGGCATCGTGAAAAAAAAAGTGGACCCGCCCCCCGGCCTATTTTCGGCCCATATCTTGCCGCCGTAAGTCTCCACGATTGTCCGGGCTATCGAGAGGCCGAGTCCAGTGCCATGTCCTTTCGTCGTGTAAAACGCGTCGAAGATCTCGTCGAGCTTGTCCGGCGGAACACCAATTCCTGAATCCGCGACCGAAATGCGAACTGCGGAGCCGTCGACCAATGCGGTGCTGATCAACATCTTGGCCTTCTCGGGCTCGCAATCGTGCATTGCGTCGATCCCGTTCATAGCGAGATTCATGAGCACCTGCTGCACCTGAATACGATCGCCGCGGACGGGCAGCGGAAAATTCGTATTCATGGCCTTTAGGTCGATTCCCTTTTTCTGAGCCTCCGGGCGGACAATCTGGAGCGTGTCATCCACCACATCGGTCAAATCGAATTCCTGCAGTTCGCTCTGGGTTCGCTTCTTCAACAGGCTACGCAGGTGCGCGATAATCTTTGCCGCACGTTGATCATCGCGGAGGATATTACCCAGAATATCGTGGGCACGTGCGACGTTCGGCGGGTCGGCCTGGAGATAAAGCAGCGCGGCCTCGGCGTAGCTCTGGATGGCGCCCAAAGGCTGGTTAAGTTCGTGCGCCACGGACGCTGACAATGCACCCGCGACCGCAGTACGGTTCAGATGAATCACTTCCATAAGGCGTTCGCGCAATTCGAGTTCGGCATTTCGGCGGCGGCGGCGCTCAAAAAACAATCCCGCAATGACCACGGCCTGCAGAATTACGGTCGCGATAATGGAAATGATCTGCCAGCGATACCGCTCCCACACATTGAATTCGCGGTAGTGGACTTCCGACCCGACCGGAACGCGTGCGCTGCTGATGTTCCACCGTGTCAATTGCCGCGCGTCGACGTTGTACGCCTGCCTGGGCTTGTTATCGCGCTGAATCGTCTCGGGCGGTTTTCCTGCCAGAAGCTGCAAGGCGACATCCGCGGCGGCAATGCCATGCTCCTCCCAGCTATCCATGTATCCGCCCACAATACCCTCACCCAGATTGGTGCTGATCGGGGAATACACCGGCGCCGGCGAAACCCGCGCCACATCGGCGGCAACTTTGGGTGAGGAGTACGTCTGGCCCGAACCATCAACGAAGAAGAAAGACATGATGACAATCGTGCCTTTCGGTAACCGGGAGACCTCCCTCAGGGTGTCCTCGTAAGACAGTCCAACAATGTATTTCGTGGTGAAGCGCTCATTATATGGCTGCAATTCCCGGCGTGCGTCCGTCAGCCATCGCTGGTCGTAGACACCTGCACCGCCCACGACAACAAGATGCCGCGCGTCCGGCTGCAACTGTCGCGCAAGCTCCACAGTTTTTGAAAAGCTGTATTCCGTATTGACCCAGAAAACATTATCCAGGCGACTTTCCTTAGCGTCGAGCGACGGCACACTGACAAGAATGAGCGGCACGTGAGGCGCAACCGCCTCGCGGTGCTTGGCCATGAAAGGGAGTGCGGCCCGCCCCAACGCTATCAGCACATCTGGTGGCGCTTCGGCATATTTTCCGGAAAGATACTGCACCGTGCGATCGATGTGCATCTGGCTTGGCAGCCGGACCAGCTCCAAGTAGTCGACAAAGATCTCGAACTCCTCGCTCGTCGTCTCACTGAGTCGTTTTTTGAACGCGTCGATGGTGCGGACGGCAGCAGGCAGCGCAGGCGAAAGGCTCTCCAGAAAATAGATGCGGCGGCGCTGATCGGCCGCATCGGCTTGGCAACCGATGCAAAGCAATACGATGACCGCGGCAATCTGCGTTCGTACTGAAGAGCCCCGCCAAATATCCGTCATTGCAAATGCTGCGGATGAGAACAGACCCACCGTCGCTATTCTAGTTTCGCCATGGTTCTGCTGAATTGGACTATAGGCCAACACCTGCAACTGTCTGCAGGGCTACAATGCACGCTCCGGCAATGATGATCGCAGCCCCTGTTACTTTTCTATCGGGGCGCCGATTCAAGCTGACGCTTGAGAGTTGCGATCAATTCTGAAATTTGTCGGTTGCCGGGATCGAGCTGCGCCAAACGTTCGGCATAAGCTAAAGCGCCTGCAACATCTCCGCTATCGCGATTGAACGTGACAAGCGCCAGCAATGAATCGCGGTCCGCAGGGTGCTTGTCCAGGTTCTCTTTAAGAACCGCGATCGAGTCACCTACACGCCCTGCGGAGTGGAGACGAACAGCATAGACGTAGGCATAACGTGCATTGTTCGGATCAAGTTCAGCAGCGCGATGAAGTTCAACCAGCGAGTCATCGGTCCGTTTGAGGCGATTGAGCGTCAGGCCGAGGGCGTAGTGCAGCCCGGCATCCTGAGGTGAACTGGCGATAGCCAGCCGAAGGACGTTTTCTCCATCTCCGTCGCGGTTCTGCAGCCGATACAGGTCCGCGAGATTGATCGCCGCCACGGTGTACTGAGGGCTGAGCCGGAGGGCCGCCTTATATTCAGCCTCCGCCTCGTTGGTGAGACCCCGTCGCGCATAGAAATTCGCAAGCGACGAACGGTCCTCCGGGCGGTCCGCATTGAGCCGGACTGCCGCAACAAACTCAGCTGCCGCGCGCTCGAAGCGTTCACGATCGGCCTGCGGCTGACGTTCGGTCGGCACCGCGGCAAGCAGGCTGGCTGCCCGAATGCGGACGCCGAAAACCGAATCGGACAGAAGCGGCGCGACCAATGGCCAGACCTGCGCAGCGGGCACGTTCGTCAACATGTCCATTGCAGCGATCCGGACCATCGGATCGGAATCGGCAAGACCGCGGCGGGCCACATCTACATTCGCAGGTGAGATATAAGGTGCAAGCTCGACAAGCGCGTTCGCGCGCGCGACATTGGGCGCATTCAGATCACCTGCGACGGAAGTGAGTAGCTGCCGGGCATCGGCACGATTGGCCGAAGCAGCAGCGAAGGCATCCGTATAGGTCTGAAACCCTTTGCGATCGGACCCAAACCAGCGCTCGACCGCATCCGCAGCCCATTGTGGCGACTTTTCGGAGTGACAATCGTTGCAGGCGTTTGGCGTGCCGTACTTCACGGCCAAATCCGGGCGCGGGACCCGCAGGCTGTGATCGTGCCTGGTGTCGACGACCATATAGGTCCGCGCCGGCATGTGACAGGAAACGCAATTCGGTGTGGCGTCGGTTTGCTGATGACGGCTGTGCTTTGCCCCGGCATAGACTTCGGGTGCGTGGCATTGGAGGCAGACACCCTCACCCGCAATCCTCTGCTTGCCGCTGTGCGGATCGTGGCAATTGCTGCACGTCACACCCGCCGCAAACATCTTGCTCTGCTTAAACGGGACATAGTTATACGCCTCGACGACGTCCCGCATTTGACCGTCAGGCCAATAGACGTCTCTCGCAAGTGGCATAGCAATTGCGTGCGTGTCCTGAAGCCAATGTCCTGGCTCCCATTTCTCGGACAACTCGCTGCGGCGCGCGTGGCAGCGGCCGCAGGTTTCAACCTCGGTCCGTAGAAGATTGGTCGGGAGATTGCGCCGAACATTCCCGCTCGCCGGATCGTGCGTCCATATGACCCCCGCGCGCTCGTCAAGGCGAGCAAGCAAGCCTTTGCTGCGATCCTCTTGCCGGCCGAATGGCCACCAACTCTGCTGTGCACGCGCCCAGGTGACGTGATTGGAGCCCTGCCCATGACAGGCTTCACAGCCCACGCTGATTTCAGACCACGTCGTTGCGTAGCGATCGCGACCGGCGTCGTAGTTCTTGCGCAGCCCGGTTGAATGACACTCGGCGCACATGAAATTCCAGTTCTGATTGAGCTTCGTCCAATGCAGAACGTCGTCGTGCCGGATGTTCTCGTTGGGATAGAGATGAAACCAGCGCTGCCCGCCCTTTTGCTTTGAACGGCTGTCCCAGGCGATCGAAAGAGCCTGCACCCGGCCGTCCGGAAACTCGATCAGGTATTGCTGCAGGGGATCGATGCCGAAAGTGTATTTCACCTGGAAGGTGGTGAGCTTTCCGTCCGGTCCGTCCGTCTCGACAAAATACTTGCCGTCCTTCCGGAAGAAACGCGAGCGGACTCCGTAATAGTCGAAAGTCGCGTCGTTAAAATCGCCGAGCACCGATTTCTCGGTCGCGTGATCCATGGCGTGCTTGTGCTGAGAGTCGCGCCACAACGCGGCCTCGACGCGGTGACATCCTGAGCACGTCTCGCTGCCGACGAATTCCGCGGCAACCTGTCCCACTTGCGGAGGACTTTGAAACATCGGCCACCTGGGCGCGAACAGCCCGAACGAGAGAATGACGACAAATCCCGCGGCAAGACTCGTCGCCGCGATCCGAAGCAGCGACGCAAAACGCCTTTGGGTTTGGTCATACGCGGCAGGCTGTTCTTCGTCCGTCGGCTGGCCCGCTTTTGATGGCTTGTGTCGCTTGGAAGCCACGCCACGACTCCGAGGCCTGTGCAAATAAATTTGCGGCCCGTCAGATCTTCATTGCTTAGGAAGCGTCAGGACGTCCTTCGACATCTGAAGACAGGTCAACAATTCGACGTAACTTTGGTCCCCGATCATGTCGGTCACCATGCTTGTGCAACGAGCCTTGCTCGCAGGCGAGAAACGATTCCACTGCGCGACGAGCGTCTTTCGGGCGTTCTGCTCGTCCGTCAGGCAGGCCTTGTTGCCACCTCCTCCTGGATAGGCCGCAACGTCGGCACGGCAACTTTTCGTGTAATCCAATTTCGGCACATTGTCCGCGAACGCTACACCCGCGAAAAGACCAAACAATGCAACAACGACCAACGCGCCGGCTTTTCTCATGCTGAGCCCCCGAAAAGAAGTGTCACCACTTGCGGCAACAATCTTGCACAGCATACATCATTTCGTCAGATCGCGGGCCGCAATTTCAGCGATGAAAGCCCGCCAATCGCACTGGCCCCGACCGCGCCCTCGACTGAAACGGGCTGAAGTGCGACCGTTCGGTTGGAGCCGCCAATCAGGACGTTGGCGCCAACCCCGACGATGAAGGTGGCGTCCGCAGATGCGCCGATATAGTCGCCGGCAAGCGCTCCGGCCGCTATCCCGTCCGTAGGCGCTAGCACAGCCCAATTCATAACGCCTCCGCCGATGACACCGAGGTCGAGCCCGACCGTATTCATTGCACCTTCATACGCCTGCGCAGTCCCGCCGGCGCCCGGAACGTAACGGCATTCCATTGACTGATGCCCGGCGATGATGAACCCAATGCTCGGGTTGAGTTTGCAGGTCAGCATGCCAACCTGTGTCCATGGCTTCCCCGATTGCGCGGATGCCGGAGTGACAAAAATTGCGAGCACAAGCATGACGAGCAGCTGTCGGATGTGATGCATCAGAACACCTTTTAATCGGAATTTTCCGATTCCCCTGAGCGCGAGCTGACTGGTATCGACAGAAAGAGATGCGGGCACCATTGTCGGGCGCCCGCAAAATCGCGGTGTGAAATTCGCGACTAGTCGCTGCGACCAGCCGTTCTCATATTCCGAACCTGCTGCATGACTTGTTCCAGGTTGTAGCTGGCCGGGTCCTGCAGCGGCGGGAATTTGATGTAAGTCTCGAGGTGCTTCAGCCACAGCTGCTGGCCGATGGGCAGCAGGTTCCAGTCATAGACATAGGCTGTCGACGGGGAAGCAATCGCTCCGCCCATACCGAAGAGCGTCTTCTGCTGTGAACCAACCGAGGTCTCGAAGGGATCGCGCTTGATGTTGACGACCTGGGTCCAGGAGTAAGGCTGCACTCCGGAAACGAAGCCTGCCGGCGAGTCGGACACCATTGCGAAATACATCTTCCAGTTCTTGTAGCGGACCGCCGACGGCGTCGTGCTGGAATAATACAAGAAGTGGTCGCGGGCCGACTTGTCGGACTTGCCACTCAGGTAGTCGATCTGGTTGACGCCATCGAGCGTCGTCTTGACGACTTTGGGATACTGGCCGGCTTCGATCCGCTGCTTTAGGGCGTCGCCCTTGGGCCCGCCGGCGATCTCGACGAGAGTCGGAAGCCAGTCGAGGGACGCAAACATCTCGTTCTTGATCGTGCCTGGTCTGATGACGCCCGGCCACCGGATCACCATCGGAGCGCGCATGCCGCCCTCCCAGGTGCTCAGCTTGCCGCCCTTGAACGGCGTGACGCCACCGTCCGGGAAAGTGATCGTCTCGGCGCCGTTGTCGGTGGTGAAGACGACGATGGTGTTGTTGAGCTGGCCCATGTCTTCCAGCTTCTTCAGCACCACGCCGATGTTGTCATCCATCTGCTTCATGCCGGCTTCGTTGATGCCCCAGTCCTTGCCGCCGGGCTCGCCGATCATCGCCTCGTATTTCGGTGGCAGCACGGTGGTGATGTGCATGCGCGCCGGATTGTACCAGACGAAGAACGGCTTGTTGGTCCGGCGCGGATCGTTGCGGTCGAGAAAGTCGACGACCTTGGCAGAGATCTCCTCGTCCACGGTCCTCGAGCGATCGAGGGTCAGCGGGCCTTGGTCCTGGCACGACTGGTTTGCCGGCGAGCCATCCGACGACTTGCACCACAACACATTGCGCGGCGGGGTCAGGCAGACCGTGGTCTTGGGATCCACCGCGCCGGGCACCTCCGGAATGCCGGGGATCGACGTGTTCTTGCATGGGGGCGCGACGGTCTGCTGCGTCGGCGATTTGTTGATGTCGGGGAAGCTCACCCCCTGCATCGCATCGAGGTGATACAGGTAACCCCAGTATTCCTGGAAGCCGTGCGCGGTCGGCAGCGACTCGGTAGTGTCGCCGAGATGATTCTTGCCGAACTCGCCGGTGCTGTAGCCGAGATCGTTAAGGAACCTGGCAAGGTGCGGCGTCCCGGCCCGGAGATAGGACGGGCTGCCGGGAATTTCCGGTAAGGTCATGCCGACGCGAACCGGCTGCATGCCGGTGATGAAAGCCGTGCGTCCGGCGGTGCAGCTCTGCTCGGCGTAATAGTGCGTGAACATCGCGCCTTCATTGCCGATGCGATCGATGTTGGGCGTCTCACCGACCATCAGGCCACGGTGATAGATGCTCGGCTGCATCCAGCCGATGTCGTCGCCCATGATGAAGAGAATGTTGGGCTTGCTTTGTGCCTGGGCGAATGCCTGATGAGGCGCGGCGATAACTGCCATCAGCATCACAAGCACACTGAGCCACAGCATTCGATGAGATTTCATAACCGGTTCTCCACTTGCAGGCGTGGACGTGCAATGAGACGACAAATCGGTCGCCCTTAGACCGATTCTCGCACCAAGTTTGGACGGCTTGAACTGCACTTAGGGGAAGGTCAGTGGGCGCGGGCATTCTGAGGCTGCCGCGACAGGCCCGATGCGTTGCTTTTTCGATGTCGGTGTCGGGGAGGTGAAAGACTATTTCACTGAGGAAGAACGCTCTCGATCGCTTTGATCAATTGATGCGCCGGAAATGGCTTGTGTAAAAAAGTCACGCAGCCTGCTTGGACCGCCTGCTGCCGAACGGCATCGTCATCGAGAGCCGTCATGAAGATAACAGGAAGTCCTGGATGTGAGGTTTTCAGCTTGTGCCGCAGCTCAATTCCGGACAAGCCACTCAAATGAATGTCTAGCAAAAGGCAATCGGCTCGTGTTGCGGCTCCGCTGCCGAGGAACTCTTCAGCAGATGAAAACTTCAAAGCCGTAAAACCATGGGCTCCCAACAAATTGTCGGCAGCACTGAGCATGCTTGGATCGTCATCGACGACCACAACGATCTTTGAGCGCACCTGCATCGAGGGAGAGTCCGCTGATCCCAGTCCATCGGTCCTTAAAAGTCTTGTGACCAAATCACTATGACAGAAAACGTTCCAACGGCGATCTGCCCCTTTGGGAAGCAGGCGCCACTGCTTTGAAGGCATTTGTCTGGGATCGTTATGGCCGGCTAATTCTGCTCTGGTTTCGGCAGCAATCCAAGCCGTTCCGCAATCACCGCAAATTCCGCAAGCGAACGAACACGAAGCTTCTGCACAATTTGATGCCGATGCAGCTTGACGGTGCGGTCGGAAATTTTCAGTTCATAAGCGATCTGCTTGTGGGGCCTGCCACGCACGAGCAGGGCAAAAACGTCTCGCTCGCGAGGTGTAAGTTGGTCATAAAGGTCGCGCAGGGCGGAGATCTTGCTGTCCTCAGCTGCGATCGCAGTGTGACGCGCCAGTGCGCGTTCGACCGTCTCCAGTAGTTTCTCTCTCGCCACCGGCTTCGTAAGAAAATCTTCCGCGCCAGCCTTTATCGTTGTGACGGTTGTGGGGATATCTCCATGCCCGCTGATAAACACAACCGGGAGCCGGCATCCCGAATTTGAAAGTTGCTCCTGGAGTTGTGGACCATTCAACCCTGCCATTTGCACGTCGAGCAAGATACAGGCGGGCCCATCATTCAGCGACGTTGCCAGCAACGCCTTCGCGGTTTCATAAAGCGAAACTTTATATCCACATGTGCTCAGCAATTCTCCGATCGCCGATCGAAAGGATGCATCGTCATCGACGATGTGAACGGCAGCCGAAGGCCTGGTCATGGATGCACGCTAGCCCTGTTACCGGTGGACTCCGTCACGTCGGGGCCTATTGTTCCGAAAACCGTTTCCCGGCCCAATTGCCCTTAAGGGAAATAGCCTCAGCGGGCCATTCGGCCCACGATCACAAACACGATTGGCCGAAGCGGAGCCGTCATGCGAAATTTGATAGCAATTACAGTGATTTATAGCGCGCTATTTCTGCCACCCGCCGATATCGCTCGCGCGCAGAATCCGCCCTGGTGCGCCATCATGAACAATGACGGCACAACGCAGTGCAACTTCTACACGCAGCAGCAATGTCTGCAGACGATCAGCGGCGTCGGTGGCGAATGCATCCCCAATCCGGCAGGAAACGCACCAAACTCGGGGCAACGAGCACCATTGTTTGGGCCACTTTTTGGGCCGCCTTCGGAAAATGCGCAGGGGCTGCTGCCGCTCCAGTCGCAGGATCCAGGACCGCCGCCGGGGCTCGGTGCAGTGCCGCCGCCGCCCAATAACTAACGTGCGGCAGAGAGACGTCGGGGCTTAATGTGTTGAACTGCCGCATTGTGCTGAGATTTTTGCTGCTGACCGTCGCTTTTTCGCCGGCGACCGCTCAGACAGTCGTGGTCCCGGACAATCTCTTCACGCAGGCTGGTTTTGTCGTGAAGTATGCGACCACGCCGGAAAAGACGGCCATTCTCCGGTCGTTGCCTCCGGATAAACTTGTGACGCGACGAAAAGACGGCAAGCTCTACTACGTTTATGCCGACGCCGCTCGCTGCAATTGCGCCTACGTGGGAACGCCCGAGGCCTTTGCCAGATATCAGAACTGGGCAAATGTCGGCGGCAATGCTCCCAGCGGTCAGCCGTGGAATTCGATACAAACGATCGATTCCGATGTCGGCGGCGCGTATATACCCGCGGACATCGGTAACAGCATGGAGAGCATTCTTCAGCCGGACTTTTAGAATTCCGTTGGTGCACGTCTCTTAGTGACAGAGATCTGTACAAAACGCGCCGGACGCAACGCAGGCGACGTACGATCCGAATGGGCAGAAAGGACGTCGCTGGACGAGGGGATCGCGCACCAGAACGTAACCACCGGTGTAGCCTGCCACGACCGCACGTCGATCCTTCCCATACGAACGGAACGATCCGCATCGATCACCGCATTGATCCGCGATCGGGATCGTTGCCGAGAGCACGTCCGTGTTCAAAATCGAGACCGGCATCGAGTGCGCTGCTGTTGCGGCAAAGCCCAGTGCAATCGAGATAAGAACTGCTTTCATGGTGTCTCTCCTGACGGCTTGCGGCCAAACGTCATTTGACGGCCGCTCCCGCCCCCAATAACGCGGCGATTGCTTTCCATGTTTCGTTTTTCAAATCGACAAACGGCGGATTCTTCAGTTCGATGGCCGTTTCGGCCTTTCGGTCACAACCAGAGACCAGGCGGGAGATCTTGACCTCACCGTCGGTAAAGTACCGGTCGCCCTCCCCGTTGCGACCCATGAAAGTCGGCCCAACACCGGAGACCTCATAGACCGCTTCAACGACCTTGGAATTCTTCAGATCGTTGGTGAGCCCATCGCGCTCGGCGTCGACGTCGGGAGCGATATGATGCGTGACCTGCCCCGTGTAGCGGTTAAGCCCAACGTCACGATCGAACGTTGCCGAGCCAAGCCATACCGGACGATTTTCATCGCCCTGCTTCAAGACCTCCCAAAGCCGGACGTGATGGCGCTGGTCCGCGCTTTCGCCGACAGGCTTTTCGAAGGCGAGATCCTGCCGTCTGCCGTCGTAGTAAAGATTGCTCACCGGTGCATCGTCGTATGGCCTGCGCAGAACGACGCTGCCGACAATCTCGACGCTCGAGCGGAAGGTGATCGGGTCGGCGGGGTACCAGCCAGCCGCGTGCATGGCACAGAGCACGTCCTCACGCGTTCCAACCATCCCTACGTTGATCGGATCCCCCGGAATACCCTGCGCGGTGTGCGTCACCATTGTAAGCCCAGCAAGCCCTTTCTGGTGCTCGTAGTGGGTCCAGGCCCGCGGCAGCAAAACATAGGCGGTCACCCCATAGATAAGGACCGCAGCGCCGAGCGCAGTGAGCGCAATCTTCAGCTTCGACCGCCCGGAAGCGGCATCAACTCGGTTTTGCGACCACTTCATAGATGACGCTGCTGCCGCTGCCGAAAAGGCCGACGAGGCTGCTCACTCGAACGGAAAGATCTTCGCCCAATCGTCTTTCATGCTGACCACGGTCCAGTTGTTTATCGCGGCCGCATCCAATGCCTTGTCCAATTTGCCGAAGTGAGCCTGCCGGTCGTAGGCATATTCGCGTTCGCCGTCCGTGTGATGCACGATGAGCGCAAGACACGGCGTGGCCGCGCCCTTGGTGGCCCATTGCAGCATCTGAAGATCGCCGTCCGAATTGCCAAACGCGGCGATGGGGCGCTGGCCGATATGCGCGTTGATGCCGACCGGCTTGCCCGGTCCGTCATCGACGAAGTTCACTTGCGGGAGGCGAAGCAATATCGGGATGTCCCTGCGCAGCATGAACTTGGTCTTTATGCTCGAACCGACCACCTGCGCCGGCGGTATGCCATAGACCCGCTCCGTCCACGGTCGCATGAATTCGATGCCACCACCCGACACGATGTAAGTCCTGAAGCCGTTTGCTCGCAAATACCCCATCAATTCGATCATCGGCTGATAGACACACTCGGTGTACGGACGCTTGAACCGCGGATGGCGCGCCTTCGAAAGCCAATCCGTAACGACTCGCTCGAAATCTGCAGTGCTCATATCGGCGTGCGTCGCCATGATGAGTTCAACTAAGCCGCGCTCTCCGGTCGCGGCGAGCGCCCGCATGTCGTTGTCGAGGACTGCCTTAAAGGGCTGCTTCTTTTTCCACTCGGGATGCTCGGGCGCCATGGCCTTTACTTGGTCGAGCGCGAAGGCGAGCTGAACGTACATGGGATGTTCGCACCACAATGTACCGTCGTTGTCGAAGGTCGCCACACGTTGCGGCACCGGAACAAAACCAGGCGAGCCTTCGCGCGTCACAGAGGCGACAAAATCAAGGATCGACTGCCTGGCCTTGCCGTCCCTCCACGACGGAAGCGGATTGTCCTGCGCCAGCGCCGTTTTGAACACGAGTGTTGCTGCGGCAGAGGCTAGAAGCCCCGTCACCACTGCACGCCTGTGAACATAGCTGTGCATTGAACAACCTCCATCTCGACAGACTTACGACAGCCCGCAGTTCTCCGAGAGCTGTTGTATTGCCGGCTCCTATCAGTCTCGACGATTTTCCCTCAGCAAATGCGGAGGCGGTATTGCCCTTTGGGGCACTAGGTCATTTGCGCGCAGTCTCGCCTTTGAATGATGAGTTGATAACGCGCGCCCGTTAAGTGGGGTAAGCTTTGGCCGCGTTCGCCACTAAAATCGATCACCTGGGTTGCAGAGACGCGGCAAATGCAGAAAACAAATCGTCCGCCCAGAAAAGGTACCAAGCACCTCCCCATTTCCAGCGGAGGCATAAGCCGGCTCGCCTATAAGCACGCGCAAGCCGCCGGAATCGACCTCGAAGCCCAATTGAACAAGGCGGGTCTTACGCGTGCTCAGATCGAAAATCCGCGCGCACCAATCAAGGTACGCGACCAGATTAAATTCTTGAATCTCGCCGCCACCGCCGTGGACGATGATTTCCTCGGGTTTCATCTCGCGCAGGCATGCGATTTCCGTGAAATTGGACTGCTTTATTACGTGCTCGCATCGTCGGAGATATTGATCGACGCACTGCAACGCGCGGTGCGCTACAGCACCATCGTCAATGAGGGCGTCTCGCAAACCTGTATCGACGGCAAGAATATCGGGCTCTCTTTTCACTACATCGGCGTGAGCAGACACCCCGATCGCCACCAGATCGAATTCTGGATCACAGCTTTGGTACGCATCTGCCGCCAGTTGACGGGATTTCGCGTTGTCCCCGAGCGTGTCCGCCTGGTCCACCACAGGACGGCGGCAACCGAGTTGACTGAATTTTTCGGCGATAACATCGAGTTCGGCGCGCCGGTCGACGACGTCGCGTTCCCAGCGAGCATCAGAAATTTCCGGATCGTCAGCGCCGACCCATACCTCAATAACCTGCTGATTTCGTATTGCGAGGAAGCCCTCGCCCACCGGAATAAAGGACGCGGCTCGTTTCAATCGGCCGTAGAAAACGCAATCGCGCCGCTATTGCCGCACGGAAAGGCGACGGCAGCGGACGTTGCGAGGCAACTCGGACTGAGTCAGCGAACATTTGCGCGCCGCCTGTCGATGGAAGGGCTTACATTCTCCGCATTGCTTGAGAGTCTCCGGTCTGACCTCGCGAGTCGATATCTCCTGGAAGGCGATATGGCTGTCTCCGAGGTCGCCTGGCTGCTGGGTTATCGTGAGGTCGGCTCTTTTTCGCATGCATTTCGACGATGGACCGGCAAGACACCGCGCGACGTTTTGCGCGCCGAGCGGTCTCGACCGTCCTGAGCGGCCGCGTCCGACTTGAAGGCCTGTCGTTGGCCCCTGCGGACAAACTTTTGGCGTGAATTCACAAGACGCCAGCAGGGGTCGCGCGTATCAGCTTTGCCCAGCGGCGGAATATCCGCGCAAAAATTTTCTCAAACATCAGGCCACGCACCGCCTCGCTCGGAGCGAGATCAAATGCGCGGCCATGACCAATTTTACGGACGATTCGATGTCAGATTCACAAAAGACCGTAGCCATCGTCGACGACGACCCTGAAATGCGTTCATCACTTGCAACGTTGTTAAGTGCGGTTGGCTATCGCGCAGAGACTTATGACTCTGCCGAGACGTTTCTCATCTGCGCTTCAACGTGCAAAGCCTGTTGCCTCATCATCGATATTAATCTTGGCGACATAACCGGCGTGGAACTGGCACACCAGCTGTGTGCCGAGGGCCTGAAGTGGCCGATTATTTTCATGAGCGGCCTCGACGATGCCGCGATCAAGGTCCAGGCGTCGGCCGTGGAGCCTATCGCATTCCTGCACAAGCCGTTTCGCGGAAACGATCTGATCGACGCGATCCAGAAGGCAATCCAGTAGATCCTGGCACCGGCAAATGTGCCCGCTCTCGTACAGTGTCAGGTTTTTCAACGGCGTTTTCCGGCTGTTCGACCGCTTTGATGCCGTCATCGTCCGCTGGATGTGTGCTGACCGCCATCACGGGTAAAGCCGACCGGAATTGGCAACATATCGGCGGCCGCAGTCTATCCGTTCCAGAACTGATGGAAAAACGGCGGGGCAACCAGTTGGTCGTAGGGGACCGGCTGCGAAATCA
>Ga0105248_10005511_pt1 | contig 13901 bp, 10 predicted proteins | sample KBSS34metaG_FD_81524 | JGI IMG/M metagenome (GOLD analysis project Ga0105248, IMG submission 81524) | Switchgrass rhizosphere microbial communities from Kellogg Biological Station, Michigan, USA - KBS S3-4 metaG | ecosystem: Host-associated > Plants > Roots > Rhizosphere > Soil | place...
TACGAGGGGTTATCAACCGGCAACCGCATCGGCTGCTTCGCCGCCGTGCTGGCCACTCCAGCCATCTTCTTCGTGCTATTCGTAAGCTTCATGCCTGACTTCGAGATGCCGAACGGGAGCCTTCTACTCGAAGTAGTGCTGCCAGCTCTAGCCGCTGGCGGAGCGCTGTTCCTGATCATCAGGGCCATCGCCGCTCACATTCGGCCACACGAACCCTGACCAAGGGCTCGATCATCCCCGTTTATGAGTTCACAACCTACACCGGCGAAGAGGACGAGGACCGGTGACGCGCCTGCGCGAGGCGGAACGGATCGGCCGGCCGGTCGCTCAGGTCCGGCAGGCCCGGGCCGAAACCAAGATAACTACACTGTCACCGAACCACCCTGTCACCGGAACCCACCTTCAACGGCGGATGCGACGTGGGAGTGGCTCGCTTTTCTTATGCATTTAGACCCAGGGCCAAAACTGACCGACGAATCCATTGCGCTTCAAAAGATCCCCTAAGCGCATCGTCAACGCATCAAGGGGAGCAGAACTGAGAAATCCGCCATCGACCATATCGCATTTATGCCCATCCCGGATTGCCCAGTAAGCATGCCCGAGCCGCGCGCGAAGCAATCGGTCGTCCCGACCAGAAACTTCACTCCTATTCAATCGAACACCGTGCAGATATTGGATTACTGCCCTTATGTCAGCGACGGCCTCTTCACTGGACATGGTAGCCAAGGCCTGCGCGCGATCGGATAGACATTCTACATCGCGCAGATGCATCAGGCCCGGAGGAACTGCGAACTCGACATCAATGTGATCAGCGTTAGATGCCGGAGCAACTCTTTCAAAAAAGATTCGCCCTTCCGATTGCGCGGCATATTTCCGGCGCTTTTTGAATGGATCGCCCGGCGCTATCATCTTGTTGGATGCAAAGTCGTGCTCGCTCGGGTCGTCATAAATTATGTCGGCAAGCTTGCAATTGAATAAGCGCTGTATCGGAACGCCATCGACCGTACCCGTGTGAACGAGCGCCTCGAAGAAACGGACTGTATCAACGATTTCGACACAGGCGTTATAGGGAAATGGGCCGGTTTGGCAAAATTCTTTAACCGTGGTGTCAGTCAATTCTGTTGCGAAGCAAAATACGAATCCTTCTCGCCTGACCTGGATGCGATTATTTCTTCCAAATAGCTGACCATCGCCGCCGAACAATCCGGACAGGCCCTTTCTGACGGCTGGATCCTCACCCGGCCCGAGATAAAACTCATCGATGGCGGTAACTTTGATGCCTTCATGGTCGTCACCAATCGCGCCATCTCCGGTAAGCGTCTCCAGCAGTCGGTAGTAGCACAGGCTTCCCATTCGAAACCTGCCTTGCAGCAAATCCTCCGCATAGCGGCGCGTTAGAAACTTATAGGAAGGCACAATAGGGTGTTCTTTGCGGTTCGTCGGGCTTGTCTGCAATGCGCGATCTTTCAACTGACGCGGAAGACCCTGCCAAAGAAGGGATACAATGGCAACGTATTCGCCTTTGAAGGAGACGCCGGACTTCATTTTAATAGAGCGCGGTTCCAGGTGACAGTGCATTAACTACCCCGGCGAAGAGGACGGGGCCCGGGTGACGCGCCTGCGCAAGGCGGAACGGATCGGCCGGCCGGTCGGCGATGCCGCCTTTCTCGATTGACTCGAAAGCGCGGCGGACCGGTCGCTCAGGCCCGGCAGGCCCGGATTCCGGCGGGGAACCGCCCGCGAGACTCGCGGCCGATCGTGCCCGGTTGGTGGTGGCGCTGGACGGTAGCGAAGCTGACCAGTCGCGCGCCCATCACAAGCGCTGTAGCGACTGGTCAGCTTCGCGGGTGGCCATCGAAGGCCTTCGGATAGGCTGGTAGCGACCGCATCGCCGGGCAACGCCCGACGGGAGCGGAGCGATCTGGCTGTGCGCCCGCGCGCGGCCATATCTCCATCGTGGTGCCGACATTCTCGCAGGATATCCAATGACTTGGCGCCGCCACCGGCACCATGATGGCACCGGAGTCTCGCTGCCAATGCCGTCGATCTCGCTAAATTCCGATGTGCAGACAATGGCTTACCCCAAAGGGGGAGCCACTGCTTTTATCTTGCTTTCGCAAACTTTTTGTGAAGTGCGGCCTTTGGTGAGACACGGTGATCAGTGGCAGTTCTCGATCAGTGCACCATCACCGTAACCATACGTCATCACCGCAATGCTGAAGCGGCCATAAATGACTTAGCCAATTCGGAGGCGCAAGCAAAATAAGCGGAAAATCCAAGTTCAAAACCTATGTAATCCCATGTGTTATATGAATAATATTCCAGTCCTGGAACAATGTTTCCCAAATTCCCTAAAGAAATGTCATGATCTATACTGATATTGTATGCTCCTATAAACCACGAAATACTGAAATTACCGGGGAATTTGTCCCTTCTAAATCTAATTAGATCTATAAATGAATAAATTATCAATCCGTTATCGAGCTTTAAACACGCTACATTTCTCAAAGCTGGGTCGGGTTTATAGGTAATATCGATCTTTTTGAAGCCGTGCTTTGATGCGATTTGATAAAATAAACTATTAACATCTCTCTTGCCGGCACCATATTTCTGACAGTAATCGAAGTTTGATTGTTCAATAACTCGCCGATTGTAAATTCTATTATTGATAACCTCCCTGATTTCGAGACCAACCTCTAGCGCATAGAGTACATCCCGAGCACACCGATGAACATTCGGCATTACATGAGACGAAATATTCGTGAGCCCACCCTTATTTTCCGTTAAAAATGACTTCTCACAACCGTCTAAAATAGAAGAGTTGTAAAAACCTGATTTACTTCTAAATGCGCCTCTATCTACACGATCAGAAGCAAATTGCCCTGAAGAAAGTAGCTCTCTCGCGACCTCCATCCAATACTCACCGATAGTACGGTTATCGTGCTGCCCGTGACAAAACCGTGTAACTTCGTCTTGATATATATAATGCAGCGCGAAGCCGGATGATCGAAGTGCTTCGCCAGCTAAAGACATGCCTTGCCAATTAGCAATAAAATCAGAGCTAAATAAAGGCCTCAGATGACCCATCATAGTGCTGGTATAATCCGTAATATTGTTGAGGGTGCAGGTATAGCAAGCGGAAAATCTCTAAGGCTCGGCACCTGATATACGTTGGGCGCCTTGCTATAGTGATAAGTGATAACTCCGTGGTCTTTGAAGTCGTAATCAATATTTCCAAATGTTCCAGGCAACGTGAGGTGGTTACCTACGAAGAACGATGGCGCTTTTGATCCAGGTAGATACGTTGGTTTGCTGAAACTAAAAAGCGGAATGAACCGAGCATTAGCCCGGACAGACAGTCCCACCATGAGCAATCCGAAAATCGCACAAACAATTATGACGATCACGGTCATGAACTGTTCCTCCTCAGCCCAGCGTAGCACCTTCGCCGACGTCTGCAACGTGGACTGATCTCCACTCTACCTTCTGGCCTGCCACCCCAGACCGGACGCTTACTGATATCCGCCCGTCCGAACGCCCGAAACCCGCCGTTCACGCACGATGGTTCTTGATTTGTTCCTATTTCCGTGCTACGCATTCCGGCCCCTCGAAAGGCCCCCGCCCCGATGCCCGAAATCCGCAAGCCGGACACCCCCGCCCGCGAGGCCGCCCGCGAGCTCGCCCGCGAGCCCGCCTGCGAGGCAGCCCCTAGGACCGCCCGCCATCGCCCGCCCGATCCCATCGCCGATATGAGCGAGACGCTGGCGGCCCAGGCGCGCACCCTCGATGCGATGTTCAACGAGCTGGCCGTCTACGGCGCGCAGCATTTCGCCGAATGGCCCAGCTCGTCGGCCGCCTATATGCGGCTCGCGCTCAGGGCGCAGTCGAACTACCGTGCGTCGGTCGAGGCGCTCGCGCGGGCGGACCGGGCGATGCGCGAGGCGCGCGCGGGCGACGACGCGTGAGCGCCGCGCCCCAGCCGGTTTCGCTGGCGCAGGCGCCCCGCTGCGGCGCGCGGACGCGGGGTGGGGCGGCGTGCCGGTCGCCGGCGGTCGGCGGGGGCAGCGGGCGCTGCCGAATGCACGGCGGCAAGGGCAGCGGCGCGCCACGCGGCAATCGCAACGCCTTCAAACATGGGGTGCGCTCGGCGCGGTTCCGGGCAATGGCGCGCTATGTCCGCGCCTCGTCCCGGCTGCTGAAGGATGCCGCGGTTCTCGCGACGCTGCGCGCGCTGCCGCCCGCCGCGCTGGCGGCCCCGGCCGGCGCGACATGCGAAAATCGTGCGATCAACCCCATGCAACGGGACAATGTCCGTCCGCGCGCGCCCCTGCCCGGCGCGGAGATGCGTCGCCCGGTGGAGTCCCGCCTTCAGCCCCTGGCCGAAGTCCGTCCCGGGCAGCGGCCTTGCGGGCCATCGAAAAGCAGGAACGACCAGCCGGGAAAGACGAGCGAATATAATAGCTTGAAGGAAAGCAAGAAGGGCGTTGGGTCTACAGCCGCCGTTCAGCTTGCCCCCGTTAGGGAACTTTCGCAGGCGCCGGCGGTCTTGAACCGCAGGCGAAACGACACGCGACGGAGCAGCATGATCGACAGACGGCAAGGCATTGCGCTGCTGGGCGCGCTGGTGGCGTTCGGCGGCAACGCGCTCGCCGCGCCGCGCCGCGCACCGCCCGGCCAGCCGTTCAGCTGGGACTGGCTGCGCGGGCGCGCGGCGGCGCTGGCGCATGGGCGTCCCCGGCCGCTCCCGCATCCCGACCCGCGCGCGCAGGCGATCGATTATGACGCCGCGAACCGGATCGTCTTCCGGCCGGATCGGACGATCTTCGGCGATGGCTATGGCGTGCAGCTCTTTCCGTTGCTCAAGACCGCGCCGATTCCCGTACGCGTCTGGATCGTCGAGGGCGGCCGGGCGCGCGAGATCGAGCATAGCGAGGACATGTTCGAGGTGACCCCCGGGGCCGGGCCGAGCCCTCATCCGGTGCCGGGCATCGCGGGCTTCCGCGTGATGAACAAGGGCGGGGTGGGCGACTGGCTCGCCTTTCTCGGCGCGTCCTATTTCCGCACGGCGGGGGCGTTCGACCAATATGGCCTGTCGGCGCGCGGCCTCGCGATCGATACCGGCCTTGACGGCCGCGAGGAGTTTCCGCTGTTCACGAGCTTCTGGCTCGAACGCACCGGCGAGGGCCTGACGGTCTATGCGCTGCTCGAGGGGCCGAGCGTGGTCGGCGCCTATCGGTTCATCAACCGCAGCCGGCGCGAGGGTATCGTTCAAGACGTCTCGATGGCGCTATGGCTGCGCAAGGATGTCGAGCGGCTCGGCATCGCGCCGCTGACCAGCATGTTCTGGTATGATGAGGGCAATCCGCAGGCGCGGATCGACTGGCGGCCCGAGATCCACGATTCAGACGGCCTGCTGATCCATAACAGCGCGGGGGAGCGGATCTGGCGCCCGCTCGGCAATCCACCACGCCCGACCGTCAACAGCTTCGCCGATCCAAAGGGGACGGGCGCGTTCGGCCTGCTCCAGCGCGATCGGGCGTTCGATCATTATCAGGACGACGGCGTGTTCTACGAAAAGCGCCCGAGCCTGTGGGTCGAGCCCAAGGGTGACTGGGGGCCAGGTGCGGTGATGCTCTACGAAATCCCGACCCGGCGCGAATATGAGGACAATATCGTCGCCTTCTGGACGCCGGCGCGGCGGGCCCGGGCGGGGAGCAGCTTCGCTTTCGACTATCGGCTGCGCTGGATCGGCGGCGAGCCAGCGCCATCGCCGCTCGCCCGCGTGATCGATCGCTGGACCGGAACCGCCGGACGCCCCGGAACCGACCCGATTCCCAATGCGCGCCGGCTTGTCGTCGATTTCGAGGGCCCGGCCCTCCAAGGGCTCGGGCGGGGTTCGGGCGTCACCGCGGCGGTCACGCTTGATCGCGGAAAACTCCTCTCGGTGGACTGCTATCCGGTGGTGGGGCAGGCGGCCCGGTGGCGTTTGATCGTCGACTCGACCCGGTCGGCCCAGCCGGCGAATCTGCGCGCGACGCTCGAACGCGGCGGCGCGGCGCTGAGCGAAACGCTGATCCATCAGTTCAATTGAGAATGATTGTGCGCTGCATCAGGAACCTGTCACTGATCCGTAGGTTGGGGCAGTTGGACGCAAAGGCGCAAAAAACGGGGCTGTTTCTGTCATGAATGGCGATCGTCAGTTGCGGGAAGCGGATTTGAACCAAGTAAGCGATATCATGAGGCAAGGCGCTGCGCCGCTGTCCGGCCCGGCGGTGGAAGGCGATTTGCCGGCGGAAGCGCCGCTGGCGATGCCGGTCCAGGATCTCACGCTCAAGCCCGAGGCGGCCCGGTCGGCGTCGCTCGGCTATGTCGGCCCTCTGTTTCAACGCCGGTTGTTCCTGATCGTCGGCAGCTTCCTATTTGGCCTGCTGGCCGCGCAGGAGATGTTCACCCCGCTCCGGTCGGACGGGATCGATTGGATCGATGCGGGCTTCTTCCTGCTGTTTTTCGGTCTGTTCGCCTGGATCGCCTTCGGCTTTCTCAATGCCGTGGCCGGGCTGTTCGTGCTGCTGGGGCGGGGCGCCATCCAGCCGCAGCCGCAGCCGCATCGGTTGCCGCTGCCGGCCACCCGCACCGCGGTGCTGATGCCGATCTACAATGAGGATGTCGGCGCGGTCTTCCGGCGCTTGGCCTCGATGACCCAATCGATCGACCGCATCGGCGCGGCCGAGAAGTTCGATTTCTTCATTCTCAGCGATTCGAACCAGCGTGCCCATGCCCGCGAATATCTCGCCTTCCGACGCCTGCGCGAGAAGAGCCGCGTCCAGGTCTATTACCGGCGGCGCGAACGCAATATCGCGCGCAAGCCAGGCAATATCGCCGAATGGGTGAGCCGCTTCGGGGGCGCTTATGACAATATGCTGGTGCTCGATGCGGACAGCCTGATGAGCGGCGCCGCGATGGTGCAGCTGGCGACCGCGATCGAGGCTCGCCCCAATATCGGCTTGCTCCAGACGGTGCCGCAGCTGATCAACGGCCAGACGATGTTCGCCCGCTGGCACCAGTTCGCCTCGTCGGTCTATGGGCCGGTCGCCTCGGCGGGGCTGCGCTGGTGGTCGGGGACCGAGGCCACCTTCTGGGGGCATAACGCGATCATCCGGGTCAAGGCGTTCGCCGAGAGCTGCGGCCTGCCCGAACTGCCCGAAGGCAGCTTGCTCGGCGGCCACATCATGAGCCACGACATGGTCGAGGCGGCGCTGTTGCGCCGGCGCGGCTGGGCGGTGCATATGGTGACCCTGTCGGATGGATCGTTCGAGGAATTTCCGCCGACGATGATCGACCATTCGGTACGCGATCGGCGCTGGTGCCAAGGCAATCTCCAGCATCTGCGGCTGCTCAACACCGCCGGCCTCCACTGGGTCAGCCGCCTGCAGCTGCTCATGGGCGCGTCGGCCTATCTCACCTCGCCGCTGTGGCTGCTGCTGCTTGGGGCCGCGATGTTCGAACAGCTGCGCGCCAATTATGACGGCTTCGTACTGATCTCGTCCGGCTGGTTGCTCGGTCTCACCATATTGATGCTGTTCGGTCCGAAGATCATGGCGCTGCTGGCCTTGACCCAGGACGCCGATCTGCGGCGCCAGCTTGGCGGCTGGCGCAGCATCGTCCGCGGGACGCTGCTCGAGATCGCCGTGTCGATCATTGCGGCCCCCGCGATGATGCTGACCCAGACGATCGCCATCGCCGATATCTTGCGCGGCCGGCAAAGCGGCTGGCTGCCGCAGCGGCGCGAGGTCGAAGGTCTCGATTTCGCCGAAGTGACGCGCTTCTACCGCTGGCACGTCGCGCTGGGCGCGGCGCTGATGGCCGCGATCGCGATGGGCATCGACGGCACGATCTGGTCGCTGCCGGTGGCGCTCGGGTTGCTCGTCACGCCTGTGACGGTATGGGTGACGGCGCGCGCCGACTTGGGCGACTGGCTGGTCCGCCGCGGCTTCCTGGTGTCGCCTGCCGATCAGCGGCGCTTCGAGGAGGGACCGCTCGAACCGGTGGAACTCGTGCTCGAGCCGCGCTTTGCGATTGCGCGAGGCTGATCGGCGGCCCTACAAGCCCTCGCCATGGAATTACTAGGTCGCAAGGTCGGGCTCGACGAGCCGCTGTTCGTCATCGCGGGTCCGTGCGTGATCGAATCGGAAGCGCTGGTGCTCGGGGTCGCCGCGCGCTTGCGCGCGATCGCCGAGCGGCTCGGATTGCTGCTCGTCTTCAAAAGCTCGTTCGACAAGGCCAATCGCAGCTCGACCGCCTCGTTCCGCGGCCCCGGCCTCGACGAAGGGCTGCGCATCCTCGAAAAGGTGCGCGCCGAAACGGGGCTGCCGCTCCTCACGGACGTTCACGACGCCGAGCAGGTCAGGGCCGCGGCCGAGGTGGTGGACATCGTCCAGACCCCGGCTTTCCTCGCGCGCCAGACCGATCTGATCGAGGCGGCCGGCGCATGCGGCAAGGCGGCCAATATCAAGAAGGCGCAATTCATGGCGCCCCACGACATGGCGCATGTCGTCGCCAAGGCGCACGGCGCGGCCCAAGCCGCCGGCAATACCCCCGCCATTCTGGTCACCGAGCGCGGGACCTCGTTCGGCTACAACAACCTCGTCACCGACCTGCGCGGCCTGGTGATCATGCGCGAGACCGGATGTCCGGTGGTGTTCGACGCTACCCACTCGGTGCAGTTGCCGGGCGGTCTCGGCGCGTCTTCGGGCGGGCAGCGCGAGTTCGTGCCGATATTGGCGCGCGGCGCGGTTGCGGTCGGCGTCGCCGGGCTGTTCATGGAAACCCATCCCGATCCGGCGCGCGCGCTGTCCGATGGGCCTAACGCCTGGCCGCTCGACCGGCTCGAGCCGCTGCTGGCCGAGTTGCAGGCGCTGGATGCGCACGGGATCGAGGCGCGGCGTCGCTGGGCGGATCAAGCCTGACGCGCTGCGGCGATCAGCCGGAGATTACGCGATCGTACATCGACGCCAGTCTTTCCCGATAGGCCTCTTCGCTAAACGCCGCGGCCTGGGTGGGGCCCGCGGCCGACAGCCGCGCGGCCGTCGCCGGATCGCCGTCGATCGTCGCGATGGCGCGCGCGATCGACTGGACGTCATAGGGATTGACCAGCAGGCCCGCCGCGCCGACCACTTCGGGCAGCGAGCTGATGTTCGACGTTATCACCGGCGTGCCCAGCCGGATCGCCTCAAGCGCGGGCAGGCCGAAACCTTCATATAGCGAGGGAAACAGCACCGCCTTGGCGCCGCGCACCAGCCGCAGCAGCATCTCGCGGGGCAGATAGTCGAGCCGGACCAGGCCGCTCGAGACGGCATTGCCGTATAGCGAGACCTGATCGCCGCCGAAGATGCGGCTCTCTTCCTCGGTGCCCCAATGGCGCGCGCCGACGATGACGAGCGGCGTCTTCGTCCGGCTGGTGATATAGGCTTCGATGATGCGCGCGAGATTCTTCTTGGGATCGAGCGCCCCGAAGAACAGGAAATAGCCGCGCGGTTCGAGCCCGAACAGATCCTGGACGATGCGCGCGTCGAGCGCGGGGTCGCGCGCGAGCAGCGCGTCGGGAATCGGCGCGGTCTGATAGGTGTTGGTGACCTTCTCCGGCGTCGCGGACGGAAACAGGCGCAGGATATCGTTGCGGCTCGATTCGGATACGGTGCAGATATGATCGCCCTGCGCGACGCACAGCTCGATCAGCCGATGGTAGAGATGCTTGCGATCGAGCGTGGTGTAGGGCAGCTTCAGCGGAACCAGATCGTGCAATGTATAGACATTCCGCGCGCCCGCGAGGCGGATCGGCACTGGATAGGTCCAGTGCATGATGTCGGGCGGATTATCGACTTTGAGGGTGAGAAAGCTGCCGAGGTTGCGGAGGCGGCGCTCGGCGATCTCGAACAGGCTCGGCGTGCTGATCACGCGATCGAAAACCGGAAGCCGATCGGCGAAGCCCTGTTTCTCGACGGCGTCGGTCATCGGCACGTCGAGGCCCCGGACCGGCATCAGCGATTGAAGCCATTCGCGCCGCATCCGGCGCTTGTGCTGCTTGCGGGTTTCGCCTGGGCGTTCCTTCCCGATCCGATCGAAGAAGAAGAGCTGGCGGGTCCGCGGCTCTTTGCCCACATCGACACCGAACACGCCGAGTGTCGCGTGCCCCATGTCGCTGACGGCGCGGCTGAGCGCGAGGCCATAGGTGGCGATGCCCGTGCCGCGGGGCATCGCCAGATTATAGCCGTCGATGCCGATAGTGAGCCTGGTCATCCCGATCCGTCTTCATAGTGCCGCGCCGCCCCTAGCGGCTCGATCGGGCTTTGGCCACCGTGCCGCATGCGCGCATGGATTGCGTCGAGCCGCCGCGCGAACGCCGCGGGGGTGAACATCTCGGCGCGGCGGAAGCCGCGTTCGACCAGCGAACCATGGGTGGCCGGATCGTTGAGACGGCCGAGCTGGCCCGCCAACTCCTCGACCGATAGCGGGTCCGCGAGCAAAGCCGCGCCGCCGGCGATCTCCTCGGTCGCCCCGCCGCGCGAGGTGAGGACCGGGGTCCCTAATCCCATGGCTTCCGCGATCGGCAGGCCGAAGCCTTCGGCGAGGGTCGGAAACAGCAGCGCCCGCGCGCCGGCGATGAGCGCCACCAACGCGGTGCGTGGCATATAGCGGATGCGTATGAGCCCCGGCATGTCGTCGAGCAACGGCGTGATTTCCTCGGCGCGCCAACCATCGGGTCCGGCGATCACCAGCGGCATCGCCAGCCCGCTGCGGCGATGAGCATCGGCCAGGCGCAACAGGTTCTTGCGCGGCTCGACGCTGCCGACGAACAGCATATAGCCGCCGGGCGTTAGGCCCGGCGGCAATGGAACCGCCGGTGTCGCGATCTCCAAGCCGGGCGGGCAAGCGCTGATGGCGTCGGGATCGCAGCCCAGCGCGGCGATGATATCGTGGCGCGCGGCTTCCGAGACGGTCAGCATATGCTCCGCACTGCGGGCAAGCATTGTGAGAAGCCGGTAATGGCGTTGCGGATCGATCGAGCTCAGCGCCGGATGGACGAGCGGGATCGCGTCGTGGATCGTGTAGATGTTGATCCACCCCTCGATCCGCACCGGCAACGGATAGGTCCAGTGAACGATCCCCGCAGGACCTGGCGCGTACAGCCGCAGCGGAGCGTGGTGCCGATCGAAATGAACCTGGGCGAGACGGAAGATGTCGCGCGCGCGGAATTCCCCGGTCGTGTGGCGGAGGCGGCGCGGCCTGTCGACCAAGGCTTCGGTCCATCGCGCCCAGCGAGCGACGGTGCGCGCCGGCCGCATCGGTCCGCTGCAGCCCGGGTCGGCGACTCTTATGACGGGGCCGGCCAGCAGGCCCAGCGCGTGATGCAGCGCACGCGCATAGGTAGCGACCCCCGTGCCCTCGCGGTTCAGCATGCGCGCGTCGATGGCGAGAGGCGGGTTTTGCGTTTGCTCGAGCATCGTCTATGCTGGCCCGCATTGCAGCATGGGCGGGGACCGTCCAGCATTTTGTAGTCGACGTGGCCAGGATTGGAGAAGCCGTTCGATGATCCAGTTCGAGAATGTGTCGAAGACCTATCATATCCGCAAATTCCAGAAGCAGGTCTTCAGCAATCTCAGCTTCACGATCCGGCGCGGCGAGAGCATCGGGATCTGCGGCGCGAACGGCGCGGGCAAGTCGACGCTGATGCGGCTGATCGCGGGGGTCGAGCAGCCCTCCGCCGGCAATATCGAGCGCGGCATGACGACGAGCTGGCCGATCGGGTTCACGAGCTGCTTCCAGCTTTCGATGACGGGCGCCGACAATGTGCGCTTCATCGCCCGCATCTATCGCCAACCCGAACAGGCGGTTCTCGATTATGTCGAAGATTTCGCGCGGCTCGGCCCCTATTTCCATCAGCCCGTACGCGCTTATTCGTCGGGCATGGTCAGCCGGCTCGCCTTCGGAATTTCGCTGGCGATCAACTTCGATTGCTATCTCGTCGACGAAGTCACCGGCGCGGGCGACGAACGCTTCCGCCAGCGATCGCATGAGGAGCTGTTCAAGCGGCGCGAAACCGGAACGCTGGTGATGGTTTCGCACGATCCGCACACGCTCCAGCAATATTGCGAGCGCGGCGCAGTGCTCTACGGCGGCAATCTGACCTTCTACGACACCGTCGCCGAAGCCTGCGAGGTGCATCATGGCCTGCAGATGCGCGCGGCGTGATCGGCGGCGGTTTCGACCCTTCACCGGGCGATGGAAATAGAACTTGACGAGGCGCCGCTCCCCGCGCTTCTCGTCCCCGCAATGCACAGATTTGCAGATCGTCGATATAGGGTCCCCATGCAGTACAGCTCCTTCGTCCGCTTCCGCGCGACCGCGGCACTCTCCACGCTCGCGGTGCTGCTGTCGGGATGCGCCGCATTGCCGTCGAGCGGCCCGACCGGCCGGCAAGTGGTGCACGCCGCCCGGAACCCGCAGACTGACTTGAAATTCCAGGTGGTCGAGCTTGACGGAGCCGCCTTCCAGAAGCTGCTGACGATTCCGCCCGCCGGCCGCGCCGTCGGCCGACTTGCCGCGCTGGCGCGCGAGGGCCGGGTCGATCGGATCGCGCCGGGCGATGCGCTGCAAATCAATATCTATGAAGTGGGCATGTCGCTGTTCGGGAGCAGCTCGCAAAGCGCAACCGCTGGCCTGGGCGGCGCCATGATGGCGCCCGACTCGGTCGACACCAACGTGCGCTCGCAGCCGGTCAATATCGTCACCGTCGCGAGCGACGGCACGATCAGGCTTCCCTATATTGGGCGGCTGATGGTGGCGGGCTCGACCCCTTATGACGTGCAGCGGATGATCGAGCAGGGGCTGCACGGCAAGTCGCAGAGTCCGCAGGCGCTGGTGACGGTGGTCAGCAGTCCCGGCAACAGCGTCTATCTGCTCGGTGACGTCATCCGCACCGGCCGGATGCCGCTGACGGCAGCGCGCGAGCGGCTGCTCGACGCAGTGGCGACCGCGGGGGGCTCGAAGATCAGCAGCGCCGATACGGTGGTGCGGCTGACCCGCGGCGGCGAGCGCGCCGAGATGCGCCTCGGCGATATCCGTCCGGGCAGCGGCGATGATCTGAGCCTGCTGCCCGGCGACCGCATCGAGCTGGTCAACGAGCCGCGCAGTTTCAGCGCCTTCGGGGCGACGCCCAGGGTTTCGCAGGTGGCGTTCGAGGCGCCGAGCGTGTCGCTCGCCGAAGCATTGGCGCGGATCGGCGGACCGAATGACGCGCAGGCCGACCCGAAGGCGGTCTTCCTGTTCCGCTATGATGCAGCCGCGATCGCCGCCGGCGATCCCCCGCTCATCTATCGGCTCAATCTGATGAAGCCGGAAAGCTATATCATCGCGCAGAACTTTCCGATGCACGATAAGGATCTGATCTACATCGCCAACTCGGCGGCGAATCCGGTGACCAAGTTCGTCGGGATTCTCAACCAGCTGTTCGCGCCGCTGCTGACGGCGAGGGTGCTCACGCGCAATAACTGATTCGGGGCTGCCCGAGGGGGCCGCGCGGCAGGATTTTCGCGGGTTCGCTCGGCCCGCGAGGGGAAAAATCGGGAGCGGCAAAAAGGGCTTGACGCTCCTGTAGGCTTGGCCTAGAAGCGCCCCTCACCGGCGGCGGCGAGTTGGACTTTCCGGTTCGCTTCCGCGCCTTTTATCGGATCGTAATGGCGATCTCCCCGGGGCTCTGTTCCGGGTGGTAAAGGGCTGTCCGGATCTTTCTCATTGTTGGATGATGAAGGGACATGTGGGCGGCGGCTCCGGGACTGATGGTATTCGAGGCCATTGGATTTCGGTTAAAGCTAAGCCGTTCCATGTCTTATATGCTTTAAGTA
>Ga0105248_10005512_pt1 | contig 13900 bp, 10 predicted proteins | sample KBSS34metaG_FD_81524 | JGI IMG/M metagenome (GOLD analysis project Ga0105248, IMG submission 81524) | Switchgrass rhizosphere microbial communities from Kellogg Biological Station, Michigan, USA - KBS S3-4 metaG | ecosystem: Host-associated > Plants > Roots > Rhizosphere > Soil | place...
CGACCATCATATCCCTTGTCGATGCCGCATCGCACTGGGTGTCTGCATGGACACGCCGGACAACGTTGCTGATTGGCCGGTGACCCGCGGGGAGGCGGACGACTCCCTAGGCCCCCTCTTCATATCCCGTATGGCCCCAGACGCGCCCAAAAAATCGCTTCCGGGCGATGGGCAATAATCCTGCGTTACGATAACGTCATTCGCCGGAAGCGATGAAATCCGCCGCGCGTTCGCCGATCATCAGCGCCATTGCCGTCGTGTTGCCGTTCACCAGCAGCGGAGCGATGGACGTGTCCGCGATCCGCAAACCCTCCACACCGTGTACGCGCAGCTGCGTGTCGACCACCGCATCGGAGTCGCTGCCCATCCGGCAACTGCCCACCATGTGGTAATAACTTTGGGCCTTGCGACTGATATGGCTGGCCAGAGCCGGCGTTTCGACGATCGCCGCGCCATCGCCGATCTCGCTGGCCATCACGCCTCCGAAGCGGGCATTGCCAATCAGGGTGCGCATCGTCACGGTCGCCTTTGTCAGCAGTGCAAGATCGCGCGGATCGTTGAAATGCCCCGAGCGGATCAGCGGCGCCGCGATCGGGTCGGCAGAGCGCAGCCCGATCTCGCCACGGCTGAATGGGCGCCCCTGGTTGATCATCAGCATGAAGCCGCTGGCGCTGGGCAATAATCCCCGCAAGCCCCCGCCTTTTCCCGGCAACCCCGCCCCCAATATGATCTGCGTGTCCGCAACATCCGCATCGACGTCCGCGCGCAACAGGCCGCCAACCGGGCAAGGCGGCCCGGCGAGCATGCCGCGACGCTGCAAAAGATAATCGGCCACCGCCGCGGCCGCCCGCGCGGGGCGACGATATTCGAACGCGGTGATCGGCGCCGGCAGCGCATAGGGAATGGCGTAAGCGACGTGATTCTGCACGTTTCGTCCTACCGGCAGATCGGCCAGCACGGTGATGCCAAGGCGCGAAAGCTGCTCCGCCGGCCCGATGCCGGATAGCAGCAACAGCTTCGCGCTGTTGACGCACCCTGCCGTCAGGATGACCTCCCGGTCGGCCCTTGCCTCGTGAAGCCTGCCGTGCCGGATGAAACGGACGCCGCAAATGCGCGTTCCCTCGCTGACCAGTCCGGTCGCTTGTGCATGAGGGAGCACTGTGAGCGCCTCGCGATCGGCCACGCCGTGCAGATAAGCCCGCGATGCGGAGGATCGTTTGCCGTTTGCGATGGCGCGGTCATAATAGCCGAAGCCTTCGACCGCGTCGGCGTTCAGATCATCGAGGATCGGAAGACCTGCCGAAGCCATCGCATCGAGAAAGGCGGCCGCGATCGGAACGTCCGCGGATCCCCGGCTGATCCGGATCGGGCCTGTGCCGCCATGCCATGCATCAGCCCCGCGGTCGCTTGCCTCGGCCCGTTTGAAATATGGCAAAATATCCGAAAATCCCCATCGCTCACAGCCCGCCTCGTCTCGCCAGCGATCATAATCGGCCGGATGGCCGCGCAGATACATCATGCCGTTGATCACGCTGCCGCCACCCAGCACCCGACCGCCATACCAGCTCGGCGCCCGGCCCTGCAGGCCCGGTTCGGGTTCCGTTTCGAAACGCCACGTATAGCGTGGATCTCGCATCGTCAGCAGCGCCGCCATCGGCACGCGGAAGAGCGGATGGCGATCCGGCCCGCCTGCGTCGATCAGCAGGATCCGACATCCGGGCCGGCGTGACAGGCGCGCGGCAACCGCGCACCCCGCAGGACCAGCGCCAACGACCACATAGTCATAGGTGTCGGCGGTGCTGTTTAGCGGCAATCTTGCCTCCCGCCTTATTTGGCCGACGAAGCCGAAACAATCGCCCCGTAAGCCGGGAGCCCGATGCGGGCCGCGATCGCCCCGAGCGTGCAACATGCCCCTCCCACCAGTGACAATGCGGGGCCGATCGCGCCATGACCGCCGAACAGCCACTTATCGACCAGAGGTATGATAGCGGCCCCGATCGACAGGCCGATCAGGCTGTTCGATAACAGAAACACTGCAGCATTGGTGGCGCGCATCCCATTCGGCGTCGCCAGCTGGATGGCCGCGATCGAGCAGCCGAAATATCCGCTGAACATGAAGGTGAGCGGCGCGAACAGCGCCATCACCAGCAGGGGCGACGGCATCAGGGGCGCGAAGGTCGCCGGCACGATGGCTGCCGCGCTGATGAGCATCACGACCCGCAAATTGGCATCGGCATGACCCTGCCGCGCGAGGCGTTCAGCAAGCAAGCCCCCGGCCAGTGATCCGGCGCTGCCGATGACGAGATAGACGATGCCAAGATAGTTCGCCGCTTGCCCGGCACTTATCCCGAACTGCCGGATGAGCAACGTTGGGTACCATGCCACCAGGCCGTAACCCATGATTCCCAATATTGTCGAATTGCCATAAATCGCCGCGAATGCGCGGCGATTTGCGACAAGATAGGCCAGCAGCGCGCCGATTCCGTGGCGGGCGTCGGCATGTCGTACCGCCCGTTTCGGTTCCCGCGTCATCGCCACGAACGCCGCGACGGCGATGCCCGGTAAAGAGACGGCGAAAAAGGCGGCCTGCCATGCATGGCGAACGCCGAGCAGCGGCAGAACCAGATCGCCCCTTGCGGTGACGGCGTCCACCACGGATCCGCCGACCATCAGCGCCACACCGGTGCCGACGGTTATGCCGAGCGTGTAGATCGCCATTGCGCGGGCGAGCCGGGCCGGCGGGAAGGCGTCGCCCAAAGACGAATGCGCAGCCGGCGACAGGGCTGCTTCACCGACGCCCACCCCCATCCTTGCGGCAAACAGATGCGCGAAGCTGCCGGCAAAGCCGCATAGTGCGGTGCAGACGCTCCAGAAGACCACACCACAGGCAATGATCCGCCTGCGGCTGACCCGATCGGCCAGAAGACCGATCGGGACGCCGATCACCGAATAGAGAAGCGCAAAGGCGAGGCCTTGCAGCAACCCGATCTGCAGATCGCTGATGCCAAGGTCGCGCTTGATGGGCTCGACCATCAGGCTGAGGATCTGGCGGTCAACGAAGGACAGAATATAGGCGGCAAGGAAGACGCCCAGCGCGAAGTTGGCACTTCTTACGCTCCCTGGCGGTACGAGCCCGGCGGCTCCCTCCGCCACCGGACGCTGGGCGGCTTCCTTCATCTTCAGAACTTCTGGTTCACGGCGAGCGTCAGGACGCGCCCGCGCGGATCGTGGACGATCGGATCGTAGCCGAGGTTCAACTGGGCGACCGGCGGATCCTTGTCGGCGATGTTGATGGCGCCGATCGTGAACGTCGTTGCCCCGCTGCCAATCAACTTCTCAAGCCGCACGACATATTGAAGATCGAACGTGTTGAAGGAATTGATATGCGCCTGCGTGATCCCCGTCCGGTCGTTGGTGTAGCCGCTGGTATAATGGCCCAGGGCGTTGATCGTGTGAATACCCGACGACCAGCCGACACCATATTCCACCCGGTCGCGCGGCAGCGAACGGCCCAGATTGTTGAAGTTGACGCTGCCCGCGCCGTCGATCACGGCACCCCCTGGCGTCAGTTCGATCCGGTAGTTGAAAACGTGCGTCCAGGCGGCGTTGGCGTTGAACTGGCCCAGTCCCGTGTCGATCGTGTAGGTGGCGTTGAAATCAAGCCCCTTGGTGCTCACGGACGATGCATTGATGAAGTTGATCTTCACGAGTTGCAGGGCGCCAAGCGCGTCGCGTTGAATCCGTTGTTGCGCAGGCGTGTTGGTCAGACCCGCGGCGGTATCGGCGCGCGCCTGGTTGATGATCGGCTGCGGGTTCTCCTTCACGATCAGGTCGTGATATTTGAAGGAATAGAAGTCCGCCGACAGTTCCAGCCCATGCACCGGCTTGAGCGTGCCGCCCAGATTATAATTGCTGGACTTTTCCGGACGCAGATTGGGATTGCCGCGCGCCTGCGTGTTGACGAACAGGAAGACGCCGCCGTCGCTGACCGATGGCTGGGCGCTCTGCACCGCCACCGTCTGATATATGGATGGCGCACGGAATGCCTTGCCGTAGGAGCCGCGGAACGACAGCCATGACGCAGGGCGCACGAGCAAGGCGAACTTGGGGCTGAAATTGCCGAAGCTCGACTGATATTTTTCATAGCGGCCCGAAATCTGGGCTTCGACGAGATCGTTATAGGGAATGCGAAGCTCGCCGAACACCGAATATACTTTCTGGCTACCGGAAAAGTCCGGCGCCTGGCCCAGTGTGATCAGCTCGCCGGCATTGACCAGATCGCTCCAGTCGTGCCGGAAATAGCTATCGCGATACTGGGCGCCGACGGCGCCCGCGATCGTACCGCCGCTATAGGTCAGGATATCGCCGGTGGTGACGGCTTCGACCGTCGCCAGGGAGCTTTTCGCGCGCAGATCGGTGTTCCCGAAAAGATATGAGAGCAAGGCATTGCTGTTAGCCTTGGTCGGATCGAGCAGCGCCGATCCGAAGACGTTGACATATTTGCAGTTGCCCTGGCCTGGCACGCCCGTCGCCGGATCGCAGCCGGCGCCGCCCAGTCCGCGCAGCGCTGCCTGGAAACGGGAGGAGATGACATCGGCCTTGTCGTACAATGCGGTCTGCTGGCTGTAGGTCGAATTGACCGTCCAGGTCCATCCCTCGCCAAACCGGCCATCGAGGCCCGCGGCCAGCCGGAAGGTGTTGTAGCGGTTGGTGGCCACTGTCGGACCATAACTCGAGCCCTTCAGGCGACCGCGAAACAACACGTCCTGGCCGAAGGGATTATAGGGATTGCTGGCCGGGACGACCGGGCTGATCGAAAGGATCGGGAAGGAAGGAGAGGATGTCGATTTGGTATTGGTGTAGGCGTAGGCGCCTTCGAGATTGAGGTTGATCGTGTCGTTGAGCGCCACATTATAGGATGCGAATCCCTGGGCGCGCTGTTCCTTCGGGATGATGTCGTAGAAGCCCGAGAAATCGAACCGGCAGAAAGTATCCGCCGGCGAATTTTTATAGCTGTCCGGGAAGGCGGCGTTGGTGCAATCGGGATCGGGGACGAAGCGGTTTTGACTGGGCACGAAGAACGAGCCCGGCTGGCCGTAGCTCGATACCGAATGCCAGGCCGGCCGGCCGAACGTTTTCGCCTGCGTGAAGCTGCGTTCGGTCGTCGCGAGCCTCGTGCTGGAATAATAGGATCCGGCCACGACGAGATCGCCGCCCCACAGCGAGAAGCCGGTGATTCCCTCCAGGTCATATTGGCGCGAGCCGTCAATGATATTGACGCGGCCACTGAACTCCGGGCTGTCGACACGGCGCCGGGTGATGAAGTTGACGACACCGGCAACGGCATCCGATCCATAAGTCGCCGCGCCGCCGTCCTTCACGGTCTCGACCCGCTGGATGGCGATCAGCGGCAGGAGCGAGTTGATGTCGACGAAGGTGCTGCCGTCGGTCGATGCCAGGGCGCTCAGCGTCTGCCGTCGGCCATTGACGAGGATAAGCGTCGAGCCGAGGCCAAGATTGCGCAGGTTGAACTGGGCGGTGCCCGCGGTGAGCGTCTGATTGAGCGAATCGACCTGCGATTCGGATCCGGCATTGGCAGGTATCGCCCGCACCAGTTCGGACGCATTCACGACGGCGCGCTTCTCCAGAGCCTTCATGTCGATCGTATCGGTGGGCGACGGCGTCGAAGATTGCCGGATCAACGAGCCCGTCACGACGATGTCGCCAAGCTGGCTATCGCCGCCCCCGGTCGCGGGAGCTGCGGTCTGCGCCGACGCCGCAGCTGTCATCAGCACGAGCGCACTGCACGCGACACTCGCGCGCAAGGCAAGATATGTGTTTCTCATTTTCGTCTCCCTCTCCTGTTTTCACGCCTCGCTTGAGCTCGGTCGCGGTCGTCATTCAACTCGTCGCTATCGGATACCGCGGCCGGGAGGCGCACGGTTTGTCGCGTCAGGCTGCCGCCAATACCCCCCTGCCGGCATGGGTCGCCGCAAGATGCGCGCCATCGCCGACCCTCAATTTTTCCCGCATGGTTCCGGATCGATAGGCCGTCTTGTACAGCCCGCGCTCCTGCAGCTTCGGGATAACGAGATCGATGAAATCCTCGAAGGAGTGCGGCATCAGCACCCGGGCGAGATTAAAGCCGTCAATGCCGGTATCGCGCATCCAGCCCGCCATTTCATCCGCGACATGGTCGGCGTCCCCGACGATCAGCAGGTTGCGCCCCGATACCGACATCTGTTCGGCGACTTCCCGCACGCTATAGGACCGGTCGCCGTTCCGGGTCAGGTTTTCCATCAGGCTGCGATTGGCGTCGGTCTCCGCATATTCGATCTTTCCGTCGAGCGGATAGCGCGACAGATCGACGCCCAATCCGCCCGAGGCATGGACCAGCGTCGCCTCGGCACTGGCGGTGCGCTTATATTCCTCATGCTTTTCGCGCGCTTCGTCGGCCGTACGTCCCACGATCACGGTGAGCCCCGCCAGAATGCGGATCTGGTCCGGATCCCTGCCCTGATCGGCCGTGGCCTGCCGGATATCGTTGACCCCCGCCGCGACCTTAGCGCGCGATGTGCCGGTCACGAACACGCACTCGCCATGGCGGGCGGCGAAGCGCTTGCCCCGTCCCGAGGATCCGGCCTGGAACAGCACCGGCGTACGCTGCGGCGATGGTTCGCACAGGTGCATGCCGGACATGGCGAGGTGCTCGCCACGATAAGCGACATCATGCACCTTCGCGGGATCGGCATAGATGCCGTTCTCGCGATCCCGGAGAACCGCATCCGGCTCCCAGGATTTCTCCCACAGCCGATAGACGATTTCCATGAACTCATCGCCATAATCGTAACGCGCGTCATGCGCCGGCATCTCGCGTCCCTGGGCGCGGGCGCCGCTCTTCAGAATGCCAGTGACGATGTTCCAGCCGATACGTCCGCCGGTCAGATGGTCGAGCGTGGAAAGGCGTCGTGCGAACAGATAAGGCGTCTCGTAGAGAAGGTTGCCGGTGACCGCGAAGCCGAGATGCTCGGTGACCGACGCCATCGCGCTGATCAACACGAAAGGATCGTTCATCGGCACCTGTACGCCGGTGCGGACCGCGGCATCCTTCGATCCCTGATAGACGTCGTACACGCCGATCGTATCGGCCAGGAAGATCATGTCGAACAGGCCGCGCTCCAGCAGCCGGGCATAGTCCGTCCAGTAGGAAAGGCGATGGATGTCGAGTGTCCGATCATCCTTGTGCGTCCACATTCCCTGCGCCAGGAAGCTGGGGCAGAAGCAGTCGAGCGCGCCGAGAATGATTTCCTTATCGGTGGGCAAGGATCCGTCCCTCATCATATCTGCGGCATCGCGCGCACGGGATCGCGCCCATCCCATTCCTGCGCGCCGGCGAGGACGTGAGCGAACATTGCTTCTCGCGACGGCGTCTGCTCAAGCAATTCGAGATAGGATGCCGGCTGATCGGGACGATCGAAATAGCCGAAGCGGCCGCGTGGCGTTTCGCCTTCATATGCCAGTCTATAGCCCGCTGCGGAAAGAGCCTCCGCCTTTCCGGGATAATCAAGCGTCCTGAGGCAACTATGATGAAAGCGTTCCCGCTCCGGGCGACCGTCCATGAAATCGTGCCAGATCGACGGGGCGTCATTCAGCTGCTGGACCATTTCAAACTCAAGGCCATTGCAATTTGCGAAGGCGACAATCAGTTCGGGGGCGCAGGGAACGCCGCGATAACGCGCCGGCAGAGTTCCGCGGGGCAGCACGAACCACGGACCGACTCCCAGATTTCCGCTGAAGTGCGCCATGCTCGCATCAATGTCGCGCGTTGCAAACGCGACCTGGCTTATCTTGCCGAGTGCCATGGGCAACATCCTCCGTTCGCTTTATCGCGATTGCCCGAACATATCGGCCGGCGGGAAAGCCGCGTCCAATGCAGATTAATGCTGCGCAGTATCTCGGAATGAGATAGCCATGATGGCCAGGGCAGCGTTTGAAAGGAGGGGCATATGCCGTTTCGGCGGCTGAAATATTTCGTGGCCGTGGCCGAGAATAAGAGTTTCAGCCGGGCAGCGGCGGAGCTCAATATCGCGCAATCCGCGCTGTCCCGTCATGTTTTCGACCTCGAGCAATCGATTGGCGCGGCGTTGCTCGACCGCTCGCCCAAGGGGGTTCATCTGACGCCTGTCGGGCGGGTATTGTTCGATGATGCCCGCGCGCTGCTGGCGCAACTTGGGATGGCTTATGATCATGCGCGGCTTGCGGCGGCTGGATCTGTCGGCAAGCTGACGATCGCGCTCAATGAGCTTGCTGTGAGAAATCCGATCATCACCGGCGGCATCGTCAAATTTCTCGGCAGTCATCCGCGCGTCGATCTCAAGCTGCGCGCGATGTCTTCGATCGAACAGATCGCCGGTCTTCGTGACCGCAAGATTGACGCGGGCTTCATGATCGAGCGATCGACCGCGGTCGGCGAACTCGATCACCTTCCGGTCGCCTGGGATCGCTTCCTGCTCGCGGTCGGTCGATCGCACCCGCTCGCTGCGCGCAAGACCGTGTCGATCGAGGATCTGCGCGGCCTGCCGTTCGTATCGATCGCGCTGGATCGCTACTGGCTCGCCCAGTCAAGGCTGCTCGGTGAATGCCGGGCCCACGGCTTTCACCTGAACGTCGCCAGCGAGGTCGATTCGGAGCGGCTGCAGCTGGCGCTGATCGCCGAAGATGTCGGCGTCGGCTTCGTCAATGAATCGGTGCGCCATTCGCTGCCGAAGGGCATCGCTCTGCTCAAGGTCAGGGAAATCAAAGCCGGGTTGCAACTCGATCTGGTATGGCTGCGCCATCAAAAGGACGATCTTCTGGAGGAATTCGCGGCCTGCATCGGCAACGCGTCGAACGGCAAAGCCCCGGAACGGCGTGTGACAATGCCGGTCAATAAGGTCAGGATCGCGCCTTGAACAGCAGATCGGACGGCGACTTGCTGCAACGCGGGCCGAGACGATCGCCGCCCGACTAGTCTAGCCGGCCGATTCCAGGCGGCCCGCTCGAACTCCTCACGACCAGATCGTGAGGAACGATTATTTCGGTGTCCTGCGATCCCGTAACCGCCAGTCTCTTCAGCATCAGGCCCATCGCCGCTTCTCCGATGGCGGCCTTGGGCTGAGCGACGGTGGTCAGCGCGGGCGATGCATAAGGCGCAAACCTGATGTCATCGAAACCGATGACGGAACACTCATGCGGAACTCTGATTCCGGCGTTCGACAGGGCCTGCAAGGCGCCAATCGCCATTTCATCGTTCGCACAGAAAATGGCCGACGGCCGATCATGCAGCGAGAGCAGCTTTTGCATTTGCTGCACTCCGCATTGCAATGTGTAATCACCATGCCGGATCATTTCGGGCTTCGGCGTTATGCCCCATTCCGCCAGCGCATCGACATAGCCTTCCAGCCTTTCTCTGCCGAGCGCGCTGTCGATCGGCCCGGTGATGGTGGCAATCATGCGATGTCCCAGCGCGAGAAGATAGGACCCGACTTCATAGGCGGCCGCGCGATTGTCGATCCTGACCCTCGGCAGAGTACATTGCCGCGAATATTCGCACGCCATGACGACCCGCGAGCGGACTGCTTCGACCTCCAGCATATCCGACTGCAATTCGCCGATCAGCAGGAGGCCATCCGCCTGTTTGGTGAGCAGCATTTCACAATAGCTGTCCAGACGCTCGGGCTGGTCGCGCGTTTCCCCGATCAGGACCCGCTTGCCCTGACCATGCGCGACGTGCTCGACGCCCTCGATGACGCCTGCATAGAAGGGGTTATGGAGGTTTGGCACCACGAACAGGAACGTATCGCTACGTTTCCGCCGCAAGCTGCTCGCCATGGCGTTCGGCGTGTATTCGAGCCGTTCGACGATCGCGCTGATCTTGTCGAGGGTTCGTGGCCGTACCAGCTCCGGCTTGGCCAGCGCCCGCGATACCGTGGCAACGGAAACACCCGCGGCATCGGCAATGTCCTTGATCGTCGCCACCTGGTTCCTCATCCCGCCGTTCCGCGGTCCACGGCAATGGGGAACGGCGCCGTTCGGTGCTATTTAAGGGATAGCGAAGAGTCCAGAATATCCTGCGCGCCCCGACCGCAGCGACCGGGAAGCGCCGAGCCTGCCGTTCACCCGCGATCGATGTTCGATCCGGCGGTCGATCCAAGTCCCAGCAGATCGCGGTTCATCGTACGGTCCGGGGGCGTTCCCGCGAAATCGTCGAATGCATAAGGCGTGACCCGGATGATATGATCCCTGATGAAGGCCGCCCCTTCCCTCGCGCCGTCTTCGGGATGCTTCAGCGCGCATTCCCATTCCAGCACGGCCCAGCCGTCGAAGTCGTTGGCGGCCATGCCGGAAAAGATCGCACGGAAATCGATTTGTCCGTCGCCCGGCGAGCGAAAGCGTCCTGCGCGATCGACCCAGGACTGATAGCCGCCATAGACGCCGGATCGCGCATCGCGCCGATGCTCCGCATCCTTGACGTGAAAGGCTTTGATACGGTCCGCATAGACATCCAGAAAACCCACATAGTCCATTTGCTGCAGATGCAGATGGCTGGGATCGTAGAGGATCGCGGCGCGCGAATGGCCGCCGGTCGCCTCCAGGAAGCGTTCAAAGGTCACGCCGTCGTGCAAATCCTCTCCCGGATGCAGTTCAAAGGCGATATCAACGCCATTCTCGTCGCAGATATCGAGTATCGGGCGCCACCGGTCCGCCAGTTCGCCAAACGCTTCTTCGACGAGTCCCAGAGGCCGCTGGGGCCATGGATAGAGATAGGGCCACAGCAGCGCGCCGGAAAAGCTCGCCTGGACGCGCAGCCCCATGCGCCGGCTCGCAACAGCGGCCATTTTCACCTGGTCGACGGCCCATCGCTGACGCTCGCCCGGGCGGGCGTGCAGTTCCGGTGGAGCGAAACCGTCAAACAGGCGGTCATAGGCGGGGTGGACAGCGACGAGCTGGCCTTGAAGATGGGTCGATAATTCCGTGACGACCAGGCCGTGCGCGGCGAGCGTTCCGGTGATCGTGTCGCAATAATCCTGGCTTTCCGCCGCCAAAGCTACATCCACAAAGCTGCCCGGTCCCGTGGGAAGCTGAAGCCCCTTATATCCCAGCGAGGCCGCCCAAGCGGCAATCGCGTCGAGACTGTCGAACGGCGGCCTGTCGGCAACGAACTGCGCAATGAACAGCCCAGGTCCCTTGATCGTCTTCATGCGTCGTCCTGCTCCAGTGCCACCCATCCGGCGCCCTGCGCGCTCGCCGCAACCGCCCGCTCCACGAAAAGCATGGAGCGAACGCCTGCCCCTATTCCCGGCAGCTGGCCATCAATCAGGTCTCCTCGCCCGCGGATCGCGTCCGCGATATCGCGATAGATGTTGCCGAAAGCCTCTATGAAGCCTTCCGGATGTCCCGCAGGGAGGCGCGCGCCCATGCCATGTGGGCCAGCTCCCGCCTGAAGGATCTCCGTATGTCCTTCGGCATGCCGAAGCGTGAGCCGGGATGCTTCGTCATGATGCCAGAACAGGCTCGCCTTGCTGCCATAGATCTGCAGAGACAGGTCGTTGCCTTCACCCGTCGAGATTTGCGACGCGATCAGCACGCCCCGCGCGCCGCCGCCAAACCGAAGCAACATGTTGCAGTCGTCGTCCAGCGCCCGTCCCGGCACCGTGGCGGCCAGATCGGCGACGAACTGGTCGACTTGCAAGCCGCTGACAAATTCGGCGAGATGGAAGGCGTGGACGCCGATGTCGCCGATGCATCCGCCGATACCGGCCTGCTGCGGATCGATCCGCCACGCCGCCTGCTTGTCGCCTTGCCGTTCGACCGGCGCCGCCAGCCAGCCCTGCGGATATTGCACGACAACTTTGCGCACCGTGCCGATCACGCCATCCGCAACCATCGCACGCGCGCGGCGCACCATCGGGTAGCCGCTATAGGTATAGGTCAGCGCATAAACGCTATCGCTGCCTTCCAGCGCCTTTTGCAAATTCAGCGCTTCAGCGAGCGTCGCCGTGGCCGGCTTGTCGCTGGCGACATGAAACCCTGCCTCGATCGCGGCGAGCGCGACCGGCAGGTGGAGATGGTTCGGCGTGACGATAGTCACCAGCTCCGCGCCATCCGGCCTGGCGCGCTCGGCCGCCAGCATCGTCCGCCAGTCGCTGTAGATGCGGTCCGCGTCCAGCCCATATCCCAGCCCGGTGCTTTGCGATCGGGCTGCATCGCTGCTGAAGGCTCCGGCGACCAGGCGGATGCGCCGGTCGAGCTCCGCGCCCATGCGATGGACCGGCCCTATGAAGGAACCGGGCCCACCGCCGACCATCGCCATGCGAACCGGGGGGACGGCGCCGGCGTCCGCCATCATGCGCCCGCCCCCGGCTCAAGCGCCAGTTCCGGACCTGCCCGCATCGATTCCGTCGGTGCCGGACCGAAGGACGTCGGACGGAAGAACAGCAACAGGAGCAGTGATGCGAGGGCAGCCAGTCCGGACGGGATCAGGAACAGCGTTTGATAATCGACCACGACTTTTCCCGATCCCTGCACGCCGTGGCTGAGCAGGCTCATGAGCTTGGGGAAGACATAGCTGGCGATCATCATGCCGACCCCCAGGATCAGCAGGTTGAACAGACCTTGCGCGCTGACCGCGACATCCTTCGGAAAGGCGCCGTCGACATAGATGTAGAGGGTGGCGAAGAAGAAGGCGTAGCAGATGCCGTGCAGGAACTGGACGGCGATGATGATGGGGACATGATCGGGCGCAAAGGCGAATATCAGGAAGCGCGCCATGTGCGCGAGAATGCCGATGATCATCGTCCTGCGCCAGCCCAGCCGCGCCAGCACGCGCCCCAGGACGAGCATCGCCAGGATTTCCGCGATCTGGCCAAGGCTGAGCACGACCATGCTCAGATTGCCGGCAATGCCGACCCGGTCTGTCAGGAACGCGTCCGATACGACGAAATAGCCATTATGGACGATGGAATCGATGAAGGTGACGAGAAACAATATTGCCAGATCGGGCCGTTTGAGCGCCATCACCGCGCGGCGCCAGGCGAGCGGGTCCAGCGCCGTGGACCGGCGTGGGGCAGTGTGCGGCAGAGTCAGGGCGAATCCGGCAAGCGCGAGCGAGATCATTGCGGAAACCAGGAAGATCCACCGCATCTGCTGGCCCGTGGCATGCGCCCCCAGCAGGAAGATGAACGGCCAGCTTGCGATCACCCAGCCGATCGTGCCGCCGGTCCGCACCGTGCCGAACTGGCGGGCGGGGTCGGGCAGATTGGCGAAGGCGATGCTGTTGGTTACCGACAGCGTCGGCACATAGAGCAGGCTATAGGCGAGATAGCAGCCGAAGAAGGCCCCGAAGCTCGACGCATAGGCCGCGCCGATGAGAAACAGCGCGCCCATCGCATGGCTGGCCGCGAGGAATCGTTCGGCGGCGAAATTACGGTCGGCGAACTGGTTGGAAAAGAAGATGGCGAGGATGGACGCGATGCCCCAGGAACTGCCGACCAGGGCCTGTTGCCCGGCGCTATAACCTTGCATGCTCATGTACGGGAACAGTTTCACCGCCCATGCGCCCCAACCCCCGACCTGCAACGCCATCATGACGAACAGCCGGGCCTGCATCGATCTTGCGGTGCGCGGGATCACTCCTGTTGTCATAGCGTAACCGCCTTGAGAGCGTTGGCCGCAACGATTCCCGCGCGGGCCATCCGCGCCGCCGCGAAACTCATCGGGCCGTTCCTCCCAGAAGATAGCGGGCGCTGGCCGCCGCGGCGTCCATGCGGGAACCTGTAAAAGGAGGTTCCTGTTCGACGAAGAATTCCGCAATGCCCGCCGCTCTTGCGGCAGGGATCAGGCGTCGCCAGTCCAGTTTTCC
>Ga0105248_10005515_pt1 | contig 13894 bp, 14 predicted proteins | sample KBSS34metaG_FD_81524 | JGI IMG/M metagenome (GOLD analysis project Ga0105248, IMG submission 81524) | Switchgrass rhizosphere microbial communities from Kellogg Biological Station, Michigan, USA - KBS S3-4 metaG | ecosystem: Host-associated > Plants > Roots > Rhizosphere > Soil | place...
CGTGCGGCCAAACAAAAAGCAAAAAGGAAGGGCACCATGGAGGAATTGTCGCGCCGCGATGTGATGGTGGGGATGACGGCAGCCGGCGTGCTGCTGCCACTGCCGGCCTTCGCCGCCAATCCCGTGATTCCGCAAGCCACCCAGGATGCGCGCAAGAACGCGCCCGTCGTCTCCAAAAAGGTGAACAAGCTTTACAACCTGGCGCCGGCGGTCAAGGAGCCGAATGACATGCAGTTCGCTCCCAATGGCGAATTGTGGATCCTGGACCAGGTCGATCCCAACAAGGTTTTCACCATCGACGCCAAGACAGGAAAGGTCCTGGCCAGCGTCACCACCGAATGCATTCATGGCAGCGGCATCACCTATGGCGATGGCGCCTGGTTCCTGACTTCGACCAAGGTCCTGAGCGGCAATCCTTCGACTTTGAAGGTCGATCCCAAGACCGGCAAGACGCTGAAAAAATGGGAGACGCCGGGCTGGGGGATTTATGGCGCCTATACCACCCGTGAGCGCAAGCCGGGCGACCTGCCGTTGGAATCCGGCGGTCATGGCGTGAAATGGGCCGGTAATGGGCAATATTGGCTGGCGACGCCCGCCAGCGGCAAGCTGTTCCTGATCAACGCGGAGAAGGGAACAGTGGCGCGCAGCATCCAGGCGCCCACCATACGCACCCACGGCATAGCGCTGGATGGCGATCACATCTGGTGCGTGGGCAGCGATGAAGCGGAAATCTACAAATTGCAGAAATCCGACGGCGCCATCGTCGCCAAGATCGTATTGGACAAAGCCAACGACCCGTCCGTTCACGGGCTGGACATCAAGGATGGCGTGCTGTGGTATTGCGACGCCAATAAGGGTTGGATCTGCAACCTGACCTGAACTTTTCAAAATCCTAGGGGACAATCATGGATCGCCGCACGTTGTTGACCGCGATGCTGGGCACGGCTGCCACAGCGTTATGGACGCCGCCCGACGCCTTCGCGCTGGGCCTGCCCAAGGACAAGATCAAACGCGTGCGCTACTACAAGACGCCCACCGACGCGGCGGGCCGGCCCAATATCCACCAGCCGACCTTCAACCAGTCCACCAACATCGTCACCATCGAAACCGAAAGCGGGCTGGTCGGCGTTGGCGAGGGCGGCGAACCCTCCACCATGGAGCAATGCGCCGGCCTGATCATCGGCGAGGACCCGTTCCGCATCGAGCATCTGTGGCAGACGATGGAGCGCGGCTATTTCTATCCCGCGGGACGCGAAAAGACCCATTCGCTAGGCGCACTGGACGTGGCGTTGTGGGACCTGAAAGGCAAGGCGCTGGCGGTGCCGGTGTGGCAGCTCCTGGGCGGCAAGAGCCGCGACCATATTGAATGCTATGCCACCTCCTATCCCACGCCGCCCGGCGGCACATTGGAAGATGCGGCACGCGCCTGCATCGCCGAAGGCTTCCGCGCCTATCGCACCGGCGTGCGCGAAAACCAGACCTTCGACCGGTTTGAGGCAGTGCGCCAGACGGTCGAGGACTGCCAGTTGATCCGCAAGGGCGTGGGCAAGGACGGCGCCTGGGCAATCGATTTCCACGGCACCATGGATCCGCAGGACGCCATCACGCTGGCCACCGAGCTGGAGCCGCTGCATCCCTTCTTCTGTGAAGACCTGATCCGCGGCGAGAGTATCGATATCTATAAAGTGATGCGGCCACGCCTGCGCGTGCCGATCGCGGTGGGCGAAATCTACGGCGTCAAGTGGGAGATGAGTCCCCTGATTGAGCAGAACTTGATCGATTTTGCCCGCTGCACGGTGCCCAATGTCGGCGGCATCACCGAATATATGAAGATCGCCGCCCTGTGCGAGACCCATTATTGCGGGATGATCCCGCATTTCACAGGTCCCATCGGAGAAACCGCCCTGGTGCACTGCCTGACGGCGACCTCGGTGATCGCCTTGATGGAGATGACCAGCGCCGGCCGCAAGCCTTGGCCGTACCTGTCGCAGGCCTACGACTTCCGCAACGGCAAGCTGTGGTCCAATGACCGGCCTGGCCTGGGTGTCACCTTGGATACCAGCAAGCTGCAGCTGTTGGGCGACTGGACGGAGCATTATGCGCCGATCCAAATCAACCGCAGGCCGGATGGGAGCTATACGAACTGGTAGGCGCGGTAATTTGCGCCGTGGGTCTGCTTAGCTTGCGGCTTTAAATGCGGCCACGCACTTACGCGCGCGGACGGCGATCTCGTCGTCGCTGAAGTCCGGCTTGAACAATTCCGAGCCCAGGCCGAAACCCGCCGCGCCCGCTTTGCGCCATTCCGACATGTTGCCTGCCCCGACCCCGCCCACGGCATAGACGGGAACAGTTTTCGGCAGGACCGCCAACATCGCCTGGAGATGCGCGATGCCGCCGCTGGAGGCCGGAAACAGCTTGAGAGTTTTTGCGCCCGCCGCCACCGCGGCAAAGCCTTCGCTGGGGGTATAGAAACCCGGCATCACGGTGAGCCCCCGCGCCACGCCCCGCGCGATCACGCCCGGATTGGTGTTGGGCGTCACCAGCAACGTGCCGCCGCTATCCGCGAGCTGGTCCACCTGCGCTTCGGTCAGCACGGTGCCCGCCCCGGTGAGGCAGCGGTCGCCATAGGCCCGCGCCAGAATCTCGATGCTCTTGAAGGGTTCCGGCGAGTTCAGCGGCACTTCGATGGCGCGGATGCCGGCGTCAAACAGCGCCGCCGCCACGCCCGCGATGCGGCCCGGCGTGACGCCGCGCAGGATGGCGACCAGGGGGAGTTCGGCAAGCAGATCGGTCATGAGAAGATTTCCGAATGGGCGTGGACAAGGCCCGCCAGCGCGGCGCGATCACCATCGATGGCGACGGTTTTCACATCATAAGCTGCGAGCACCTTGCCATAAAGGGTCGCCAGCAGCGGCGTGCAGATCAGCTGGACCGGCCCATCGACATCGAACAAGGCCAGGGCGGTTGCGATATCCTTGCCCAGCACCAGCCCCGACAGATAGGAGGCAGCGTCACTGGCGGCCATTTCGCCGGTCACGACCCGGCTGCGGGTGCTGAACAACAGACCCAGCAGATCGGCCTTGCGGTTCTGGCGCGCGAAATCCACACCCAGCGCAAAGGCGGGGCTCTGCCCGTCCACTTCACTGGCGTCGCGGGCCAGCACGCTGTGACGGCGCAGCAGTTCGAACAATTCGCCGGAGAGCGCCGTCTGGAACTGGCTCACCGCGCCATCGGTCACCGCCACCCATTTGGTGTGGGTGCCGGGCAGGCAAAGCAGATGACGCCCTTTGGTGAGCTGGGGATGAAGGTGCAGCGCGCCCAGAATCTGGGTTTCTTCGCCGCGCATCACATCGGGGGCGCCGGTTTTGCCGCGGCAGGAAAGTCCGGGCAGGATGGCGATGGCGCGGCCATCGGCTTCGAATTTCAGCGCGGCGTCCGCTATGGCTGCCGGCTTCGCCGGGCACTTGAGATAAGCAACCTCACGCCAGCCAATGGAGGAGCCCACCATGCCAGCCAAAACCGCCGGAAGCACGCCATGCGCCTTGTCCCAAGGGATGACGGCGGCGGCGAAGCGCGCGGCGCAATCGGGCACAGACGCACCCTCGCCCGAACCCCGCGCCAGCACATTGCCGGCGGGATCACAGAGATAAAGTCGCAACCGGCTGGTGCCCCAGTCCCCGGCAATAAACGCCGCCTCGCTCATGGCGGTCTTCTACAGGCAGGCTCCGTTCTTGTCGAACAGGTCCCGAAGCTCGTCCTTGGCCTTTTCCAGCACGCGTTTGCGCGACGCCGGCAGATCGCGCCCCGCGCGATTGATATAAAAGGTCAGCATGGACATGGCGGAGCGATAGGGGCTGGATTTGCGACGGCGGCTGTGTTCGGCCGACCGCTTCAGGGACAGGGCGATCCGTCTGGGGCTGCGGAAGGTGAAGACGCCTTCGCGAAGATCCAGCGCGTCACTCTCGCGTGTCACGCGGGACGACCATTTCTTTTTCGTACCGGCCTTCCTTGCCGCCATGACCCTCGCAACTCCCGGCAACCGGATCGGTTCCGGAACCGAAAGGTATTTCGCCGGTTACATCCTGGGTTCCAAAAACCACAAAGGTGAAATCATGGCCCGGAAATATTCCAAAGGCGCATCCAAGAAAGTCAAAAAAGCACTGCATGAACGCAAGCGCGGCACATTAAAGAGCGGCGGTTCCGGCAAAAAAGTGAAAAGCCGGAAACAGGCCATCGCCATCGGCCTGTCGGAAGCCCGCAAGGAGGGTAAGAAGGTCCCCAAAAAGAGCAAAAGCAAAAAGAGCAAAAGCGAGAAGAGCAAAAAGACCAAAAGTAAATCCAGCAAGCGCTAGAGCGTGATCTGATTATTTTGAATCAGATCACGCTCTAGAATCTTTTATTGCCGCGCAATTTTCGGCCGAAGTGCTGCGCACTTCACCCGATTGCGCTCTAGGCGGTCATCTCCGCCGCCAAGGCGCAAAGCCGCTCCAGGTTGAAAGGCTTGCGCAGGATCTGCAGATCCCTGATCTGCAGGATCGTCGCCGGTGGTTCCTGGGAATAACCGGTCATCAACAGCACTTTAAGCTCCGGCCGGAAGGCCAGGCCCGCTTCGACCAAGGCGTAGCCATCCATGCGCGGCATCTTGATGTCGGAGACCAGAAGCGCGATCTCGGGATTGGCCTTCAGCAGGTCCAGCGCCTCGGCGCCGTCGGCCGCCTCGAACACTTCAAAGCCCGCATCCTGGAGCATTTCCACCGCGATCAGGCGCAGCATGGCTTCGTCTTCCGCCACCAAAATCGGCGTCCTGTCGGTCACTCGGCCTCCTCCTGGTTCCGTGGCATCAGAATAGTTACGGCGGTGCCCTTGCCGGGTGCACTTTCAAGCATCAGATAGCCGCCCGACTGTCGCACAAAACCGAAGGTCATCGACAATCCCAGGCCAGTGCCCTTGCCTTGCGGCTTGGTGGTGAAAAAGGGATCCACCGCGCGGCGGCGCACATCTTCCGACATGCCCACGCCCGTGTCTATCACCGTCAGGCTGGCATAATCGCCGGGCAGGAAATTTTGACTCTCCAGTTCCGGCGGCGGTCGGGTCAGGCTCACATCGCTGGTCTCGATCACCAGGCGCCCGCCCCGGGGCATGGCGTCGCGCGCGTTGATGGCGAGGTTGAGGATCACATTCTCCATCTGGTTGATGTCGCACAAGATAGGCCAAGCGCTGTTCAGCCTGAGGCTGATCTCCACTTTCTCGCCCACCGAGTGGCGCAGCAATTCCGACAGACCTTCGGCCAGGGCGCTGAGATTGATGCGTTGGGGGGTCAGGGGCTGGCGGCGGGAAAAGGCCAGAATGCGCTGGGTGAGATAGGCGGCGCGATCCAATGCTTCATCGGCGCTGGTGATATAAGTGGCGGCGGGGACATGATCCTCGCCAAGCTTGCGCCGCAACAACCGCAGATTGCCTTTCACGATCATGATCAGATTGTTGAAGTCGTGGGCGATGCCGCCGGAAAGCTGGCCGATGGCTTCCATCTTATGGCTTTGGCGCAGCGCGTCCTCGGTCTTGCGCCGTTCTTCCATCTCGTCGTGCAACCTGGCGTTGACGCTTGCCAATTGCTGGTGGCGCCGCGACAGTTGGGCCTGGGCGAGGCTTAGGACCGCGATCACCAACGCGCCCATCGTGACCAGCAGGATCAGGCCGGCATAGCGGATGAACCGGCGCTCGGCCGGCTCGGTGACGGCCCGCAACAGCACCATTCCCGCCCGCGTCCCCTTGGACCCGGCCGGAACCGCGATGTCGATATAACCCGGACCGGGATCGACTTGCGGCGTGGCAAGCCGCTCCGGCAATTGGGTGCCGCGGGCAAAGCCCGCCATCAACCGCCCGTTGGCGCCATAAACCGCCACCCCCAGCAGTTCCGGATTGGTGCGGAGCGCATCCACATATTCCTGGGCCGCGCTGTGATCGCCGAACAGAATCGCTGCGGTGGCGCTTGCCGCAAGAATCTCCGCCTGCTCGCGCACGCTTTTGACCTGCTGGCCGCTATAGAGTCTTTCCTGGTAGATCGCCATCAGCACACCCGCCGTCAGCAGGATGGCCGCAGCGATCAGCGCGGCGATGGTCGACGGGCTCCAGCTGCGCCCCGTCATGGCTGGCCTCGCGGCTTTACGGCGCGGGCCAGGCCGAGAAGCTTGGAGCTGATCGCCACGCCGCCCTGGGCGGCAGCGGCCTCATCGATATCGAAGCGCACATGATTGGCCGCGACCACAAAACTGATCATGCCGTGCGCCTTGAGCCCGGAATCGGTCACCGTCACCACCGGCTTGCCCTTTACGGCATCCAGCGCGCCTTCCGCTATCGTCTCATCCCCCTTGCCCATGAAGATCACCTGGCAGGATACGGATGCATCGGGGGCAGGCAGGTAACGCACGACAATCGCGCGGTCGCCGGATTTGAGTTCACCGGCCGTCTGCTCCAGCTTGCCACCGAAAGGATCGGCGCCCAGAACGCAAATGGTTACCGGCGCATTGGGAGCGGCGAAGGCGGCGTCCGGCCAGGTGATGAAAGGAATGAACTTGGGGATGTAGGCCGCCTTCACCGCATACTCGAGCGACACATCCGCCCGGGCGTTGACGGCGAAGATCAGCCCTGACAACGCCAGCATGGGGAGGCGTAGCCGCATCATAGGCTCTGGCGCAGGTTCAGCATGAAGGCACGGGGCACATATTGAGGAGCATAGCCCGAGGGGTCATTGAACTCGAGATGACGCGCGTGCAGCAGATTGAACCCTTGCAGCGAAATCTCCGTCGTCTTGGTGGCATGCCAGCCGAATCGCAGATCCACCTCGGTATAAGCGCCGACCAACACCTTGGTGTTGCCAGTCGTGGCGTCACGCGCTTTGACATGGCCGATACTGCGCAAAGCCGCGTCGAATTCCCAGTCCTCGAGCAGATTCATTTCGGAACGCAGCTGCGCCTGGTACGGCGGATCCTGTCCCAGCGACTGACCAAAAGTCATGTCGCGGCGACCTGGCTTGAGTTTCTCAGTACGCTGGAGCCAGTTCGCGCCCAGGCTCAGCCGCCACCAATCGGTCAGCGCATACTTGGCCCAGGCCTCGGCGCCGTAATTGTCGCCGGTGATGCCGTTGCGCAACTGGAGGGGCATAATGGTGACCGGCTGATAGAAGGTGGTGCGCAGGTCGTCATAAAGATTGTAATAGAGCGAGACGGACAGCGACAGGTCCGCCAGCGGCTGGCCGCGATAGCCCGCTTCATAAGCGGTGAGTTTCTCGGAATGAAACCTCGGTGACGGCAAAAGAACGCCGGGCGATTCGAGTTCGCGGTCGATCTTCGACGGCGTGCGCACCGCCCGGCTTACCGAGGCCCAGACCATATGATTGTCCGCCACAGCCCACGTAAATCGCAGGTCCGGCATGAATTCGACGTTCGAGTAGGAACTGTTCTCGATCTTGATGCCGGTGGTGACTCTCAGATTTTCGAACAGGCGAAAAGAATCCTGGGCGAACAGATTCTCGATATCGAGATGCGTGACGGGGTTCGCAAAAAAAACCGTGGAAGAATAAATCGCCTCTTTGGAATGACGGTATTCACCGCCCCAGATGAAGGTGTCGTTCCACCATAGTGCGGTGTTGTGCTGCACCTGCAGGTCAAAGGTATCGAGCTGTTCGCGCAACTGCCCCGGCACAATTTGCGTATTCTCGTCGTTATAGACCTGCATCTCCAGGCTGGAGCCGCTTTTCAGCGCATGGCTCCAACGGCCGTGCAGATTGTAGCCCCGGTTACGCTTGCTTTCCGTGGCGGGTTCGGAATTCGCGAAGACGTCGCCCTGTAAGGTGAGGTTGTCTGCATCCAGCTTCTGGTCCAGCCGGAAGCCGGCCTGGTTGCGCGCCCAGGCTGTGCGCGAGACATCCAGCGTCGATAAAGGCGAGGTGCTGTTGGCATGGCTGACCTGGCCATAAAGACGAAGGGAGCCGCCATCCCAGGGCGCAAACCCGTAGCGCGCCATTACCTTCGTATCGGAGGTACCGGCGACAGCATCCAGCAGCGCGCCCTGGGTCTCGCCCGCGTCCTTGGTGACGATGTTGATCACGCCGTTGACCGCATTGGCGCCATAGAGCGTGCTGCCGGGTCCGCTGATCACTTCGATTCGCGCCACATCGGCCAGCGGTACATCGAGATTTTCCCAGAACACCGTCGAAGCCAGCGGGGAATAGACACTGCGGCCGTCCACCAGCACCAGAAGCTTGTTTGCGGATGACGTCGAATTGAAGCCCCGCGCGGAAATAGTGTAGCTGAAGCCGTTGATGCGCGCGACTTCCAGGTTGGGCGCCAACCGCAACGCTTCCGGCAAGTTGATCGCGCCGGAGCGGCGGATATCCTCGGCCGAAATGACAAAGATGGCGGCTGGCGCGTCGGCCAAAGGCTCGGGTCGGCGCGAGACCGAGGTGATCTCGACATTGGCCAGTTCTTCGATGCTCAGTTGGCGGATGTCGGTGTTAACCGATTGAGCGTGCGCCGGTGGCGCCAACAAGTTAACAGCCAGCGCAAGACTGGCGGACACCATCCCGCTATTTCGTCCGAACGGCACTTGACCCCCTGCCTCCGACCGATTCCGAACAGAACCGGCCAAGTTCTAACTACAAGCGGTAAAGAAAGTTCCTTCTACGGACTATTTCGGGGTATTTGACGGCGCCAGGCCGCGATGCTCCAGCATGGGGCCGATATCGGGGTCCTTGCCGTAAAAGGCCCGGAACATGGGGCCGTAGTCCAGGGTGTGGCCGCGCGACAGGATCAAGTCGCGGAAGCGCTGGCCATTGGCGCGAGTGAGTCCGCCATGGGCGGTGAACCAGGCATAGGCGTCATCATCCAGCATCACCGTCCATTGATAGGCGTAATAGCCCGACGCATAACCATTGGCCCAGATGTGCAGGAAATAGCTGGAGCGGTAGCGGGTCGGCACATTGGGAAAATCGGTGCCGGTCGTTTTCAGCGCCTGGACTTCGAATGCGTCCACATCCTTGATCGACGCAACCGGCGGCAACATATGCCATTGCATGTCCAGCTCCGACGCCGCCAGCAATTCACCCAGCGCGTAGCCCTGTCCCCATTTTTCCGATTGCTTGATCCTGTCGACCAGGGTCTGGGGGATAGGCGCGCCAGTTTTGTAGTGGACGGCATAATGCTTGAGCACATCGGGATAGAGCGCCCAGTGCTCGTTGAACTGAGAGGGAAATTCGACAAAGTCGCGCGCCACATTGGTGCCCGACACCAGCGGATAGGTCTGGTTGGCGAACAGTCCATGCAGGGCATGGCCGAATTCGTGGAACATGGTGGTGACGTCCTCGAAACTGATCAAGGCGGGCTGGCCGGCGGCAGGCTTGGGAAGGTTGGCGACATTGTAGATCACCGGTTTGGTGCCCAGCAGTTTTGACTGGTTGACGAAGTTGCTCATCCAGGCGCCGCCGGTCTTGTTGTCGCGCTTGAAGTAATCGAAATACATGAGCGCCAGCGGTGAGCCGTCCTGCTCGAACACCTCATAGACCATGACGTCGGGATGATAGGTGGGGATGTCCTTGCGCTGTTTGAAGGTGATGCCGTAGAGCCGGTTGGCGGCATAAAACACCCCGTCCTTGAGGACCTTGTTCAACTCGAAATAGGGTTTGAGCGCGGCGTCGTCCACCGCATAGCGTTCCTTGCGCACCTTCTCGGCGTAACGCTGCCAGTCCCAGGGCTTCAGGTCGAAATGCGAGCCATCCTTGTCGATGGCGGCCTGGATCAGCCTGGCTTCCTCGGCCGCCTTGGCGCGGGTGGCCGGCACCAGCTGATGGATGAACTTTTGCACCGCTTCGGGCGTCTGTGCCATCTGGTCGTACAGGGCATAGGCGGCGTAATTGGGATAGCCCAGCATTTTGGCCTTTTCCGCGCGCAGGCCCGCAAGCTCCAGAATAATGGCGCGGGTATCATTGGCATCGCCCTGCTCGGCACGCGTCCAACTCTGCTGGAACAGCTTCTCGCGCACGCCGCGGTCCGCCAAAGACGTCAGCAGCGGCTGCTGGGTGGTGTTCTGCAGCGGGATGACATACTTGCCCTTCAGCCCGCGCGACTTGGCGGCTTCCGCCGCGGCGGCGACTTCCGCATCGCTCAAGCCTTTGAGCGCAGCCTTGTCATCGACCACCAGCGCGCCCTTCTTGGCGGCCGCCACCAGCTTTTGCTGGAAGGACGCCTCCAGGCTGGCATCGCGCTTGTTGATCTGTCTGAGCCGCGCCTTATCCTTTGGCGACAAATTGGCGCCGGCATGGATGAACTGGCGATAATAGAGCGTGAGGACCTGCGACGCTTCGCCGTCCAGCTTCAGGCCGGCGCGGCGGTCGTAGAGCGCCTTGACGCGGGCAAACAGTTTTTCGTTGAGGAAAATCGCATCGGCATGCGCCGCCAGTTTGGGGGCCTCCGCCGTCTGCACCTTGTCGAGAGTGGGATTGGTGTTGGCCTGGACCAAGCCAAAGAAAGTGTTGTTCACCCGCTCCAGCATCCGCCCCGAGCGTTCCATCGCCACAATCGTGTTGTCGAAGGTCGGCTCGGTTTTGTTGTTGGCGATAGTCTCTATCTCCGCCAGTTGCTGGCGCATGCCCTGCTCAAAGGCCGGCTGGTAATCCTTGTCCTTGATAATGTCGAAGCGCGGCGCCTGATAGGGCAAGGTGCTGGCGGCCTCGAACGGTCCCGCGGCGTAGGCGCGAGCCGGAGCCGCCAAGATATATGCGGCCGGCGCCGTCATCGCGAAAACAGCTACGGCCGACAGCAAGCCGGCAGAAAAAGAAATGCGCATTGATCCACCCCGCAAGGTCCGGGGAGGATATTACCCGTCAGGCGCGTGAGCGCTAGAGCGCAATCGGGTGAAGTGCGCAGCACTTCGCCCGAAAATTGCGCGGCAATAAAGAATTCTAGAGCGTGACCTGATTCAAAGTAATCAGGTCACGCTCTAGATCAACTTGCCGGCGGCGCGCAGCGCAGAGGTGGCGGCCAGGACTTCTTCGCGGATGGCCTGCTGCTTGTGCTTGCCCAGGGTGACCACCGATTTAACCTCCGGCGCATATTCGCCGGGCGAGGCAGGCCGAATGGCAATGACCTGGGCCGGATCGATCTTGACAGTGGTGCCGTCGGGGCGTGTCAGCTTGACCAGATCCAGACCGCTCTTGCCGGTCGAAAGCTTCAGGCTCTTGGCAATGCCGCCAACATAGGCGCGGGTTTCGGCCGGAAGCGTGACGCCGTGCTGCAGATGGTCTTCCAGGCGGCCAGGCCCGGCATTGTAGGCGGCGAACATGGCGGGGTAGCCATACTTGTGATGCAACCAGCGCAAATAGGCGGCGCCCGCCATGATGTTGTCGCGAGCATCGAACGGATTGCCGCCCAATTTGTGTTCCGCGGCCATCTCTTCATAGGTTTGCGGCAATACCTGCATCAGGCCCACGGCGCCGGCGCGGCTGACGATGGGCTGGTTTTCGCCCAGCATGGTGCGTCCACCGCTTTCACGCACCATCACGGCACGGATCCAGGCCTTGGGAACATGAAACCGGTTTGAGGCTTCACTGATGATCCCATCCCAACGATTCAGAAGTTGCGCTGGGGTCATGCCGGATTCTTCATCATAAGCCGACGGCTGCACTATCATGGGCTTGCCGATCAGCGCGGTCAGTATCTCAGGCCGCGCGATGGATTTGGGACCGCGCACATGGCTTTCCTGCATCAGCCATGCGGCCATGATGCAAAGACCGCCGAGAAAGAGAGCGGCCAGAAAGCCACCAAGTGAGGGTTGGGAAACGGCAACAGAAGAGCGAGGCTTGGACACAATATCTCCAGGTCGGGCAACTGCCGTATGCGCAAACTTTGATGCGAAAGACCGGCAGGCGAAAAAAATTTCGATCGACGCGGAACCAAATGGCTCCAGGCATATGCACCCCAGCAATGGCGACATAGCCAAAGCAGGGCTGCATTTCAAGTTGCAACTTATCGGAACAAAAGTTCCTGCCGCCTCAGCCTTTGCGCATGCCGTCCAGATGCGCGATCAAGGCTTTGATATCGCCTTTATTTTGCGCAAGCACCGCCTGGACTTGATCGCGCTGGGCGAGCGCAAGCCAGACGCCCGCAACTGCCACATCGACCAGCACTGGCTTGGCCTGATCGGTCAGCACGCGAAAATCTATCGCCATCGCCGCATTCGACTGGCCCGCTATGTTGGTGGTCACGATGAAGTCCCCCGGCGCGCGCTCGCGGGAGGAGGTCACGCGCAAGGTCTGCCCGGCATAGAGCTGGAAGTAGGACTGGTAGATCGTCATCACATACGTCTGATAGGCCGTGACATAGGCATCGAGATCGGCTTGCGGTACGCCGTCCGCATAACGCCCCAACAAAAACACCGCCACCCGCTTCACGTCCGTAAGACCCAACAGGAAAGAGGCGAAGCGGTCGCGCCGTTCTGCCGGACTGGCGCCCCGATCATTCAGGATGTCGAAGCCCGCCTGGATGTTGTTGCTGACGAAATCCTCCGCCGCATTGGCGGCCAGCGCCACAGAGACAAAGGGCGGCGCGAAGAGAACACCCAGCGCGCCCGCGCTGAGCAGGAGATGCCTGCGATTCATGTTGTAATCCTTCGCCAAACCGCAGACGCGCGGTCCATTGGGCCCCTGATTAAACCCCTAGCATGCAATCGGGCCCGAAATGTGACGCCCTTGAAAGCCCCGCGCGAAGGACCAAGTCTGCCGGTATGGTTCCTCTTTCCGTCCTGGATTTGTCACCCATAAAACAAGGCAGCGACGCCGGCGCGGCGCTGCGCGAAAGCGCGAGCCTGGCGCAGCGTTGCGAAAGGCTGGGCTACCGGCGCTATTGGATGGCTGAGCATCACAATATGCCCGGCATTGCCAGCGCCGCCACCGCGGTCGCCATCGGCCATGTCGCCAGCCACACCAGCACCATCCGCGTAGGCGCCGGGGGCATCATGCTGCCCAATCATGCGCCGCTGGTGATCGCCGAACAGTTCGGCACCCTGGCGGCCCTGTTTCCCGGCCGCATCGATCTTGGCATTGGGCGCGCGCCCGGCACCGATCCACGCACCGCTTCGGCCTTGCGCCGCAAATTCGCTGGGGGCGTCGACCAATTCCCGCAGGACGTGCAGGAGCTGCTCGCTTATCTGCGGCCTGCCATGCCGGATCAGGCGCTGCGCGCCATTCCCGGCGAAGGCAGCAATGTGCCGGTGTGGATTTTGGGCTCCAGCCATTATGGCGCGCAACTGGCGGCCGCCCTGGGCCTGCCCTATGCCTTTGCGTCCCACTTCGCGCCCGATGATCTGGATTTCGCGGTTCGGCTGTACCGCCAGCAATTCCAGCCGTCACCGCATCTGGACAAACCCTATGTGATGCTGGGACTGAATGTCTTTGCCGCGGAGACAACTGAAGAAGCCCAACTGCTGTTCACCTCCCTGCAGCAGGCCTTCGTCAATCTGCGCACCGGCCATCCCGGCCAGCTTCCGCCGCCCCTGCCGGACTATGACAAGACGCTGGAACCGCGCCGGGCCGATATGCTGGAGCGCGTGCTGCGCTGCGCCATTGTGGGGGACCGCGGCGAAATCGCCGACGGTCTCAACCGCTTCATCGCGGCGCATGCCCCAGATGAAATCATGGTCACTGCCCAGATTTTTGATCCTGTCGCACGGCAACGGTCTTACGAAATCTTGAGCGAAATCCATCCGCCAACCGGGCTCTGATCAGACCTCTCATCTGGCGACCCGTGCGGCACCCGCGCCGCTGGCCCTGCCCCGCCCCCGCTGCTAGTGTTGGGAAAACGCCAGAAAAATTGGCCACAGGGGAGGATTTCATGTCGTTGATCAA
>Ga0105248_10005516_pt1 | contig 13894 bp, 14 predicted proteins | sample KBSS34metaG_FD_81524 | JGI IMG/M metagenome (GOLD analysis project Ga0105248, IMG submission 81524) | Switchgrass rhizosphere microbial communities from Kellogg Biological Station, Michigan, USA - KBS S3-4 metaG | ecosystem: Host-associated > Plants > Roots > Rhizosphere > Soil | place...
CCGAGCCGGGACGCGATCTCGGCCTGGGTGAGGCCGTCGAGGTAGTAGAGCGTCGCCGCTCGCAACGCGAGCCGCAGGTCTTCGGGGGTGGAAGTGCGGTCCCGCGGCGTCGACACGGTCTGGCCTCCGATCGTCCCGGCGACCTCGCCGTTCGACGTCGATATGGCCACCAGACCCTCCCCTTTTCCCCTGCCCGGCCCGTGAGCATTTGCTCATAGGTGCGTGTAGATGCTCATCACGTTAGCATGGAGATTGTGACGCACACAACACTTTCGCCGGATACCCACATGCGGGCCGCCGTACTCAAGGAGCCAGGTCGGATCGAGATGGAGGAGCGGCCGATACCCACGCCGGGACCCGGCGACGTGCTGATCCGGGTGTCGTCGGTCGGGGTGTGCGGGTCGGACACCCACTACTACCGGCACGGCAGGGTGGGCAGCTTCGTCGTCGACGCCCCGTTGGTGCTCGGCCACGAGGCGGCGGGCACGATCGTCGACGTCGGTGCGGGCGTGGACCGCAAACGCATCGGACAGCGGGTGTCGATCGAGCCGCAGCGGCCCGACCCCGACAGCGAGGAGACCCGGCGAGGCCACTACAACCTGTGCCCGCACATGCGGTTCTACGGCACCCCGCCGGTCGACGGTGCGTTCTGCGATTACGTCACCATCGGAGCGGGGTACGCCCATCGAGTGCCCGATTCGGTGTCCGACGATGCCGCGGCCTTGTGTGAGCCGTTGTCCGTCGGCATCGCCGCCGTCCGCAAGGCGGCCCTCGACGGCGGTTCGCGGGTGCTGATCACGGGCGCGGGGCCGATCGGCATCGTGCTCGCTCAACTCGCGCGGGCCTATGGCGCCACCGACATCGTGGTCAGCGACCCCGACGAGGCCCGCCGCGAGCAGGCTAGGCAATTCGGCGCGACCGCGGTAGCCGACCCGATCGCAGAGCCCATCGGCGAGTTGGGCGTGGACGCGTTCATCGACGCGTCGGGCGCACCGGCGGCCGTCGTCGACGGCATTCGCGCGGTGCGGCCGGCAGGCACGGTGGTGCTCGTCGGCTCGGGCGCCGAGTCGATGGAGTTGCCGACGCAGGTGATCCAGAACCGAGAGCTGGTCCTCACCGGGGTGTTCCGCTATGCGAATACGTGGCCGACGGCGATCGCGCTCGTCGAATCCGGCCGGGTGAACCTGGACGCGATGGTGACCGCACACTTCCCTCTGGAGAAGGCCGCCGGGGCCCTCGACTCTGACCGCACGCCGGGTAGCGTCAAGAGTGTGGTGACGGTGTCATGAAACTTAACAAGTCGACGCTGGCGCAGATCTCGATCGACAAGCCGAGCTACAACCGCGACGAGATCGGTATCGGCATAGTTCATTTCGGGGTCGGGGGCTTTCACCGTGCGCACCAGGCGATGTACGTCGACCGCCTGCTGGAGATGGGGCTCGCGACCCAGTGGGGCATCTGCGGCGTCGGGGTGCTGCCCGCCGATCGCAAGATGGCCGACGTGATGGTCGCGCAGGACGGCCTGTACACGCTGCTGGTGGAGAACCCCGACGGTAGCCACGACGCGCGGGTGATCGGGTCGATCGTCGACTACCGCTACGCACCCGATGACCCGGAGGCGGTGATCGAACTGCTCGCCGCGCCGAGCACCAGGATCATCTCGCTGACCATCACCGAGGGCGGTTACAACATCGACAACCTCCCCGGTGAGACTGCCGGCTCAGCCGCCGGAAACGGCGTCAACGTCTTCGGTCTGGTCGCCGATTCGCTGGCGCGACGGCGCGACCGCGGTGTCGCATCGCCCACGATCGTGTCGTGCGACAACATCGAAGGCAACGGCGACGTCGCCCGGCAGGCGTTCACGACCTACGCCGAACGCGTGCACCCGGGCCTCGGCGAGTGGATCAGCGGGCACACCCGCTTCCCCAACTCGATGGTCGACCGCATCACCCCGGTCACCACGCCGGACGTGATCGCCGTGCTGCGCGACGAATTCGGCGTTGAGGACCAGTGGCCGGTGGCGGCCGAGCCGTTCACGTCGTGGGTGCTGGAAGACGACTTCTCCGACGGACGGCCCCCGCTGGAGAAGGCCGACGTGTTGTTGGTGGACGACGTGACGCCCTACGAGTTGATGAAGCTGCGGCTGCTCAACGCCAGCCATCAGAGCCTGTGCTACTTCGCGTATCTGGCTGGCTACCGCTTAGTGCACGACGCCGCGGCCGATCCACTGTTCGCCGAATTCCTCCGCGAATACATGGATTCCGAGGCCACGCCGACGCTAAAGCCCGTGCCGGGCATCGACCTTCCCGACTACAAGCGGACGCTGATCGAACGGTTCGCAAACCCCGGTGTCAAGGACACCGTCGCGCGGTTGTGCTTCGGCTCGTCGGACCGCATCCCGAAATGGTTGCTGCCGGTGGTGAGGGCCAACCTCGCGGCGGGTGGCCCTGTGCGGCTGTCGGCGGCAACGGTGGCCAGCTGGGCGCGGTACGACGAAGGCGTCGACGAGGAAGGCAACCCGATCGACGTCCAGGACCAGCTCGCCGACACGCTGGTGCCGCTGGCCCGGTCACAGCGCGAGCACCCGACCGCGTTCATCGAAAACACCGAGGTGTTCGGAGATCTCGCATCGCAGCCGCGGTTCGTCGAGGCGTACCTGTGGGCGTTGGACTCGCTGCACCGCGACGGAGCCCGCGCGACCCTGGAGACTCTGCTTCGGAAGGAGACGCCATGACCGTGCCTGGCGCGCCGCAGCGGGCGCTGGTGATCGGCGAGGCGCTGATCGACATCGTCGAGCGGGACGGAACGGTCACCGGCGAGCACGTCGGCGGCAGCCCGTTGAACGTCGCGGTCGGACTATCCCGCTTGGGTCGCAGCGTCGACTTACTCACCCACATCGGCACCGATCCGCGTGGCCGGCGCATCGTCGACTACGTCAAACAGTCTGGGGTGCAGTTGGTTTCGGGCAGCCAGACCGCCAAGCGGACACCCACGGCGCTGGCGACGCTGGACGCCACCGGCTCGGCGCAGTACGTGTTCGACATCGACTGGCAGCTGACAGGGACGCCCGAGGTGACCCCACCGCTCGTCGCGCACACGGGATCGATCGCGACGGTGCTGGAACCGGGTTGCCGGGCCACCGCCGCGCTGATCGACACGTATCGCCCGTCGGCGACCGTCACCTTCGACCCGAACGTGCGCGCGGCCCTGATCGAGGACGCCGACATCGCGCGCGGGCGCATCGACCGCTGGATCGAACGATGCGATGTGGTGAAGGCGAGCGACGAGGACATGCGCTGGATCGACCCGAACCGCACGCCGGAACAGATCGCCAGGACGTGGCTCGGTCTGGGCCCTTCGGTCGTCGCAGTGACGATGGGTGACCAAGGCGCGTTTGCGATGTGCGCGGCGGGGACGGTGCGTGTGCCCGCGCTGCGGGTGAATGTCGTGGACACCGTGGGCGCAGGCGACGCGTTCATGACGGGGCTGATCGACGCGCTGTGGTCGCTGGGTTTGCTCGGCGCCGAGCGCCGCCCCTACCTGGCCCGCATCGGTGTCGACGCGCTGACCGCCGTGGTGCAGACGGCGGCGTTGTCCTCGGCGTTGACGGTGGCGCGAGCGGGAGCTGACCTGCCGGATCGCGCGACCCGCGACGCCGCGGCGGCCGGGTCCGGCCCGTTGTTGTCTCAACCCGGCTAGCCTGGCCTAATGCGTTCCATATGGAAGGGTTCGATTGCCTTCGGCCTGGTGAACGTCCCGGTCAAGGTCTACAGCGCGACCGAGGACCACGACGTCAAGTTCCACCAGGTGCACGCGAAGGACAACGGACGCATCAGGTACAAGCGCGTCTGTGAGGTGTGCGGCGAGGTCGTCGAGTACCGCGACATCGCCAGGGCCTACGAATCCGATGACGGCCAGACGGTGATCATCACCGACGAGGACATCGCCACCCTACCCGAGGAGCGCAGCCGCGAGATCGAGGTGCTGGAGTTCGTTCCGGCGAACGAGATCGACCCGATGATGTACGACCGCAGCTACTTCCTCGAACCCGAGGGGAAGTCGACCAAATCCTATGTGCTGCTGGCTAAGACGCTGATGGAGACCGACCGGGTCGCCATCGTGCATTTCGCGCTGCGCAACAAGACACGGCTTGCGGCGTTGCGGGTGCAGGACTTCTCCAAGCGCGACGTCATGGTGATCCAGACTCTGCTGTGGCCGGATGAGATCAGGGATCCGGATTTTCCGGTGCTGGACAAGGAAGTCGAGATCAAGCCCGCCGAGCTGAAGATGGCGAGCCAGGTGGTGGAGTCGATGACCGACGACTTCAAGCCGGACCGCTACCACGATGACTACCAGGAACAGCTGCACGAGCTGGTTCAGGCCAAACTCGAAGGCGGCGAAGCGTTTACCACCGAGGAGCAGCCGAAGGAGCTCGACGAGACCGAGGACGTGTCGGACCTGCTGGCCAAGCTGGAAGCCAGTGTGAAGGCCCGCCGCGCCGGCGGCGGTTCCGATGGCGACACGCCGGCCAAGAAGGCACCTGCCAAGAAGACCGCCGCCAAGAAAGCACCGGCCAAGAAAGCCGCTGCGAAAAAGGGACCGGCGAAGAAGGCGGCTGCGAAGAAAGCCGCGGCCAAGAAGTGACCGATAAGGAACTTGGGTAACGGCGCGCGCCAGGAGGAGTTTCATGATCACCGCAGCCGCGTACGGTTCGTCGCCCGGCTAGCCCCGGTGCACAGCGCCACCAAATTCGAGTACCGGACTACTCAAACTGATGGCCGATGCCGACGGCGAGACTCGGATCCCGCCGAGTTTAGGTGACGTGACGCGCCGCAGACTCGGATCGCCCACAGCCGTACGGGGGATGCTGCCATGGGACTCGACAACGAAGATCCGCGACTCGTTTCCACCACCACGGGCCGCCGACCTTCCTGGTGGCGTTCCGGGACAAGCGCATTCCCGTTCTGCCCCGGCCGGTCGCCACGGAGGTGGTGGTCGCCGCGGACGGCACGCATCCGTGGATTAGCCAATTCAGCCTGCCGTTCGGGCTGGTGGCACTGGCCACCGTCGAGCGGTACGTGCCGCCGGGGCCGCCGGCCGATCCCCTGCCGCCGAAGACGAAGGTGTCGCTGGACGGTCCGGTGTTTCCCGGCGCCGAGAAGTTCGTCGCCGCCACCCAGGTACGCGTGCAGGCCAGCGGACCTTCGCGCCGCTCGGCGCGGCCGATCCGTCGCGCGAGCTGAGCGGCAGCATGCAGCAGACGCCGAACGTGACGACGCCGGTATTCGGAGTGACCAGCGTTCTGCCCCCCGAGGTGGTGGACGCGGTCAATTCGGAGTTCTACAACAAGATCCCGCTGCACCACGGCGACCTCTCCGGGTACGGCCTGAGCGCGTTCAGCCACTGGCGCAAGTCGCTCGCGACTGCCCAGTCCGAACTCACCGGCGTCACCCAGGTCCGGTTCGACGTCGTCGTCGGCCGCACCGCGTATGAACTCATCCAACTGGCCTCCCGGCTGTGGCATCCACAGGCCCGCGTGACGCGCACGATCATCATCGAACGCGGCAACTCCGCGAACGTCTTCCGCTACGACAGCGGGTGGGTGGCCATCGAGGACGGCGACTGCCAGAAGTACGCAGCGATCGACACCGGAGTTGTGAAGCGCTATCGCAACATTCGCAACATCCGCATCCTCCCCAAACCGGTGGTATCCACGCAGGGCGGATCGTGGACGTGGCAGGAAGTGCTCTACGACGCCGACCTGCAGCTGATCCCCGACCCGGTCGGCCAACCCGAAGGCTTCACCGTGCCGATCCGCGATCACGTCGGCTTCGTTCAACTCAAACCGCCCAATGTGCTGCCGACGCCGGCGAACTTCGTGGCCCTCATGAGCACCATCGGGCGCCCGACCGGCGGCCCGATCGACGTCAACCTGCGACTGGGCGGAACACTCGCGATTCACGCGACCAACCTGGAGGTGGCCCTCGCACCGGGCGCCGACGCGTGGTTGCCGCAGTTCCTGCTGGCGGTCCGGGGTGCGCCGTTGCTCCCGCGTGCGGGCCAGTGGAGCGCTGTCGCGATCGACGCCACGACCGGCGACGTGGCACCGGTCGATCCCCGACGAGGGCTGCCCGTCATCCGTACCCACTACGCCCGTGCATTCGAATTCCGCGAACCAGCCACCGTGTTCACCGCGAACGCGTCCAGCTACGGGCTGTTGTTCTCCAGCCCCGCCGCGCGCGTGCTGTTCCCCGCCCCACGGGTCGACCCGCTCGTCCGCAACTCGGTGGGCACCGGTCCGCCGCTCATCGCCGACCCGGCAGCGCTGGCGGTGTCCACCGGGCAGTTCCCGCGGCTGCCCGCAACGCTGGCGTGCGCCGAGTTCGGCAAATTCCTCGTCGACGCTGCCGACAAGTGGCGTCTCGACGTCAACGGTTTCACCTTCACCGCAAATCCGCAGACCGTGGCGACGGGCGCAGGCTGGAGCATCGACCGTGCGTTCACCGCAGGCCCGCGCCGAGTCGAACTGGCCGTCGACTCAGCCCAACTCGCCGTCCCGTGGCGGCTCGACGTCAAGCTGCCCGACGAGCTCGCGCTGCGGGTGGACGGGTTCGGGGAGATTCTCAAGCTCCGCTCCGGGTTCACGGCCGCCGCCGGCCGCGCCGCCGGCTTCGCCAAACCGACCGTCTTGTTCGGTACGGCGCTGGATCAACTCAAGAAGATCGTCGACGCCCTCGGCCGCTTCGTCGACCTCGGCTTCAAAGTCGACGTCGATGTGTCGGCGGGCAGCGGACCCACCCCCTCGTTCATAGTGGCGCTGAGCATGCGACTCCGACTGCCAGAGGCGCCGGGAACGCGCGTGGACATCGGGATGGGCAAGTTCCGCGGCGAATTCGACCTGCGGGGCCGGCTGCAGGCCGCGCCCAACGGCATCACCAGCGCGGCGAACTCGGCGTGGAACTCAGCGGCGACCTTCAGCAGGCGATCATCCCGCCGGCCCTGTTCGCCGGCGGACAGTTCCGGTTCGTCGCGCGCATCGACGACAAGGGCAAACCGGTGATCGAGCTGGGCTTCGGCACCGCGGCGTCCGGCCGGGACGATCGGCTGGGGGTCGCACTCGCGCCGTTCGAAGGCGTGGCGCCCGCCCTCGAGGACAACCGCCTGGTGTGGCCGATGACGGCCATGGCACTGACGATGCTGCCCCAGGTGCTGTGGGAGCCGGTGCAATCCATCGACACGCCCCTGACCTCACCATGAGTCCGCAGCAGAACGGGCGCAGCAATGGCGCTGGCATTCTCGGAAGCCCAAGAAAGCCGCGGCGAAGAAATAGCTACGCGGGCAAATCCACGCGCAGCGCCACGTGCTCGTCGAGGATTCGGCGCAACGCGGCGTCCATCGGATGAGCCGATGCGAGGTCACGGCCGAACCCACTGTCCACCACGACAACCGCGCCCTCACGAAGGTTGGCGATGTCGATCTGATCCACGAACGGATCGAACAACCCGGGCGGCGTGGCGAGGTAATACAGCGCCCGGCGCGACTCGGTCAACGCGGCGGCATACATCAGCCCATATTGGGTGATCACGAAGAGATCCGAAGTAAGCCTGGCGTCCGGGGTCTCGGCTTTGCCCCATGCCGTCGCGGCGCGCCGGGTCTGGGCCAATCGATCCGGGACGTCGTCGCAGAGCGCGAACAACCTCTGGACGAGTGCTCCACCCATTTGCGGATACATGCCGATCGCGGGCCTGAAGTACCGCTGGAAGATCTCACCGAAAAAGTCGTACCGTTGCTCGCTCATCGCGGCTCCCCAGATTTCGGATATGCACCTCAATTGTGCGCCCGAAACCGTCAGCGGACCACGAGTTCGGCGAGTACCAATTCCATTAGAAGGGCGGCGGATCGTCGTCTCGGATGTGGGGGAAGTACCCCAAGCACGCGTCCTCCCGCCGTTGTGCTTGGGCGTAGACCGCCCATCGACTCCCCCGGCGCCCGCCATCGAGTTCCGGGTGAGCCAGCTGCTCGGCGACTTTGTCGAGAAGACAACCGGCACTTAATGCCGACGACGCGCAGTGCCCTCGGACCGACGAATCAACTTCGAACGGACGATACCTAACGGCCCACGGCGGGCGAAGTGCGCAATGCCCGCTGGCCGCGATGCGGAACCAGTGCGTGGCCCGTATGCGACGCGCACCCCGATCGCGGTAATAATGACAAGCCCGCCGACACCGGGCAGAGCGACCGCAGCCAGCGCCCACATTGAGGCGCGCAGGAATTCCCAGGCACGCTGGAAATACGACTGCTCACCCATCGGGACAATGTCGTGCGGCGCTAGCGGTGCCATCCCGGACAGCAATGACAGCCACCTAGTGCCATCACATCGAGCGATGCAACCCCGGTTGCTGCGCTGCCGGCCGTCGGCGCGCCCGGAGTGCCGGCAAGGGGCAGGACTAGCGGCACTTGCGACGCCCCCGACACACCCGCGGCGATCCCCAACCCGTCGCCGTCGATGCCTCCAAATCCGTCCACAACTGGCGCCACCCCAGCGGTGCTCAACAAGAAGGAGGAAAGGTCAAACGGCAGTTGCGTAAGCGGGACGACCGCACCGGCAACATCCGGTACCGGCGCCACCGCGTCGATAACCGGCGCCACCGCGTCGATAACCGGCGCCACCGCGTCAGTAACCGGCGCCACCGCGTCAGTAACCGGCGCGACCAGGTTGGGAACCGGCGCGACCGCGTCAGTAACCGGCGCGACCAGGTTGGGAACCGCGGCGACCGGATTGGGAGCTTTAGGGACGCGGACCGCGTCCTCCTTTTGGTCCTCAGTATCCGTGCCGCCAGCCCCTGTCGTGGGGCTCGTCGGGCCGGGGGAAGGTTGGCGGCCCGAGCCAAACGTGCTCGTTGGGCCGGTGGAAGGCTGGTGGCCTGTTTGCCCGCCCGAACCAACCGTGCCCGTTACATCCCGAACGGTCTCCCGCACAGTGTCAGTAACATCGCCGACTGCGCTGTTTCGCGTCAGGCTGCCCTGCGATGGCGAGTTACCGTCATTCCCATTCGGGCCGGAACCGAAGGGATCGGCGACAGCGACCGTTCCCCCACCCAGTAACAGGCCGGCCGCGATGACAAAGACGCCGGCTGCGAAGCGGAAATGCAGCGTAACCACGATTCCGCCTTACTTCTTAAAAGCGTCCTCGGTGCTCTTGTCCCCGGTGACCGTGCCGACCCTTTCCTTTGCCTTACCGCCGAGGTCTTGGGCCTTGTTCTTCGCCTTATCGGTACCGCTCATCGTGTCTGCTCCTACCCCGCGGGACCCGCCCGATGTCGCCCACGACTGGACTTCGGTGGTGTACCTCGCGAGCTGGCTGTCAAAACGTCAGAGTTCTCCCGGTTGGGCGGCCCGCCGGCAGATGAGAGAGGCTAAAGAGGTGGCCCCACGCCAGGTGTGAGGTCTGAGGTGTTCGGGCAACCTATTCAGTGATGAATGTGTTAGGCGGTTTGGCCATTGTTGGCCTCCTACTTGGCACCGTTTTGATCGGAGTCGCCTCCGTCTTGGATGCGCACAAAAGGTCGGCGGAGGTGCCGGAGCGGGCGCGACGGTTTGTGCCGCCGGATTGATTCGTGCCGTCGTCCTTCATTCATCGGTGAGCACACCGTGAGTCTGCTGCTGACAGCAGAACGGTCGTCGGCGAGCTAATCGCTGCTGCGCCAGCTTGGCACGTGGATGCGCTCGCACGAGCAGTGTCTTCGATTGCCGGCTCGATTTCATACGCCAGTCCGACAAACCTGAGAAACTAGAACGTGTTTCAAAAACACGTCACACGCGCAGTCAACCCTTGCTACGGTTCGCCCGGCGAGGAAAGGGAAACACAAGTGATTCTTGACAGGTTTCGGCTGGACGGCCAGGTCGCGGTGGTGACCGGAGCGGGCCGCGGGCTGGGCGCAGCAATGGCGCTGGCATTCGCGGAAGCCGGTGCAGACGTGGTCATTGCGTCGCGCACGCAGTCCCAACTCGAGGAAGTCGCCGAACAGATCAGAGCCGTCGGCCGGAAGGCCGAAGTCGTCGTCGCCGACCTCGCGCATCCCGAGGACACCGCCACATTGGCGAGCAAGGCCGTCGAGGCATTCGGGAAACTAGACATCGTCGTGAACAACGTTGGCGGCACCATGCCGGCCCCGTTGGTCAACACCTCCACGAAGGACCTCAGGGACGCGTTCACGTTCAACGTCTCGACCGCGCACGCACTCACCGCCGCCGCTGTTCCGCTCATGCTCGAACACTCCGGCGGAGGCAGCATCATCAACATCACGTCGACCATGGGACGCCTAGCCGGCCGGGGCTTCGTCGCGTACGGCACCGCCAAGGCCGCGCTCGCGCACTACACCCGGTTGGCCGCGCTGGACCTGTGCCCCCGCATCCGGGTCAACGCGATCGCGCCCGGCTCGATCCTCACCTCCGCGCTCGACATCGTCGCCTCCAACGACGAGTTGCGCGCATCGATGGAGAAGGTGACCCCGATGCGTCGGCTCGGCGATCCGGAGGACATCGCCGCTGCCGCCGTGTATCTCGCCTCCCCCGCGGGCAGCTATCTGACCGGCAAGACCCTCGAGGTCGACGGCGGCATTACGTTCCCAAACCTCGACCTACCCATCCCGGACCTGTGAGGAGCTCATGACATTCAAGGTCGCTCAGATCGGCACGGGCAACGTCGGCCGGCACGCACTCACCCAACTCATCACCGACCCACGGTTCGAGCTGACCGGCGTGTGGGTGTCACGCGATTCCAAGGCTGGTAAGGACGCCGCAGAGCTTGCCGGACTTGATGATTCGACCGGCATCACCGCCACCACCGACCTCGACGAGGTGCTGGCGACGAACCCCCAGTGCGCCGTCTACACCGAGATGGCCGACAACCGCCTGCCCGACGCGCTGGAGGACTACCGCAAGATCCTCGCGGCAGGCGTCAACGTCGTCGGCAGCAGCGCCGTCTTCCTCCAGTACCCGTGGCAGACCCTCCCCGGGGAGCTCGTCACGCCGATCGAGGACGCCGCCAAGGCGGGCAACGCGAGCTTGTTCGTCAACGGCATCGATCCCGGCTTCGCCAACGACTTGTTACCGCTCGCGCTGGCGGGCACTTGCCAGAGCATCGAACAGATCCGTTGCATGGAGATCGTCGACTACGCCACGTATGACAGCGCAACCGTGATGTTCGACGTGATGGGCTTCGGCAAGCCACTCGATGAGCTGCCGCTGCTGCTGCAGCCGGGCGTGCTGAGCCTGGCGTGGGGATCGGTGGTGCGTCAGCTCGCCGCGGGCCTCGGCATCGAACTGGACGAGGTCTCCGAGACCTACATCCGCGAGCCCGCACCCGAGGACTTCGAGATCGCGGCCGGCCACATCCCCAAGGGCAGCGCCGCCGCGCTGCGGTTCGAGGTGCGTGGAATGACGGGCGGCAAGCCCGCCGTCGTGCTCGAACACGTCACGCGCTTGCGCGACGACCTGCGCCCGGACTGGCCGCAACCCGCACAGGAAGGCGGCTCCTACCGGGTCGAAGTGACGGGCGAGCCGTCCTACGTGTTGGACCTCTGTTTGAGCAGTCGAAACGGCGATCACAACCACGCCGGATTGGTTGCTACCGCCGCCCGTGTCGTCAACGCGATCCCCGCCGTTGTCGAGGCCGAGCCGGGAATCAGGACGACGTTGGACTTGCCCCTGATTACCGGAAAAGGGCTGTACGCTGGCTGATAACTCGGGGGTTCAATGATAAAGAAGGACTTGCCTATGCGGAGCATCCTGCGCTATTCGGGCCCGCTCATCGTCGCAGCAGGCGCCGCAGCGGCAATTCTTTCCGCGCCCGTCGCCCTCGCCGATCCCGGCGACTCCTCCACGCTGCCGTCGTGCACCGACGTCGGCGGCCCAACAGCAATGGGCGCTGGCACCACCGAATGCGCCACACCCGGCGACGTTCAACTCAACGCCACGCCGCCCGAACCGGACTACCCCTATCCGTGGGATGACGAGTTCTACGGTCCTGCGTTGATCATTGGCGGCGGCGGGGGTCGCCGCTAACCCGAGATTTTCCGTGGCCCGTTAAGGAGGCCAACCATGCGGACCAAAATTCGCTCTCTCACACCGCATTTAGTAGCAGCAGGCGTGTGCGCGGCGATCGCGCTCGCGCCAGTCGCCGCTGCCACACCCCAATGCACGACCACCGCGCCGAACACCACGCAGTGCCAAACCAACGGCAGCACCCAGATCGTCACCTCACCCCAGCAGAACAACTGGTTCGGCGGCTGGCCGTGGTGGGGCGGCGGCATCGTGATCGGCCTCGGCGGCCGGGGCCGGTAGCGTCGCTGGCCTCTTCTCGAGGTTTCGTCTAACCTAACTTTTCTATTCGCATACCCGGATAGAGAGTGGGTTCGTTGATTCAGGACGCCGCGCCACGGCTGCGGCCCAGCTGGCTTCTGCTTGGGCCTGCGTTCGTCGCCGCCATCGCCTATGTCGATCCCGGCAATGTCGCGGCCAACATCAGCGCCGGCGCACAGTTCGGCTTCATGCTTGTCTGGGTCATCGTCGTGGCTAACGCGATGGCCGGGCTCGTGCAATACCTGTCGGCCAAGCTTGGCCTCGTCACCGGCCGGAGCCTGCCGGAGGCGGTCGCCGACCACACCCGCACACCGACCCGCATCGCGTACTGGCTGCAGGCCGAATTGGTCGCCATGGCAACGGATCTCGCCGAGGTGGTCGGTGGCGCGATCGCGCTGCACCTGCTGTTCGATCTGCCGCTTCTGGTGGGTGGCGTGATCACGGGGTTGGTGTCGCTGCTGCTGCTGGCGATCCAGAACCGGCGCGGCCAACGCACGTTCGAACGCGTGATCAGCGGGCTGCTGGCGATCATCGCGATCGGATTCCTGACAAGCCTGTTCGTCGAACCCCCCCACGCGGGCGAAGTCGCCGCGGGCCTGCTGCCGCGGTTCGACGGCGCCGAGAGCGTGCTGCTGGCCACCGCCATGCTGGGGGCGACGGTCATGCCGCACGCGGTGTACCTGCATTCCGGCCTGGCCCGCGACCGGCACGGTCACCCCGAACCCGGCAGGCGGCGCCGCTGGTTGCTCAGGGTCACGCGGTTGGACGTCGGGCTCGCGATGTTGCTGGCAGGCACCGTCAACCTGTCGATGGTGCTGGTGGCCGCGACCAACCTGCAGGGCCGCGACGACACCGACTCCATCGAAGGCGCGCATGCCGCAGTTCGAGACGCCCTCGGACCGACGGTCGCGCTGCTCTTCGCGGTCGGCCTGTTGGCCTCGGGGCTGGCCTCGACGTCGGTGGGGGCCTACGCGGGGGCGATGATCATGCAGGGGCTGCTGCGCAGGTCATATCCGTTGCTGCTGCGCCGGCTCGTCACCCTCATCCCGGCGCTCGCCATCCTGGCGCTCGGCGTGGACCCCACCCGGGCGTTGGTGTTGTCGCAGGTCGTGCTGTCCTTCGGGATTCCCTTCGCCTTGATCCCCCTAGTGCACCTGACCAGCAAACGCAACCTGATGGGCGACGACACGAATCACCGCGTGACCACGGCCCTCGGGTGGGCCGTCGCCGCCCTGATCAGCCTGCTGAATGTGATGCTGATCTATCTGACTGTGACCGGTTAGGCACAAGTAGTCGTCCCCACATCTGCGAGAATGTATGTAATGCAAGCACGTCATAGCTACTTCGCGTACGGGTCCAACCTGTGCGCGCGGCAGATGGCGAAGCGGTGCCCCGGCGCGGTCAACCCGCGGCCAGCCACGCTGGCAGACCACGACTGGCTGATCAACCAGCGCGGCGTGGCCACCGTCGAACCGGTCGACGGCTCCCAAGTGCACGGCGTGGTGTGGCAGGTGACCGACCGCGACCTGGC
>Ga0105248_10005518_pt1 | contig 13891 bp, 9 predicted proteins | sample KBSS34metaG_FD_81524 | JGI IMG/M metagenome (GOLD analysis project Ga0105248, IMG submission 81524) | Switchgrass rhizosphere microbial communities from Kellogg Biological Station, Michigan, USA - KBS S3-4 metaG | ecosystem: Host-associated > Plants > Roots > Rhizosphere > Soil | place...
CCGGCGCGGAGGAGGCGAAGGCGGTCGCGTTGACGATCACGTCCGGCGCCAGTTCGGGCAGCACGCCGCCCAGCCACTCGACCGCGAACGGCTCGCGGAGCGCCCGCACATGCACCGCCGCGACGTTGAGGCCCCGGCCGGCGAGCGCCGTCACCAGCGCGTCCACGGCCTCGAGCGTGCCGGCGATCAGCAGCGCGCGGTAGAAGACGAGCAGCGCCACCGGCCGCCCCGCGATCCAGCTTGCGCGTACGTCGGCAAGGCCCGGCCGCTCGACGCCGGGCACATGGAAGCCCGCATCCAGCACCGGCACCGGGTCTTCAGGCTCGCCGACATCCGCCCCGATCAGCCGGGCGGCAGTGCGCAGGAAAGCGGTCGCGTTGGCGACGCCGCCCTGCCGCAGATAGGCGCGCAGCCGCTCGCAGGTCTCTTCCGGCAGGGTGGAGGCGCGGTCGAGCGCCGGGTCGCGCTCCCAGCCGTCGGCGATGGCGGCGAAGGCGATGCCCTTCTCCCGCGCCACCCGCGCGATCTCGTCGATGCCATAGGGCCAGTAGCTCCGGCCGCCGAGCAGCACGACGCAGACGAAACGCGCGTGTCGGATCACGCTCTCGACATAGAGATCGACCGAATAGGGGTGCTTCAGTTGCAGCAGGTTCGCCAGCCGGATGCTGGGCGCCCCCTCGCCCAGCGCCTCGGCGGCGCGGGCGAAGCAGGCCAATTCGCTGTCTGCCACCGTCAGCACCACGATGTCGCCCGGCGACTGGCCGAGATCGATCGCCTCCTCGCCGGAGGAGATGGTGCCGGGGGTGGCGGAAAGCAGGTGCATCTCAGCCGATCGCCTGTGCCAGCACCGCCTCGATCGCGGCGCGGTCCAGCCCCTTCTGGCCGATGACGACAAGCTGGGTGCGGCGCGCCTCCTCCGGCTTCCACGCGCGGTCAAAATGATGCTGGATGCGCGGGCCGACCGCCTGCACCAGCAGCCGCGCCGGCTTGCCCTCCACCGCGACGAAGCCCTTCACGCGCAGGATGTCGTGCGCCTCGATGGCCTTCACCACCGCCGCCAGCAGCGGTGCGGTATCGCCGACCGCCCCGGCATTGACGACGAAGCTGTCGAAGTCGTCATGGTCATGCTCACCTTCCGCATCATGGTGCGAGGGGCGGGCATCGAGATCGTCCTCGGCCCCGGCGCCGAGCCCGAGCAGCACGCCGATATCGACGGCACCGTGGCTGGCGCGGATCACCCGCACCCCGGCGCGCGTCTCCGCGTCGATATCGCGCTCGACGGTGGCCAGCGCCTCGCCGTCGATCAGGTCCGCCTTGTTGAGGACGACGAGGTCGGCGCAGGCAAGCTGATCCTCGTACAGCTCCTCGAGCGGGCTATCGTGATCGAGCGACGGATCGGCCGCGCGGGCCGCCGCCAGCGCCGCCTCGTCGGTGGCGAAGCGCCCGGCCGCGACCGCATCAGCATCCACCAGCGCGACCACGCCGTCCACGGTGGCGCGGGCACGGATATCCGGCCACTGGAAGGCCTTCACCAGCGGCTTGGGCAGCGCGAGGCCGGAGGTTTCGATGATGATGTGCTCGGGCGGGTCGGCGCGGTCGAGCAGCTTCTGCATGGTGGGCAGGAAATCGTCCGCCACGGTGCAGCAGATGCAGCCATTGGCGAGCTCGACGATATCGTCCTCCGGGCAGGCCTCGTCGTTGCAGCCCTTCATCAGCTCGCCGTCCACGCCGACATCGCCGAATTCGTTGATGACGAGGGCGAGCCGGCGCCCCTTCGCGTTCTGGAGCAGGTGGCGGATGAGCGTCGTCTTCCCAGCGCCCAGGAAGCCGGTGATGACGGTGGTGGGAACCTTGGCCATGATGATCCTCGAATGCGTGGGGAAGGTCAGGAGGCGAGACGCACTTCGATCTCATCGAAGCGCTTCCAGCGATAGATGGCCCAGCTCAGCGCCCAGCAGAGCGCGAACAGGCCGATGATGAAGAAGCCGAGCAGGTTGAAGCGCCCGCCCAGATCGGATGCCGCATCCCAGATGCCGCCTGTCAGCGAGAGCTTGTCAGCGATCAGCGCCAGCGTCTCGATCCCGCCGATCAGGATGGCGACGAGGGCCGACACCGCCGTGATGGTGATGTTGTAGTAGAGCTTGCGGATCGGCCGCACGAACGCCCACTCATAGGCGCCCAGCATCAGGATGCCGTCGCTGGTATCGACCAGCGCCATCCCCGCCGCGAACAGCGCGGGGAAGATCAGCACCGGCCCCAGCGCGAAGCCATGCGCCGCCTGCGCCGCCGACAGGCCGAGGATCGCCACCTCCGTCGCGGTGTCGAAGCCCAATCCGAACAGGAACCCCAGCGGCGCCATGTGCCAGCCCCGCGAGACGAGGCGAAACAACGGGCGGAACAGGCGGGACAGCAGCCCCCGCCCGGCCAGCAGCATGTCGAGATCCTCCTCGACATAGGCACCGCCCGCACGGACATGCGCGAAGCTGCGCCACACCGAGCGCAGGATCATCAGGTTCATCGCCGCAATGGCGAACAGGAAGCTCGCCGAGACGATGGTGGCGAGGATGCCGCCCTCGGCCTTCAGCGCCTCGAACCGGCCGAGCGCGCTGGCCGTCGCCGCGATCGTCACCGAGGCGATCAGGATCACCGCGCTGTGCCCGATGGCGAACCAGAAGCCCACCGTCAGCGGGCGCTGCCCCTCCTGCATCAGCTTGCGGGTGACATTGTCGATGGCGGCGATGTGATCGGCATCCACCGCATGGCGCAGCCCCAGCCCCCATGCCAGCAGCGCCGTGCCGAGCATGATGGGATTGCCGCGGAATAGAATCAGCGCGGCGATCCACGCCGCGATATTGACCGCCACGAGCAGGCAGTAGAGCCCCCCGATCCGGCGCCGAACCGATAATCTCATTGCATCTGGCCGCATGGCCCGTCCCGTCCGGCGTCATGGAGCGCTCAAGACAGGGGCGTGCCGTCCTCGAGAACGGTCGGCGCCGGGGATCGGACGGACGCCTCGCGCCCAGTCCACGGCATCGATGCGGCCCCCGCCGCTTCGTCGCTCAGACGGACAGATCCGTGCCTCGGCCATCCCCTGGACCAGGCAAGAGCGACCACGGCGGCAGGTCTCCTGGCTCGCGGGTCCATGCGGGATGCACGGCCTTCCCAGGCCTCGCAGGATTTAGCGTCCGGCCCAGTGGCTGCCCCTTCCGCCTCGGGAAGGAGCGATGTGCATCGCGCTCGCCGCTTACAGTTGCAGGGACAGCCGCGGCATAGGGCAGCGAACCGCCCGCACCGCATTCCCTCAAGGCCCCTCTCAGGGCACCGACGCGATCATGGAGCCGGCGCGAACCAGCTCCGGCAACATGGATAGCCGGATAGCCGGAGATCGCCTAGAGCCGATCGGCGGATCAGATCAGCTCGACATTGGCCCGGGTCTGCGCGAGCGCAGCGGCGATGCTGGCCTGCAGATGCGTCTGGCGGAACGGCTTCGAGAGCCGGACGATATCCGGCGCGATCAGATCGATGCCCTGATAACCCGACACGATCAGGATCGCGATCTCCGGATGATCGGTGCGCAGCCGGAGCGCAAGCTCGGCGCCGGTCATGTCCGGCATGATATGATCCGTCACGACGATATCGGGCTGGTAGCCTTCGTCGATCAGCGCCAGCCCTTCCCGCGCATTGTCGATCGCGCGCACGCTGAAGCCCAGTTCGGTCAGCATGTCGCATGTGCCCATGCGCACCAGCGGATCATCCTCGATCAGCAGCAGCTTGCCCCGGTTCGCCTCCGACGCGACGGCGATGTCCGGCGCGGGCCGGGGCGGCCGCGCGCCATGCGCCATCGGCAGCCATATCCGCACTTCCGTTCCGCGGGACGGCTCGCTCACGATCTCCAGCGCACCGCCCATCTGGTTCGCCAATCCATGCACCATCGACAGGCCGAGCCCGGTGCCATGGCCGACGGCCTTGGTGGTGAAGAAGGGCTCGGTGGCCGATGCCAGCGTCCGCGCATCCATGCCGATGCCATCGTCCATCACCACGAGGCTGACGAAGCCGCCCTTCTGCGAGCGCCCCGGCACGGCCCCTTTCGTGCGCGCGGCGACGATACGGAGCGTTCCCCCCGTCGGCATCGCATCGCGCGCGTTCACCGCCAGATTGAGGATGGCCATCTCCAGCTGGTGCCGATCCGCCCGGATCGGGGGGAGCCCGGCTTCCACCACGATCTCCAGCGCGACATGCGGGCCGATCATGCTGAGCAGCAACCCGCGCATGCCCTCAAGCAGCGGCGGCAGATCGACCACCGTAGGCACCAGCGGCTGGCGCCGCGCGAAGGCCAGCAGACGCTGCACCAACGTCTTGGCCGCTTCGGCCGCCTCCATCGCCACCTGCGCGCTGCGGCCGACAGCGGCGGCCGGCGCCTTGCCGACCAGCACCAGATCGAGCGCCGACATGATGGGAGAGAGGAGATTGTTGAAATCATGGGCGACATTGCCGGTCAGCTGCCCGATGATCTCCATCTTCTGGGTCTGGCGGAGATTCTCCTGCGTCCGCACGAGTTCGGCGGTGCGCTCCTCCACCCGCTGCTCCAGATCCTGGTTGAGCGCCTCCAGCGCAGACAGCAGCCGCCCGTTCTCCAGCGCGGTGGCCGCCGCACGGGCCAGCGCCTCCAGAAGCGCGATTTCGTTCGCGGTCGGGGCGTGGGGGCGTGCCCAATAGGCGCCCACCGCCGCCACCGGCTCGCCGATACCGATCGGCACCATCAGCATGCTGCGCACGAAAGTATCCGCATAGGCCTTGGCCGGAACACGGGGATCACAGCCGATGTCGGGGATCGCTACCGTCTGGCAATGCTGCATCGCCCAGCCGGAAACGCAGATGTCCGCGGGGAAACGCTGCCCCTTCCACAGCGGCGCCTCGGCATCTTCGGCGACGTAATGGCACTGCTCGCCATCGCGCAACACTACCGCGATACCATCCGCGCCCACGCAGCGACGCGCCGTGCGGCGCAGCACCTCGACGACGCCATCGAGTGAACGTTCCTGCGAAAGCTGCTCTATTCCCGCCGCCACACGCGCCCAACGGGCCGCGAGTGCGGCTGGAGCCTGCGCCTTTTCCGCCCTACCATCCGGCATCGCATCCACCACGCACAGCCCGCATCACCATTGCCGCTTCCCCTGATATCAGCGCCACCCCAATCGAATCATTCAGCGACAAAGACCTTGATCCAAGGGGGCGCTAAGTGGGCTCGCCATTGCGTATTTTCAATTAGACGTTTGCATTACTCGCAGGTGCAAACATTAACAAATGTTTCTATTCATGGATCACAACCCACAAGGTAACCAGTCATTCATTACTTATGGATTTACGATACATGATAAGTCCCCATTCAAGACAATGAAGACGAACCAATTCGTTAAATCTATTCCATCATATCGAATCACTTATTTAGCAATATCGACGGATATTAGTTAACCACCCCTTCATCGTGATACCCCGCCGCCGCTCCCTGAGAGGAGGCGCGGCGGGCCATATCGGGGGTACGGTTCCAGCCCGCATCCGCATGCAGGGTGGGCCAGAACCGGCTTTACCTCATGCGTCAGGCGGCAGGCCCGTCGATGATGCGGAACTGCCCGCTGCAATGCATCATGCTCATCAGATAGAGCAGCCCGTCGAAATATCGCTGCTCACCGGACGGCACCGGCATGGTCCACAAGGCCTCCAGAAACGCGCGGGATGCCGGCCCCGGCGTGGCCGCCAGCCCGCCGACAGCGGTGGTGGCCACCATGCCGGGGGAATGGCGGGTCGAAAGCGGGCGCCCGTCCAGCGTGTAGCGATCGGGGAAGCTATCCACGCCCTGCCCGTACAGGAAGCCCTGGATGCGATCGCTCAGGGCCTGCTGACGCGCATCCTTGCCCCACCAGCTATAATCGATCGACCAGTTGCTGACGGTGCGCCAGCTATCATAGCCGAACGGATCGGGCTCGCCCTCGCGGGTCAGCATCGTCGACATGTCGAAATAGCTGCGATCGGGGGCGAGGCCCGTCTTCGGCCCCGTCACCCGCACGAACAGCTCGCGGCTTACGTCGGCCGCCTTCGCCCAGAAGGCCCTGTCCTCGGCCGGGCCCCACCTGGCCCACAGCTCGTAGAAGGCCGGCAGGTGATAAGAGGCGTCCGTGCCGGGCACGTTCGTTTCCGCGACGAAGCGGATCATGTTGTGCGCCTCATCCACCATCGGCCCCACCGTCTGCGGGCGCGGCGCACGATCGGGGTGGAAGGGCGGCCACGGCTTGCCCGCGCGCACCGCCTCGGCCTCCATGGCGCGGCTGTTGATGCTCGGCCATGGCTTAGCCGGCTCGACGAAGGGCGGATCCTCGGGATGGATGCGGAAGGGCGGCGTGCCCGTCACCACCGGATGATGCCGCATGCCGCGCAGGATGCGGTCGGCCTCGGCCTGATAATCATAGATGCCCTTGCCATTCCCCCAGCGACGCGCCGCGAAATAGAGCGCCGTGACGAAATATTCCTCCCCATCCGGGGCGGCGCCGGTGGAGCGCGGCGTGCCATCGGTGTTCATCGACCAGGCGAAATAGCCGACCGACGGATTCTTCGGGTCCGTCACCAGCATGTTCGTCTTGGCCCAGTTCCACAGGGCATCGAACTCGCGCTTCTTGCCGAGCTGGACGGCGATCATCATGCCGTAGCTCATGCCTTCCGTACGGGCGTCGTTATTGGCCCAGTCCGTGATGTAGGCGAGCGTGCCGTTGGCATTGGCACCGGTCTCGAAATAGATGCGCTGCTCCTGCCCGTCGCCGTGGAAGAGCTGCTGGAAAGCCTTTTCGATCTTGGCCCTGCTCTCCGCAGGGCCCTGCCCCAATTGCTCCGCGAAGAGATCGCGATAGCGATGGGTGCGATAGGCGCCGTCCCCGTCCCCGGGGAAACGCTGGATATTCCCCAGCGGCTGATCCTCATGATGGCCGGAAGCCGTCGCCGGCGGCGGAGTGGAGGCCGCCGGGGCCTGCGCTTCCGCGGGCGCCATCGCGGTGGCCACAAACGCCATGGCAGCAACATGCACTGAAACACGTATCGACACGCAACAACCTCCCCTGATCTTATCTGTCTCCCATCGCCCTCCCGTTCGGAGGGCATGGGGCGGGCGGACATATAAGCACGGAAAAGGTCGGCCGGTGCAGCCTAAAAAGACGTGCGGGAACGTATCGGCAGTCGGGCAGAGCGGCGCCTGTCAGGTCGGTTCGCCGGTGGTAGGGCGGCGGCATCGATCCGGTTGACACCGGGCAGAACGAACCTCGCCGGATCGATGGGTCCGGAAGCGATCAAATTCCCGGGCCGGGCGGTGTCCTCTTCTCCAATACGGATGAGTTGCTCCTTGGTGGAGCTCTTCGGCACGCTAGCCTGACGAGCGATCAGGCAGATACATCCATGGGGGCTACATGAACTTACTTTCGATGCAGAAATTCGCCGGAGTAGCGGGGGAAAGCTTTGACCTGATGATGGGCGCCTCGGCGATGCCGTTGACGCTGGTGCAGGTCAGCCCGCTGGCGACGCGGCCTGCGCCCGGGCAAGTGCGCCAACCCTTCTCGCTGCTGTTCCAGAGCGCTTCGCAAATCGTGCTGCCGCAGAAAATCTATTCCCTGCGGAACGCCTCGCTGGGGTCGATGGGCATGTTTCTCGTGCCGATCGGACGGGCGCCGCAGGGCGTGACCTATCAGGCGGTGTTCAACTGACCCGCCAAACCATTCTCCGATGCGTGGCGGAGCGGCTGTCCCCTTCCGCAAAGCCGTGGCGCCGATAGAAGCGCACCGCCCGATCATTGCCATGCACCACATGCAGGTCGATCGCCGGCGCGCCGCCGCGCACTGCGCTATCCTGAAGCCAGCGCATGCACGCGCCGCCTGCGCCGCGGCCCCGATCGGCCGATCCGATCGCCAGTTCGAGCAATCGCCAGGTGGCCACGCCGCGATCGAGATCCAGCCGCCCGATCGGCCCCGTCGACGCACCCGCCGGGCGCTCGATCAGCCAGCGGTCCGCATAAGGATGATGGCGGGCGTAGTGAAGCTGCTGCAACAGGAACTGGGTATCGAGGAAGCCCTCCCATTCCGCATCCGGCCAGCCCACAAACGCGCGCTCGTCGCTTCGCCCTTGTCCGTAGAGGGTGCGGAGAAAGGGGCGATCCTCGGCCGTGGCTGGACGCAACCGCAGCCCTTCGGCACCGACGATCGAAACGTCGGCCAGCACCGGATCAGGGGAAGGCCGGATAATCGCCATCCAGCGAGATGCAGAAGTTGAGCGCCAGCATCGGCTGCCGGTTGTCGTGGGGCTGCCCGCCTCCCGACACCGTGGTCCCAACCGGGGCGAAGCCCACCTGCGGTCGCGGATCCGTGACGTAGAGCGACATGATCTCCGCGCCCGACAGCGCAGAAGACGCATCGGGCGTAACCTGCCGACTTTTGGCGCTGCCCCCCTCCAAAATCGAGAGCACATGATTGTGCGCCGGCATGGTAGTCGAATCCAGCACGACCTGCTCCTCGCCGAAAGCGTCGCCCAGATCGCGCGGCGTGAGGCCGGTTCCCGTGCCGGTTCCGCACAGGCTGCGATCGACCAGGTTCGGCAACTGGAAGTTCGTCGTCCCGTCGCCGCCGAAAGTCGTGCCGATCAGCGAATAGAGCGCGGTCTGCTGCCGCAGGGGCATGGTTACACCGTTGCACAGCGCCCATCCGGCGGGCGCGAAGGAAAAACCAAAAATCCTGACCTCACCGAGAAAGGACTCCGACATGATCGTCTCCTGATCGGGTGGCTATTGCTGCGATGGAAAAACGCCGGCCGTGCAGATGCACGCCAGCAGCGGCAGGGTCGGCGCGCAATTCTCATGCGGCAGCCCCTGCCCTCTGCTGCCGATCGTCGGGCCGGCGAGCGGCGTGACCTGAAGCCCGGGGGCTCCGATGATGTAGATGCTCTCGGAGGGCGTCGGAGGCACGGCGAACAGCGCCCCTGCCGGATCGGGCGTCTGGGCCTTGGTGGTGAGGGCGTTCAGGGCATGGCTGTGCCCGCCGGCCTGGCTGGCGATCAGCGAGACGCTTTCGAAGCCCCCCTTCATGCCGATCGTTCGCGGGGAAAGGCCGGTGCCCTGCCCCTGATGCACGGGCACCCGGCCGCGCAGATCGGGCAGCGCGAAATCCGTACGGCCATCGCCGCCATAGATGGTGCCGATCAAGGTATAGAGGGTCTCATAATTGGAAATCGGCAGGCGACTCCCGTCGCAGAGCAGCCAGTTGAGCGGCGCCCCACGAACATAGGGAAACCAGCGTATCTCACCGATATAGCCTTCGCTCATCTCGCATCTCCAGCGGAGAACAGGGTCGGATCAGCCGCGCGTGGGGTAGAGCCCACTCAGCGCGATGCACATGTTGATGGTCTGGAAGGGCTGCATATTCTCGTGCGGCAGCGCGCCCGTCGCGGATAACGGCCCGCCGTTCAGCGGCACCATGGAGGTGCTCGGCGCATTGAAGGCGGGATCGCTCGCCTTGCCGATCGCATCGCCGCCGCTTGGAGAACTGTTGACGCTGTCGAGGCTGCTGGCGAACATGTCATGATTGTGGGGCGGGATCTGCATCGCCGTCAGCGTCACGGTCTCGCCGCCCGTAACCCGGCCCAGAACGACGGGCTGCGGCGTCCAGTTTGGGGCCACGGAAACACCGGCGCCGAACGGGGTTCGGCCCCGCAGATCGGGCAACCCGAAGGTCGTTTGCCCCGTGCCGCCATAGACGGTGCCGAGCAGCGCGAAGAGCGCGGCGTTCTGCTGGACGGGCAGGAGCTGGCCGTTGCACTGCGCGAAGCCCCTCGGCGCGAATACAAAGGCGGCCGACATGATCTGACCCAAAAAGGGTTCGGACATCCTCAGGTCTCCATTGATCGGCTCCGGAGAGCCACCTTGAACCCGCGCTCTTGATAGCAGGGGCAGGCGGCGCGCCGAGCCGGAGACCTATCCGGACCGGAGGATGTTGCCGGCCGATGCATCCGCATCGGAGGAAGTTCGGGATGGACGGCACCGGCCCCTCGCCCCCAAATTATGGGGCGGAGGGCCGGTCCGCATTGGGAGGGCGCTGGCCCGGCAGTCCTTTAGAAGGACTTGCTGACCAGCAGCCGCGATGTGATCTCCCGGTCGCCCGCCGCACCGCGGAACCCTGTCTCCACATCGATCCGCCAATCGTTCGGCAGGCCGAAGGAGAGGCTGGGCGTCAGCACGAACTGCTCGCGTGCCCAGCCCTGTGTGCGGATCGAGTAATAGGAGGGGCCGGCAACATCGGCATAATCGAGCCCCTGCACGCCGCCATCGTAGAACTCATGCTGCCACTCGCCGCGCAGCCGGGCACCGATGGTGCCGAAGCGCACCGGCTGCACCACGCCCACGCGCGCACCCAGCACGCCCACCAGCGAGTGCAGATCCCGCTCGTCGAAGCGCAGGTTGTAAACGCCCGCCCCCCGCTCCGCATAGGCATCGAGCACCGCATCGAGATACTCGCCACGCGCATAGGCCGACCATGTCCAGCGGCCCGAGCGGCGATCCAGCCCCACCGACAGCGAGCCGACCGTGAACTGGCCGCCACGCGAGGCCAGCGCGACACCGCCGACGGCGGTCACGTTGCGGCGGGTGTCGAAGGACAGCCAGCCATGACCCACCATCGCATCGGCGAACAGGCCGGGTATCGGCGTCGCGCTGCCATAGGCGGCCACCATCCGGGTGTTCGACGCCACATGGGCGGCGGGCGGACGGGTGCCGACGCTGATCGATTGCAGATCGGCGGCAACCGACGTGCTGTCGTGCCCATAACCGCCGCCGATGCCGAGGGTGAGGCCGTTCAGCACCTCCATGTCGGCGCCGCCGCTCACGCCGGCCGTCGATGCGTTGAACTTCGCGCGGCGGCTGGTCGCGTCGCGCGTGCCGATGGTGATGGCACCGCCCGTCCAGAAACCTACCGTCCCCGGCTCGCGCAGGGCATAGCTGCCGTGTGAGCCCTTTCCGGATTCGACGGACGGCGGGGAATCGCTGCCCACCACGCCGCGATCCGGCCGTGATGGATCGGGCCGGAAGGAGGGATCGTCCGATGCCAGCCTGAGCCCCATGTCGAAGCGGCTGCCCGAGCCATGCAGCGCCTCGGCACGGTGCATGAAATTATCCACCTGCGTCTGCGAGAAGCGCCGGGTCGTTTCGGCCTGGGCGTCGCTCAGCGCGCGGACCACCGGATCGGCCGAAGGATCGGGACGCGCCGTCACCGTCACCGTCACCGTCGCCGGCGCCGAGAAGCCGGAGCTATTGGCCAGACGATAAGTGACGACCACCTTGCCCCCGAAGCGCACCTTGGGCGTCACATCGAGGCGGTAGGTACGCGCCGCCGCTGTGCCGCCTGCGACAAGCGTTGCCGTCGCCGCGTCGGTGGGGGTGATGGAAACGATGTCGGCATCGGTGAACGGGCCCTGGGTCGCTGTGCTGGTGACATCGAAGGAAACGGTCTTGCCGTCGGTCGTGCTGCCCGTGAGCGAAGGCGCGGTCGGCGGTGCGCCGATCACGTTGATCGTCACCGTCGCCGGAGCAGAGGTGCCCCCCGGCCCGGTAGCCACGAACTGGAAGCTATCCGGCCCCACATAGCCGGGCGCCGGCGTATAGGTCGCTATCACCGGCGTGACGGCTGCGGCGGCCGCGACCTTCGCCTGAGCGGCCGCCGGCAAACGGGAGGCCGAGGAGCCACCCAGCGTCGCCGTGCCATGGCTGGGCGGCGTACTGATGCTGATCGTCGTGTAATCGCCACTCACCAGGCTCGACAGGTTGATCTGCGCGCTGCTGCCCGTGTTCAGATTCTCGCTGACGGTGGTGATGGTCGGATCGCGGGCAACCGGCGGCGCCGGAAGCACCGTGATCGTCACCGTCGCCGGGGTGGATGTGCCGCTGGCGTTGGTGGCGGTGTAGGTGAAGCTGTCCGGCCCCGAATAATCCGCAGTGGGCGTATAGCTGATCGCGGTGCCCAATATGTTGACAGTGCCATGGGCCGGCTGGCTGGCGATCGCAACACTGGCCGCCGCGCCGCCCGACAGATTGGGCGTGATCGCGTTGTTCGAGCTGTTCGCCGCGACGCTCGCCGTCACCGCGCCGGCCACCGGCGGCTCGATGGAAACGACCAGCGTCAGGCTGACCAACCCGGTCGCACCATAGGTATCCGTGATGGTCACCGTGAAATTGTTGCTGCCGGGCGTGGTCGGCGTACCGGTTATGGCCCCGGTCGTCGGATTGAGCGTGAGGCCGGCAGGCAACTCTCCGGATGTGACCGCGTAATGATAGGGTGCGCCACCCCCGCTGGCCGTGAGCGTCTGGTGATAGGCCGCGCCCTGCCTCGCGGGCGGCAGCGCGCCGCTCGCCGGACTAATCACGAGGGTTGGCGCCGTCACGCTGATGGTGACGGTCCCCGCCGAGGATGTGCCGCTGGCGTTGGTGGCCTTGTAGGTGAAGCTATCCGGCCCCGAATAGCCGGCCGTCGGCGTGTAGGTGATCGCGGTGCCCGAAGCCGTCGCCGTGCCATGCCCCGGCGCGGTATCGACCGACACCGACGCCGCCGTGCCACCCGACAGATTGAGCGTGATCGGGTTGCTCGAACTGTTTGCCGATACCGTGGCGTTGGCATTGCCGGCCACGGGCACCGCGACGGCGATCGTCAGCGTGTAGTTGGTGAAACCCGTGGCGCCGTGGACATCGGTGGCGCTGATCGTGAAGGTAAAGCTGCCCGAAACTGTCGGCGTGCCCGATAGCACGCCCGCCGGGCTGAGCGAGAGGCCGGCAGGCAATGCCCCTCCCCCGATCGCGTAGGTGTAGGGAGTGCCGCCACCCGATGCGGTGATCGTCTGGCTATAAGCCGTGCCCTGCATGCCACTGGGCAACGTGGCCGGCCCTACCACCAGCGTGGGATGAGTCACCGTGACCGTCACGGTCGCCGGTGCCGACGTGCCACTGGCGTTGGTGGCGGTGTAGGTGAAGCTGTCCGTCCCCGAATAGCCGGCGGTCGGCGTGTAGCTGATCGAAGTGCCGGAAGCCGTCGCCGTACCGAAGGAAGGATTGCTCTGCACCGCAACCGAAGTCGCAGCACCGCCGGTGATGTTGAGCGTGATCGGATTGGCCGAACTGTTCGCCGCAACCGTCGCCGACGCCGCATTGGCGACGGGCGGTTGCACCGCCACGGCCAGCGAGAAGGAGGCCGAGCCGGTCGCGCCATGGGCGTCCGTCACCGTGACGGTGAAATTGAAGGACCCCGATGCCGTCGGCGTACCGGAAAGTTGGCCCCCGCTGTCGAGCGTCAGCCCCGCCGGCAAGCTGCCGGCCGTGATCGCGTAGGTATAGGGCGTCGTGCCGGCCGTTGTGCTGAGCGTCTGGCTGTAGCTGCTCCCCTGGGTCGCGCCTGGAAGCGCACCCGAGGATGGCGACACCACCAGCGTGGGCGGCGTCACCGTGATCGTCACCGTCGCCGGAGACGACGTGCCGCCGCCGTTGGTGGCCGTGTAAGTGAAGCTGTCCGGCCCCGAATAGCCGGCCGTCGGCGTGTAGCTGATCGAGGTGCCGGAGGCCGTCGCCGTTCCATGCGCCGCCGGGGTCGCCACAGCAACCGAGGTGGCGGCGCCGCCGGTGATGTTGAGCGTGAGCGGATTGGCCGAGCTGTTCGCCGCAACAGTCGCCGACGCCGCATTGGCGACGGGCGCCGCCACGGTATAGGTGAACTGGTCAGCCGACCCCGTCGCGCTGGTTCCTCCCGGTGTCGTGACGGTGACATCCACCGTTCCCGTTCCGGCCGGCGATGTCGCCGTGATCGTCGTCGCATTGACGACCGTGACCGCG